>Ga0137399_10000483_pt1 | contig 15776 bp, 11 predicted proteins | sample czorhiz316metaG_FD_104810 | JGI IMG/M metagenome (GOLD analysis project Ga0137399, IMG submission 104810) | Vadose zone soil microbial communities from Angelo Coast Range Reserve, California, USA - czorhiz3.16 metaG | ecosystem: Environmental > Terrestrial > Soil > Vadose zone | place: USA...
CAGACAATTTTGCAGTATTTTGCGGCGCGAGAGGCGAGATTCATTGCGATATTGTGATTTTCCATGACACCAACAAACTTGTCATTCGTGTGAACACGGATCCGGCTGTCTTGTTTCGCATATTCCGAAGCAATTTCAAGCGTGCGATCTGTACTGCAGTTGTTTACGATTAGGTATTCGAAATTCCCATACTTTTGGTTCAGAATGCTTTCAATGCATTCTGCTATGAATTCCTCCCCGTTGTAGACGGGGGTAAGCACACTAACCAACGGTTCCTGATGCGCATTCATGTTGCGGCCACCGGTGGAAAGAAAGCATCGAATTGGATGGACAAGTGCATCTTGTAACGTCCCTAGGACTCTAGGCTTAAAGATACGGAGACCACACTGCTCGAAAGCCCGATCCCCCGCCTACAAGATCAATTTATGGCCGTAAAACGCTTCGGCATAGCCACTCGGGGCATTGCATTCGACACCCCGCAGCCGCATAAGGGAAAGAAATGTATCCTCGCGAAACCAGCGCTTGTCTTGTTGGGAGCGAAAGGTTTCCATTAAATAACCAATTTTTCGCTCGCACATTTCCCGCTCGAGCGGCACAAAAATATTCGGCTGCCCCATATCACCGTCATATTTCGGGATTTCATACTCCAAAATCAGATGATTGCGAAATGTCTGAGCGGTCAATTCTGAAATCAGGCGGTGGTCCTGGTGCGCGTCCTTGCGGTAATGGGTAAAAATCAGGTCCGGCGCAAGGGGCTTCAATTCTTCCAATGTGGCCTTCACCTCGGCGCCCACAAACGGCATAAAGCCATCTTTATACGACTTCAGTATCGGTTCCCGCACGATGTTCGTTCGAGTGAATAACTCCGCACTTCGCCTTGCCTCAGCGCCACGAATGCCCGCAGCGCTGAACACTACCCAGTGAAACAAGCAATCCGGATACTTCTGGAGCAAGCGAAGGACCGTACCCCCGCAGCCGATTTCGATATCGTCCGAGTGTGCCCCGAGACAAAGTACATTGAGAGGTGAGGCCACATCGCGCGCAAAGCTTAAGCATTGCATAGGTTCTCACTGAGGGTCATGAGGTGGATTTGATCCTTCCCGAGAACTTCAAATCAGTATCACGGCTTCCATAAAGTAAGCACACCTGCATTTCATTTCAACGCTCAATTGTTCGGATACCTAGCGCGCGTTCTTGCCGGCTTCCGGGGCGCGTACCGTAACCGGGAGATAATAGTCCAGGAGAAGTTTTCGGCCCGTCGAACTAAATAGACGGTAATGTGCAATCCCAAACCTTTGCAGCCAGCATTTCAGTGTCGTGCTTAAAACCCCAAATCCATATTTCACGCTGCGCACGAAATTGATTGACGAGGCTTCATCAAAATACTTGGTCGGGCAGGACAGTTCACCGATGCGATAACCGAAACAGATACACTGGGCCAGCATCTCATTGTCGAATACAAAGTCGTCGGAGTTCTCCAGGATCGGCAAGGATATGAGAACCTCCTTGGAAAAGGCTCTAAAACCGGTGTGATATTCGGATAATTTCGCACCGGTAAAGGCATTCTGAACAGCCGTAAGGAACCGATTGGCCACATACTTATAGAGTGGCATCCCGCCCTTTAGGGCCCCGCCTCCCAGGATTCTGGATCCAAGCACGACGTCATAGACGCCGTAAGCAATCATACTGGCCATGGAGGTGACCAGGAGCGGCGTATATTGGTAATCGGGATGGACCATCACAACAATGTCCGCGCCAGCCGCCAGTGCTTCCCGGTAGCAGGTTTGCTGGTTCCTGCCATAACCATAATTCTTATCGTGCACAAAGACCCGGAGACCCAAGGCTTCTGCAATTTTTACCGTCTCGTCGGTACTTTTGTCGTCAACCAATATTTTCGTATCCACCATTTCCGGGAGCTCTCGAACGGTTTTCTCAAGGGTTTTCGAAGCGTTGTAGGCCGGCATTACGACGACGATATGCTTACCGTTAATCATGTATACCGCCTCCAACCGACTGTGTTGGCCCTGAAGAGGCCCAAGCTACAGCCGCGGTTCGATCGAGAACCTCTGCCCGCGATGGTGCCAACGATATACGACGAACTTGTCTGCCCCCGGGAAGGAGGGCAACTGGAGAAGCTCCGCCCGCTGATCCGGAATGCCATGGGCAAGCCAGTCCTCGTAATACCGCGTAAAGTGCTCCCCTCGACGCAAAACAATGTAGTCCACTCCCGCGGCATCGAGGTACTGGATGGCAATCTCGCCCGAGCAATAGGGAAAGTAGGAAAACAGGTTTGCATCGGCATGGAAGGCAAGCGGTATGGAAGTGTCCATGATCTTGACCGGACGATTTTGCTGATGCCCAAGCCAAATGCCCACTTTTTTCTCGACAAGTGTCGATAGGGCACTGTCTGTAAACATATACAAGCGCCTGACCGCCTTAACCGAAGTGACCATCATGGCTAAGACGACCAGGAGGGGTACGGAAGACTGGAAAAGCGCAGAACGAGAGAGGGATTTCCAACCAGCAGCCATGGTGGTTGCCTTCGTCCACAGACCCATCTCAAACAGGCCGTTCGCCGCCCAAATGCAGAGCAGAGGCACCAGGGCAAAGTAATATCTTGCTTGCGTCCATAGGGCAAAAAATGTTGCCAGAACTGGAGCAATTGCAATTAGCAGGACAAACAGGCGTTGGGAAGTGCGGGGGCCTCTCCACGGCCGGCGAAGAGCGCCCAGCAGGGCCAATGCCGGCAGAAATGGCGAGCCAAACCAATCAGACGAAAGTGCCCGAAACAACTCCGAAGTATTCTGACGTACTCCTTTTACAAGCAAGCGCAAGGTATCCCTGAGACTTACGTGAGTCTCCCGCACCAATTCGACGTGTGGGCGTAAAGGAAATCCCATTCCCTTGAGATTGGAATCGATACCGTAAAATGCCCACCTCTCCTCCCATCGTTGCCCCTCGTCGAAATTTGGTGCGGGAGACGGGACCTCATGGTGTCCGCCGGGCGATTCATAATCGACGCCGGGTCTTGTTTCGGCGGCTAAAATGCGCTTCCCGGTGTAGGAAAAGATTATGCTCTTCACTTCGGGCCGTAATTTCCCAGTGGACTTATAAATGAAGATGACCTCTGGCATCAAGAGAACAAGGAACGCTGCAATTGCGACAAGAGCACGCTTGGACCTGGCAGCAAGACTTCCCCCCGCGGCAAATAGCACGAAGAGAACCGCGATCCCAAAGGCTGCGGTGACCTCTGCGCGGATCAGCCAGGCAAGTCCGAATGCCGCGCCCACCAAGAGCCATAGCTTTGTAGAGGCCTGAGAAATCGCCACGATGGTGAGATAAACGGCTACAAGGAGCAGTGTGGTGTACGGCCCCTCGGAGAAGGTCGTGAAGGAAAGATTAACCAGCAGCGGATGCAGCAAAGTCAGCACGGCGGCAATGTATCCGACACGACGGTTGAATAGTCGAGAGGCAATGCCGAAGACTGGCAACGGCAGTAGCGCTCCGAGAACAAGGCAAACCAGCCGCGCCGCCCATTCGTAGTTGTTCGTTAGAAAAGTGGTGCCGACTATCAATAACGGATAAAGCGGATTGAAATTAAGCTGTGGGCCAGGAGTTACCAGTCCGACGAAACCCACCCCGTTGCGTAAATTTTCAGCGATCCTCGCATACTCGGCGCCCTCGGATTCGATTGTGCCTGTTCCCCAATGGGCCCAGGCCGCCGAGCGGACCGCCAAACTGGCGGCCAGGAGAAGGATCATAGACACCCAGACGCGCAAAGGACGCACGTGCATCTCGCCATGTTCCGGTTCAAATGTCACAGTACGTTCCCACTCGCTCTTGCGGCGCAAGAACAATTCGCGGTTTCGATATTGAAGACTCCCCGAGTCAGGCTACCACTTTTGTGCGCCAACGTAGGGACTCGTCGAGTTGGCCGGCTTTTTGCAGGCGTTGGATCTGAGCGATCCGAATGTAACGGCCTCGCTGAACGTCTGTAGCCGTCAGCCCAATGGACCGATAAGCGTCATAGAGTTCCTCAGCCCCTTTGCGGGCGGTCCATTGGGGACGGAAATTTGGCAAAACACGGAGAATCTTATCGCAGTTGACTCGATAGCAGCGTTTGTCTGGTCCGCCCCCAGGGGCGTATTCCACATGGCAACCGGGGATAGTTTCAGCAACAATGTCCGCGAGTTCCCTGATTCGATAGTTCTCGGAAGTCCGACCCACGTTGAAAGTTTCGTTGTGAACAATTTCGCGCGGCGATTCCAGGACCGCGATCATGGCGGCGATGATGTCACGAATATGCGTGATCGGGCGCCACGGCGTTCCATCACTCTTGATCAGAATACGGCCAGTTGTAAACGCGGATGCCACCAGGTCGTTCAAAACGATATCCAGTCGCAACCTGGGAGATACGCCATAGGCAGTGGCATTTCTCATATAAGTGGGGCTGAAGTTCGCATCCGCCAATTGACGGATGTCACGCTCCACCAGGACTTTGGATTCGCCATAAGGTGTCACCGGATTCAACGGTGCACTTTCATCCAGAAAATCGTCGCCAGAGGCTCCATAAGTACTGCATGAAGAGGAAAACACGAATCGCTGGAGTCCCGCTTCCTTCGCGAGCTTCGCCAATTTCACAGAAGCCAGATGATTGATGTCATAGGTAAGTTGCGAATCAAGATTCCCAAGCGGGTCATTCGAAAGCGCGCCCATATGCACGATCGCGTCGAATCCTTCCAGATCAGAAGGAGTAAGATCGCGGAGGTCTTTGCGGAGTTCTGGAATGGCTTCTAGTTCGTCTCCAAAATCGCAGCCCTGATAAAGATCTGTGTCGAGCCCAGACACTTCGTGGCCAGCGGCGCGTAAGAGCGGAGCCGCAGCAGCGCCGATGTAACCTTTGTGGCCTGTAAGTAGAATCTTCATGAAAACACCTACTGCATTACGGAGGTAAATGATTGGATTATATGGAGCATTGACGTCACTAATTTCGTTTCTTAGGGACTGGCGCGTCGCGAAAATTCGCGTCTCGCACGCTCAAAACAGCCTTAGTATTTTTGAGGTTTCTGTTTTCTGGACCTCAAAGGCGTGGTACTGATTTTTGCCCTCCAAAGTTGCAAAGCCATTTAATCCTTTCCTGCAGGAATCCGAAGAACGTCTACCGCCAAGATTTGAAACTCACAGGATTCTATTACGGGTGACTCATATTATTGGGGAGAGCTCGTTTGTTTGGTAACTGCGATGCGCCAAACTGTGAAAATAGATCTGACGCAGCGAAGCTGGATATCCCAAAATCGTTGTTCCGCCCGTGAGAGCCTTGATGATAAAAGCCGGATCCCGGCGAGCCTGATGCGATCACGGAATCTCTTCCTTGGATCACCCTCCTGCCATTGATGTACGCAGTGATGACATTTCCCACGGCTGTGCCAGTAATGACATCTCCGTTTTGACAACCGGCGCTTGGACGGTGCAATTCGGCGATCGGACCGTAAAATCATCCGGCGGACCATTCGCGCGTCCCATCTAGATATACGAGTCTTTCGAGGGCGTGCCAACTCTGCAGTTAATGTTGTAAGTTCTACTCAAGTTTTTGGCTAAAGTGCCTCGAAGCCTAATTTCGACCTCGTCTTAATCACTGTCGGTGCCGGAAGCCCCGTCCCACAACGCTACAATCTGCACGAATTGATCGTTGTCCCAATCCCCACTCACGAGCGCTTCCGAATCCAGGTAGTGCGGACGAATTGCCCCCGGCTGGGTTCCAGTTGTCAGGCCGGAAGCACTCTTTACGTTCGACCCATTCGCCCCCGGACACAGAGTCGGATCGCTAAAAGTCGCACCGTTTACCCAATTGTGGTTTTCTGAGATTACGTCCTCAGTCAGCGGGAAACTGGTCGTATCTAGTCTCCTCGACGCCGGGCGATATTGCGGCTCCGAAAGTTGAAAAAGATTGGACAGACAGAGATTAAGTCGCAAGTGTCGCCTGCCGGTCCACCATGCGAATCCGCTGCCAACGACGAGCGGTAGCGCCAAAAGTGCGACCCAATATGGCTCATCAATAATCCACGGTTCCGCGGGGAAAGAGCTGAACAGTATCCTAATCGGAGCGGCACGACCTTACCCTATGCCTGCCGAGTTAACAGTCGATCGAGGTGTGGTTGGTTGTCCAGCCCAAATTCGCAATCAACAAATTGCAGGATGGCGCAGCTTTCGGCCTTTGGTTCAATTTGATGTTGATTCAAGAGGGCCGTTTCCACAATTGCCAGGGCGCGGTTCCCCTGCTGTAGAGCTCATCAAGCTCCTGTTTCTCCTTGAACGTGTCCATGCTCTTCCAAAACCCTCTGTAGGCATGACCCATTAGTTGCCCGGCGGCAATCAACCTTCCAAACGGTTCATGCACAAGTTCCTCTCCGGCCTTTATGTAATCGAAAATGGACCGCTTGAATACGAAATAACCCCCATTGATCCACATGTCGGATTCGCCAGAGGTTTTGATTTCCTCAACCAGTCCGCCATTGCCCAGAGAGACATAGTGACAGCTCGTGCTTGGCCGGACGCAGAGAAAGGCGGCAGTCTTGTTTCGTTGATGGAACGAGTTAATCAGCTCGGAAAGATCGAAGTCCGTGAGATTGTCACTGTAGTTCGCCAAGAATTCCGTCTCGCCATCCAAGTACTTCTCGACAGCTTTAAGTCGTTGGCCGATATTCGCGTTAGCTCCGGTATCTACGAACGTGATCGTCCAGTCCTCGATATCACGATTAAAGACCTTTACGTCCCTGCCGCCGTTCAAAAGGACAAAGTCATTGGAGACGAGTTCACTGTAATTGATGAAGTAATTCTTGATCACCTCGGCGCGATAACCCAGGCACAGGATGAACTCCTTGTGGCCGAAATGAGCATAGTACTTCATCACGTGCCACAAGATCGGCCGGTCACCGACATGAACGATGGGCTTGGGTGTACTTTCGCCCGCTTCTTTGATCCTCATGCCCTGCCCACCGCAGAAAAGAACAACTTTCATGGGGATGTTACTCCAAGACAAAACTTGGGCTGCGTGGTTTTGTCACGACCGTATATTCAAGAACAGATTGTCGCTTCGGGAATAGGAACGATGAACTGGCCTCCCCATTCTCGAATAAAAGCCATCTGTTGCATGATTTCACTTTTCAAGTTCCAAGGCAAAATGAGCAGATAGTCCGGCCGCGTTTCCCGGATTTTATCGGGAGGATAGATGGGGATATGCATGCCCGGAGTAAATCGCCCGTGCTTGTAAGGATTGCGATCGACGGTGTAGTCGAGAAAATCCCGGCCGACCCCACAGTAATTTAGAAGGGTGTTCCCTTTTCCTGGTGCCCCGTACCCGGCGATGGTCTTGCCTGCATTTTTGGCACGGATCAGACATTGCAGCAATTCTCGTTTCGTCCTTCTTACTTTTTCCCCGAAAGACAGATAGCACTCAAGCTGGGATAATCCGTACGCGCCTTCCTTGGCCTTTAGCCCGACAACTCGCGCACTCACGGGCTTTGACGAATCCTCTGCGTGACGTCCGAAAATGCGGAGTGACCCGCCGTGGGTAGACAACTCTTCCACGTCGAAGAGCGTTAACCCGTAAGCATTAAAAATTTCTTCCGCAGCAAGGAACGAAAAATAAGAAAAATGCTCGTGATAGATCGTGTCGAATTGGTTCCCTTCCATCAATTGCAGAAGGTGTGGGAACTCCATGGTAAAGACGCCACCCGGCTTCAACAGGATTTTCATCCCTGCCACAAAGTCACACAAATCTGGCACCTGGGCGAGCACGTTATTACCAACAAGGAGATCGGCCAATCGTCCTTCCCGAGCCAGTTCGGACGCCACCCGTTGACCGAAGAACCGAACGAGCGTTGGCACTCCTTTCTCTCCAGCGACCTTGGCCACATTTGAGGCTGGTTCGATCCCCAACACGGGAATCTCTTTTTTCACGAAATATTGCAGAAGATAACCATCATTACTAGCAATCTCGGTGACCACGCTTTGCCTGTTAAGAGCAAAACGCTCGACCATCTGGTCCGTATACTTGCGGCAATGCTCCAGCCAACTCTCCGCGTACGAAGAAAAATACGCGTATTCTGTAAAAATGTGATCCGGGTTTACGTATTCCTCCAACTGGACCAGGAAACATTTTTCACAAACAAAGACGTGGAGAGGGTAAAACGGCTCCATTTCGTTGAGTTGATCGGGGCGGAGATAGCTTTCGCACAGGGGTGACATACCGAGGTCAACGAAAGTATGCCGCAAGGGTGTGCGGCAGAAACGGCAGGTACGCGAACCGTTTGCGGTCATATTCATAAGGGCGGACAAATCCTGGTTACTAACCTGATTTACGCGCGCTAATGTGATCGAGCGCCTTTTGGGCGGCATTCTCACCGCTAATAAACGATTCATCCGTCCAGATGTAGAGCCAATCCCCATAGCGACCGCAGTATCGGACACCGATGTCATCTAGGTAGCCGTGCACTACAGCCAGTGCCTCGGAGCGATCCAGGTCGAAGATGATCTGGGCGAAGCGGCTGAGATGGACGCTGGTGTGCACAATCTTGTCGTCCTCACGCAAAACACCGACGCGCTTGAGGTCGGCAAGAACGGGGGCCACATAATCGTCCGGGGATCCTAGGAGTGGACGATATTTATCGGAGAAGTATACTTCGGCCTGAATGCTGCCGCATCCGGGAGGCGTTGTGTGCGGGGCGAACATATGCGGAAAACTCAAACGGGTAAAACAAATATCGCGATCGTAGTAATAGGTCCACTGGCCTTCGGAAAGGTCGGTCCGATTTACGCCAAGATTGATCATTACGCAGCTGGTGCAAGCAAGCTTCTTCGCCGCTTGCACGACTTCGGCCGGAGCGCCAACAATCATGGGAATGAGCTCGGTGAGAGGAATTGAAGAAACCACTGCATCGTAGCCGGCGACGACGCCGTTGGCGAAGTGCAACTCCCGCTTCACCGGATCCAGGCGTGCGAGTTTATGATTGAGATTAATTTGGGTCTGTTTCGGCAGCAGATTCAGGTAACTCACGAACCCACCATAGGTGGGATACCGGACATGATCCACATAATGGACATGCGGAGTTTCCACGGAAACGGCGCCAACCAAAACTTCTTCCAGCTTCGCGCGATACAAGCGAGGGCCGAGCCAGGCGGTGCTCATGTTGTTGGCAGTCGTCGTGTGATACTTGAAGCCGTATTCCATCGGAAAAGTTTCCGCAAAGGTTTTTCCGTAGCTGGCAATCAGCCAATCGGCATAGTTCTCGATCGGCTTGCGCTCGATTTTATTTTCCTGGTCGTTGTGGGCCCCGATAAAATCACGCAGACAGTTAACCACGAGGTCTGTGGGCAATCCGTGGAGATTGCAGATGGCCGGATGCTTAATCCAGTATCCTTTCCAGTAGTTGTTGGGACGCGCCTGAATAACTTCGTATTTTTGATCGACGCTGTCTGCGTAGAGTTTTTGGAGGCGCTCGTGCTTGGTAAAGGAAACGTGCGGCCCTTCGTCAAAGATGAAACCGTCCGGGTGCTTGAACGAAGCAGTGTGGCCCCCGTAATAAGAATTCTTGTCGTACATGACGGAAGGAACGCCTTCCTCATTCAGGCGGTGTGCTGCTCCCCACCCCGCCATACCTGAACCCAGGATCGCAACTCTTTCCATTTTGTTAGCTCCTCTGATTTCTTAAAAGCGGGACGGCCTGGAGGGCGTCTCTCTCACACTTGGAGATTCTTGTAGACCTCTGGTGACTGCTCCAGCGCGGCGCGATACCATTCCACTGTACGAGTCAGGCCTTCTCGCAATGAGACTTGAGGCTTCCATCCAATTCTCGCAGAGGATTCCGTGACATTGGCGATTCTGGTTGGCTCCATAGGCCTGTCCGCCAATGCCCCAAACTCGGCACCGGCACCCTCGCCGATGATGCCGGCCAATTCCCGTAGCAGGCCGTGGATGGAAACCAACGAGCCCGATCCTAAATCTAGAGTCGCACCATCAATCCCGGGTTTTTCCGCAAGAGTCAAAAAACCTTCGACTACGTCAGACACATAGATCCAATCGACCAGGCGTCCACCGCTACTGATTTTGGGGCGCTTTCCCTGAAGCATCGACAATGTGGCGTAGGGAACCAACTTGGTCAGGTCAATTTGCGCCGGACCGTACACCATAAAGACCCGGGCAATCACTACGGGGGTTTTATACAGGGCATGGAACATGCGGGCATAACCGCTGCTTGCCCATTTTGCCGCCGCATAAGGTGCCACGGGAAATTTTTCTCCGTTCGCGATGTCTGGCTCCGCTAGAGAGCCGGTCAGTATCACTCGGCGGCAGTTCGATTGAGCCGCGATCGTGAGGAGATTGACCGTGCTCTGCAAATTACTGTGAAACGTTGGTAGAACGTGCTCCAGGCCCGGTGCGCCCTTCACATGGCTGGCAAGATGAAAAATCACGTCAGGATTGGCTTCTGCCACAATTCGCTTCACTTGGGCGAGATCCCCTAGGTCAGCCTGCCACCAACGGTGCACGGCTAGATCAGAGGGGAGTTGCGTTCGGTATACCGCGTGGATTTCAGCACCTTGCTCCGAGAGGCGCCGGCACAAGTGGGCACCAATAAATCCATTCGCACCTGTTACCAGTGCCTTTTGACCACTTACCAAAGCTCGCATTTGTCTCGGTATCTTTCTTAGTAGTTGGATTATCCTTTAGAACGCGCTTTGCAAGGTTCCCTGAATTAAGACATTGGCAGCCGCTTGGAAACTACTTCCCTTTGCGGCCAACGCGATTTCTGCTCGAGCCAGAGATTTTCCGCGAGCCGACCACTTGGTCCCTTTACATCGTCCAAGGAAATGACGTCGTCCTGGGGAACGTCTCGAAGCAGGATGCAATCCTCGGAAAGGCCAATGGGCAATGCATTTGATTCGCGAGCGGATATGGCATTGTCGACAAGGCCGTACGTGCAGAATCCTCCAACTCCGTCCAGGCGCTCACCCGCTTTCAAGTCGCGCTTGGCAACCGAGATGACTTCACAAACCGGGCCTCCAGCTGGCGCGACTGTCGGATCGCGGTGGAATACAACGCGGCCGATCGTTGAGGCAATCTGGACGTGCGGCAAGTGAAACGGAGTGTAAAAAAGATAAAACGGGCCGGAACCAAGCTTGTAATAAGCAAGCTGATTCTTTTTGAGCGGCGAGTCTTCGTGGACGATGACGAAAGCACCAGTATGCGGAGCTGCTCCGAGGGCATAATCGACCAAACCGCTCCCCAGCATCTGGTCCGCCGGGAGCAGATTGGCCATTTCCCTGATGTCTGCACATTCTGGTCCGTACATGCCGCGGCGCCCAACCAAGAAGCCCGTGGCGTTCGCAAGGACCGTGGCCTCCATAGAGAGTTTGGTGGAATCGGCAAACGAAGTCACTTTTCTGACATTTAGGTCGTACTTTTCCGCGAAGCTTCGTTGTGTATCCGGTGTGCGGTGATAATCCACCAAGCCCTTGAGATTGCCGGCGGCCACGGGCTTGAGTCCTCCGGAGCGGAGATAACGCAGGAGAGTCATGGCCACACCCGGTTCGTCGCCGTCCGTGTGTGTTATTACGACGCCGGCAGAATCAGCTCTTGCCTTAAGGATCGGCCCCAGCATCGAATCGAGTTCGGCATTTACCAGAACCACGTGCTTTCCGTAATGGAATGCATCGAGAACGACTCGCGCCGCACAATCGATGGTGCCTGTCGCTTCGATTACGAGATCAACCGCATCACATGCCGTGAGCACCGAAGGATCGCTGGTGAACACCGGGACTCCGGCGGAAATAAGAGATTCTGCCTGGCGAGCAGAGTCCGTTTGACGCCACGACGAAAGGCCCGCCTCACGAAATGAACGCTCAGCGTTTGCTTCCGTCCGATTTGAAATACCCACTAGGCGAATGCCCGGCACCGGCGTTCCGAGTTGCAGCGCAATGGCGCGCGCTGAAGCCCCCGCGCCGACGATGGCGACACGGATCGGTTGGCCAATGCTTTCACGTTCAATTAGCGCAGTGTCGATCATCGATAGCTTTCGGCACGTGGCCGTTCAGCCCGGAAAGGCAACATGGTTGCCGTTGCGATGAACACTTTTTCGACAGTTCGTTTCGGCTTGAGCAGCAAATCCAAAAGTTTCTTCCCCGCCGTTTCCGCTCCTTGGAATAAGCCAACCGATAACCTCATTCGCCTGGGCCTTCGCCTATGGTAATTCCAAAACGCTTGGTCACGGAAATGAAAGGCGCTGACACCCAAAAACCAATAATACGCCAAGATTTTTTTTGCGCGAGCGTTCAGTTCTTTCGTGGAGAGAGGTGGAGCCTTCAAAAGACTATTAAGGCGTGAGGACTCGTAAGAATTCAGCGAACGGCAGGGCGAACTGATTGCTTCACCATGAATGCGTTCGTAGAGAGGTATCGGCCGGCGGCTACTGGTGTACGTGGAGCGCGGTTGTCGCGTTTGTGTCAGACGCGTCGTTTCCAGACGGTTCCACTCTCTCCAACCATGCCTCACGCCAGTAAGGAAACATTTCCTTTGGACAGAACATCCGGCACGGACTGTACCGTGCCTGACACACAACGGAATCAAGAATGATGCACGGATTTTTCATAACCACCATCTTCCGTGTACGCTCGCCGATCAGCTTGGTAACGCGACCCCGCACCCGATAAGTTTTTCCGCAATAAGGAACCAACTCCGCGTCCCAGTACATCCCACGATTTTTATTGCCTGTGTCTACGGTTCGCAAAATTTCTTCCTGCGATTTGACGCGCACCAGTTCACCAGGCTGCAGATTGAGCTTTACTAGCGGCGTGGGTACACCTTCCGGTATGACGCCTTTTTCCCGGGGAATTCCTGTGCCTCCCCAGAGTGGGTTAAGTTTGGTGTAGAGCCATCGCATTGGACGTCCCACACCGATACCCGCCTCGCTCAAAGTGTAATAAATCCAATAGATTATTCCCGAGAGCATGCGCCCGAATGATATATTACCAGAAAGATAATCTCGTGCATATTGCCGAAAATCCCACCACGCCAAAGGAGTCGTCGCGGACCGAATCTGGGTCATCTGGCAAATATAGGTTGGAGTTTCATCTATGACAGATTCCTGAACGCGTTTCCAAATGTCGTTCTCGGTGCAACCTGATGTTTGGCTGGACTTTCGCGGCCTGTCGCCCGGGAAGACAACGGACGATGAGGTGAAATCTCTTGCATCACTCTCGACCGGACTCAGCCAAGCTCTTTTCCAGTAGAGTAAGCAAGCGGCCTGGCAGCCACCATGCGCCTCGCCGCTGCAACGCGTTTCGAGATGCACCGTGTCACCGAGATTCCGGCAGGTGTAGGGTTCGGCGCTGTAGTCGCAAGTCTTATGGGCCGATTTGTAGACACGGAATCTCTGCCCACAGAAGGCGAACATTTCGGGCATGAACGGCATTCCATCAAGCATGCCTCTATCGTCAAGGGTTTGAAGGATCTCTTCCTTGCTCCGGACTTCCACCCAATCGCCTATGCTGGGTTTCTTCTGATTCTCCATATCCCAACGCTTAACAACGCCACACTTGCCAATCAGTTAGCGACAAACCCAATTCCCGGAAACACCCATTGCCTCGGAATAATTGGAAAGATCTATCGATTTGGGAGAGATAGTCAACGTCGCGGAGCAGATACGCTACCGCCATAGAGGTCACAGGGGATGACTCTCTATGATTAAGCAATCAGCGGACCGAATAGGGGATGGATCGACCTTCCGCAGGGGAATCTATCATATTGATAATGAATAGGTTATTTGTTGTTAGAGCTCGATTGTCCTTGGCGACAATTCCGGGAACAGGCCTAAGCTGACTATTTGGAACTTATTTTCCATAGCTAGGGAACCGATTTCCATCGAGGGAATGTCCTGCTTCCCGAGGTAAGTGCCCCTTTTCCCAGCGAGATACAGGACCCAGAAGGGCTATTGTTTCGGTTGTGCGTGCTTGCGCGGATCGCCCGGAAGTTCGAAAGAAAGGTGGTCACCATCCAAGACTGCATAGGCCAATCGGGCCCTATGGTTTTCGGGCCCTGCGATCGTCCATCCATCCCCGGAGGGTACGACTCTCATCTTGCTTCTCGCCCTCCACCAGCGGTCCACGTCTGCCGGAAAGGCGGACCAAATCCTTTCGCGCACAACAAATTCCCGTAGATAGTCGAGTAGAGATTCATAGACTTTTCGAGAGCGCCGTTCAATCAGGTAATCCGGATGAGTCAGAAAGCTGATCAGCCCATTTCTTCTCCGAATGAGACTCAGTTGTTGTTTCCACAAATCAATCGAGTAGTCCTCCAATATGTGAAAGAGCGAATAGTCCTGAGCAGTTGTGAGCGGGAGTTCCAGGATCTTCCCGATGAAATAGGGCATTACGGTGCAACAACCGCCCCGCAGCGGCTCCAGATGAGCAACATTAGGAACAGACATGTCATAAGAAAACTCGAACAGCTCGTACCATTCCTGCTTCCGATACATCGCCCCGGCACGAAACCCGTTTGCGCCGAACCGGCGAAGATAGCCGTTGATGCTGGCAGCCCGGCGAGCGAACTCTGTTCGCTCCAAGTAAAGGCGTCCGTCGTGATTCAAATCGTGGATATTGAATTCGCACCCTCGGCTTCGGATTCCATGGACATATTCGTCCTGCACTTCATAACGCTTTTCAGGGATGACTTGGTAGGAGGCTTTGAATCCATACGAGTCATCCAAATCCATTAGCTTAAAGGTGAAATCACGGCCGGCTCTGGTTTCCACATCGTGCGTCACAATCAGACAGCTGGCAGCGCCTTCGGGCCAGAACCAGATAAAAGGCAATCTCTTGGTTCCGCTGGCTTCCAACCATAGTCGAAGAATCTCATCGTGGAGGTTGTCCACAGTAAAATCCACGGGCCAAGCTGGGAATGAGATCGCCTTCCAGTTTTGGAAATAGATCCTTTGCAATTGACGGCGAATTGGAAAGGGCAAAAACCTTCGGAAAAAATAATAAGACTTGCGGGCCGGTTCACTTAAGGCGAGCTGTTCCAATCCTTCCGTGCCTTGCTGCCGATATCGTTCGTATCGAAGATTTTCAATTACTTCAGCCGGATCGAAAGGAAGCTGAATAGCCGGACCCGGACCGTGAACGCCATCCTGAACATTAAATTTTGCAGAACCTGCGCAATCTGACGCGACTCCCGAACTACATCGGCCATAACATATATTTTGCCGGCCAAATTGAAAGAAACCCAAATCTCCGATGGCGGTTTGAGTAGCAAAGCATACTGATCGGAGCGGCTCTTCGGCAATCCTATAGTAGTCTAAGAGGGTTTCGAGCACGGGTTAGCTTTGCCTATCGGCTACGGGATTCAACCTCGATTACACCATAACAGTGCAGAACCACTTCTGAACTCTCACTTCCCGAGTCATACTCATCTAACCAACGTGTTTGTAGAGCAATTTCCCGATATTCGTCTGGACTACTTGCGGTAAATAAGAAAAACATTGTGCGGCGAGCTTTGATTTCCACTGCCCGGCGGTCGATCGATGGGGGGCATAGGGGTATTGCCAGTATAAAAGTCTTGTCGGATGGGGAACCCACCGGTTTTTGAAGGCGAGAAGCCCCGAGTTGTTTAACTGAGTGCGCCCCAAATCGAAATCGACGGCTCCCCCCAGCTTTGCGGATACCATGGCTTTCCAGAACAGCCAGGGAGTTGCCCCATATTTGTTAAATCGCGTATCCGAACATCC
>Ga0137399_10000484_pt1 | contig 15774 bp, 17 predicted proteins | sample czorhiz316metaG_FD_104810 | JGI IMG/M metagenome (GOLD analysis project Ga0137399, IMG submission 104810) | Vadose zone soil microbial communities from Angelo Coast Range Reserve, California, USA - czorhiz3.16 metaG | ecosystem: Environmental > Terrestrial > Soil > Vadose zone | place: USA...
GGACCTGGACGACGCCGCCGCCGCGAAGTGGCGCGCGGTCTCGATTCCGCGGATCGAGAACTTTCTCAAGCAGCATCCGCAATCCGCCGCGCGCGCCGAGATGCGCTTCCGGCTCGCGGACCTCGAGTTGATCCAGGCGCGACAGGAGTTTCGCGAACAGATGGCCACGTTCCTCAAGGCGCAGGCGGAGGGCAAGGAAGCCGGGATGCCGCTGCCGGTGCTGAGCCACGCCTCGTCACTGGATCTCTATCGCAAGCTCCTCGCCGAGGATCCCGACTTCCCGCACCGCGACGCGGTGCTGTTCAACGCCGGCATGATCCTGGCGGACGAAGCGAACCCCGAAGCCGCGAAGTTCTTCGGCGAGCTGGTGACCGCCCATCCGCAATCCGCATATTGCCAGGAGGCCTATCTGCGCATGGGCGACATGCAGTTCGACCAGAAGCAGTTCCTCGCGAGCGTCAATCTCTATGGCCATGCGGCGTCCGGCAGCGACCCGACGCTGCGCGCCATCGCCTGCTACAAGATGGGCTGGGCCCATTTCAACGAGGACCGGTTCGTGGAGGCCGCGGACGCATTCCGGTCGGTGCTCGATCTGTACGCCACGAATCCGCGCGGCACGATCCAGGTCGACATCGAGAGCGAGGCGAACGCCTACCTGATCTACTCGCTCGCCGGTGCGGGCGGACCGGATGCGTTCGCGCAGTACTTCGACCGGATCGGAACCCGGCCTTACGAGAAACGGCTGCTGTTGTCGCTGGGCCAGCATTTCCGACACTACGGACAGTTCGCTCAGGCGATCGCGGTGGACGAGCTGTTCATCCAGCGTTATCCGCGCGAGCCCGAGGCGCTGGTGAGCGCCCAGCGGCTGATCGAGACCTACCAGCGCACCAACCGGCCCCAGCTCGAGAGCGAGACCCGCCTGCGATTCGCGCCGCGCTTCGCTCCCGGCGGGGAATGGTACCGAGCCCAGGCCAGCGATTCCGCGCGCGGCGCGGGCGAGGAGTTCGCGCACGCGTCGTGGCGTGCGGTGGCGCTGCAGCATCATCTCGCCGCCCGCGAGAACGGTTCGGCCGCGGATTGGCGCGAGGCGTTGCGGCTCTACGATCAGCTGCTCGCGACCTGGCCGAAGGATTCCGACGTCGCGGGGATCCAGCTCAATGCCGGTGAAGCCAGCGCACAGCTCGGCGACTATGGGACCGCACTCGCTCACTACGGTGCGGCGGCCGAGGCGGGTCGCGACAGCACCGTGATCCAGGCGCTGTGGCAGCGCCTGGCCGTGACCGACCGCTGGTACGAGAGCACGCGGCGCAAGGCTTCCGGCGCCGCTCCCGACGCCCGGCCATCGATGGGAAGCGATTCGCTCGCGCACGCCGTGATCGAAGCCGGCGACGCACTGCTCAAGCGCTACCCCGACCATGCAAAGGGTGCCGACGTGGTGTGGCGTCAGAGTCAGATTGGCCTCGCGCACGGCTGGTACGACCGGGCGTCGCAGGACCTGGCGCGCATGGCGGAGCGCTACCCCGACGACGCCCGCACGCCGCTGGCCGCGACTCAGCGCGGCGAAGCGCTGTTCAAGCTGGGCGACTTCGAGCACGCCGGGGCCGCGTTCGAAGTGGCGCTGGCGAGCGCGAAGCGTGTCGGCCGCGATTCACTGGCCGGTCGCGCCGCGATCGCGATTCCGATCTGTTACTACAAGCAGGCCGAGGCGGCGGTGGCCGCGGATTCGACCCAGTACGCGAAGCACGCCGCGCTGTTCGAGCGCGTGGCTTCGCGCTTCCCCGGATACGAGCACGCCGATCTCGCGGAATACCGCGCCGGCCTGGCGTACGAGAAGGCGAAGCAGCCGCGCGAGGCGGTGCGCGCGATGCAGGCGCTGATCCAGAACTTCCCGAAGAGCGAGTACCGGCGCGACGCGCACCTCGAGGTGGCCCGCACCTGGGAGGCGATCGGCGACCGCGAACAGGCGGCGGACGCGTATTCCGAGTTCGCCACCCGCTATCCCGACGACGAGAGCGCGCATCCCGCCTGGCTCAAGGCCGGCGATCTGCTGGCGGCCGCCGGGCTCGCGGAGCGCGCCGAACGGCTGAGGCTCGACTACGTGAAGCGCTATCCCGGCGACTTCGAAGCCGCGATGGAGATCCTCGAGCCGCTGGCGCAGCGCGATCTGGATGGCGTGACCCCCGAGCATCCAGTCTCGAAGCTGCTGGATCCTCCGGCGCCCCGCAAAGCGGCCAAGGCCGCGAAGCCGGCCAAGGTAGTGCCGCCTGCGAACACGCGCGTTGCCGAGTACCTGCGGCTGGCGCGCGCCCATCCCACGCTTGCGTCCCATTCGATCTTCGCCCAGATCCAGTTCCTGCTGGGCGAGGAAGCGTACACGCCGTATGCCGCGGCGCGCCTCACCCAGCCGCTCGCGAAGTCCATCGTCGGGAAGCAGAAGCTGCTGGACAGCGTGGTGGTGCGTTATCGGCGCGCCATCGACGGCGGCGATCCGGAATGGGCGCACGCCGCGGGCTTTCGCATGGGCGAGGCGCTGGTTCATTTTGGAGACGCGCTGGAACACAGCGAGCGTCCCGCCGATCTCACCGGGGACGACCTGGCCGGTTACGAGGACATCGTGATGGAGCAGAGCCGCGCGTTCGCGGATCGCGGTGAAGCGGTGTGGAGCGACATGCTTCGCAACCGCAAGACCGACGTCAAGACCGACCCGTGGCTGGGCCGCGCGCAATCGTCGCTGTGGCAGCGCCTGGCCGCCCGGTTCTACTTCCGGCCCGAAGTGGAGTTCCCACTGGTCAAGGCCGACGAGCCGCGCGGCAACGAGAACGATCGCACGCGCGCGGAGCGCGGCAAGGATTCCGCGCGCTCCGTGGCCCAGAAGGAAGGAGACCACCGATGATGGCGCGTCCCGCAGTGTGGTTTCGCGAGCGGTCGCGCGCGGCGGTCCTGGTCGTGCTGCCCGCCGGCCTGCTGCTGCTCGCCGGCTGCAGCCAGGTTCCGTTCCTCCATCGCGGCTCCTCAGCGACTTCCGGCTCCGTCCCGACCGCGGCGCGGCCGATCAAGCCCTCGAAGCCGACCGCCTCGAAGACCAGCGCCCGCAAGCCGAAGCAGGGCGAACCGGCGAAACCGAACGCGACCAGGCCCGGCAACCTCACCCTCCGGGATCACGCGGCGGTCGAGCCCACCGAGCCCTATTGGCCGTTCCGGATCGCGCAGATGCAGTTCGCCGCGGATTCGCTGCCGGAGGCCGAGAGTTCGCTGCGCGACGCTCTGCGGCGTGATCCGGGCTACGCGCCGGCGCTGGCGCTGCTTTCGAAGCTCTACTTCGTCACCTCCCGCAACCAGGAGGCGGTGACCCTGCTCGAGCCGGTGCTGCAGAATCCGGATGGGCTCGAGGCGCGGGATCGTGAGCTGCTGCTGGCCGGGCTTGCGCTGCATCAGCAGGCGCTCGGCAACGATCCCGGCGCGCGCGCGGCCCTGGCCGGCCTCAAGCGCCGCGATCTCGACCACGCGGGTTCCGCGATGGTCTACGTGATGCTGCGAGGAGACCGTCCGGACTCCGCGTTGGAGGTGGCGGCCGCGACCCTCGACCAGGGCCCGTCGAACCCCGTGAACCTCAACAACTATGGCATCACGCGGCTGAGGGCCGGTGACGTCGAAGGCGCGCGCCGCGCGTTCCTGTCGGCCATCGACCGCGATCCGACGCTCCCGGGCCCGTATTACAACCTCGCGATCCTGAACAAGTTCTACCTGCTCGATGACGGGGCGGCCGCCGACTCCTTCAAGCGCTACTGGAGCCGTTCCCACGACGATCCGGACAGCCTGGCCGCGGTTTTCGGGCGCCAATGAAAAACGCGGGAAAAAGGGGGAATCGGCCGATGACTAGGGCAAGCCTGGGGGTGGTTCTGATCGCGCTGGCGGTGCTGGCGTCCCGGGCAGTGGCAGAGCCCGGGACGGGAGGCAAGCCCGTGCCGGGCGCAAAGCGTTCCGCGGGCGCGCGGCCGGCGAAAGCCGATCCCAAGCCTCCGGAGCACTCGAGCGCGGCGGCTCGCACGCTCGAGGACATTCACATCGAAGGCGAAATCCCGGTGCCCCAGGTGCTGTTCATCACCGCCCGGGACCAGCGACGGTTCATGGAGTTTCAGCATCGACGTTATCTGAGGACGAGCCGGAAAGTCGGAGAGGACACCGTCCTTCCATCACGGATCGTCGTGACGGGCGCAAGGCCGAGCCCAGACCAGGAGAATTCACGATGAACGCTCTCTCGATGATCGCGACCTTCTTCAAGGAAGGTGGCGTGGTGATGTACTTCATGCTGGCGCTCGCCGTGGTGGTGATCTCGATCGCCATCGAGCGTTTCATCGTCATCTCGCGCGCGGGTGGCCTCAACAGCCGGAAGCTGGCGGACGATCTGGTGTTTTACGTCCAGAAGGGCAACCTCGGCGCGGCGCGTAACTGCAGCCGCATGTCGAACGCACCGGCGGCGCGGGTGGCGGAGGCCATCCTGCTGGTGGCCGGCTCCGACGAGACCAAGATGCAATCGGCGGCCGACGACGCGGCCACACTGGCGCTGTCGCCGCTGTCCCGGCGGCTCCCCCACCTCAACGTGCTCGCGAACGTGGCCACGCTGCTCGGACTGCTCGGAACCATCTCGGGCCTCATCACCGCGTTCTCGGCGGTCGGCGCGGCGGATCCCTCGCAGCGCTCGGCGTTCATGGCCGCCGGCATCTCGACCGCACTCAATGCCACCGCATTCGGACTCATGATCGCGATTCCGACGCTGGTGCTGCAGGGCTACCTCACTGGCCTCGTGGAAGGCATCGCCGAGCAGGTGGATGAGACCAGCATCCGGCTCAGCCAGGCGCTGGGCGAGCGCAACGCGAGTCCCGCGGCGGGACAGGTGCTCTCGCTGCACGGGCAGAAGGGCGCCCCCGCCGCGGCCGGCCGTGCCGGGATGGTCTCGCAGGGCGGAGCCCAGTAGCTCATGGCGCAGCGCCCCCGCAAGCGGCGGTCGTTCCGCCAGCTGATCAATTGCGATCTCGAGCTGAGACCGCTCATGAACGTCTTCATCGTGCTGATCCCGATGCTGCTCATGTCGGCGGTGTTCATGGAGATCCGCGTGATCGAGATGACGCTCCCGCGCGCCGCGCTGGCTGCGGAGCAGAAGCCGCAGCAGCCGTTCGACCTTGCGCTCCGGATCCGCCCTCAGGCCTACGTCATCGAAGGCGACGGCGCGACGCTCGCGGTGATTCCGCGGGTCGAGACCCTGAGCCGCGGGCTCCCGGTCGCGGAAGCCGCGGCGCAGATCTCGAACATCCTGACCGCGGCAGTCGCCGCGCATCCCGACAACAAGGAAATCCGGATCGTGGCCGAGCCCGGGACCCACTACCGCGAAATCGTCGCGGTCATGGACCTGGCGCGCGCGGCCGGCCTGCCGCAGGCGGCGCTCGAGGGCGCCGAGAGCGAGGGCATCTGACATGAGACGAGCCAGCCAACGCAGGTCTTCGAGGCGCCGGGGCGTCTCCGGCGGCCACGGCGTGAGCCTCACGTCGCTGATGGACATTCTGACCTGCCTGCTGTTTTTCGTGCTGAAGAGTTTCGTTGCCGGCGGTGAGGTCACGGTGCCCCCGCCCGGCCTCGAGCTTCCGAAGTCCACCGCCGAGCAGGCGATGAAGTCGTCGCTGGTGATCGCGATCGACCGGGAGGCCATCCTGGTCGGGAGCGAGCGGATCACGACGGTGCGGGAGGCGATGGCCAGCGATCAGATGCTGATCGAGCCGCTCGCCGCGCGCCTCAAGGCCGCGCGCGAACAAATGCACGAGATCGCGATCATGAAGGGGGACACTCTGGAAGACCACGTGGTCACGATCCAGGGGGACGAGGAGATCGAGTTCCGTGTCCTGCAGAAGGTGATGTACACGTTGAACGACGGCGGATTCCAGGACATCGCGCTCGCCGTGATCAAGAAGAACGCCTAGAGGACTCCGATGGCAGCCGCGACCGCCTACGACTACCGCAAGCCGTGGATCGATCCCAGCGACGAACTGTTCCGCCGCTGTCTGGTGGTTTCCGGAGGCTTCGGGCTGGCATTCCTGATCGCGGTGCTGATCGCGCCGATCCAAACCCGGATGATCACGCGCGTCGAACAGCTTCCGCCGCGTTTCGCGAAGCTCATCCTCGAGCCGCCGAAGCACGTCGCGAAGCCGGGGCTGATTCCCACACCGGCCCAGTCCGAGCACGCGCAGCCCGACAAACCGAGCGGTGGCGGCGGTGGCGGAGGCGGCGGAGAGCACGCGGAGACGCCGAAGCTGATTCGCCCGCAGGCGGTCGCGGAATCGCATCCGGCCGGCGGGGCGGCGCCGAATGCCGGGCATGCCGGCCGCGCTCGCGCCGAGGCCGAAGTGCGCTCGACGCTCTCGACTTCGAAGCAGGCGCTGGCCGGCGCCCTGGCCGGCCTCTCGACCTCGTTCGGCGCCACCGCCAGCGAGGTCCCGATCGCGGCGCATGGTGGTCGTGCGCGCGTGTTGCGCTCGGCTCGTGGCGAGGGTCAGCTTTCCCGCGTTTCGACCGGGTTGGCCGGCCAGGGTGGAGGCGCCGATCTCGGCCACTCGGTGGTGGTGGGCTCGCTGATTTCGATCAATGACTTCTCGTCCGGACACAGCAGCGGCTCGGGCGGCGGATCGGGCGGCGGCGTGGGTGGCGGACTCGGAGACGGAAACGGCGGCGGCGTGGGCAGCGGATCGGGCGGAGGCACGGGCGGCGGCTCGGGCGGCGGCGTGGGCACCGGAACCGGCGGAGGCGTCGGACCGGGCTCGGGCGGCGGCGGCCGGCGCGGACCCTCGGCGCCCGGCGTCTATCGCAGCAACGCGTCGCTGCTGGCCGTGATTCAACGCTACCAGGCCGGCATTCAGTATTGCTATGGCAACGAACTGAAGCGTGACCCCACGCTGCGTGGAAAGCTGGTGGTCGCGATCACGGTGGCGGCCTCCGGCGAAGTGCTGGAAGCCACCATCGTCCAGAACACGATTGGATCGGAGCGGCTCGCGTCGTGTGCGCTGTCGCAGATCCGCGAGTGGAAGTTCCCCGCGATCCCGGAAGGCGTGACCGCGTTCCAGGCCCCGTTCGTCTTCACGCCGCCCAGCTGAGCCGCGCCCCCGGGCCGGTTTCCTAGAATCGGGCCTGGAGCTGCGCGATGAACGCGTCCACGCGGGTCTGGTTCGCGCCGCTCATCCGGCGCACCCCTTCGAGCAGCAGTTTCACGCGATTCGGCGCGAGGTCCAGGTTGACCCCGAGCGTGGTGGCGCGAACCCGTCGCGAGATCCCGTAGGATGGACGCTGGAAGTCCTCCTGCCGGCCGATGAGCTGGACGAACCTCATCACCCGATAGCCTCCGAACACGTACCACCCGAAATCGTCCTGATCGGACGCGCGCCCGCGGCGATGTCGCACCAGATACTCGGACCGCACCACCGCGCCGAGTTCCTCGGCGTTCGCCTCGACGCCCCACCTCGAGCTGTCGGCGCCATCGCGCGTCGCGTTCGCACCCAGCGCGAGTTGTGGGATCGGCCGCGCCACGATCCGCGCGACCAGCATCGCGACGGAATCCCGGTTCACAGTCGAGTTCTGACCCTCGCCGTTGAAGATTCCGACCGCAAGGGAACCCAGCGCCCCGGGGGCATATTCCGCGGTGACACCGATGTCGTATTTCGGTGCGATGGAATCCACGCACGCCGCGAAGTCCGCGGTTTCGACCAACGGGACCGGGATCAGGTACTCGCGGCTGAATGGAACCTTGTACTGCCCCGCGTAGATCGAGAACGGCGCCGGGTTCCAGCGGATGACGGCCTCGCGCAGGCTCACGGTCGCCGGCGTTCGCGAGCCGGTCGAGGCTTCCATCTCCAACAGCCCGCGATACGAGAACTGGTTCGGCAGCGACCCGTCCACGGAGATGCGGGCCCGATTGAGGAGCGCGCTCAGACCGACCTGCTCCTGGGCGGTCTCTCGAAGCTGGAAATAGCCGCCCACCTTGGGGAGCGGCACGGCCGGCTCCTGGGCCCGGGCGGGCGTGGCGGACAGTGCGGCCACTAGAAGGAGCACCGGGATTGGGAGGATCTTCATGGCGGTGGTTTGCCTCTGGTGGATGGGGCTCGTATCCTTCTGTGGCGGCGGTTATGTTACCCAGTGGGCCGTGGCAAGCCTGGCGACGGGCATGTTAGCACCCATAGCGTGAGGTTCAACAGGAGGCGAGGTTTGCGCACTCTCAGCGCCCGCGAAGCTGCGGAGCTGCTCCATCTCAACGTAAAACGAGTCCAGAGCCTGGCGCGCGAAGGGAAGCTGCCGGCGCTTCGCGTCGGCCGCAAATGGTTGTTCCAGCGCGACGCGCTCGAAAAGCTGCTGGGCGCTCCGACCAGGGTCGCCGAACCGATGTCGATCGAGATCAGCGCCCGGAACCGGTTGCTGGGTGAGATCGTTCATCTGCAGGTCGATGGGCTGATGGCCGAGGTGCACCTGCAGATCGGCGATCAGCATCTGGTTTCTGTCATCACCCGCGAATCGGCACAACGCATGGGACTCAAGGTCGGAGAGCGGGCATTTGCCGTCATCAAGTCCACTGAAATCATGATCGGAAAAGAGGGAAACCCCGACTGAAGACTCTGCACCGTTCCGCGATTCGATTCGCCGCGGTCGTGGGTCTCATGGCTGGGGCCATGGCGCCGGGCGCGATCGCCGCCTCTCCCCCGGCCAGCACGCTGCGAGTGTTCGCCGCCGCGTCGCTGTCCGACGCGTTCGGCGAGATCGCGCAGTCGTTCGAGCGCTCCCATGCCGGAACGCGCGTCCAACTGAACCTCGCCGGGTCGCAGCAGCTTGCGAGCCAGATCGAGCAGGGAGCGACCGCCGACGTGTTCGCGTCGGCCGACGAGCGCTGGATGGACGACGTGCGCGCACAGCAACTCCTCGCCGGCCCGGACACCGTCTTCGCGCTGAGCCGGCTGGTGGCGATCGTCCCGCGCACCAATCCCGCGCGCATCTCACGGCTCCAGGACCTCGGCAAGCGCGGGGTCAAGCTGGTGCTCGGAGCGCGGACGGTCCCGGTCGGTCAGTACAGCCGGATCGTGCTCGCGAATCTCTCGAAGCTCCCGGATTTCGATTCCGACTATGCCCGGCGCGCGCTGGCAAACCTGGTTTCGGAAGAGGACAACGTGAAGGCCGTGGTCGCGAAGGTCCAGCTCGGCGAAGCCGACGCCGGAATGGTCTATCAGTCCGACGTCACGTCCGCGGTGGCGCGCTATGTGCGGGTATTCGAGATTCCGGCTGCGGCGAACGTCCTCGCCCGCTACCCGATGGCGATCGTGAGCGGGACGCGCAGCCCGGATGCCGCGCGCGATTTCGTGGCGCTCACGCTGTCACCCGCAGGACAGGAAATCCTGAAGCGCCACGGCTTCATTCCAGTCCCGCATCCGGCGCCGTGAAACCCCGCGCCACGCCCACACCCGCGAGCGGTGGGCCGGCGACCCTGTTCTTCCTCGCGCTTGCCGCCACCACGGCGCTGGTCGCCCTGCTCGCGCTGCCGTTCATCGGTCTGCTCGCCCGTGTCACGCCCGCGGGGATCCTGGTCCACCTCGCCCAACCGCAGGTGCTGGTCGCGCTGAGACTCAGCCTCTTCACCACGTTGGCCTCGACCGCGACCGTGATCGTGCTCGGGACTCCCACCGCGTACCTGCTCGTGACCCGCGAATTCCCCGGCAAGCGGCTGCTCGAGGTGCTGCTCCAGCTCCCCATGGTGCTGCCTCCCACAGTGGCGGGATTCGCGCTGCTGATGGCATTCGGCCGCGCCGGTTTCGCGGGACGCGCGCTGGACGTGCTCGGAATCAGCCTGCCGTTCACGACCCTCGGCGTGGTGGTCGCGCAGGTGTTCATGGCCGCCCCGTTCTACATCGCTCCCGCGCGCGCCGGTCTCGGCAGCATCGACCGGCGCTACCTCGAGGCCGCGGACACCCTGGGCGCCGGAGAGGCGTTCCGGTTCTTTCGCGTCATGCTGCCGATCGCGCTCCCGGCGCTGCTCTCGGGCGTCGCGATGAGCGCGGCACGCGCGCTCGGCGAATTCGGGGCCACCATCACGTTCGCGGGGAATTTCCCCGGTACGACGCAGACCATGCCGCTCGCGGTCTACATGGCCATGCAGTCCGATCTCGACACGGCGGTCGTGCTCTCGGTGCTGCTGCTTCTCATGTCGTTCGGGCTGCTGCTCGGCCTGCGCTCCGCCCCCGCCGGCTGGCTCGGCATTCAAGCTCGTGCTGGAACTCCAGGTTCGCTTTCAGCTCGCTGAATTTCCGCTCGAGGCCCGGCTCGCGGTCCCGATCGGCGTCACCATGCTGGTCGGCGAGAGCGGCTCCGGAAAGACCACGCTGCTGCGCCTCACCGCCGGGATCCTGCGGCCGGATTCCGGACGCATCACGCTCGGCGGGCGGGTGTTGTTCGATCGCGACGCCGGAGTCTGCGAGCCGCCGCGCGCCCGGGGCGTCGGGTACGTTTCCCAGGACGACACGTTGTTCCCGCACCTCAGCGTGCGCGAGAACGTGGCGTTCGGCCTGCACGCCGCGCATCGGCCCGCCGCCGAAGTCCGGGACCGCGCGCAGCGCACGCTCGAGCGCTTCGGCCTGCTGCCGCTCGCGGAGCGCCGCCCGCGCCAGCTTTCCGGCGGCCAGCAGCAACGCGTGGCGCTGGCACGCGCGGTGGTGCTGGACCCCGAAGTGCTGCTGCTCGACGAGCCGCTCTCCGCGCTGGATCTTGCCACCCGTCGCGCGCTGCGCGGCGAGCTGAGACGCCAGCTCGAATCCCTGCCCTGCGCCACGCTGTTCGTCACCCACCATCCTGGCGACGCGCTGGCGTTCGGGGATCGCATCGCCGTGATGGAGCGCGGGCGCATCACGCAATCCGGGGCCCGCGACGAGTTCCTGCGCCATCCGGGTTCGGCGTACGTCGCGGAGTTCCTCGGCGTGAACCTGGTGGCCGGTGTGGTTGCGGGGCGGGCGCCCGACGGGCTCGCGCTCGTCACGGTCGGGGATCGCACCCTGGCCGTGCCGGATCTGGAGCGCGACGGCCCGGTGCGGATGCTGATCCATCCACGCGAGGTCGTGCTCTCGAGGCAGCCGCCCGTGGGCAGCGCGCGGAACGTCTTGCGCGGGGTGGTCGAGGAGGTGCTCGCCGAACCCCCCGGCGTCGAGAATGTGCGCGTGATCCTCGCCGGACGACCGGCGCTCGCCGCACTCGTCACCCGACAATCGGCGGAGCGGCTGGGACTCAAACCCGGGATCGAGGCCTACGCCTCGTTCAAAGCTTCGGCCATCCTCGTGCTCCCGAACTGAGGGACGCGGTCCGCGTCATCCGACCAGGGTTTCGTCGCGGCTGGTCTTCGCCCACGCCGTGGTCTCCCAGTTGAAGCGCGCCCTGCCGTCCGGGAGCCAGCCCGGCAACGGCATCAGCAGGAGATCGGAAAGCGCGCGCGCATAGGGAACGTAGAGCGAACGCAGCTCGGCCAGTTTGCGCTCGGCGTCCGCGCCGCCCTCGAACGGGACCCCGGCGTCCCTAAGCCATGCCTCGAGTTCCTTGAGCTCTCCCGAAGGCACGGGCGCGGGAGTGATCTGCCGCCGGCCGGGCCTCAGGTTCTGGCTGATGTCCACCAGCGCGTGCCGGCAGATCGCGAACGTGAGCCGCGCCTGGAATGGATCCAGCTTCTCGCTGCCGGCGATCACCAGCGCGCAGGTGTCGAGAATCGCGCTCAATGATGCCAGCCAGGATTGATTGTCGTGTTGCGATCGGAAGAACGCCAGGATCGGATACGAGAGGTGGCTCTCGAGAATCTCCGCGGTCGCGACCTCCCAGTCCCGCAGCAGGCTGCTCAGCGCCGCCCCCGGATCCCGGCTCTCGAAGCAGCGTCTCAGCAGCACGCCCGCGGTCGGGGGCGAGCCCGCCCATTCGTCCAACATCGTGGTGCGGGCCTCGCGCCGCGAGAACGCCTGGTACAGGACCGGCAGATACGAGAGCACCAGCGCGAGGAAGCCGAATCCGGTCCCGGCTTCCGCCACCGTGATGAGGCGCGCCAGCATCGAATTCGGGCTCACATCCCCGAGACCGAGCGTGAAGAACGTGGTGCCGCTCATGTAGAGGTCGGTCCGGAACCCCACCGGGCCGCCCAGCGTCGAGAGGTTCGAGCCGGTCGACCACACCAGCGAAGCGAAGCCCACGATCAGTCCGGAGGCCCACACCACGAACAATCCGATCAAGGAGAGCAGCGCGTAGAGCCCGAGAAAGTTCTCGCGCGCATTGCGCTCGGAGATGGTGCGTCCAATCGACGCCCACCCGTTCCACAGACCGCCGAGCACGAGGCGCGACACGCGCAGCCCGCTCGGGATCCGCCGCGGCAGGAGGATGGTCTCGAACGCGTCCCACAACACGAACGCGATCAGCAGCAGCCCGAGCGACGCGACCAGCACGGTCATGGATTCAGAACCCCGGGAGCACCGGCTTCAGCACCATCAGCACCGCGATCACGATCGGTGTCAGGAGCGCGACGCCGCCCCAGACATCCCAGCGCCGGGACAGCGCATGGTAGGCGGTCCAGTCCATCGGCGCGCCATCGGTCGCGGCCCGCGCCAGCTTCGCCATGCGGCGCTGGAGCGGAACCACCTGGGCCATGAACGCGGCGCCCGACACCACGAACAGCACCAGGCTCCACAGCAGCCATCCGGTCCTCAAGATCGGCAGTCCGCCCACGTTCGCCGCCCCCACCCCGAACACCACCAGTCCCAGCACGCCCGGGATCGTGAACCACCGGTCGCTCCCGATGATGCCCTCGAGCGCATGCGCGATCACCCGTGGGTCGCGAGTGCGATCCGCATGCGATTTCCAGAACAGGCCGGTCGTGATGTTGCCGAGGAACGCGATCGCCGAGAACACGTGCAGCAGCTTGAGGATCAGGTAGAGCATGGGGGTCCCCCGGGTTCCGCTCCAAGGTCCGAAGCGCGGGAGTGTACCAGCGCCCCGGAATCGTCGGTGCGGGGCCCCGAAACACTCGATTCGGGCGGGATGCGAGGGGCCATTGCAGAATCCGCGTCACCGCCGCCGGGAACCACTCGAAACCCGATGTTTTTCGAGCTTTCGCCGCGGCACGTGGCTTGCAGTTCTTACGAGAATGCGTCATGGACCCAGTCGGACCCCAGAACCAGGAGAACGCCACCATGAACCCCACCCAACGCAAACCAGCCCAGCGGCTCGGGGGGATGGTCGCGCTCCTGATCGGAATGTCGATCGTCTCCGGTTGCGGTACCGCCCTTCCGACCAGCCCGATCATCAACCCGGCGTCTCTGCAGTCCCAGACGGTGCCCCAGGATCACATCCGGCAGGCGTCCGCGAACCTGCGCGACGGCGGCGGCGACGGCGAAATCATCGCGAGTGGCGGCGGATCGGCAGACCTCGGATCGACCTCCGAGAACCTGCCGAATAGCACGCCGCTCGGCGGCCTTGGCCAAGGCCAGGGTGGCGGCTCTGGGAAGGGCAAGGGCAATGGCAAGGGGCACCATCGCGGCTGGTGGCACCGCTAGGCCGACCGACGCAACCGACACGCCGTCCGATCTGGAACCCTCGATCGGGCGGTTTTCTTTGTCCGCAATTCACCCATCGAACACGATCAGGGACTCCACCCGGCGCCCGGCGAGCTTGGCGCGACCGCCGAGGCGGGTGAGTTCGACCAGGAACAGCAGCGCCTCGACGCGGGCTTCCAGCCGCTCCACCAGGCGCGCGGTCGCCGCGGCGGTGCCGCCGGTCGCGAGCAGGTCGTCCACGATCACCACGCGCTGCGCGGGCCTGAGCGCGTCGGCGTGGATCTCGAGCGTGTCCTCCCCGTACTCCAGCGAGTACACCTCGCGCACCGTCTTCCCGGGGAGCTTGCCGAACTTGCGCGCCGGAACGAACGGGACCCGCCACTCGAGCGCGAGTCCGGCCCCGATCACGAAGCCACGTGACTCGATCGCGACCACGGCCTCCGGCTGCGCCACGCGCTTCGCCATCGCCGAGATCGCCGCGGAGAAGCCATCCGGGTCCCGCAGCAGCGGTGTGATGTCCTTGAACACGATGCCACGCTTCGGGAAATCCGGGATGTCCCGGATCAGGCTGCGAAGCTCGGTCACCGGTTCCTCCCCGGGTCGCCGCACGTAACTCGGGTGCGGCGGGCCGCCGCCCGCGTCATTGAATGATCGCGCCGCTGCTGCGATCCAGATCCTGCAGCTCGAGCGCGTGACGCAGCTTCTCGAGAGCGCGCGACTCGATCTGGCGCACGCGCTCCCGCGAGATGCCGAAGTGCTCTCCGGTCTGCTGAAGCGTCCGCGTGGCGCCATCGTGGAAGCCGTAGCGGATGCGCAGGATCTGTTCCTCGCGCTGGCTGAGACTCCGCAACAGGCGATCCATCTTTTCGTGCTCGAGCTGCAGATCCACCAGCCCTTCGACCGACATCGGTGCCTGGCCGAGATCCTCGGCGGAGAGCTGCTCGAACGCCTCGAGACTCGAGCCCTCGTCGAGCGATCGCAGTCCGCGAATCAGTCCGGCGAGGCGCTCGGTGCGCGCCGGCGAGATGTTGAGCTCGCCCGCGATCTCCTCGGGCCTTGGATCGCGTCCCAGCCGGCCGCGCAGCACGCGCTCGACGTGCAGATAGCGGTTCACCTGCTGGAACATCTGCACCGGGATGCGCACCGACCTCGCCTGCTCGGCGAGCCCGCGCAGGATGGCCTGGCGGATCCAGATCGACGCGTAGGTGCTGAAACGCAGGCCGCGCTCCGGCTCGAAGCGGTCCACGGCGGCGATCAGGCCGAGGTTTCCTTCCTCGATCAGATCGAGCAGCGGCAGGCCGCGGTTCCGGTAGGCGCGCGCGATGTGCACCACCAGCCGCAGGTTCGCGAGGATGACGCGCTTGCGCGCGTGTGCATCGCCGGCGCGCGCCTGGGCCGCGAGCGCCAGCAGCTCGGGATGCGCCAGCAGCGGAAAGCGCCCGATGTCGGCGAGGTAGCGGTCGAGGAGATCGCGTTCCGGCTCGCCGCTCGGGGCCGCCAGCTTCTCGCGGGGCTCGGGCTCACCGCCATCCTCCGGCAGGATCAGCCCGGCGTGCTCGGCCCGCTCCCGGAAGCGGCCGAATTCCAGATCGTCGAAATCCGGATCCACCAGCAGCGCTTCGTAATCCCGCGCGGTGAATGACCCGCGACGCCGCGCTTCGGCCAGGGCCTCATCGAGGCGGGTGCGAAACCGCAGCAGCTCGGGCGCGCTCATGTCGGACGAGTTTCTCCGGGCATCGACGTGCGCGCCGCACTAGCCGGTGACGCGAAATCCGGGTGGCGGCGCCGGACCGGCATCATAGCGGGTTTCGACGTCCAGCACGCGCGCGCCGGGCGGGCCCCTTCTCACCGCTGCCGCAAGCCGGGAGAGCGCGGCCTCCCCACCCCACGCGTGAACCTCGACCGCGCCGTCTCCGAGATTCCTCACCTCTCCGACGAGGCCAAGATCGAGCGCCGTGCGGCGTACGAACTGGCGGAACCCAACGCCCTGCACGCGCCCCCGGACGATCAGTGTGATTCGCGCGGAAGACGTCATTTCATTATCAGAACGTTCATCATCAGACGTTCATCGTGGCCAAGTGTCTCTCTCCACGAAACCATCAACCGGCGAGCGCGGGTTGGATCGCGTACGCTTCTCCACTATATTTCACGCGGCTCACACGCGCGACCGCCACTCGAA
>Ga0137399_10000486_pt1 | contig 15762 bp, 8 predicted proteins | sample czorhiz316metaG_FD_104810 | JGI IMG/M metagenome (GOLD analysis project Ga0137399, IMG submission 104810) | Vadose zone soil microbial communities from Angelo Coast Range Reserve, California, USA - czorhiz3.16 metaG | ecosystem: Environmental > Terrestrial > Soil > Vadose zone | place: USA...
CAGATGCCCCGCGCACGACGGGAGCCGCTCGCGGGTTATCCTTGCCCGCGCCGCGCGCGGCGGCAAAGGAGGCCGTCATTTACGCTCCGCCAGAACCAGCACCTGCGGTTGCTAACCTCCCGCGTTTAGCTCGAAGAAGATCACCTCGTCGTAATCGTTTGCGTTAAACCCGGCGCCCTGCAATTGCTGGCGGTCGCGGGCGTTGAGCGCCTGCACCACCCGCCGCGTTGCCTTCGTCTGATTCTTGTTGGCATCGGTCAGCGCCTTCAGCACAGCTGCCAGCCGAGTATTCGCTCCTGCGTCCGGCGCGGCCTTGGTGGTCGCCAGCGTGACGCCGTGAACCGGCTGATTGGCGGTCAAGCCGGCGACGAAGTTCTTGAGCGCGTCGCCCTGCGGCACGTCATTGCGGAACTCCATTGGGCTGTGGGGCGCAGCGGCGCTCGCATTGATAAAGTGGTCGCCGTTGTCCCAATTGGTGTAGATGAGCAGGGCGTTTCGCGATACGACATTCGAGACGGTGATGAAAAGCATGATGCCATCGGCGTCGGCCGGGACGGCGTCCTGCGGATACGGGATGATCGTATCCTCGGTCGCCGACGCAACCTCCTTGCTGTCCGCGCTGATGGTGTTTTCGAACGTCTTGAGCCGGTTGATCTGCAGGATGGCGTCGCTCTCACCCGCGGCACCGATCGCCGCATAATAGATCGCGTTGCCAGGATTGGAGGCCTTCCAATCGGCTTCTGCCGCGTTGAGATCGCTCTGGGCCGTGGCGCTCCCGCCGGCGAACTTCACCACCAGCTTGATCTTTGGCTGCTTCGGGTCCGGGAGCAGCAACTTGTTGATCCCGTCGGCGAGCTGCTTCGGGTCATGCAGAGCCTGTTTGAAGGAATCGGCGAAGACCTTGGCAGTCTCAGCGCTCTGAGCCTGGAAGTTGATCACGTGATAGCTGCGCGGCGGCACAGGCGGGGGCGGAACCACTTCCCGCTCGCACTGTTTCTCTCGCCGCTTGGTGAACATCACCCAATCGCGCACCGCCTGGATGACCAGCTCCGTAGTAGCGGCAGGCAGGTCAGGGAACAACAGCGCTTCGGCGTTGGCCTTGAGGTTAGGCTCGCTGACGATGAGCGCCGCCTGGACCATGTCGAGGCCACTCTCGGCGTACTGATGATTCGCGTTGCTCGCGTTGATCACGTCCGCGTCCGCAACGAGCAGCAGCTCGCCCAGTTGCCCGCCTCCTCCGTGGGTCGGCGGGAGCACCATGGCCAGCTGATACGTGATCTGCGCCGAACCGAGAAAGGTCTTGGTTATCCTCAGCACCAAATCCGTCTGCTGGTCGAAGGTGAGATCGAACGTGATCGTGCCGCTCGACTCGCTGCCGGCGTAGGTGAGCTTGACCGGCCAGTGGAAGCGCTCGGCCAACAAGTACTCGATGACTTGCTCCTTCGCCTGGTCCTCCCGAAGGAGCCCGAGCGAGAGTACGCCGTTGAGCGTGCCGCCGGCGGTGAACGTGACGTTCGGGTCGGTGCTCGTATTGGAGACGGTCGCGATGGACAGCGTGCCGTGGAAGCTCAAGTCCATCGCGATCGGCGTGGCGGGCTTGGTGCCCAGCACGATCCGCACGTTGACCGGCGTTTGACCGCCGACGCCGAGCGACTGGATCTCCTTGTCGATGCCGACATTGAGCCACAGCCCGTCGACGGTTTCCTGCGTAGCCGCAACCCTGCCTGCCGATGCCGCAGTGCCGGACTGAAAGGCGCTGATGAAGCTGCGCGCGAGCGTCGCCGCGCCGGAGACCTTGGTGTCGACCGTGGGCCCGAGCGTCCCGGTTTTCCTGATGAAAGCGTTGCTGTCCAGGTTGGCGGTGACCGTGGCCTTCGCCCTGCCGGTGGGATCGACGATGGCTCTTGCCATCGTCTGGAATTTCCCGATGACGGCCTGGCTCAGACCGGCGGCGCCCATGTACAGCGCGGTGCCTCCGGCGTCCAAGGCCTGCTCTCGCGCGGCGCCCTTGTAGACCAGCCCGCCCGTCTGCTGCGCGCTGAACGCAAGGTTCGCATCGTACAAGCCGGCGGTCGGCGTCGTGCTGGTCGAGGCGAGCTTGCCGTCCGGCACGAGGATGTCGACGTGCGGTTTGTTGTTCGGATCGTCGATTCCCTGCAGCAAAGAGATGCGGTCCATGTGCTGGGCTTCTTCGAGCGCATGGGCGACGTAGTCGGCGGTGGTGATGCAAAAGCGCAGATCTAGCCCGTCACCGAGGAGCGCGCGCACCTGATCGTTGACGCTCACGCTGCTGCCGGTGACCACCGGCAAATACCCGGCCGGGGAAATCTCGATCATTTTGCCGCGGATCAGGATCCGTTCCTTGGGTTGCGCGGGCGTGATCGCGGTCTTCAGGACCCGTTGCAGCTTCTCGTGCAGGTCGGAGACCTGCGTGAGCGAGAGCGACAACAGCGCGGGACGATCCGACAAGCTCGCGTTGGCGGGGATACTCCTGTAGCTGGCGAGGCCCGAGCGCACCTGCGCGACGAACTGCGCAGCCTCGTTGATCGCCTGGTGCTCCGTGGCGAAGGGATCGCCTGCACGGCTGCCGGGAACCACGATACCGGAGAGCAGCTCGGCGAGCTGGCACTGGAATTGCAGGATCTGCGCGAGGAACACGTCCCACGGACGCATGCGCATCTTCCACTGCCAGTAGCGCTTGGCCGGAGCGTCGATGCGTTCGCGGCGCACGATCCAGGTGTCGAGGAATATCGTGGTGGCGCCGGCGCGCGCGACAACCGCCAGCGGCACCTCGCAGCAGCTGTGGTCGTACCCCGCTCCCACGCACCAGACGGCAGAAAGCAACCCGTCCCGCGAGATGGCGTTGGGGTGCTTGAGCACCTCGTCGGCGAACCAGGAGTGGGCGACCTTGGAACGCAGATACGCATTGGAGTCGATGGCGACCGCTTTGGAAGTCGGGAACGGAGTAACCAATTGCAAGGGGATGGCGCGCACGACGATGCCGTCGAGGCGATAGGGCCGGTCGGTGCTGGTGACGCAGGCGTCCTGGCACATCACCCCGTAGACGTCCTGCTGTCCGCACAGCGCCTCGGCCGAACAGATGGCGATGACATAGATGTCGCTGACAGGCACGACCGTGGTCGGCGGAGGCGCGGCGACCTCTACGCAGTCGTTGAATACCCCTGCGCCCGTCTTGCCCGATGCGTCAGGCGCCTGCTGCTTCGTTTTCTTCGTTGCGTCGATGAGCGACTGGATGCTCTCGGACACGCTCGACTGGAGCAGCAGCACCTTGCCGGAGGGATCGACGGCCAGGCCGGGTCCGATCTGGACGGTGTCCCCGCTGCCGAGCGTGGTGTCGTAGCCATAGACCACGCCGGAGCCGAGGCCCTGGTTCGAAAGGGCGACGAGTTGGCGCAGATAGCCCTGCTCGACGTTGAAATCGGAGGCGCGGAGAAATTTCCCGTCGAAGTAATTCAGACGTCTGAGCGGTGTGCTCGGGTCGATGACGGTGATGCCGCCGATGTCGCTGACCACCAGCAGTTGCGAGCCGTTGCCGTTGCTTGGATTGGAGGCCATTGCTAGCTCCTCTTGAACATCTTGACGTAATCGACGCCGTCATCGGCACCGCCCGCGCCGGGCGCGCCCAGCGGAACGTAGTCGTCGGCCGCGAGCAGCGGTGAAGAGCCGGTTCCGTGGATGATGAGGCGCACGTAATTGCCGGCGGGGGCTTCCTTGAGATCGATTCGGATGCTGCCGTCGTTGCGCTGCGTAACTGTCTTGATGTCCACCACGTTCCAGCCGTCGTCGTCGTCGTAATCGCTGACGGAGAACGCCACGGGTTCGAGCGTGGCCGCGGCGATCTTGCGGCTGGTCGTGAAAGTGACCGACTTCGGCGCGAGCTGGGCGTCGGTGACGGTGGGGCCCGTGGGGACCGGCGCGGGCGGAGGTCCGGGCGGACCCGCGGCTGCGCCGGTGAAAAGCGGGCCGCACAGCAGCTCTTGAATCGTCGCCGTAGCGATGTGCGACGGACGCACCGTGACCAGCGGGGTCGGAACCGGCGTCGCGACGACCCAGTCTCCGGCTGCGCCGGCAGCCACCACGATATCGGCGACGTCGGCCAGCACGACCTCGCTCGGGTCCTCGGGGAAGCTCGACGCAGGCCGCGTCTCAGTGGCTTGCTGCGGTTTGAGGTCAATCTCATCGAGCGCGGCGAACTCGCGCAGCGCCTGCAGGTACGCGGTCGGCTGCTGGTCGACCGGCAACGCTTGAATCTGCTGGCGCCGAGTCTTGACCTCCGGGTAAGCGGGGCTGTCGGACTCGAGCTGGAAGAGGGTGCGCAGCCTGTGACAACCGGGATCCTTGGGCGTCGAGAGCCCCGGCCGCAGCAACAGCTCGACTGTTTCGAATACGCGGGAAAAGGCCGTGTCGTTCTGCGCGCCGGCGCACGGCTCGACGATGGCGGGCACGGGACGAGTCAGACACGCGTTGAACTTCGCCACCACATGGACCGAAAACTTCTTCCCGCCGCCGGCTACGTCGGAGAACGTGAAGCTCGGATCGTCCTTGTTCTCTTGGTACCATTTGCCCGCGTCGAGGCAGGCTTGCCGATCCAGGTGCAGCTCGTGGCCGGCGGCGTCGAGCGCAAGCCCGGGATCGACGGCCAGCTCGCTGCGCTCGTTGAATGCGACGTTCATTCCCCACACCACGCCCTCGCGGTGCAGCCAGGCGTTGTGGAGGCGCATCTTGCCGCGCGCGTATCCCTGGCCGGTCTCCAGGTCGTCCACCCCGAGCAGCATGCCGAAGTGAAACTGCAGGGCGGTGAAAGGGTTGACGGGCAACAGACCGTTCACCTGTCCCTGTCCCGCTGCCTCGCAAGCGGTTTTGTCGACGATCGTGGCCATGTCGGGTCCTCCTCATTCACTCTTAGTAACTGTCGCCGCGGATCGCGCTCGGCAGGCGGTTGGCGATCGCAGCCTGCGCCGAGGCGAGACGCTCCGCCCGCAGCCCGATGGCATCGCCGATGTAATCCACGCGTCGCTGGGCCACTTCGACCGTCTGAAGCGCCGTCGCGTAGTCGTTCTCGGCGCTGTCCATCGCTGCAGCCAGCGCCGCGGGATCGACGCTGGACAGATTGTTGAGCGCGGCCTTTGCTTCCTCGTAGTCGAGCAGGACCTTCCAGGCCGTGTCCGGGATCACGGCCTCCCACTGATCGAGATCTTTCCTGTTGGCGGCCGCGAAGGCGGTGATCGCGTTCTTGTAAGTCGTGATTGCGCCGGCGACCGCAGTTCGCTTGCCCGCTACCGTCGGATCGGTGCTGAGTTGATCCACGTCGGTGTGGATCTGGCTGAGGATCTGCGTGTCCAGATCGTCTTGCGCCGTGAACACCGCATTCAGATCGGTATCGATGGTCTCGGCGGCGGGTTCAGCGGCGGCTCCCGCCGCCTGGAGGGTGGTGAGCTGTGTCTTTTCCGCGTCGGTGAGCACGTCGGCAACGGTGCCGGCGGGCGCCACCTCGATCGCCTCGAGCATCTTCATCACCGCCTGAGCCTTCGAGAAACGGCTGGCCGCGCCGGCGACGTACTGGCTGAGCGCGCTTTGGGCACGCTGAAACGCGATCTCCTTCTCGGTCGCCGCGCCTTGCAGCCCGCCGTCTGTCGCGAGCTCGGTACCGAGCGCGTCCTGCGCGTCGTTAAGCACCGTTTGCAGGCTCGTGAGCCGCTTGGTCCGCGCGTCGTGGCGCTTGCCGGCAATGGTAAGGATCTCCGCCGGGAAATTCGTGCTCAGCCGCGTGGTGGCGTGGGTGACGGTGGCGCTGGCCAGGAACGCCGTCGCATCGGCCTTGAGGGTACTGAGCGGAGCGGCGGCAATCGCGTTCTTCAAGACCGTGCGCTGAGCGTCCTCAGGTTTCACCTGTGCGATGGCGGCTTGCACGCGCGCCACGCGCGCCGCCGCCCGGCTGAGCGTGGCGTTGGCCGCGTCCGTGTCCGCGGTCGCGGCGTCGAGCGCTTCCTGATCGTCCAGCACCGCGCCTTGCAACCCGCGCTGCTTGATGATCTGTGCGGTGATCTTGCTGATCAGCGCGTTGGCATCGGCCGGAACGGTCGTCACCGCGAGCTGCGCACGCATCGCCGCGACGCCGCTCGTGGTCTGCTCCAGCGACTTCAAGTCCGCCGCCAACTGCGCGTTGGCGGCCTTCTGCCGCGCCTGGGTTGCGCTGAGGTCGCTTTGCGCCGCAGCCTGCTCGGCCTGATAGACGGTCAGCTGTTGGTTCCAAAACTGCACGGTTGTGAGCGCCATGACTCCTCCTTAGTTGCGCAGCGCACCGGCCGGAATTCCGGGGAACGCTTTGCCTGATTTCTCGTATTCCCGCCTGATCGCGCGGATCAGGTGGCTGCGTGTGATTGGGGTTCCTGCCTCGGCTGCCAGAAAGCCGGCCGCCACGGAGGCGTTGCGGATGAGCCCGCCGACGATCGGATACAGGACGGCCAGCTCTCGGAGGTTGACGTCTTCGGAGAGCGGCGCGGTCCGCGGCAGATGGCAACGCCATAGAGCTTCACGCTCGTGGGCGGAGGGCTCGTCGAATTCGATGACGAACTCGAGCCGGCGCAGGAACGCCGGATCGATGTTCTTCTTGAGATTGGTGGAGAGCATCGCGAAACCTTCGAATTTTTCCAGGCGCGAGAGCAGATACGCGGTCTCCAGGTTGGCGTAGCGATCGTGTGCGTCGGAGACCTCGGTGCGTTTGCCGAACAGGGCGTCGGCTTCGTCGAACAGCAGCACCGCCTGGGCGCATTCGGCGGCGTCGAACACCTCGGCCAAATGCTTCTCCGTCTCGCCGATCCATTTCGAGACGAGACGCGCGATGTCCACCACCAGCAGATCCACTCCCAGCGCCTGCGCCATGACTTCGGCCGAAAGCGTCTTGCCGGTCCCGGGCGGGCCGGACAGCAGGAGACGCACGCCACGCGCGCCGGGTCGGTTTTCGAGAAAGCGCCATTGGTCCAGTACTGTGGCCTGATGCACCAACCGTTGCAGTGCTTCGGTCAGCTGCGCCTTGCGCTCCGCGGGCAGGACGAGCTGGTCCCAGCGCGCCGTGGGGCGCATGAGCTTGATGCCGGGCGTGAGATGGAAGTTGGAGCGCGCGCGCACGCTTTCCGAGACGACGTCCAGGCCCACGGCGCCGCCGTCGATCGACGCCTGCGCGCGCGCATCGCGCGCGATCTGTTCCGCCGCGCTCGGCTCGACGAGATAGCGCACGGCCAGCACCGATGCCTGGTCGGCAAGCTCGGGCAGCGTGTCGCGCCACAATCGCTGGCGCGCACGCGCGGGCAGCGGGTCCGCCGTCAGGCTCATCACGGGATGCTTGCTCACCGCCGTGCTCGTGCCTCGGCGAGCGCAGACGATGACGGCGCCGGGAAACCCAGCCAGATCGGGCATCGGCGTCGCCGCTCCGTTGTCGGCGGCGGCCAGCCGGAAGATCGGCACCGCGCCGCGCGCGAGCGCATGTATCAACGCCAATCGGCTGGCGCCACCGGACATGGAAGAAAGCTCGAAGGCCGCGGTACGGACTCCGGCATGCGCGGCCAGCGCCGCTGCGCGGTGGCTCGCGATCGCCTCCGAGTCGGCGGAGATCAGGATCACGCGCGGCTCGGAACGCGTCAGTGCTCGACCGGCGCGTTGGGCCGCCGCCGAGCCCAGCCAGTCTTCGAGGCCGGCGGCGGCGGCGCTCAGAGCGAGCGGTGCGAGCTCGGCCGGCCAGACATCGAGCCCGCCCAGGACCGGCCACAGCTCGTGTGCGAGAACGAGGCTCTTTTCGTAGAAGCCGATCTCCCCCGCAAGCGTGAACAACCCGCTGCGGACCGCGGCGCCGGTATGCAATAGATCGCGCAGCACGGTCCGCTCGCGCCAATCGCGCGAGAAGAGCTGGGCGGCGAGGCCCACGGCCGCGCGCCCTTCTCCCCGCGGGTTGAGCGCGCGCAGGATACTGGCATAGCCCTCGTGGTCCTCGGGCATGGCGGCGAGCAGGATCACGTCGACTTCGAGCGCAGTCAGCGCCAGGCTCTCCGCCAGCCGGTCGAGCGGATGAGGCGAACCGGCCGGCTTGCGCACCAGCGCGCTGCCGGCAAACTCGGACGCCGGCTTGCCCTCGGCCCAGGCGTCGAACATCGCGGCGAGGAACGCCTGGCCCCCGACGAGCGCGCTGTCCTGCGCGAAGGATAGCCGCGCCAACACCTCGGCGAGTCGCCCTCCCAGGATCGCCACCTCGCGGCTGAGGCGCTGCGCGGGAGCGAGATCGCGCCCCTCTTGCGGAAGCCGAAGAATGGTTGCGGACTCAGGCATAGACGAACTTGATCACCAGGCCCAGCCACGAGACCCATCCAGGGTCCAGATCGAGGCCCGCGGCGCGAATTTCGGTGCACACGTCGTCGAGCGAGAAGCGCGCTTCCATCCAGCCGGGGTCGGCGACGATCTCGGCCGTGCGCCGGCAAACGAAGTCGATCAGCACGGACTCAGGGTCGTCTGGCCGGTCGAGCAGATCGCGCAACGCACGCAGCAACTCGCCGCGCAGTTCCGCGATCGCGGCGGACTCGAACTCACTGGGGGGCGGTTGATCGTTGCAGGGCGGCTCGCTGTCGGGCAGCAGGCCGGCAAAGGCGAGCGCCGCCGGGTCGGAGGCCGGGACCGGTACCAGCGCCGTCGCAAGCTGATGCAAACACCACCGCGGGCTACGCTCGGCGAGCCTGGGCTCGAGCAGAATCCGCTCCGCCAATCCGAGGCGGTTGACGAGATGGATCAGATAGAGCAGCCCTCCGAAGCGAGTGTGTGCGCGGCGTCGGACCTCAGGCAGTGGATGCTCGCCCGGCGCAGCTTCCGGCGGGCGCGGCTCGCGCACCCCGCTCTGCGCCAGCGCGTTGCTCGACCTTGATGAGGGTCTCGCCTCGGCCGGCCGCCGAGATTCCTGGCGTGCGGCGGACTCCATTCCGGGCGCCACGTGCGATGCGGACCGTCCGGGGCCGGACGAAACAACCGACTCGGATCGGAAGTCTCGGAACGCAGCACGCGGTCCGGACCGATCACGGGCGGCCGCCGGCGACAAACCAGCGAGTTCGTCCAGCGCCTCCAAGACGGCGTGAACGAATGCGCGAACGCAGTCGCCCGGTGCGCGCAGCAAAGCCGGTTCAACCTCGCACACGGCGAGCACCGCCAGCGCGTGGCGCTGGGAATCTTCCACCGAAGCGATCCTGACGGAAGCGGCCGTGGCACCGGCGATGGCGGAACGCTGCGCGAGCCGTCGCGCTGCAGCGAGCGGGATCGGCATGCCGAATCCCTCGTCGGCTGGATGCAACACGTCAGCACTGCACGCGTTCGCCCCGACCACGGCTCGGGCCAGCGCCAGCAGCTGAGGCGGCGACGCATGCCGAAGCAGGCGATTGAAGAGCAACGGGTTGCGCGCCAAGTGCGCCAGCGCGGCTGCGGCATGCCGGGGCTCCGCGGTCAGCGCGCGAAGAACCAGTCGCACCGCGCTGGCGGTCGTGACGGCGGACTCGGCGTTCCATACGCCCAGCCTCCGCCACGCCCAAGAGCGCGTGAAGTCGCCGCCGACGGCTGCAACGGTCAGATCGATCAGCGCGTGGGCGCGCGACCCATAGTGCACGAGATCCAGACCCTGCTTTCCCATTCCGGATTCGATCGCATCGGCGATCGCGAGCGCCAGTTTCGCGGCGAGCGCTGACTCGGATTCGCTCAGATCCAACCAAGCCAGCGCGTTCACCTCCCGGATGCACAGCTCGCCGACCGTATCGATGCCCCTGCGCTGCACGGCGGCTTCCAGTCCGTTGTCGATGACCTGGGCGAGGATGCGCTGCAAGCGCTCCCGCTGGCCGTCGGTGCCGGGAGCGAGCCGGTAGCGCGCGTGGAAACGGTTGATGGCGATCGCAGTCATGACTCTATCCCACCCACGTGTTTCGCCCCAACGCGCTGGATGCGACGCGCGCGCCGGAATCAGGGCGGCCGACGATCGTGCCGCGGCCGAGCGCGGACCCGCCGAGCTGAAGCCTGGAGAAGCCTCCGGTAGGTCCGATCACGGAGGAGATCTCGAGCAACAGCGCCCGGCCCACCCGCATGCCCGCGCCGACGGTACACACGTCGAACACCGTGTGCGCGGGCCGATGGACCCGAATGATGTTGTTGACGACATCGAGCTGTTCCGCGGTGAGCGCGGCGGGGATGATCACCGTGAAGCGGTGGGCGTGCGTGCGGAACGCGTCGTGCACCGACTCTCCGATCGGCATAGGCGTGTCGGCGGCGACGGCGCCGCCCACGCGAAATCCGTATCCGACCACCGAGCTGGAGGAAGCCGTGCCCGTATCGCCGAGCACCGCCGCACCCAGCCCGCGCAGCCGGAAGTGCTCGATGATGACCACCGGGATGCCGGTGTAGATCTCGATGAAACGACTCAGCCCCGGCAGCGTGCCGCGCTTGCGGAACAGCGTCACCGCTTCCGCGATGAACTTGCGCCTTGCGTCCACGGCAGGGTGCCCGCGCGGCGCCGGTGCGCTGGCCCAGCGCTCGTCCAGCACGAGGCCGACAAAGCTTGCCAGCCAGGGAAGCACCTCGTCGGGCGCCGAGCGCGGGTCGAGCAGCAGATCGCGGTCCACCGACCGTGCCTCGGTCTCGCCGAGGAAGCCCTCGAACATCGCCAGGTAGCGCTGTAGGAACGAAGCGGCGTTCGCATCGCGCGAGAAGGTCTTCGGCAATCGCCGCAGATAGTCGTGGGACGGATGCTCCGCGCGGACGCACTTGATCTTCGGCGACACTCGCGTGTTGCCGCGCAGCTCGAGCGTGATCCACAGATAGCGTCCCGGGGGCGCATCGATTGGCGCCTCGTAGGTCACGAAGTTGTCATCGGCCGCCGGCTGCGTCCACGGCAGCTCGCGCCCGCTCTCGCGCCGGTGCAGCGGCTGCGTGACTTTGCCTTCGGCCGGGACCCGATCGAGCGGCGGCATCGGCGGCGACAGGTCCGGACGCAGGATGGTCGCCGACTTCACGTTGTGGGGCGGCACGCGCGGCATCTCCTGCTCGTCGTCGACCTCGTCGAGCACGATGGGGCGCACGCGCACATCCGAGCCCTCGGGAATACAGGCGTCGATGAACAGGCGCCCCCAAACCGTTTGGAACGCGCCGCTGTCCAGCCGGAACGTCGTAACGCGCCCGGAACGCTCGTATATGAGGCGGGCCGGCACGGCCGCGCGGAAGCCGTTGTCCGTCCAGTATCCGATGCGCCGAGAGGAGGCGGCGCCGTTGCCCGGCGGCAGGGCGACAATCCCCAAGCCGTCGTAGCCGCGGGCACGCAGCGATGGAAGCTCGACGTCTTTCTCGCCCACCGCGACCTGGCGGCGAAGGAAATCGGCGCCGGGCTGCCGCGCGATCACGAGCACCGACTCGGATTCCCATTCGATGTCCGTTGCGGACTGCGCTTCGAAGTCGGGATAAGTCACGTCGCCGAACCAGATGTGCGCGCCGGCGGTACCGGCCCGCTCCAGAATCGCGATCTGTCCACCGGGCGACACCGCGATGCGCGAAGGCTGCGTGCAGCCGGCGGGCAGCGCGACCGGGCTCAGACCGGAACGAGCAGTCAGGCGCACGATCTGGCTCGCGCCGGCCAGCACCGCGTGGACGTCGATGCCGTGCGCGGCGAGATCGATTGGACGCGACCCCGCGGGCAGCGGCGTCGCCTGCAGCAGCTGCTCGCTCCAAAGGTCGTAGACGAGGATGCGGTCCGCCGCGCTCTCGGCGACGAACAGGCGATCGTTCATGTCCACCGCGAGGCCGCGCGGCTCGCTCAACGGAGCGGTGGGTGCCGCCGAGGTGAACTCGCCGACCGAGCTGGATGCCCCGGCTTCAAACAGGTCGATGGACACCGGCTGCTCGGCGGCGGGCATGGAAGGGTCGAGCGTGGCCCACAGCAAACGCTCAACCCGCCCCGCGGAGGGCAGGCTGTGATAGAGCCGGCACTCGTTGTCGAACGCGAGACCCGCCCCCAACGCCGGCGCGGGAGCGTCCGACTCTGCGGTGGTCGTCGTCCAGGCGAGCTCGACGATCCCGTCGAGCAGGTCGAGATAGGTCCGGTCGAAGGACGCGCGGATCCATTGATCCCCGGTGCGCACCAGAGCGAAGGGCCGCAGCTCCGACACCGCTAGCACTCCTCCGGAATGGTGGGGATGGGGATCGGAACGAGCGGCGGCGTCGCCGTGTCGACCGCGTCACCGGGCTTGAGCGCGGGCCCCTGCACCACCGTTATTTCGACCACCTCCGGTACTTCCCAGGGCTTCAGGTCGATCCGCTCGCGCGGCAGGCAGCCGGCGGATTGACCGAGATCCGATCCGGCTTCCACCCACTGGCCGCTTGCCTCATCGCGCTGCGCGATGCGCAGGCACTCAACGTACAGCACGCCCTCGACTTGCAGCGCGGCGGCCTCGAGCTCCGGTCCGTACACCGCGCGTCCTAGCGGCCAGCCGCCGCCGGCGGGGCCGTAGGGCGGAAGGGGCGCGAGGTATTGGCGGATCACGAGCTCCACCCAGCGTCGCACCGCCTCGATGCCGTAGCCGGGTTTTGCTTGCACGCCGACCGAAGCGGCGATTTTTCTGTAGGTCGGGGGGATGACATTGAGTTCCGTCGTGACGAGGCGGCGTGCGTCGAGCCACGAGCACACCTGGCGCAGCAGCGTGCGATCGGGCGTGGGCGCATTCGGATGCTTCAAGTCCTGGGCGGGCCAGACGACGACGCTCACCACCCCTGCGGCATCTTCGCTCTTGGTCTTCGGGTCGAACAGCGGCATGCATTCCGCCCGCCCCACCGCAGCGCAGGGCGTCGCGAGCGCCAGCTCCTGGAAGTCGCTCTGGGTCACCGCACGGTCATGCCGCCGGAATTCGCCCGGCACGCGCTCGAGCGCGTCCGCTATGGACTCACCGGCCGCGCCGCCGGAGGCCGGAAGCGGGTTGGATGACTTGAGTTCGCCGATGCCGGTGACTTTTGAAATCGCCTTGGCGCCGACGTTGCCCTGGACGCCGCCGCCATAGCAGTACTCCAGCGCGCGGATGCGCTCGCCGATCTGCGGCACGCGACCGCGCACGCCGTTCCCGAAGCGCACCGTCCCGGCCTCCAGGTCGAGCACGTAGTGACGGGAGTCCTCCGCGCTCGCCTCGAACCCGTCCACCGCCTGCCAGTCGGTCCAGTCGCCGGACTCCTCGACCTGTATGCGCGCGGTACCCTGCAGCACCGGTTTGTGGACCAGCGTGAACGTCTGGTTCGACTGGGCGCCGCTGGTGCCCAGGAAGAACGTCTGGTTCGGCTGCGCGCTGCCGGTGCCCAGGAACTCGGGCTGCGCCTTGATGGTCTGCACGACCTCGGTGGCGTTGATGCCGATGAACAGCACCTTGCCCAGCGGGCGCGCGGAATCGCGGCGTGACACGCGCAGCCAGAACAGCACGTTCGCGGCAAGCTGCGCGTCTTCGATCTGGGGCGGGAATGCATCGGTGCCCTGCAGGTCCGGATCGCTCAGCGCGTAGACGCCGAGCGATGTAATGTCGGTGGGCAAGCGGATCTGCAGCGTGCCTTGTTGCGCCAAGCTGAGCGTCGTGTCGGCCTCGAGCTTCAGCTCCAGGTAAGTCGGCTTGCCGTTGCTGATGGTTCCGGTGGACGCCTTCCAGATCAGCTCGGATCCGTTGTCGGCGGGCGCGACACCGGGGCAAGCGTCGACCTGCTCGATCGACGGCACCTCTTGGTCGGGGACGTAGCCGATGCTGAGCAGCTTACCGCGGAGCTTGCTCAGGTCCGTGTTGTCGGTCTTGCGCACCGCGATCCAGATCGCGCCGTCGACGGATTTCCCGAAGTCGACCGGGCCCGCCGCTATCTGAAAATCCACCGGCTCGGCACCCGCGGCGGTGGGATCGCCGGGCACGGTCTGGTTGAGGTAGTAAGCGGCCTGCTCGCCCTGCTTGATTCCGCCGCGCGCGTCGATGGCCGCGTTGGTGAACTCCTGCGCGTCCGCCGTCTGGGGTGCCTGCGACACGATCCTGCCGATCGCGGTGATTTCCAGCGGCCAGGCGGAAACCTCGGTCAGCGTCTGGAACGGCACGGAACCGGCCATGACCTGCGTGCCGATCGGCACGAGCACGGACTCTGCGCCCGTATCGGTGCGCGTCAGCGTGATCAGCGCCCGCGCGGCCGCGGCCGGCCGCAGCGGGATCTGCAGCATGCGCAGGAATGCGAGCCTGGTCGCATCGGGAATCTGGTTGAACCTGTAGAGCAGGTTCTCCCCGAGGAACGCGAACAGCTCGATCAGGGTGATGCCCGGATCGCTGGCATTGTGATCGGTCCATTCCCGCGCGTACACCGGAATGCGGCGGACCAGCTCGTCGCGCAGCTGCTGGTACGACCGGTCGTCGAGAATGGGAGCTGGCAGCGGCACGGCTCACTCCAGGTAGAACGGGTACACCAGGTTGCCGGGGAGGTTGTTCCGCACGTTCACATAGGCGATGCGAATCAGTACCAGCGCGGGCTCGTCGCCGGCATCCACCTGCAGATCGGTGAGCTTGATCCTCGGCTCGAAGTTGGCGAGCGCGATCTCCACGTCGTGGCGGATCAGCGCCCGCACGGCGCTGGTGTTGGGCTTCATCAGATAGCGGCGCAGCCCGCAGCCGAAGGCCGGCCGCATGATACGCTCGCCCGGATCGGTATCGAGGATGATCCAGATCGATTGCGCGACCTTGTCGGCGCCCGCCGCATAGACAAGATCTCCGTGCGCAACCGGCACCACCGGATACGCCCAGCCCTGACCCAGAAAGGACGGTTGCGTGCTCACGCGTGCTTGACCTCGGTCTCGAAATCGAGATTGGCAACCGCCGAGGGCGAGTCCGTGCGGGTCGGATCTCCCGCCTGGTTGACTTGCAGCTCGAGATTGGCGAGCGCGATGGGCGAATAGTTGTCGTAGAGATTCTTGGCCGCTGCGACGCCGAATCGGCCATTCAGGCTCAAGTCAACGCCGCCCGGAGCCGGACCCTTTAGCAGAAACGGATCCAAGGTCAATTCCAAACTCGCGTCGACGCTCAAGTCGGCCTTGATATCGAAGCTCGCGCCGCCGTCTTGAGTCGCGAGCTCGGCGTTGACCCCGGCCGCGACATCGAGCTCCGGCGGGATGCAGAACTTCAAGGCCAGCATCCACCACAGCTGGAACAGCAACATAATCACGGGCAGGAACAGCTCGAACACGAACGTCGCCACAATCGTGATCAGCGGGATCGGGAGGAAGCAGATCTCAATCTTGGACGATCGCCCGTGATCTACGATCTTCCCGGTGTCGTCGGCCGTGACCATCAGCGATCCCACCGGCTTCGCGAGGCCGACGCCGAGGCTCGGCTTCGCCTGCGCGGCGAGCGTGTTCAGATCCGGTAGCTGAATCGTGACCGGGTGATGGCCCGTGCCGGTCAAGTCGAAATGGCTCGCGAGCTTGTAGGGCCGAGTCGGCACGCTCCAGAACGTACCGTCGGGGCAAGGGCACGCCTGGTCCGGGTCGTGCGGCACAAGATGGCGCTGCACCCAGCAGCGCACTTCGTAGTACTCCTGGTCGTCGAAGCGCGGGCGTCCCGACTTGTCGCAATCGTGCGACGAGGTCGGCAGCATGCCGAAGTAGATCGTCCCGAACTGCCCCGCGTGAGTTGGAGCGTTCTTGTCCGGTATCAGTGGATAGAGCGCGAAGCTCGA
>Ga0137399_10000491_pt1 | contig 15694 bp, 15 predicted proteins | sample czorhiz316metaG_FD_104810 | JGI IMG/M metagenome (GOLD analysis project Ga0137399, IMG submission 104810) | Vadose zone soil microbial communities from Angelo Coast Range Reserve, California, USA - czorhiz3.16 metaG | ecosystem: Environmental > Terrestrial > Soil > Vadose zone | place: USA...
ACCTTGGCGAGGGTGTCCTTCGCGGCTGCTTCGTTCTTGCGGTAGTTGATCGCGACTTTCACGCCCTGCTGCGCCAGCTTGAGCGCGATGCCGCGGCCGATGCCGCGCGAGCTTCCGGTGATCAGAGCGTGCTTCCCGTTGTGCGCCATGCTGGCCTCTCCTCTCGAAGGTACGACGCGACGCTCAGCCCACTCGCGCGACTTCGTACAGGTATTCGACGTAGGAGCGCACCGCGCCGTCAAAGCCTTCGACCTTGGGGTTGGTCGACTCGATGAGGTAGTACTCGTCGGGGGCGTGCGCACCGCTGCCGTGGCCCAACCCGAAGTGACCCGCCGGGAGCCGCAGCGGGTCCCCGGTGAACACGTAGCCCGGCCAGGAGCCGGCGTTGCGCGGCAGGATGAGCGGGTCGATCTGGGAGCGCCGGTATACGGCTTCCTGCACGCGGATGAGCATGGCGTCGCGGGGCGTGCTGGTGGGGTCGTACCCGCCCGTCATGTTCACCTCGATATCCCCGAACCCCCGCTTCGCCAGGTGCGCTTTGAGCGCGGCGAGGGACTCGGCGGCGGTCATGTCCGGCACCAGCCGCAGGTCGAGCTTGGCCACAGCCCTGTGGGGAAGGATGGTCTTCCCGCCGGGCCCCGTGTACCCGCCGACCAGGCCCTCGATGTTGACCGTGGGGCGCGACACCAGCCGCTCCAGCGCTTCTGGCCAGCTCACGTCGCGCACCCAGTGCTCGACGCCGAGCTGCCGCTTCGCGGCGGCTTCGTCCAGTCGACGGGCTGCCTCCGCGATCATCGCCTGCTCCGCCGGCGAGACTGGACGTGCCTTGTCGATGTAGCCATCGATCGCGGGCTCGTTCCCGTCGGCCGACACGAGCGTGGCGAGCGCCTGCACCAGGTGCCACGCCGGGCTGTCGACGCGTGCCTTGTTGCTCGAGTGGATGTCCTGGCGCGGCCCGCGGCCCCAGCGCTCGCCGCTCGACACCAGCTCGCACTCGATCACACCCTTGGCACCGAGCGTGATGGTCACTTGGCCGTCGAGCCCCTGGGCGGCGGCCGGCATGAAGATCCCCACGGAGCGCCGCAGCGCCGCGAGCACCTCCGGCCGGCGCACGATCTGGGGGAAGTGCGGCGAGCCGATCTCTTCTTCGCCCTCGGCCACGAGCACGAGGTTCATCGGCGACTTGCGGCCCGCGCCGCGTATCGCGTGCAGTGCCGCGAGAAACGCGGCTTCCGGACCCTTCTGGTTCACGGCGCCCCGGCCCACCACCGCTTTTCCCAAACCGGGTTTGTCGACGAGCGCGGCGACCCAGGGTGGCGACGTCCACTCGGCCGGGTCCGCCTGCTTCACGTCGTACATGAAGTACAGGCCCAGCGTGTGCGGAGCGCCGGCATCGAGCGTCGCAAAGATCCCGGGCTGGCCGTCGGTCGGCACCTTGGCCACCTGCCCGAATCCGGCATCGCGCAGCAGCCGCATGGTGAGCTCGCACCCCTCGTCCATGCCCCGGTGCTCGGCCGCGATCGACGGCTGGCGGATCCATTCCTGGAGTCGCTGCACCGCCTCGTCGTGACGCCGTTCGACCTGCGCGAACACGGGGGAGAGATCATCGGCGTGCGTCAGCGGGGTGCGGCCCGGCAGGGCGAGCGTCACCGCTCCGGCGGCCGTATCCTGAAGAAAAGCTCGGCGATCCATCATACGACCTCCGTCTCAGCGGGTTCGCGGGCGACGTGGGATTGTGAGCCTTTGCGCCATTTGTCGCAAGGGAGGACGGCTGGCATTCCCGGCCGCCACTCCTACCTTAGACCGTATGGCTTCCTTCGCTCAACAGCTGGAGCAGCTGCTGCGCGCCGCGCGAGCGCAGGGGCTCGTGGATTCGGGCGTCGCGGAGCAACTGACGGCGCTGGCGACCGAGCGGGAGCGCGAGCGGGGGTGGCTGAGCCTGGGTGGCGTGCTCGGACGGCTCGGGGCCACCGTCACCATGCTGGGCGTCATGCTCCTCATTGCCGCCAACTGGCGGCATATCGGCGCTGGGGTCAAGATCGTGGGCTTCTTGCTCCTGCTCGGCGGCACGCATGGCGCCGGGCTCTGGATCGAGTGGACCGGACGGCCGTATCGACGCTTCGCCGAGGCGTTGCACTTTCTCGGCGCCGGCCTGTTCGTGGGAGGTCTCGCGCTCGTCGGCCAGATCTACCATCTCCCGGCCAACCCGGCGCGCGCGATGCTGGTCTGGCTCGTGGCCATCGTCCCGCTGGCGGTGTTGCTCCGGTCTCCGGCCATCTCCGGCCTCGGGATTCTTGCCGCGTGGCTGTGGCTCCACTTCGCCGGCGCGGATTCCGACTCACCGCTGCATATCCGTGGGTTTACCTCCTATCTCATGCTGTCCATCGGCCTGGGGCTCGCGCTGCTCGGCGTGCAGAGCACGCTGGGGCGGGATGAACGCCGTATCCGATTGGTGATGCGGAGCGCCGCACAGCTGATGCTCTTCTACGGCGTCTACATGCTGGGGTTCTTCCGCCGCTTTTCCGAAGGCGAGGCCGTCGTGTCGACGGGCTCGATTGCGCTGCCGTTGGGCGCCTTGGTCCTCGGGTCGGCTGGCGTGGTCCTGGGCTGGACCCGTCTGGCGCCTCTAGTTCCATGGCTACGGGCGCGGCTCTCGCTGCTGCTCCTCGTGCTAATGGCGACGTGCGTCGCGGCGCTGCTGATCGACCTCGACGTGATTCCCCGCGGGCCCCCGGTCAGGGTTTTCGAGTTCGGTACGTCGGCTCGATTCGCCGTCGGGACGGTGATCGTATCGGCCGCGGCCTGGGTCGTGTGGTTCCTGTTTGCGCTCTGGTTGGTGGTCTACGGCGCCCTGTCGCGGCAGCGGGACTTCGTGAATACCGGCGTCCTGGCGTTCGGCCTCGGCATCGTCACGCGGTTCATTGATTTGATCGGCGGTCTCGCCGATACCGGCACGTTGTTCCTGCTTGGCGGGGTGGTGCTGCTCGGCACCGCGTGGGGCATGGAGCGGTGGCGCCGCGCGGTCGTTGCAGGGATCGAGGCAGCCACGTGACGCGGGTCAAGCTGGCCGCCGGATGGGTGGGCGTTCAGCTGCTGTTCTTCGTGGGCTGGGCGGTTCGCGAGCAGGTGCGCGCGACGTCCGGGCCGTCGATCCTCGTGAAAGTGGTGCCGGTCGACCCGCGCGACCTGCTGCGCGGCCAGTACTTGAGTCTCGCGTACGAGTTCAGCCGCCCCTGGGACTCGACGGCGGCGCGCCTCCGGATCCCCAGCGGCGCGCCCGTGTGGGTCGTGCTGTGGCGCGAGGGTGCGTTCCACGTCCCCAGGCGATTGTCGCTCGAGCGCCCGGCGAGGCTCGACCCGGACGAAGTGGCGCTCCAAGGCCGGGCCCGCGGCGCGCGGTACATCTTCGGTGTGGAGCAATACTTCGTGCCCGAGGGGACGGCAACGCCGCCGGTGAGCGACCTCACCGTGCGCCTGCGGGTCGGGCCGACGGGCACGGCGCGGATCGAGCAGGTCTACGTCAAAGGAGCGGTGTGGCCCTGACCTGTGCGAGGAGACTGATGGGGACCCGACTATATCGCGAAGCCCGGCTCCGCTAGGCGGCCTTGGTGCGCCGCACGCGCGCCACCTTGGCAAGGTACGCGCGCGCTGCCCGCAGCGCGCGCCGTTTTCCTCCGTGGCCCACATCACCGAAAAACTTTCGGTACCGGGGGACATAGGTTCCGTCGCGCCGTCGGTAGAAGTCCGCCCGCACGAACCAGCCATAGGTGCGCGTCGAGGGTTGGTCGATGCGGCTGATGCCGCGCCGGCGTGTGGTCTGTGAACGGGTCCGCTTCATCGCTCGCTCGGTGGGTTGGGGTGATTATTGACAATCCAAGATAGCCTCTTCAAATACCGGACGCATGCCTGCGGACCTGGAAGGTATTGTCGCCACGTCGACCCGACTCAGCCATGTCGATGGCGAGGCGGGTCGACTGACGATCGCAGGGTACGCGGTCGAAGATCTGGCTCCCTACGCGGGTTTCGAGGAAGTGGCGTACCTGCTGCTGCATGGCCGCCTGCCGGAGCCCTCGGAACTGGTTCGGTTCACGCAGGATCTCGCCGGACGGCGAGCCCTCCCCCGCGCGGGATTTGAGGTACTGCGCGAAGCCGCCGCCACACAAGCCCCCCCCATGGATGTCTTGCGAATGGCGGCGGCTTTGCTCAGCCTCGGCCGCCAGGAAAACCCCCTGGACGACGCGCTGACCGCCATCGCGTCCTTCCCGACGATCGTCGGGGCGTATTGGCGGGTGCGGCGGGGTGAAGCGCCGGTTCCGGTGCGCCCCGATCTCCGCCACGCGGCCTATTACCTGCACCAGCTGTTCGGCGCCGAACCATCGACCGAACGGGCGCGCGCGTTAGAGACCTACCTCAATACCGTGTGCGATCACGGCCTCAACGCCTCCACCTTTGCGGCGCGGGTGATCGTCTCTACGCGATCCGACGTCATTTCGGCGATCACTGGCGCCGTCGGCGCGCTCAAGGGTTCCCTGCACGGCGGCGCACCGGGTCCCGCGCTGGACATGGTCTTCGAAATCGGCACGCCCGAGCGTGCGGAGCCGGTCATCCGCGCCAAGCTCGATCGGGGCGAGCGGCTCATGGGGTTCGGGCATCGCATCTACCGGGTGCGTGACCCGCGTGCCGACGTGCTCGCGCAAGCCGCGCAGCGCTTCTATTCGAGCGGCGGCGACCAGGGTCTTTATGACCTGGCGCAGCAGGTCGAAGCCACCGCGCTGCGCCTGCTGCGCGAACGCAAGCCGGAGCGCCGACTCGATACCAACGTCGAATTCTACACGGCACTCTTGCTGCACGGTCTGGGATTCCCGTCCGACCTGTTTACCCCGACGTTTGCCGTCGGCCGCGTCCTCGGCTGGGCGGCACACTGCCTGGAACAACTGCACGACGGCCGGTTGATCCGTCCCCAGTCGGCCTACGTCGGCCCGACGGGCCTGCATTACGATCGCGGCGCCCACCCGCAGCAGTGACTAGGCCCCGCGCCTTGACCTTGGTCCCGCTCGTCCGCTGCAACGCAATGTTGGACGGCACCCGAACGAGAGACCGTTCCGTTCGTGTGGGATGCAGCGTCATCAAGGTTGCTTCTGAACGCGGTAATGCAGTTGAACCACACCATCCTCGAAGCGATCAATGGAGTACAAGTCCAAGGGCACGTGACGATGACGCCGCGCTATCAATGGGATGCCGTCCCCAATGAACACGGGGGTCACACTGATGACGAACTCGTCGATCGCCTGCGCGTCAAGAAACGAGGCGATGATCTCGCCACCGCCCATCAGCCAGATATCCTTGCCAGGCTGCTCGCGAAGACGGCTCACGAATGGGCCGATTGTATCGTTCACGAACGCCACGCCTGAGGGGGCGTCAGCCGGCGGCGGACGACGGGAGAAAACGATGTTCCGACTGTGTGAGTCGAACTTCGCCCCCATGCGCAGGCTCACCTCGTAGGTCTTCCGGCCAAGCACCTTCGTGTCAACCGACCTCATGAAGGCATTCATGCCATAGAAACCCTTTGGCGCCGGGCGGGACGTCAGCCATTCGAGATCACCGTCGGAACGTGCGATATAGCCGTCCGCGCTGGTCGCGATGTGGACGATGACTTTGCGACGCTTCGTCACGGGCTGTGCCAATCGATGCAGTCGTCCCCCCTCACGCCCCCGTACTCCCGAACCCTCCCCCGCCCCGCTCGCTCGCCGGCAGTCCCTCGACCTCGACGAGCTCGACCCGCTCCACGCGCTGAAACACGAGCTGGGCGATCCGCATCCCGCGCGTCACCGCCACCGGCTCGGTCCCGAGGTTGATCATCGGGATCATCAGCTCGCCGCGGTAATCGGAGTCGATCGTCGCGGGAGCGTTGGGGAGGGTGAGGCCGTGCTTGAGCGCGAGCCCCGAGCGCGGCCGCACCTGCGCCTCGTACCCCGGCGGGATGGCGAGGGCGAGGCCGGTGCGGACCAGGCGGCGCTCCATCGGCCGGAGCGTAAAGTCCGGCTCGGCACTGGCGACGTCGTACCCCGCGGAGCCCTCCGTCTGTCGTGTCGGCAGCGGCAGCCCGTCATGATGCGCCAGGCGGCGCACCTGTACGACCGGCGGCCGCGTCAGGCGAGCGCTCCTGGATCCCGCTCGATGACCGGGTCGAGCACGAGCGGCGGCGGCTCCTCCTCGATCAGATACGCAAATTCTCGCCGGAATTCCTCCACCGACACGTGGGCGGTCGCGGCGAAGCGCGCCAGCTCGTGCGGGTCCTCGAAGTCGTCGCGCCGCAGCCGGATCATATAGCGGCGCGCGATGGCGTACCGGGTGGACGTGATGTCCACCCGCCGCGTGCGCGCCCGGCCCGTCACGGGATCGATCATCGCGGCAAACGGGATGGGCACGAAACGCCCCGCCTGCAGTGAAATGATGGCCGCGTTGCCGCCCCCCAGCACGTACTTGGCGGCGCAGTAGCCCAAGTCCCGCGTGTACTCCATGTCCATAGGGATCGGATCCGCGCACCGCAACTCGTAGCCGATGTTCTTCGCGGCGATGGTTGCCGTCAGCCCGAACTCCTTGAGGCGCTTCTGCACGGCGGCCTTGAGGATCTCGCCGATGTTCACCTCGGCGATGCGTACGTTCCCGTGCGTATCCCGCTCGACCTCTTCGAAACCCGCGAGGTCCGCTGGGTCGATGCCGAGGGCCAGCCCCTCGGCGAGCACGGCGACGCCGTCCAGCCGGCCGTACGACAGCCGTTTGACGATGGCGCCGACGAGCGTATCCACGACCGACTTGAGCCGGATGCGCCGTCCCAGGAACTCCTCCGGGATCAGCGTGAGCGTGGCGCCGGCGGCCTTGCCGATCCCCATCGCCAGGTGCCCTGCGCCGCGGCCCATCGTGATGACCAGGTACCAGCGCGAGGTGGTCTTGGCGTCCACCATCAGGTTCTTCACGATCTCCACCCCGTAGTGGCGCGCCGTCTGGAAGCCGAAGGTGTCCACGTGCGGCGGCAGGTCGAGATCGTTGTCGATCGTCTTCGGCACGTGCACGACCTGGAGCCGCCCCGCGGCCTTCTCCTCGAGCTTCATGGCCGAGTACGCGGTGTCGTCACCGCCGATGGTGATGAGCTGCGAGACGTTGAGGCGCAACAACGCCAGAACCGCGTTGTCGAGATGCGCCGGGTTCTTGGTAGGGTTGGCGCGCGAGATGCCGATGTAGGAGCCGCCGCGAAAGTGGATCCGGCTCACCTCGCCGATGTCGAGCGGCACGACGTGGTCGATGTCGCCTTGCATGATCCACTCGAACCCGTCGCGCACCCCGAGCACGTCGACGGCCTCGAGCCGTGCCCGGATGGTGGCCGCCCCGATGACGCTGTTGATTCCCGGCGCGGGGCCGCCGCCGACCAGAATCGCGAGTGTTCTGCGCTCGGTCATCGCCTGGCGACCCGAGTCACGCGGATCTGGCGCGCCGCTTTCGCCACGCGAGCACCGCGATCACCGCTGCGCCGATGCCGATCCACCAGCCGGCCGCGGTGCCGAGGCGCCCGGCCCGCTCGCTCGAGGTCAGCCAGTTGGTCTCGCCCTCGAGCGTCGCGAGCGTCGCCACCAGGAGTGTCTGCGCCCGCGTCTCCTGATCGGCCGGGCCGCCGACCACCAGCTGCACCGCTTCGCGCCGCAACGGCACCTGAGCGACGAGCACGAACACGGGCTTGCCGGCTTGGGAAGTCACGGTCCTGAGGCCGTTGATGTCGAATGCCTTCCATTTGAAGCTCACGACCTGCGTGGTCGCGGGCACGTCCTGCTGGCGCATCGCCTCGCGGGGTAATGTGCCGCGCATGCGCTGGACGCACAGGACCATCGCCCCGTTCGCGGAGACCGGCGTGGCCTCGGTCCAGCAGTCCACCACGTCTTTCTGGGAGCGCCCCTCGGGAAAGTCCGTGAAGCCGTCCGGCAGCGTGAGCGTGTAGCCGAGCTCCGCGTTCTTCACCTGGGTCCGGCCGACGGCCACTCCACCGAGCACGAGCGCCGTGACGGCACCGAACAGTCTCATGTGGCCTCCTTACACCAGGGTCTTGGCGTCCGCGAGCGGCAGTCCGAATGCCTCGGCTACCGCCGCGTACACGACCTTGCCCTCGATCGCGTTCAGCCCGAGGAACAGCGCGGCGTCGTCCCGGCACGCCTGCTTCCAGCCGCGCTTGGCCAGACGCTTGGCGTACAGGAACGTGGCGTTGGTGAGGGCGAGCGTGGAGGTGCGCGGCAGGCCGCCCGGCATGTTGGCGACCGCGTAGTGGATGATCCCGTCCACCACGTAGGTCGGGTTGTCGTGGGTAGTGGGCTTGCTGGTCTCGATGCAGCCGCCCTGGTCCACCGCCACGTCCACGATCACGGAGCCGGCCTTCATGAGCTTCAGGTCGTCGCGCCGCACCAGCTTCGGGGCCTTGGCGCCCGGGAGCAGCACGGCGCCGATCACGACGTCGGCCTTGCGCAGCTGGTCGAGCAGATTGTGACGGTTCGAGTACAACAGGTCGACGTTGGGGGGAAGCACGTCCGCGAGGTAGCGCAGCCGGTCGAGCGACAGGTCGAGCAGCGTCACGTGCGCGCCCAGCCCCGCCGCCATCTTGGCGGCGTTGGCGCCGACCACGCCGCCACCCAGGATGAGCACCTCGGCGGGCAGCACCCCCGGCACGCCTCCCAACAGGATGCCCGAGCCTCCGTACACCTTCTCCAGGTACTTCGCGCCCTCCTGCACCGCCATCCGTCCTGCGACCTCACTCATGGGCGTGAGCAACGGCAGCTCTCCCGAGGTGAGCTGCACGGTCTCATAGGCGATCGCGATGATCCCCGACCGGAGCACCGCCTGCGTGAGGGCCTCGGACGCCGCAAAATGGAAATAGGTGAACACGACCTGCCCGTTCCGCATACACGGCCACTCGGGCTCGATCGGCTCCTTGACCTTGACCACCATTTCGGACTTGGACCACACGTCCCCGGCCCGCGTGACCAGCGTCGCGCCGGCCGCCCGGTAGGCGTCGTCTGAGAATCCCGACCCGAGCCCCGCGCCTTGCTCCACCAGCACCGTGTGCCCGTCGCCGACCAGCGACTCGGCCCCCGCCGGCACCAGCGCCACGCGGTTCTCCGCGGTCTTGATCTCTTTAGGGACACCGACGATCATGCGCTCTCCGCCTTACGTCGTTGCGTGACGTCTTTGCTTGACGCCTCTGCGTGACGCCTTTGCTTGACGCCTTTCAGTCCTTCTCCGGCCCCAGCCACACCACCGTCTGCCGCTCGGGATCGAAGAATTCGGCCGCGACGGCCGCGACTTCGTCCTCGGTGAGCCCGGCTACCGTCGCCAGCACCTGGTCGAGACTCTGATACGGCTCGCCGTAGACCGAAAAGCCCGCCAAACGATACATCCGGGCCGAAGGACTCTCCAGCGACAGCATCAGCTGCCCCTGGGTCTGTTGCTTGGCCTCGGCGAGCGCGTCCCCGCGCAACCCCTCGCGCGCGAGCGTCGCGTACTCCTCGCGAATCGCCGCGGCGGCCTGCAGCGCCGTTTGCGGCTGCGTGCCGACGTACACGCCTGTCACCCCCATCTGGCGATAGAAGCTCGTGAACGCGTAGATCGCGTAGGCGAGCCCGAGCTCTTCGCGAATCCGCTGGAACAGCCGGCTCGACATCCCGCCGCCGAACACGTTCGCCAGCACGAGCAGGGCGTACTTGCGCGGGTCGGCGTACGGGATCGTGTCGCTGGCGAACACGATGTGGGTCTGGGCGGTGTCTTTATGGTGGCGGGCCTCGGCGCCGCGGACGGCAGGTGGGACGGTCGCCGAGAGAGGCGTCGCCGATGGGGCGTTGCCAGGTGTCGCGTTGAACCAGCCCAGCTTCGCAAGCTCTTCGAGCAGCTGGTCGTGCGTCAGGTTCCCCGCAGCGGCGATGACGCAGTTCGCGGGGAAGTAGGCGCGTCCGTGCAGCTGCTTCAGGTCGCCCGCCGAGAGCGCGCTGACGGTGTCGCGCGTGCCGAGGATGGTGTACCCGTAGGGATGCTCGGGCCACAGCGTCTGGTACGAGAGGTCGAATACCTGATCGTCGGGGGTGTCTGCGACGGTGTTGATCTCCTCGAGCACCACCTTGCGCTCGAGCTCCAGGTCACTGGTGCGCAGCACCGGATTACGAACCAGGTCGGTGAGCACGTCGAGCGCGCGCGGCAGATCGGCGTCGAGCACGCGCGCGTGAAACGCCGTGGTGTCGCGCGAGGTGTAGGCGTCGAGCGAGCCGCCGCGCGCCTCGAGGGCGAGGGCGATCTCCTGGGCGGTGCGGCGCTCGGTCCCCTTGAACACCATGTGCTCGAGCAGGTGGGACACGCCCATCTTGGGGCGCGGCTCATGCGCGCTGGCGCTGCGCACCCAGATGCCGACCGCCGCCGAGCGCACGCTCGGCACCCGCTCCGACAGCACGAGCACGCCGCTCGGCGCGGTGGTCTGGTGGATCTCCCGGTCGAGCCGGACCGTCTCCATCACCGCGAGCGGGCGGGGGCCGTCTCCGTTTTCTCGAGCAGCGCCTTCCGGGAGAGTCGCATGCGACCGCGCTCGTCGACCTCGAGCAGCTTGACCCGGACCTGGTCGCCCTTCTTCACGACGTCTTCGGTGCGCTCCGTGCGGCCGTGCTGCAGCTCGGAGATGTGCAGCAGCCCCTCCACGCCGGGGAGGATCTCGATGAACGCGCCAAAGGCCGTCGTGCTCTTCACCACACCTTCGTACACCTTGCCGACCTCGGGCACCTGGACCATGCCGGCGATGATGTCGCGCGCCCGCTCTCCGCCCTCGCCCACGGCGGAGATGGTCACGAGCCCGTTGTCGTCGACGTTGATCTCGGCGCCGGTCTGCTCCTGGATCGACCGGATGGTCTTTCCCTTGGGGCCGATGATGTCGCCGATCTTGTCCGTCGGGATCTGGATCGTGATGATGCGCGGGGCGTACTTGGACAGCTGCGAGCGCGGCTGCGGCATGGCGCGGTCCATGATGTCGAGGATGTGGATCCGGGCCTGCTTCGCGCGGTCGAGCGCTTCCGCGACGATCTTGAAGTCGAGCCCCTCGATCTTGATGTCCATCTGGATCGACGTCACGCCTTCGCGCGTCCCCGCCACCTTGAAGTCCATATCGCCCAGGTGATCCTCGGTGCCGAGAATGTCGGTCAGCACCGCCACGCGCGCGCCTTCCTTGATCAACCCCATCGCGACCCCGGCGCACGACGCCTTCACCGGGACGCCCGCGTCGAACAGCGCCAGCGAGCCGCCGCACACCGTCGCCATGGACGACGAGCCGTTGGACTCGAGGATGTCGGACACGATGCGGATCGTGTAGGGGAACTGGTCGTACGGGGGGAGCAGCGCCTGCAGCGCCCGCTCGGCCAGCGCGCCGTGCCCCACTTCGCGACGCGAGGTGCCGCGGATCGGCCGCACTTCCCCGGTGGAGAACGGCGGGAAGTTGTAATGCAGCATGAACGACTTGGTCGTCTCTTCGGCCACGTCGATCGAGTCGATCCGCTGCTCGTCCGACACCGTGCCGAGCGTGACGGACACGAGCGCCTGCGTCTGGCCGCGCGTGAACAGCGCCGAGCCGTGGGTGCGGGGCAGCACGCCCACCTCGCAGGTGATCGGTCGCACCGTCGCCAGGTCGCGGCCGTCGACCCGCTCGCCGCGCGACAGCACCTGCTCGCGCATCGTGCGGTACTCGATCTCCTCGATCACCGCCGCGACGTCTTTCAGGTTGTCGGGGAATTCCGCGGCGAGCTGCTCCTGGATCGTCGACTTGAGCGCGGCGAGCGCCTGGGTCCGCTCGGCCTTCTCCGGCAGGTTCAGCGCCTCGGCGATGCGCGGCTCCGCCAGCGCCTTCACCCGCGCGACCAGCTCCGCCGCCGGCTCGACCTTGGTCCACTCCATCTTCGGCTGCCGCAGGTCGGCGGCGAGCTCGGTCGCGGCATCGAGCAGCTCGCGGATGCCCTTGTGCGCCACCTCGAGCCCCTTCACGATCTCGGGCTCCGTCAGCTCGAGCGCGCCGCCTTCCACCATGACGATCGAGTCGCGCGACCCCGACACCACCATGTCCACGTCCGAGAACTCGAGCTGCTGGAAGGTCGGATTCAGGATCCACGCACCCTCCACCCGTCCCACGCGCACCGCGGCGATAGGGCCGTTCCAGGGCACCTTGGACATGTCGAGCGCCGCGGAGGCCGCCGTCACGCCCAGCACGTCGGCGTCGTTCTCCTGGTCCGCCGACAGGACGTAGATGAAGACCTGGATCTCGTTCTTGAACCCCTCGGGGAACAACGGCCGGATAGAGCGGTCCGTCACCCGCGCCGAGAGGATCTCCTCGTCCGAAGGACGGCCCTCGCGTTTCAAAAAGCCGCCGGGAATCTTGCCGGCAGCATAGGATTTCTCGCGGTATTCGACGGTGAGGGGGAAGAACGGGAGCGTCGAGACGTTGTCCGACACGGTCACCGTCGCGAGGACCACGGTCTCCCCGAACTGCAGGAGGCAGGCCCCCGCGGCCTGCTTGGCGAGTCGCCCCGACTCGAGCTTCAGCGGGCGACCCGCGAACGTGCGATCGACGTGCTTCACCATGTTGCCTGTCTAGAGCACGAAGAAATACGCGAGGCGTCCCGGTGCTCTTGCCGGGACGCCCAGCGCGACGCCTCTTGCATTAGTGGCGGAGACCGAGCTCGTCGATGAGCTGCCGATAGCGCTCCAGGTCGGTGCGCTTCAGGTACTCCAGCAGGCGGCGGCGCTGGCTGACCATCCTGAGGAGGCCGCGCTGCCCGTGGAAGTCCTTGGCGTGGACCCGGAAGTGATCGGTGAGGCTGTTGATCCGCTCGGTGAGCAGCGCGACCTGAACCGGGGCTGACCCCGTGTCCCCTTCGTGCAGCCCGTACTTCCTGACCGGCGTCGTCTTGTCGTACATCTGTCCTGTTCCCTAATTCTTGAGAGCGCAGTAACTTAGACCGCCGATACCGGTTTGTAAAGCCCTCGTGACCAACGCGCCCCCCCCGCCCCCCGCGCCCAGCGACCTGGTCGGTCGCACCGTCGGCCCGTACGACCTCGAGCGTCTGCTCGGCCAGGGCGGGTTCGCCTGGGTGTTCGCCGGTCGGGAGCTGGACGGAACCCCCGTCGCCGTCAAAGTCCTGATGCCGCGCTACGCCGGCGACCCGCAGTTCGAGAGCCGGTTCCGGAACGAAGCCGAGACCGCGGCGAAGCTCCAGCACCCGAACATCATTCGTATTCGGTTCGTGGCGCGCTCCGGGGGCTACGTCTACTTCGGGATGGATCTGTGCGCCGACAGCCTCGGGGCGCGCATCGCGCGCGCAGGCCCCCTGCCGGAGGCGGACATCCTCCGCCTGGCGGCGGACGTGGCCCAGGGGCTGGGGTTCGCGCACGGGCGGGGTGTGATTCACCGCGACCTGAAGCCCGACAACATCCTGCTCCGCTCCGACGGCAGCGCGGTCATCACCGACTTCGGCATCGCGCGCGCGGTTTCGGGCTACGTGGCTTCCACCGGCGTCAACATGACGATCGGGACCCCCCAGTACCTCTCTCCCGAGCAGGCGCAGGGACGCGCGCTCGACCAGCGCGTGGACTTCTACGCGCTCGGCATCACCCTCTTCAAGGCCGCCGCCGGCGAGGTACCGTTCGCCGCGAGCGACTGGTTCGAGCTCGCACGCATGCACGTCGAGCGGCCGCCCCCGGGCTTGCGCAAGAAGCGGCCGGAGCTGTCCAAACGGTTCGAGCGGATCGTGCTGAAGTGCCTGGCCAAGCATCCCGACGACCGCTACCGCGACGCGGCCCAGCTGCTCGCTGAGCTGGCCGCGGTCGAGGGCAAGCCACGCGGCGGTGCGTGGTGGCGCTGGTGGTCAGGCTGAAGGGCTGAAGAGGCGTTTGATCATGCTGGCGAGGCGGGCGACGAGGCTCGGCCTGGCCCTTGGTACGCTTCCCCCTGCTGGTTCCCGTTCCAAGTAGGCTTCGATCGCCCGACGCAGGTCGGGCTCGCATTGCTCGGGAAAAGGGCGCTCCGCCGGACGCACGTCGAATCCCGCTCCCTCAGGTCTTCCGGCGAGTTCCACGACGCCGGGTGAAGCGCGTTCGATCACGTCGACCATGGGCCGCAGTGCCTCCCGCCTCCCGGCTCCCCCGTCGCGATAGTAGGCCGCCGTCACCACCGCGACCAGGTGGTCCGCCGTGATCCGCCCCGCCACGTACGCTGTGAGCGTCTCCCTAACGACGGAAGACATGGCCCAGCAGACGCACGATATCGTTGGACGTGGCGAGGATCATGATGGCGACCAGAACCACGAAGCCGATCTGGGTGAGCCGCAGGCGCAGCTCGAGCGGCAACGGCCTGCGTCGCACCGCCTCCGCCAGGAGAAAGACCAGCTGGCCGCCGTCCAGAATGGGAATCGGCAGGACGTTGAGGATGGCCAGGTTGATGGACAAAAAGGCCATGAAGCCGAGAAAGGTCGCCGGGCCGATCCGCGCCGCCTGGCTCGAGATCTGGCCGATCAGGATCGGTCCACCGAGCTCGCGCAGCGACGCCCTGCCCGTGACGAGCTTCGCCAGGAAATCGAGGATCATGCCGCCGCGGCTCCGCGTCTCCGCCCACCCGACCCGGATCGCGCCCAGGATGCCGGGCCGCGGGAGCGTCGGGTACACCGCCCCGATGCCGACAAACCCGATGACCTGCGTCCGCTTGGTCACGGGATCCGTCTCCTCGCGGCGATCGGGCGTCACCGTCAGGGAAAGGCGCTCGGTGCCCCGCCGCACCTCGACCGTGATCGGGTGCGTGGCGTTGCGACGCGCCACGCGCGCGAAGTCCTGCCACGAGACCACCGTGTCGCCGTTCACCCTGAGGATGCGGTCACCCGGCAGGAGGCCCGCCTTGGCCGCCGCGCTGCCGGACGTCACGCTCGAGATGACCGGCTCGAGATAGGGGCTGAGCGCCAGCACCGCGGCGACGCGCGCGGCCGTGTCCCCCTGGGCGATCTGCAGCACCACCGAATCCGGCCGTCCCGCCACGCGCAACCTGACGGGCGGCGGGGCGTTAGCGAGCTTCAGCTGCAGGTCACCCCACGTCCGGACCGAATCGCCGTTCACGGTGGTGATGCGATCGCCGCGTCGCAGCGCCCCGAGGGCCTGCGCCGCCGGAGGCAGGTCATTCACCATCACCGAGTCCACCCGGGTCGTGGCGATGTTGTTCGGTTCGAGGGTCCCGGTGTAGGCGAGCCCCGTGTAGACCACGACCGCGAACACCGCGTTCATGGTCACACCGGCCAGGATCACGATCGACCGGGCCCACAGCGGCTTGCGGTCGAACGCCCGGGCGGGATCGATCGGCTGGGCGCTCTTGCCGCCTTCCAGGTCCCCGGCGACCCCTTCGTCTTCGAACCCGGCCATCTTTACGTAGCCGCCGAACGGAATCCACGAGATCCAGTACTCCGTCTCGCCGCGGCGCCACGCCAGGATCGGTCGACCGAAGCCGAGCGAGAAGCGCAGTACCTGGATTCCCACCGCCTTGGCCGCGGCGAAGTGGCCGGCTTCGTGCACGAAGATCAGCACGCCGACGACGACGATGAGGGAGATCGGGGTCAGGAGCACGCGGCCTCCCGCGCCAGCCGGCGTGCGGCGG
>Ga0137399_10000492_pt1 | contig 15683 bp, 13 predicted proteins | sample czorhiz316metaG_FD_104810 | JGI IMG/M metagenome (GOLD analysis project Ga0137399, IMG submission 104810) | Vadose zone soil microbial communities from Angelo Coast Range Reserve, California, USA - czorhiz3.16 metaG | ecosystem: Environmental > Terrestrial > Soil > Vadose zone | place: USA...
AACCAGATCGGCCCGATCGTCACGGTGCTGGTGGTCTCCGGCGCGGGCGCCACGGCCATGTGTGCCGATTTGGGTGCGCGGACCATTCGCGACGAGATCGACGCGCTGCGGGTGATGGGCGTCAACCCCATCCAGGCGCTCGTGGTTCCCCGCGTGCTGGCGGCTACCACCGTGGCCTTGGCGCTATCGGCGACGGTGATCTTGGTGGGCCTCAGCGGCGCGTTTTTCTTCTGCGTATATGTCCAGCACGTCTCGTCGGGTGCGTTCGTGGCGGGTCTGACGCTGCTCACCGGCATGCCCGATGTCATCGTCTCGCTGGTCAAGGCGACGCTGTTCGGGATGTCAGCGGGCCTCATCGCCTGCTACAAGGGCATCTCGGTCGGCGGTGGTCCGGCCGGTGTCGGCAATGCGGTCAACGAGACTGTGGTTTTCACGTTCATGGTGTTGTTCGCGATCAACATCATCGTGACCGCCGTCGGTATCCAATTCACGGTGCGATGAGGCCGCGCCCATGACACAAGCCGTTCCGAGCAAGCCCTATCTGCGGCTGCGCCGCGCGTCGCGCGGTGTGGTCGGCGGGTGGAGCCGGATCGGATCGCAGGCGCAGTTCTATGCCAAGACACTCGCTTCGATTCCCGATGCTGTCATCAACTACCGGACGGAGCTGTGGCGGCTGATCGCGCAGATGGGGTTGGGTTCGGGGGCACTCGCGGTGGTCGGCGGAACCGTCGCGATCGTCGGCTTCCTCACGATAACCACCGGCGCCTTGGTGGCGGTGCAGGGGTACAACCAGTTGGCATCCGTCGGTTTCGAAGCCCTGACCGGTTTCGCGTCGGCGTTTTTCAATGTCCGGCTTATCGTCCCGGGTACCACGTCGGTCGCGTTGTCGGCGACCGTCGGTGCCGGCGCCACCGCTCAAATTGGGGCGATGCGGATCAACGAGGAGATCGACGCGCTTGAGGTGATCGGCATTCGCAGCGTCACCTACCTCGCATCCACCCGGGTCCTCGCCGGGGTGGTCGTGGTGATCCCGCTGTACTGCGTTGCAGTCATTATGGCCTTTCTGGCAGCTCGCCTGGGCACCACGGCCATCTACGGCCAGGGGTCCGGTGTTTACGACCATTACTTCAACACCTTCCTCAATCCCACCGATCTGATCTGGTCGTTCTTCCAGGTTGTCGCGATCACAGTCGTGATCATGCTGGTGCACACCTACTACGGGTACAACGCGTCCGGCGGGCCGGCGGGGGTTGGTGAGGCGGTGGGCCGGGCGGTGCGTACCTCGATGGTGATCGCCGCGATCGAGATCGCGTTCATCTCGCTGGCCGTTTACGGCCAGTCCGGCAACTTCAACTTGGCCGGTTAGCGCCATGGAGAGCAGGCCAGGCGAACAGCGCATCCACCCCGGCTGGTGGGCGCTGATGCTGTTCGCGTTTACCGCCCTGTTCCTGTTCGTGACCTCTGCGTTTTTCCTTGGCACGTTCAAGTCCTCTGTGCCGGTGACCCTGACATCGGATCGGTCAGGGATCATCATGGAGACCAACGCCAAGGTCAAGATGCGTGGCGTCCAGGTAGGCCGGGTCAGCCAGGTCGGCACAGCCAAGGACGGGGCCAGGTTAACGCTGGAGATGGATCCCGATCAGATCCGGTACATCCCGGCTAACGTCGAGGCACAGATCGACGTCACCACCGCGTTCGGCGCCAAGTTCGTCGACCTGGTGTCTCCGAAAGACCCGAGTAAAGCACGGCTGGCTGCCGGCGCGGTGCTCCATTCGAAGAATGTCAGCACCGAGGTCAATACGGTCTTCGAAAATGTCGTCGAGCTGCTCAAAATGATCGATCCGGCGAAGCTGAATGCGGTGCTGACCGCGGTGGCCGACGCAGTGCGCGGGCAAGGCGAACGGATCGGTCAGGCCACCACCGACCTCAACCAGGTGTTGACGGCGCTCAACGACCGCAGCGAACTCATCCGCCAAGACTGGCGCTCGTTCAAGCACTTCAACGACACATATGCCGCGGCCGCCCAGGACATCCTGACGGTCCTGGACGCCGCCAGCACCACCAGCACCACCATCGTGAACCATTCGACCTCACTGGACAGCTTGCTGCTCAACGTCATCGGCTTCTCGAAGGCCGGGACCAACCTGCTCGCCACCAGCAAGGACAATCTCGTCGCATCGGTCAATGTTCTCGAGCCCACCACGAACCTGCTGCTCAAATACAACCCCGAGTACACCTGCTTGCTGCAGGGCACCACATGGAACCTGGCGCACGGGGCCTATTCGGTGTTCGGCGGCGCCGACGGCCGGACGCTTCAGTTTGACGTCGCCCTGTTGCTGGGCAACGACCCCTACATGTATCCCGACAACCTGCCGATCGTCGCGGCAAAGGGGGGACCGGGCGGAAAGCCGGGCTGTGGGTCGCTGCCGGACGCCTCGAAGAACTTCCCGGTGCGCCAGCTCGTCACCAACACCGGTTGGGGAACCGGCGTGGATGTCCGGCCCAACCCCGGCATCGGGCATCCCTGCTATGCCGACTGGTTCCCTGTGACCCGCGCCGTCCCGGAGGCGCCCAAGATCCGCCAGTGCATCCCCGGGCCGGCGGTTGGGCCGGAGCCGTATCCGGGGGCGCCGCCGTACGGCGCGCCCCTGTACGGGCCCGGTGGGGTGCCGCTGTGGCCGGGAGTACCGCCGGCACAGCCCAACCCGGGGCCCGCGCAGCCGACCGAGAACGGCCAGACGCCGCCGTGACCGCCGACGAGCAACCGACGCAGGAGATGTAGCCATGGAAAACTTCAGAGCCGCCGCCTGGCGCCTGGGCATCTTCCTGGCGGTTTGCTTGCTCGGCGCGTTCGCACTGGTGACGGTGTTCGGGCAGTTTCGGTTCGAGAAAGGCAAGAACTTCGTCGCCGAGTTCGCAAACGTCACCGGCCTGAAGAATGGCGACATCGTCCGGATCGCCGGGGTGGAAGTCGGCAAAGTTCAGCAGATCACCGTCAACCGGGACGCCAGCGTGCGGGTCGAGTTCTCGGCCGACGGGTCGGTCATCCTCACCGACGGATCCCGGGCGGTGATCCGCTACGACGACCTGATCGGTAATCGCTTCCTCGCCCTGGAGGAAGGCGCAGGTGGAGTCAGGCCACTCAAGCCCGGTGACACGATTCCACTTGCCCGCACTGAACCCGCATTGGATCTCGACGCACTGATCGGTGGGTTTCGACCGCTGTTTCGTGCACTGGACCCGAAACAGGTCAACGAGTTGACCGGGCAGTTGATAGAGGCGTTTCAGGGACAGGGCCCAACGATCGGGTCGTTCCTGAATCAGGCGGCGGCGGTGACCAACACCTTGGCTGACCGCGATCTTCTGATCGGGCAGGTCATCGACAATCTCAACGTGGTGCTTGGCTCGCTGGGCGGCCAGAGCGCGAGGTTCGACAAAGCGGTGACGTCGCTGTCGGACCTGGTCCACGCGTTGGCGCAACGCAGGACCGACATCTCCAACTCGGTGGCCTATATCAACGCCGGTGCCGGCTCGTTCGCCGACCTGATGTCGCAGGCCCGGGAGCCGTTCCAAAAGGTGGTTAAGGAACTCGACCGGGCTGCGGGCATCGCGGTAGCCGACCACGACTATCTCGACAATTTCATCAACACACTGCCGGACAAGTACAAGGCGCTGGACCGTCAGGCGATGTACGGCGACTTTTTCAGCTTCTACCTATGCGATGCGGTGCTCAAGCTCAACGGGAAGGGGGGCCAGCCGGTGTACGTCAAAGTTGCTGGTCAGAGCACGGGGCGGTGCGCGCCGAAATGAAATCATTCTCTGAGCGTAACCCCGTGATCATCGGCCTCATCGGCGTTACGGGAGTGCTCGTGATCGCGCTTGGCGCGCTGAACTACCAGAAGCTGCCCTTCTTCAGCCAGGGCAACGACTACTCGGCCTATTTCGCCGACGCCGGGGGCCTGTTCACCGGCGGCGGCGTCGAAGTCTCCGGTTATCCCGCGGGAAAGGTGTCCAGCATCGAACTCGACGGGAATCGCGTGCTGATCAGGTTCTGGCTGGACAAGAACATTTATGTGGGCGACCGCTCCGAGGCCAGGATCAGAGCCAAGAGCCTTCTTGGCACCAAGGTCCTCGAGGTCCTACCCCGCGGTGAGGACCCGCTCGTCGGCACCATCCCGATCGACCGGACGACGTCGCCCTACCAGCTGCCCGACGCCCTTGGCGACTTGGCCACCACGATCGGCGGGCTGAACACCGTCCAACTGTCGCAGTCGCTCGCCACCCTGGCGCAGACCTTTTCCGATACTCCGGAAGAGCTGAAGAGCGCGGTGCAAGGAGTGGCGCGGTTCGCGCAAACACTCAATGAACGCGATGCCAACCTCCGCAAGCTGCTCGAGAACGCAGCCAAAGCGACGGGAGTGTTGGCCAAGCGCACTGACCAGGTGGTCAGCCTGGTGCGGGACACCAATGCGCTGCTGGCGGAACTTCGGACGCAAAGCGCCGCGTTGGATCAGATCTGGTACAACCTCTCCGCGGCGGCGCAGCAACTCAAGGGATTCATCGCAGAAAACCGACAAAAACTGCGTCCGGCGCTGGACAAGCTCAACGGGGTGCTGGCGATCGTCGACAATCGCAAGGAGCGCGTGCAGCTGGCCCTCAAAGGCCTCAACACCTATGCCATGTCGCTTGGTGAATCGGTCTCGTCGGGCCCCTTCTTCAAGGCATACGTGGTGAACCTGCTGCCGGGCCAGTTCGTCCAGCCGTTCATCGGTGCCGCGTTCTCAGACCTTGGACTGGACCCGGCGACATTGCTGCCGTCGCAGCTGACCGAGCCGCCGACCGGCCAGCCGGGAACCCCACCATTGCCGGTGCCCTACCCGCGGACCGGCCAGGGTGGCGAGCCGCACCTGACGCTGCCCGACGCGATCACTGGCAACCCAGGCGATCAGGGCTGCGGTCCGCCCGGCTTGGCTCTGCCCGGCCCGACTGGCTGCTATCCCTACCGCGAACCCCTTCCGGCGCCGCCGCCCGGCGGCCCGCCGCCCGGGCCGCCCGCACCCTCGCCGCCCGAGCTGCAGTCCATACCGGGACCGACGCCCGCGCCGGTCTACGTGCCCGCGCCGGGTCAGGTGCCCCCCCTGACACAGCCAGGAGGCCAGTGATGCAGAGGCTGCGATTGTCCCGCCGTATCCTCGCGGTCGCCCTTGTGGCGGTGATGGCGGTCGGAGTGCTCGTCGCGCTGCGCGCCACCGGTCAGACCGCTCGAACGATGGTGGTCGCCTACTTCGACAACAGCACCGCGGTATTCCCCGGCGACGACGTGCGCATTCTGGGCGTACCGGTGGGCAAGGTCGACAAGATTGAACCGCAGCCCCAGCGGGTCAAGATTTCGTTCTGGATTGATCGCAAGTACAAAGTCCCCACCGACGTCAACGCCGTAATCCTGTCCCCGCAGCTGGTGACCGGTCGGGCCATCCAGCTGACGCCGGCCTATACCACCGGGCCCACATTGCAGAACGGCGCGGAAATCCCACAGAAGCGCACCGCGGTGCCGGTCGAGTGGGACGACGTCCGCGACCAACTTCAGCGGCTGAACGAACTGCTGCAGCCGACCAAGCCGGGAGGCGTCAGCACGTTGGGTGAGTTCATCAACACCGCCGCCAATAATCTGCGTGGGCAAGGCCCCACCATCCGCGACACCGTCATCAAACTATCGCAGACGTTGTCCGCGCTCGGCGACCACAGCAAAGACCTCTTCGGCACCTTCAAAAACCTGTCGACGCTGGTTTCGGCGCTGCACGACAGCACCGATCTGCTCGAGCAGCTGAACGGCAACCTGGCCGCGGTGACGTCGGTTTTGGCCGACGACCCGAACAAGGTCGGTCAGACATTCGAGGACCTCAACGCGGTCGTCGGCGACCTCCAGAGCTTTTCCGCGGAGAACCGCGAGGCGCTCGGCACCACGTCGGACAAACTCGCGTCGATCTCCACGGCGCTGGTCGGAAGCCTCGACGACATCAAACAAGCGCTGCACCTCGCCCCCACGACGCTTCAGAACTTCAGCAACATCTACGAGCCGGCCAACGGTTCGTTTACCGGCGCGCTGGCGGTCAACAACTTCGCCAACCCGATTGAATTCCTCTGCGGAGCGGTGCAGGCCGCTTCACGCATGTCGGGCGCGCAAGCCGCAAAACTCTGCGCGCAGTACCTGGCGCCGATTGTGAAGAACCGCCAGTACAACTGGCCGCCGCTGGGATTTGACCCTTTCGTCGGAGCACAGGCCAGGCCGAATGAGGTCACCTACAGCGAGGACTGGATGCGGCCCGACTACGTTCCGCCAGCCCCGGGTGCGCCTGCGCCGGGCCCACCCCTGGCCGCCGAAGCACCGGCTCCGCTCGCCCCACTGGCCGCTGAAGCACCGCCTCCGAACGAGCCGTCCCCCGCGACGGTCTCGACCGACCCCGCCGCCGGCCTGTCCGGCATCATGGTGCCCCCTGGAGGTGGCTCGTGAGAATCAGTGGCCGGCGCCGCGCGGCGGCGAGCCTGGTGTTGATCGTGGTGTTGTCGTTGGTATCCGGGGTATCTGGCTGCGCCGAGTGGCGCGGGCTGAATTCGCTGCCGCTGCCGGGCACACAGGGCAGCGGACCGGGCTCCTTCCAGATCCAGGCGCAGATGCCAGACGTCAACAACCTCCAACAAAAGTCGCGGGTGCGGGTCGCGGATGTGACGGTCGGCAACGTGACGAAAATCAGCCGCCAGGGCTGGCATGCGTTGGTGACCATGACCCTGAATGGCGACGTCGACCTGCCCGAAAACGTGACCGCCAAGCTCGGCCAGACCAGCCTGCTGGGTTCGCAGCACATTGAGCTGACACCGCCGACAGACACCCCACCGGAAGGCAAGCTGCACGCCGGCTCACTCATTCCGCTATCGCGCGGCGAGTCGTACCCGACCACCGAGCAGACACTCGCGGCGCTATCGACGGTGCTCAACGGCGGAGGGTTGGGCCAAGTACAGGACATCACCGAGGCGTTCAGTACCGCGTTTCGGGGCCGCGAGAAGGATCTGCGCAGCCTCATAGAGCAACTGGACAGATTCACCGCGTATCTCAACGACCAGAGCGGAGATATCATCGCGGCCTCCGAGAGCCTGAACCGCCTGGTCGGACAGTTGGCCGAGCAGCAACCCGTCGTGGATCGGGCGCTTGAGACCATCCCCGATGCGCTGGCGGAACTCAACAAGCAGCGGGACAACCTTGTCGACGCGGCCGATCAGCTCGGCAAATTCGGCGCCCTGGTCAGCGTCACGTTCGACCAAACCAAAGAGAACCTGGTCAAAATATTGAGGGAAACGGGACCGGTCCTGGAGTCCCTCGCCAACGCCGGCCCGAGCCTGACACGAGCGCTCAGCGGGATTCTCACCTTCCCATTTCCGAACGAAACCATCGAAAAATGGCAGCGGGGTGATTACGCCAACCTGACGGCGATCGTCGACCTCACGCTCAGCCGCATCGACGCCTCTGTCTTCACCGGCACCCGGTGGGAGTGCGATTTGACCTGGTTGGAGCTGCAGTGGGGCCGCACCATCGGCCAATTCCCCAGCCCGTGCACCGGGGGCGGCCCGCCGAACGGCGCCGGCAACCCGCTGACCATTCCGTACCGCTGGGATCAGGGGCCGTAATGCATCTACACCGACGGGCCAAGATCCAGCTGGCCATCTTTTCCGTGCTCGCGGTCCTCGCACTGGCATTGATGTCCCTGCACTTTATGAAGCTGCCGGCCAGGATGTTCGGGGTCGGCCGCTACACGGTGACGGTGGAACTACCACAAGCCAGCGGGCTCTATGGCAGCGGCAACGTCACGTACCGCGGCGTCGAAGTCGGCCGGGTGGAATCGGTGAAACTGACCGACACCGGCGTCGAGGCTGTGCTGTCCCTGAAATCCGGGATCAACATCCCGTCGGATCTGAAAGCCGACGTGCACAGCCAATCGGCGATCGGCGAACAGTACGTCCTGTTGCTGCCCCGCAACGCCACCTCACCGCCGCTGAAGAACGGGGACGTGATTCCGCTCGCCGACACGAGCGTGCCGCCCGACATCAACAAGATCCTCTCCCAGGTGGTCACCGGTCTGAAGGCAGTGCCTAAGGACAACCTCAAGACAGCCATCGACGAGTCGTACATCGCCGTGGGCGGGCTGGGTCCGGAATTGTCCCGCGTGGTCAAGGGCTCAGTCGACCTGTCGATCGAGGCGCGCAAGAATCTCGACCCGCTGATCGCGCTGATCGAGCAATCGAAGCCGGTGCTCGATTCGCAGACCAACACGTCCGATGAGATTCAGGCGTGGGCGTCGCACCTGGCCACCGTGACCAGTGAATTGAAGACCCACGACCAGGCGGTCGCCGGTGTCGTGGACAAGGGCGGCCCTGCGTTCGGGGAAGCACAGCAGCTGGTTGAGCGGCTGCAACCAACCCTGCCGATTCTGCTCGCCAATCTGGTCAGCGTCGGCAAGGTAGCGCTCACCTACCAAGCCGGCATCGAACAGCTCCTCGTGCTGCTTCCCCAAGTTACCGCCGAGGACTCGGGCACCTTCGCGGCGAACACGAACACCAAGCAGGACTACAGGGGCGAATACCTCAGCTTCAACCTCAACCTCAATCTGCCGCCGCCGTGCACCACCGGGTTCCTGCCGGCCCAGCAGCGGCGGGTGCCCACCTTCGAGGACTATCCGGACCGCCCGGCCGGCGACCTGTATTGCCGAGTCCCGCAGGACTCGCAGTTCAACGTGCGCGGAGCCCGCAACACCCCGTGCGTAACGGTGCCCGGCAAGCGCGCACCCACCGAGAAGATGTGCGAAAGCGACGAGCAATATGTGCCGCTCAACGACGGCTACAACTGGAAAGGCGACCCCAACGCCACGTGGACCGGCCAAGACATCCCGCAGCTACCGCCCGGGTCGCCGCCGGCAGCAGGACCGGGTCCGCCCGCTCCGGCGCCCCCGCCGATAGCCGCCGCCCGGTATGACCCGGCCACCGGCACATACACCGGACCGGACGGGCGCCAATACACGCAATCGGATCTGGCCGAAGATGCGCCGGGGAATAAGACATGGCAGACGATGCTGGTGCCACCGGGGAGCCGGTAGTGGTGCTGCATCCCGCCCCACCACTACAGACGGAAGACGGTATGCGGGTAGCGACTGATCTCCTCGACAGCGACGTCGTCCAGATCGAGGGTGACGTCCCCGAGGCCGCTGAGGACAACGCCGATGGCGCGGCGGCCCCGCCGTCAACGGACACCAGATCGGCATTGTGGCGCGCGACGCAGCTCGGTCTGGCGATCGTCGTCGCGTTGGCGGTGCTGGTGGGTTGGTTGGGATTCCGTGCCTACCAGTCCGACCAAGGACGGGCCCAGCGAAGCCAGTTTGTCGAAGCGGCCAGGCAGACCGCGTTGAACCTGACCACGATCGACTGGCAGAAGGCCGAGAGCGATGTGCAGCGCATTCTGGACGGGGCGACGGGGGAGTTCCACGACGATTTCGCCAAGCGGTCGCAGCCGTTCATCGATGTGGTCAAGCAAAGCAGGTCGACCGCGGTTGGCACGATCACCGAGGCCGGGCTGGAGTCGGAGACAGCCGGGACAGCCCTTGTGCTGGTGGCGGTGAACGTGAAGACGTCGAATGCCGGTGCCCCCAAACAGGATTCGCATGCCTGGCGGATGCGTATCTCCGTGCGGCAAGTCGGTCATCAGGCCAAAGTCTCCAACGTGGAGTTTGTGCCATGAGGTGGCCGAAGTCCCGCCGCGCCGACGCAGCCACTGATATCGACTCGGTGGACGAAACACCTGCCGGGACGGTGCAGACGGCGACGGTGAAGGAAACCAACGAAACCGAAGCGATTGCGGCACTCGGCGAATCAGATCGCGATGACCAGCCGATGCCCTCGAGGCGTCGCATCCGCTGGTCGAGGATGATCGCCTACGGGGTGCTGCCCGGGCTGGCCCTGCTGCTGGCATTGGCCGCGGGCTTTCTGAAGTGGCAGGACAACTCAGTTCGAGACGCCAATGTGTTCCGCGAGCAATCTGTGCGGGCCGCCACCGACAGCACAATCGCGTTGCTGTCGTATCGGCCCGACACCGTCCAGAAGGACCTCGAGGCCGCGCAGGGCCGACTGACCGGTACGTTCCTCGATTCCTATAAGTCGCTGACCCACGACGTGGTCATCCCCGGAGCCAAGGAGAAACAGATCCGTGCGGTGGCGACCGTCCCGGCCGCCGCGTCGACGTCGGCGACCGAAAACCACGCCGTCGTCCTGCTGTTCGTAGACCAGACCGTCATCGTCGGAAAGGACGCGCCGACTAACACCGCATCCAGCGTCCGGGTCACCCTCGACAAGGTCGAAGGCCGGTGGCTGATCTCGCAATTCGACCCCGTCTAGAGCCAACGATGATGCAGCACCGACTTGTATCCCATCGCACGCTGGAGCTGGCAGGTGTGTTGTTCGCCTGTGCCGGGTTGTTTGGTGCTGCGACAATGGCCTCTACTCCCTGCGCTCGCGCCGACACCGTGGCCTACCTGGTCAACGTGTATATGCGGCCCGGCTACAACTTCCCCAACGCTGACGCGGCACTGAGCTACGGGTACGGCATCTGCGACAAGGTGGCCGCCGGTCGCGCCTTCCCACAGGTCATGGCCGACGTGAGGGCCGACTTCAACACCTCCGATGACTACCAGGCCTCGTATCTGATCTCGCAGTCTGTCAACGAACTCTGCCCGGCGCAGATCTGGCAGTTGCGCAACTCCGCAGCGCACTACCAGTCGCCGCCGGGCGTCACCCCCTGACACAAAGGAGACGGACATGCACTATCGGCCGCTGACCCTGCCCGCCATGGCGGTCGTCGCTGCGGGCCTCGTGTTGGGCATGCCCGCCGCCCATGCCGACGGCGACAACAACACGCTCGTACCCAACAACAAGCGGCTCAACGACGGTGTCGTCGCCAACGTCTATACCGTCCAGCATCAGGCAGGTTGCGCCAACGACGTCAAGATCAATCCACAGTTGCAGCTCGCCGCCCAGCGGCACACCGATGATGTGCTGAACAACCGAAACCTCGACGGGGACATCGGCTCTGACGGGTCCACCGCACAAAGCCGGGCTGAGGCGGCCGGGTACCGGGGCACAGTGGCGGAAACGGTGGCGATCAATCCAGCGTTGGCAATCAGCGGCGTTGAGCTGATTAACCAGTGGTATTACAACCCCGCCTATTTCGCCATCATGGCCGACTGCGCCCACACCCAAATGGGAGTGTGGTCGGAAAACAGTCTGGATCGCACCGTCGTGGTGGCCGTCTACGGGAAGCCCGACGTACCAGTCGAGACCGCACAGCTTGGACCGCAAATAGGGCTTCCACCTCCGGTGGTCCTCCCGGAGAATTCTGCGCTCGATCCCAACCCGGACTACGACGGCAGCGACGAGATCGAATACGGCATCAACTGGTTCCCCTGGATCCTGAGGGGCGTGTACCCGCCGCCGGCCTATCCGCCGAACTAGCTGCAGCGGCGTAGCCACAAACTTCCGATCGGCTACCGGCCGGCGGGAGTAGGGTAAACAGCTAGCAAAGGCATCTGTATGGGAACGCTGACACCTGGTCAAATGGAACATTTGCGCTATCGTTCGGCTCAGATCCATCCCGCCGGTGCAGCTTGGGTGTGGGTGGACTAATGGTGGGCAATCCCGACAGCACTCAACGCAGCCTCGCTACAGGCATCGTCGCCGAGCTCGAGGCGGACGGCTATCACGATGCTGAGCCCATTGGGCGCGGCGGGTTCGGCGTCGTCTATCGGTGTAGGGAACCGTCACTCGACCGAGTCGTCGCGATCAAGGTGCTCAGTGCCGATCAGGACGACGTCGAGCTCGAACACTTCGAGCGCGAGCAGCGGGCGATGGGACGGGTCTCGGGCCACCCGAACATCGTGCCCGTGCTGCATAGCGGCCAAACCTTCACCGGACGTCCATACATCGTGATGCCCTACCACAAGCGGGACACGCTGGGCTCCTGGATCAAGCGTCATGGACCGCTCGCGGTCGGCGAGGCGCTGACGGTAGGGGTGCGGCTGGCGGGCGCTCTGGAAACCGCTCACCGTGCGGGTGTTCTTCATCGTGATGTCAAGCCCCCCAACGTCCTGCTCACTACCTATGGGGAACCCCAACTTGCCGACTTCGGCATTGCGCGAATCGCGGGTAGCCGCGAGACCGCGAACATCATCGTCGGGTCCCCGCCCTACATCGCGCCGGAGCTGTTCGAGGGTCGCCCCGTGTCGATAGCCGCGGACGTTTACAGTCTGGCGGCCACGGTCTTTGCACTGATTAACGGCGACCCACCATTCCCGTTTCGACAGGGCGAGAATCCCATTGCGTTTGTCCGTCGCGTGACGGCGGGTCCGATCCCCGATCTGCGCGCCAAAGGCGTCCCGGACCCGATCTGCTCGGCATTAGAGCTCGGGTTGAATATCGATCCGGCACGCCGCCCAAGTTCTGCCGAAGCATTGGGTGAGACTCTGCGAGCCGCTGGCGCCCATATCGGGCTCACCATCGCCGAGGTTCCGCTGGAGTTACCGGCATCCGCGACCTACGCCGATGAAGCGTCCCGCGACGCCCGCACCCCTGTGTCGATCGGGTATTCGGCGGCACTCGGATTACGGTCGGACACGTCAGGCCCGATCTCGCGAACACAGACCCCGCCGAGCGCCCCGACACGATTCCGACCGCCGACATTCAATCGCCCGACGGTGCCGAGGCAGCGAATCCTCGACCGCCTCGGCTCGGGGAGACGACCAAAGCTGGTCCTCATTCACGCGCCCGCCGGCTACGGGAAGAGCACCCTGGCCGCGCAGTGGGGCCAAATCCTTACCCAACAGGGTCTGAAGGGCGCATGGCTGGCTATCGATAGCGACGACAACAACGCGGTCTGGTTTCTCGCCCACCTGATTGAGGCGATTCGGCGCACGATGCCAGATCTCGCCGACACGCTTCAGCAAGAATTAGAAGGACACTTGGAGAACGCGCAGAAATATGTCCTCAACGCCTTGATCGATTGCCTGCACTCGGACAAACAAACCCTCGCGTTGGTGCTCGAGGACTGGCATCGCGTGGACAATACTGAAACCACGAACGCTCTCGCCTATCTGCTCGAGAATTGTTGCCATCATTTACATTTGATTGTCACAAGCCGGACCCACACCGGACTACCGCTCAGCACGCTACGAGTTCAGGGTGAGCTCGCAGAAATCGACGCGTCGGTGCTCAAGTTCGATACGGCCGAATCCCAAGCGCTGCTGGTCGATCAGTGCGGGCTTGACCTAACGACCGCCGACGTGGCCGAACTCGAGGAATCCACAGACGGATGGGCCGCCGCCTTGCAGCTGGCATCCTTGTCGCTTCGTGAGCATGCCGATCCGGCCGCGCTCATCGAGCATCTGTCCGGGCGGGACGAAGCACTGGGCGAGTATTTGGCGTCGAACGTCCTGGACAGCCTCGAACCGGACCTACTCGATTTCCTGCTGTCGACCTGCATCACCAAACAGATCTGCACCGGATTGGCGACTGCGCTCACCGATAACCGGCGTAGTCGAAGCGTCCTCGAAGAGATCGAGAAACGTGATCTCTTTCTACGGCGGACCGATCCGGAAGGATCGTGGTTCCAATACCACCACCTGTTCGCCGAGTACCTTCTGCACCGCCTCGAGCGCGACGAAGAAGATCGCGTACCGGAACTACACCGCAGAGCCGCGCAGTGGTTTACCGATCACCAGATGCTCAGCCAGGCCGTCGATCACTTGATCCTCGCTGGCGACGCACAGCAGGCGGTCGATGCGGTCGAGCAGGCCGCAGGGGATCTGAACGAACAGTCCCAGATGAGCATGTTGATCGGGCTTGCGGCCAAACTGCCGGCGCAGCACGCCGATATGCACCCGAGGCTGCAGGTCCACCTTGCTTGGGCAAACGTCGTACTTCGCCGCCTGGCGGCGGTACAGGACGCGCTCGGGTTGGCTGAGGCCGGTATCGACGCGGTTCCGACTGACGAAGCTGGCGACCTCCGGGCCGAAATGGACTTGATTCGCGCGGTGATCGCTGCCTTCCAGGACCGCATCGACGCCTCCACCGATACCGCCGTTGCGGCTTGTGTCGACAGGGCCGACTCGCTTCGTCCCTTCATTCTCTGCCGCACGGCCGACCTCGCCTCATTTCGTTCGCTTCGAGTGTTGGACTTCGATGACGCGCTGCGCTGGCAGAGGTGGGGACGCCAATATCATCAGCGGATCTCCGGGACACTCAGCGCTAGCTACGGATACTGTTTTGCCGCTATCGCCGCGAACGAGCAACTCGACGTTGCCGGCGCCGAAGCGCACCTGCGACACGCAATGCGGATCGCGCTGTTGCCGTCTGGACGCCCAACGTACGTCGCAAAGCTCGCCGGATCATTGTTGGGAGAGCTTCTCTACGAACACGGTCACCTCGACGAAGCGGAGGTATTGCTGGACGACGCGTACGAACTGGGCGCCGAGGGCGGAATCGTCGATTTCCTGCTCGCGGCATTCGGGACTGGTGCACGCCTCAAACTCGCTCGCGGTGACACAGCGGCCGCACATCGACGAGTCGACGATGGTCTGGAAATCGCAAGGAGTCTGCAACTTGCGCGACTCGAAGCTCGCCTGCTCAATGAGAGTGTGCGGATTGCCACGCTGACGGCCGAGCCGATCGACGAGTCGGTGGCACGTCGAATCACAGGCGCGGGTTCTCAACAGCTCGACGGAATCGGTGACGTTGCAGCCGAACTCATGGAGGATGCACAAATCCGACTTCTCCTGATCAACGGGACTCCGTCAGCACTCGAGACGGCTTGCCAGCGGGCTGCGGCCCGTCTTGAACACGTAGATCAGGCCAAACGCCCGCGTGCGCGCCTTCACGCCATGCTGCAATTCGCCCTCTGCCTCGGTGAAGCAGGCAACTCTGATTACGCGCACCGCGTCCTGAGCTGGCCACTGAAAACCTGTGCCGCGCTTGATTTGAGCCAGGTGCTTCTCGACGAAGGACCACGGATGCTTCGCCTCGTGAACGACGCCGTGGACGCGAAGGAATTCAGTTCGGCGGATCCGACGACAGCGGCGAACGTCAGGGATTTCGTATCGAATCTGGTTGAGAAATCAAGCGTCTGACCTGTCACACGTCAGGTCTGGTGGGTGCTCAATTCGTCGGTCCGAGCACGCTTGTCGAGGTACCGCTCACGGGTGACGAGATACACAGGGAACGCCATCGATACGCCGATGTAAGACAATGCCACGAAGATCCACCCCCATTTGTACCCCAGCCCAATCCGCTTGCTGTCGAAGACGACCCACACCATGAACACGAGCCAGGCGATGGCCATGTCGATGCTGAGGAACGCGGCGGTGCCGCCAGCGGCCATCGCGTCGCCGAAGAACTCGACCGGGTTGAGGATGTTCCCACCGGCGGCCATCCACCGAAATGCGTGTGGCCAGGTCAAAACCAGCGCCACGGCGCCGGCGAGGATGAAGAAGGCATGGCGAATATTGGTGGATGTGGATTCGGACATTGAATTATCCCTTAGGTTGACCGCTTCGCCGCAACACCGGCGTCGCCGGAAACCGGCTGCTGGTGCTTCGTAC
>Ga0137399_10000494_pt1 | contig 15677 bp, 31 predicted proteins | sample czorhiz316metaG_FD_104810 | JGI IMG/M metagenome (GOLD analysis project Ga0137399, IMG submission 104810) | Vadose zone soil microbial communities from Angelo Coast Range Reserve, California, USA - czorhiz3.16 metaG | ecosystem: Environmental > Terrestrial > Soil > Vadose zone | place: USA...
GCCTCAGAGAGCGTTGGAACTCAACGCCCCCCAACGCGCCCTGCAAAAGAGCGCCTTGGAAAACCGTTCGGGCCACCTCTAAACTATAGGCCAGTTGGCTGATGCGGTGGTAGCGGGCGCCCCTTTTCTCGAAAAGCGACCACAGTCTCTTCATAGGAGACATCATGCCGCCCTCTCGATTCTGTTCCCCATCCTGTCCAAGATGCGATAGTCGATGTAGATATAGAACTCGCGCCGACAACCAGAGGCATCCATGTCACAATAGCACTCAAATGGTCCAAGTCTGCCCTTAGGTATGTTGATGCAGACAGACAACTGTTTTCCACAGTGTGGACAAGCTATGTTCTCTCGCATGGCTAGGCCACCCACTTTGAGGCCGGAAGGCTCCGTGGCACATAGGCGTCGTCCACATCACTGTAGTGAATATAAACGGAGGGACTCTCGCGGCCCAACTGCGCCGTTACGCCACTTCGCACCAAATCCGAACCCAACGCAATAAGCTGCTTGGCATTGGCGTGTCGGGTCCAATGCGCCAGAATGGTCATACAAATCCAATCCAGAATACTCGCTCTTAGCATCGGAATTCTCCCCAGAACGCCAAGAAGGGCGTTCCGTTACTAAAACGGTCTCAACGCCAACCCCGCGGTTGGCGCCCTTACAAAATGGCCCCGATTTTCTCCCCAGCTCGGGGCCCAACTGGTACTTAGGAAAGGAAGGGACCGTAGGCCCTCCCACCTTGGAGAATTGGAGCGCCCCATGTAGTACCGTAGTAAAGAGCTACGGCGCTTCAGAGCCAAACTCCGGTCTTTCACTACATTAGGCGCTCTAGGAGAACCAAGGGGGACGTAGGGCCAATACTACAGGCCTTTGCCTTGGTCTCCCTACAGAGCCTAACTGAAAAAGCCATAGGCCAATAGGCCCATCAACACCAAAACGCCGGTCAGCAGCAGATAGAGGGTTGCGGGTTCGGGCACAGCCGTATGTTGTACAATCTGTGGCTCTACGAGGCTGTGTGTCCACGTAACCAACGTATCCTGCTCGGTCATCTTATCGCGTGCGAACACGCTCAATACCGGGCCAAACGTTCCAAAGCCTATCTCCCAGGGCGCGCCGTTGGCCGTAAACTTCAAGACGCCCGACGCATTCGGACCCAGCATGCCACCACCCGGAAAATAGGCCTCACTTGAGAGCATGCCACTATCCCCAACCACGGTCTGGTCATTGAACGTGCCCGTAATCGAACTGATGGCGTAAAACTGGCCGGAAAAGTCCGAATAGCCCGCCGGGGCAATCTGCACATCCAACACAAAGGCCGCCGGAAAGCACTCCAAACCTGCCAACGCACAAAACGGCGCGGTCCGCCCGGTGTCTCCCGCGAGCCATATTTCGTCTGCCGAAGCCGCCGGAGCCGATGAAAGCGCCAAGGCCAATAACGCAAAGCCAATCGAATGTTTCATTTAAGCCCCCTATCTTGAATTACAACAGAGCCCATTTAAGGCGCTCTAGGAGAGTCTTGGGGTGTGGCCACCAATGGCGTGCCACGGTGCGTTGTCCGCCCCAAGACCTTCCCACAGAGCCTAGACCGGCAAACCCCGCCCTAGAGTCCAATCTGGTCCAAAACACGCCCAAAGGCCCAAATGAGGGCCAAACTGCCAACCAAGAACGCCGCAAACACCAGCGCCAAACGCTTCCCAACCGTCAAAACGGCCATAAAGAGCCCTCCTTTGAAAATATTTGAAGAAAAGTGCCTCGCCAAACGTCTAATACTACAACGCTGTCGCTCGCTGACGCGGTAGTATTACATGCCCGAATGGGTGCCAGAGGGGTCTCGGGGAGATTTAATAGCTATTGAAGGGCGCCGTCAGCCGCCTGAAGGCCTCCACACGGGCATCCCCGTCCTTGGCTGCATCGTAGGCCGCATAAAGGCGGGCCCGTTCAGTGGCCAACCGAGCCGTACTGGGCAGCAAGGCGCGGAACTCATTGGGTGGCATCGGCAGGCCATGATAGCGCTGGCAGAACTCCGGTGCACAACAGGTACACGGCACTTGCAGATCAAACGTGCGTTGTTCAGACGGGTTCATAGATGGCCTCATCGACGGACTCGGGTGCCACGCCCCCTACGATCCATCGAGTCATGCACTCCAGCGCGGATGCCGGCCCGAAGAACCACCGATCCCCTACGGTCTGGTCATCCTTGCGTAGGAAGACAGCCCAACAACGCCCGTCGCCCAAACTGGCCTCAAAACGCAACAAACAGCTTCTATTTCGCATCACAACCTCCCAAGAGCGCCAATTAACAAATTGGGGCGCTCTAGGCCAACCCCCAGAGGAGCCGGCCCACAGAGCCCAACGGTAAGTTGTTGAAAAGAAAGGGGATTACTCCCCTTCCTCCCCGGCGGAATTGCCCAAATCCACGCCATACCGCTTCGCGATTTCCAAATCGCGGGCCAACCGCGTACGGATGGTGGCGGCCTTCTGAGCGATTCGGGCCTTCTGGTCCTTGAGCGTGGCCTTGAGTTCGGACCAGATGATCGTGACGCCCACTTCCACGGGTATGCCATGGCCCTTGAGCGCGAAATTCGCACCGGGCAAGCGGGTTTCCACGCGCCCGTAGTAATTTTTCTGCGAATCGGGTTTGGCGGCGGTGGCGTTTGTGGGCTGAACGGCGACTTCACGGAGCGCCATAGTGGCCAACACATACTCTTCCGTGAGTTCCTCCCAGGTATTGACTGAGATATTAATGAGCTTAGCAGGGGTTTCCATATATCCTCCATTGAACGTTTAGAGACTGTTCGAGTCTGATTAAAAGGGGAAAACCGAAGTTTTCCGCATCCTCAGCCAAGGGCCTCGCGCGCACGTGGGCGACCCCACACAAACACCACAGACGGTAATAGGATTAGAATTGGGGTGGTAGGGAAATATCGATATGATTCAACACGGACAGATTTACCAATTTTTGAGATTTTGCCTAATTCCTTTAGAATCAACAAATACTGTAGAGCCCTTGTTTTCAACGTTTTGTAGTTTGGAGCTGAATTTCGTCTATGATAGGGTCTAGTTCGAGTGCGGTTATTGCACGTATTAAAGGCGGGGCTTGTATGCTTCACCCCGAAATACTGCGGGTGGACAAGTGTTGGAAATGCCGACGACTTAAGATGCGCAAGGTCTGTCTTAGAAAGTACGGCCTGACCCCTGAAGACTATGACCATATGTTGGTAGAACAGGGTGGCGGTTGTGCGATCTGTACTGGAAACAACAAAGGCAAGACCTTTGACGTGGATCACAACCACACGACTGGGAAGGTTAGACAACTACTCTGTCGTCGTTGTAATGGGCTGGTTAGCGTATTTGAGCGCAAGGACGCCCTTGTCGGGCGAGTAGCTGAATATCTAGTGAAGCACGAGGAAAAGGCGGCCAACTAATGGGTCTAAGGGGTCCCAGACCTAAAGGAGAACTGGAGTGGTATAAGCCAGTAGCCGAGCTAATGGTCAATGAATTCATGACCTTCTCGGCGGCTTGTCAGGCTCAAGGGGTTAAATTCCCAACTTCCCAGGCCGAGCATGTACACGAATACAGTCCTGAATTTCGTAACCTGTTAACAGGTATGCATATAGACCTCTTTGTAGAAATTGGTGCTAATCCTGCCATTGGCAAGGATTATGTGGAGGGCGTTGCGGTAAAGGCCATCCGCAAGCTGGGCGAATCTGACCAGTGGGATAAGGTGGCCATCCCTCTAAAACTGCTATCTGACATTCTGGGCTTGACCAAGGAAACAGCAGACGTGCCAGTGATTGCCAATCTAACCCAAACTGAGATAGACGAGCTCAGGGCCAAGTTTGAGGCCGACGCCAAACAGTTAGAGGAAACGGCCAAGAAGGTTGCTGGGGCGGTCCAGGTAGTTATAGTGGATGGGCAGCCCAATTGACCAATTTTCCTATAGACAATCCCAAGCTGGCTTCGGCGGTCCTAGACGCCGTTGAGAAGAAGAACAGGGATGAGAGTTTTATCCGCTACTGGGAACCCTTTCCCTATGAGCGCAAGGTCTTCGAGAAGTTCACAGACGACATCAAGATCCTAGTAGTAGCCGGCGGTAACCGCTCTGGAAAAACTGAAGTAGGGGCCGCGTTAACGGTGGCCTTTGCAGAGGGGAAGGACTATTTCAAGGGCTATCCGGCATGGAGCTGGGTCAAAGACCTGCCAATTCCAGACAAGGGCGTCAAGAACCTCTGGATTGTAGGTCTGGACTATAAGGTTCTGCAGAACGTTATCTGGCGTGAAAAGCTCCTAAACGGTGGCAATCACCCGGGCTTTATCCCCAAAGACGGCTCCATCGAGAACATTCGGGAAGCCGACAAGCAGATCTTCTTCAAAGAGGGTTGCTGTGTTACTGGTATGTCGGCCGATGCAGGCCGTGAGAAGTTCCAAAGCGCCTCCGTGCCCTTGATCTGGATAGATGAGGAATGCGAAGCCGAAGTCTTTGATGAGTGCTACCAGCGAACGGTGGACTGCGGGGGTCGTATCGTTATCACAGTAACGCCCCTTATAGACATCAATAGCGGTGTCAAAACGCCCTGGATCTTCAATCTATGGGAGGACATGAAGAACGGCCGCAAGGACATTGCCTTTGTCAATCTTAGCGTATTGGACAACCCTATTGTACCCGAAGGCGAAAAACAGAAACTGTTGGAAAAGTGGAAGGGCCACCCCGAAGAAAGGGCCCGACTGTTTGGAGAATTTGTTAGGCGCTCGGGACTTGTGTACCCTCAGTATACCCGAAAGCTACACCTCAAGCGAACCAATCCCAATCCCGAATGGTATACCATCTGTTCAATCGATCCAGCCCCAACGGGCCCTACCGCAGCTCTGTGGGGCCGAGTGGACCCCAGCAACAATATCCACCTCTACAGAGAATACAAAGTTAGCAACCTCCCGGTCTCGGAACACGTCAAAGGCATCAAGCTGAGAAACGGCGGTGACAAAGTTGACCTCTGGCTTATCGACCCCACCTGGGGAAACCAAAGAACTGCAGAAGCGCATAAGACTGGTCAACAGCTATATCGAGACGCTGAAGGACCTGGAAGAGGACTTCCAGTCCGTCTTGCCGAGGTTGGAGAAGATTTTGGCCTCCTGTCTAGTACTGAATACATGCAGGGAACAGCTTCTGGCCCTGAAGGACGTTTGCCCCGTGTGTGGATCGATCCTTCACTGCAGGAGTTCATAGAGGAGATAGAGCACTATACCTGGGACTTCTTTCAGCGGGGCCCGCTCAAGGGCACTTCTAAAGACAAGCCCCGTAAGCGCAATGACCATCTTATGAACTGCTTTCAGTACATGTGCGCCATGCGCCCTAAGGGGCGGAACATTTACAGGGCCGAGCAGTCCGAAGATGAACTGCGTAGGGTTGCGGCCTCAAACAGTTACTTTTAGAGGGAGATCGTGCTAGAGACAATTGTTGCCTTTATTGCTTTACAACTAGCTGGGGTGCTCTATGTCCTCAGTCAAATTGAGAGATCAGTGCGACCAAAGCAGAATTAAGCTAAAGGAGGTCAACATGACAATCCACGAAATTGATCTAACATTTCGCCAATTTGCCTTGATTGATCGTAGTGCCGAAGTAGAAGCTTCTGACATAGAGGCCTTGCAAAAAGCCGGCATCAAAGTTATTGAGGTAACCGGCGACCCTCATAGAGTCTTCGCACCTATTACCATATACCAGGTTCCAAAAGGATAAAATGCATAAAATTCTCCACATCTTCCTGTTGCTACTGGCCGGTGGTTTGGCGACTAGCTCAGCGGAGTACCTACTCAAATACAACCTCGTGGACCTCATCAAGGACAAGATTTTGGGCCTGTTTGGTAAGGCCAAAGCCGAAGCCGCTGTACTTGAAGTGAAGGTTAAGACAATCGAGAAGAAGCTCTAGCCTTGAAAATCTCAAACGAAAAGGCCCTAAAGCTGCTAGAAGATCTCCCTCTGGAGCGGGTCTCTAATGAGGCCAATTTTTTGGCGCCGCTCCACGTAACAGGCCGGAGTGCTTCAATTTTGTGCGACGATGTGAACTACGGCAAGCGGTTGGTTGCGGGCGAACTGGGTACGGATAATGTTTGGTGGGAGTTTGAATATGTTGGAGGGGACTACAAGGTTCGCGTAACGGGAACCGTGAATGAGCAAAGCATGCCAGTTAGGGTTGTGTCTTAGATGATCGGAGCCATAGCAGATGGCCAAATTGGAATTGAGCCCTGGGCCGTGCCCCGACTGGAAAGTGCCGGAAGTTGGGGATCTAACGCCCGAGGCATTGGCCAAGCGGGCGGCGGAACAGCTGCAGGTACTTCGCAGGGATTGGCCTCAACAGGCGTTTCCGGAACTTTTGCCGAACGGCCCAGTGCTATGGCACCAACTAGCTGGCTGCCCAGTGGGCAGCACCGAGGTCTCTTCGGCGGACCCGGAATCAAAACAGCCTAAATAATGGAGGGAGTTAACAATGGCAGTAACAATAGGTGATTGGCGACATGCAATTAAGGCCATCCGTGAGGCCACGGCCTTTAGCTACAGGGAGGCCACAATAGCCGCTATGCTTGATTCTCTGGAGCACGAGAAGCACGAAATTGGTCTATCGGCTTTTGAGAAGAAGGTCCGAAAGATGGTTCCGCTTGAAGGTGAGGATTCCAATTCCTGAAATTACCATATCTGGCCTTCGCGACGTTGGTCAGGGGCCCTCTGAGGCCCAGCATGAAATGCGCCAAGCCTTGATCAAAAATGGCCAAGTAAAGCTTTGGGGCCATGCTGGTACCGAAGAGGAATGTGAAGAGGCCTGGAGACAATTCCTCCTGGAGGACGCTTTGGGATCGGTAATTCTATGACGCTGGACCCCTTCGCCAGGCCCTATGACGCGTGCCCCAAGTGTGGGGGTAAACTCGGTACCAGAACGGAAAGCGCTCCAGGCAGCACGCGGACCTACCAGATCTGTCGCAAATGTTCTCACCAGGTCCTTACGTCTGAGGTGAATGTGATCAAAAATGGCCAAGAAACTAGTAGATAACTTTGCGGACTCTAAATGGGTGGGCGCTACTGTGAAGTTGACGCCTAATGATAAGGTTGGAAGCCCAGAGGATTTCGAGAAGCTCTATGAGCGCCGCCAAGAACGCCGAGCTGCCAGCCGGGAGCCCTCGCCCAAGCTCAAGCCCATAGAGCATAGTAATATGTCGGAGCTTTTGGAGCGCGTTGGACTGGGTGATGGCTAGTGGCCCATCACAAGCTGCCAATATACCCTAAGGACCATCCGCTTGGTATGGTTGTTCCAAAAGGTGGGAGTAGTTGTAAAAGCTGCGAATATGTTCGCGGTCAGAGATGTATTGAGAGGCATTATATTCAATGGAAGGGCGACGGGATTATCCCCGTACCCGTAGATCAGTGGTGCTGTGATTTCTATGAACCAGGAAGTAAATTGGTCAATATAACCTTTGAAGATGCGGGAATATGATCTCTCCTGAGTATCTTGCAGGCCTGTTTGACGGTGAGGGCTGCCTTTATTCTGCGCAGTGCGGTAAAAAGGGCAGCAGAAATTTCTATCTTTATGCGGCTTTAACAAATACCCATCTCCCCGTCCTTAAACAAGTTCAAATAGAATACGGTGGCAGTGTCTCAAGAAAAATTGATAAAAGGCGTGTAGAAATTGCAAAGGCACGTTATAATCTAGTTTGGAGTGGTAATCGACAGGTAGAAAAGCTCTTGAACATTATCGGGCCCTACTTGATAATTAAGAAAGAACAAGCCGAGCTTGTATTAAATGAGTGGCTAGGTAAAGCAGAGGGTGTTAGTCATGTCCCGGTAACTAATGAACAAAAGACACTCCGGCAAGAGCTGCATTTGAAGTTGCAAGCGTTGAAACGCATAGAGTTCGTGCAATAGGTCTATAAGTGGATGCGCTCCACCGCCTTCAACGCACGCTAGTAATAGAAAAAGAAAAAGGAGTAAATTTGGCCTCACACGCAGCTGTTTTAAACTGGACCGCCTCGGCAGATTCTGTTGACGGTTACAACATCCTACGTAGTCCTGTCAGCGGCGGTCCTTACGTACAAATAAATACCGCACTGATTGCGGGAACCTCATTTACAGACATTGGACCCTTTCCTAACCTAGGACCTTTTTTCTACGTTGCCCAGGCCGTCAAGGGCCTAACGGTATCAACCTTCTCAATCGAAACGCCTGCGGTGTTTCTTCCCCCGTTGCCGCCGACGAATTTGCATCTTGTTTCCGCTTCTTAGCTGGTTTATAGACTGTAATTGTAAGTAGGCCCAAGAGGGCCCAAGAGGGAGGAAGTTTTTTATGAGCAGTGAGTGCAACGGGACCCATCATTATTTTGTCGTGAACGATGCAGCTTCCGAAGGCAAAGTGTTTGTCTTTTTGGCATGTACAGCATGCGGCGAAGGCAAAAAACTTGAATTCGAAGTGGCAGACAAGACTGTTATGGCTTTGGCGAGTAAATAGATGACACAGCCGATGGGTCTGGATGAATGGCGCGAAAAGATTGACCGTCTGGAGCGCGCCAAGCAAAGTCAAGACTGGGAGGCGTGGGAACGTATAGCCTATGGGAGAGAAAAAGAAAGCCCTTTGGACGCTGAACATAAATAACTACGCTCCAGAGATTACAGCGGTAACCTATCCCTACATAAAATTGTATGCCGATAAAATCGGGGCAGAGTTTAGAATACTTGATGAACGCCGCTGGCCCGAAGCCCCCGCAACCTACGAGAAGCTCCAAATTTTTACCGAGGGGCAAAACTACGACTGGAACATTTACATAGATTCGGATGCCCTGGTGCATCCAGATATGTTTGATGTTACTACGCATATCCATCCAGATACGGTATTGCAGTACGGTAACGATCTAGTTGGGACACGTTTTAAGGACAACAAGTATTTTCGTAGGGATACCCGTAAAATTAGCTCTTGTAACTGGTTCACGGTAGCAAGTAACGATTGTTTGGATTTATGGCACCCTTTGGAAGACATGACCATTCAAGAAGCCCTGGCCAACACAAGACCGCAATTAAAAGAAATCAAAACTTGTGCCGATGGCCACTTGATTGACGATTACGTTCTTAGTCTAAACATAGCCAAATACGGGCTACGTTATACAACCTTTCATCCAAGCCTTTTGAAACATGTGGGGATGGAAAGTGCGCAATTTTTATTTCATAGTCATTTATTGACGCGGGAGGAAAAAGCTTACGTGCTACCGCGTGTCATGGAGGAGCGCTGGAATGAGGCGCTCCCAGTGGATGTCGAGTGGCTCGAGAAAACACTGAAGGCTCAAGGGGCGGAGAGGTCGGCCGCAGGGGCCTCAGATATACCTAAAAAGGAAAATTAAAACATGGCAATTCCCTCACAAAACGCAGTGGCTGTTGTGGGTCCTAATTTGGCTACTGGCGGTGCATATGTCTCAGGGCCCGGCGATGCACAAGAACCGGCCTGGGTTGGAGTCGCAACTTTTACCGGGGATGGTGCGCTCTTCGCATCTAATGCAAATTTTATTGATGGCACTAATGCGATCCCTTTTATTCCTAGCTATGTGCGTGTCTCTAGGGTTGGAGGTAATGACACCAATAACGGTGTCCCGTTTCCTACTGTAGGCGCTCTTAACAACGTTGCGGTTACCGTTAACTGGACCGTTGCTCCGGCCTCTGCTAAAACGCAGATAACACTTATCGAGCTCTATAAGTAAAGCCTAAAGGAAAATGGAGAATAAAATATGAGTTACCTTTTCCAAGGGCAAGCTCCCTCTATCTACTTTGATCAGGACAATCAGCGCACCACGCGCATTAAAGGTATTGAGACGCTAGTTGTTAGCATTACGGGTTTTACTCCAACTGCATCTAGCGTGACCCTCAAGACCATTGCCGTAAATGGCGTGGCCGTACCAACTACAGCTAGTGGAATCCCCGGTGACATAGTCATCGTTCAACCCCTGGCGGCATTGGGTGCGGGTCCAACAGCGCTTGGACAGGCCTATGTTTCGGCTGCCAACCAGGTGACTGTACCTTTCATTGCCTTTGCGGCTGCCGGTGCAATCGCCACCCAGAACTATCTTGTAACTGTAATTAAGCTAGGGCAGTTGACAGGCTTGGACAGCTAAGAGGCCTTTATGTCAAGTCGAAAATCCAACGATAACTCTTCACAGAACGGGGTTGCCTTTCAATCGGGCAACCCCGTTGTATCCGCTGTAAAGAATGTCAATTACAGTCAGTTTGCAGATACTGGCCGTTTGCTGGTCAAGAACGGGGCCTTTAATGGCCATGCGGTTGAGGTCTGGGCTGACGGCGGAGTCTGGGATACGATCAGTGGTAAGTTCCTATTCCCGGGTACGGACTACAATGTCCACGATGTCCAAAGGAGTTAGTTATGGCCCAGGATCGTAACATCGGTACACCAATTCCCAAGTTCAGAGGCCGAGATAACAACCAGGCCCTTACCAAGCCATCTCCGGCAGATCGAGACCGTAACCAGGCCGTCCCTAAGACAGACATGGAAAGGGCCTTCCCGGGTGGTATTAGATGGCCTGACAAGTCACCTATTGGGCCCATGATCAACGACAAGGAGGCCTAATCATGCCTAGCACATCCGAGAAACAACGCCGTTATATGGGCGCCGAACTGGGCCGCAAACGTGCCGGCAAGAAAACACAAACAGGCATGTCTGAGAAACAATTGGGCGAATTTGCCAGTTCGGTTCAGCACGGTAGTTTGGAAGACATAACCTATCATGAAGAAGCGGCCGAGCGCGAAACCGTAATGAACGGCGAAGAAGGCGAAGCGCATCCAGTTCATAAAGGCTACTCCGGCGGGGGTCAGAAAACCCCTGATAGCGGTGGAGCAATTCAATGGGGCGCCGACTGTGGTTGGAAAGAAGACGGCGATGAGCCCAAGGGCTCCATCATGTCCGCCAACCGTGACAATGGCTATGGTGTACACTATGGCGCTCCCGTGGACTACTTTGGCCCCGACACGGACTACCGCGCCGAGGAAATCGACCCCCACCAGTACGGTAAGGATTGGGAGCCCTTTCCCTTTAAGGACGTTTATAAAACCGGCGATAGGCAGTGGGAACGGGGCTTTAGGGTCCTGGCCCAAGACGAATACGATGAAACCCATACGCCCGGTGCCGTTACAGATTCCCAACCCATGTCTCAGGCCCACGGGGCCGTGGAATGGAAAGGCGCCGGTCCGGATCGAGAAGTTGAGGACTACCGCAGCTTTGATAGTCAACGCAACTTCGCCCGAGCCAACAAGGAAAAGAAAGAGCCCTACGCCGTTGACATAAGCGGGCTCGACACCAAAGAAGGCAAGGATATCCGATGAGCTACGATTCGCGTTTTAAAGGCGCCAACTAACAACGAGCTTCCCACGAATCGTGGGACCGAGGGCTTCCTGGCTTACGATGGTCTGATCCTCCCTCCAGACCCACGCGCAAAGCGTAAGTAGCCAGGCCTCCGCCAGCCAGGGGCGGGATAAAAATACCTGGCAAATATTATGCCAATTGATCCCAATACCGTACTAGAAGAGGCTGCTTCGGGCCGTTTGGTTCTGGTCTGTGGCAAGCACAATTATACGGCGGCCCGTAAGCGCAAGAACGCCACCGTGGCCATTCCACCGACGCCCAATGGCTGCAAGCTCTGCTGGGAGGTTTATTACCTAACTGACTTGGCCCTAACGCCACCGGCCAAACGCCAAGAGCGCCTGGACGAATTGGAGGAAGTCATTCACCACGCCATCGAATTTGAGCAGAAGGGCCAATTCGACTTTGTGCCAGATGTCAATCCCACCATCCGGTACCATAAGGATGCCGCCGATGACATCACCGGCCAGGACAAGCATGTGATCATTACAGATTCGGAGGAGGTAAATTAACCATGCCAGTAGATAAGGTGGCCGAGAATCGGTCGCTTTTAGATATAGCCAATAAAGAGGGCAGCCTCAATAACGAGGAGCTATTCCGTGACAAGTTGGAAAAGTTTCAAAATCGTTTCAGGGAATACCGCCCCAGCGTTATCGATATCTCCACGGATGCCGAGAGGCTGTTTCGAGAAGATATGGAAGTCATCAATGCCCTAGCGACCCTAACGGCCGACCGAGAGGTCAAGAGGCTGTGCCTTGCCATCTCGCGCTGTTTGGGCTTCTTGGCCCGAACCAAGGAAAACGGCTAGTTGAATATTCCACTGATAGAGTTTGCCTTTAATGCCGGTGGCAGTCCACCGCCTCCAACTACACTTGGACTGTCTTCGGGCAATTTTATAAACGGTCTGCAAACTTTGGAACGGCATCTAAAACACATATGCTTGCTTGCTTTCTTGAATATGCTTTGGCAGCCACTCTGGCGCTGTTTCTAGGCGTCCCGCTGCTTAATCGGATTATCATGGAGCTGACTAAGATCTGTCATATAACAGTACCCTTGGCTGTCTGTTCACATTGCCATGTTACAACTCCAAGCTATATTCATCCCCGATGCGGAGGGGCCCTGTGCAGCAAGTGCAGTATTTGGAAGTGGTAAGTGGCTGATCAGTTTATTCAGGTTCCGCCTCAAAGCACTGGGTTAAAAATTGACTGCACTGAGCTTACAGTTGGCGCAAATACTGTTGAAAGGGAACGTCAAAACATTGGTGATCCAACAGATGCTGTTGGCTTGGCCAAGGTCCTCAATGCTGCTCCAACCACAGAATATGGCCTTGTAACCCGAAACATTCCAAGCGGTACCCAGACTATTTCTGGAAGTGTAACGGCTACTCAAGGCACCGGAACGAATCTCCATGCCGTAATTGATGCCGGGTCGGCCGTCATTGGCCATGTAATTGCCGATTCGGGCTCAACCACTGCCGTAACCGGAACCGTCGCCGAGAATATGACCCAAGTGGCTGGGGTGACGTTAGGCGCCACAGCAGTCACCAATTATGGAACAGCACCAGCGGCAGCCGCGGTGCCAGGCGTCAATGCCTTTATAACGAACACTCCTGCTGTTACACTGACCTCCACGACCGTGACGGGTACCGTGGCTGAGAACTTAACACAAGTTGCAGGCGTGACGTTGGGTAGCACTGCGGTTACAAATTATGGCACCGCCCCGGCTGCGCCTGCTGTTGCGGGTGTAAACGCTTTTATTACCAATGCCCCTGCGGTTACGTTGACCAGTACCACGGTTACCGGTACGGTGGCTGAGAATCTGACTCAGGTGGCTGGTACTACTCTAGGTGCCACTGGTGTAGTAAATTTTGGGACCGCTCCGGCAGCTGTTGCCGTTCCGGGCGTTAACGCCTCGCTTTTCATAGGTACTACAGCAGCTACGGCCGCTACGGCAGGCGTACAACTAGTAGGAATTGAGGGCCGGGCAGGCACCTCAATGGAGACCACAGCAGGTGTCCTGGACGCCAACATCAAGAACGTTGGCAACGCGGCTGTTGTTACCTCAGCGGCCGGACAGCTTAAGGTAGGCATTACAGGCAATGCCGGCGCTACCCTAGACAGCACTATCGGAGCAGCAACGGCTCCCACAAATGCCCTCACCACTGCGGCGGTCTTTCAAACCACCATCCCGGCGCTTACGGCGGGTCAAGCTGTTGCCCTACAGTGTGATACGACTGGGAGTTTATATACCAATCCGGAAGGCCGAAGAGCCACATACGGGGCTGCGACTGGTGCCACTGCGACGGCCGGCACGGGCGTGGTTCTTCAAATACAGGGCAGTGCAACTAAAACCGTCAGGGTTACCCGAATTCACGTGGACGGCTTTGCAGCAACTGCGGCTCAGGCTACCTTTAAGCTTCAACGTACTAGTGTGGGAGCCACTGCAGGAACGTCAGCGGCGCTAACTTCAGGCAAGCTTGATACAAATAACGCAGCTGCGACAGCTGTTGTTACGCACTGGACAGCGACAGGCGGAACAACTGGAACGACTGTCGGCGGTCCCTTGATTTCTGATTCTGCGTGGTTACAAAGCAGTACGTTTGTGGCGTCCACCTCAAATGAGGCTTCTGTGGAGTGGAGTTTTAATCAATTTGGAAGTGCACAACTGTGTGTACTTCGTGGTACAGCGGACTTTATGACCCTTACCTGTTCGGGAACGTTAGCGGCTTCTCAGGTGTGGATAGAGTGGACGGAAGAGTAACACTAGAAAGTATAGAAGTTTCAAACTAATAAAGGAGCACTTCCATAGCTACATTCGCTGCTGTATTCTCCCCATCTTCGGCCTCAGGCGGAGTGGAAAGCGTCACCAAGCAGACCATCGCTCCGGCAGCCTCGGGCGCCGAGATCGTTTTGGGCCAGAATCAAATCTTTGCCATCTCGGCCATCCCTGTCGGAACGCCTGGCGCAACCACAGGGGCCAACATTAATTTGGAGTTTGGGCCCACAGGCCTGGGTGCGGCCTCGGCCGCGGATATGGGTCTGCCGGTCAACCAGGTCTTCACCTTTGATACCTCAGAGCAGTTCAAGAGCATCCGTGTCTTTAACAACTGTACCACCACCAACGTCGATGTTTATGTATTAAAGCTTAGTAGGTCCTAATGGCCCATATAGACCTTTTGCCCAATTGCCTAACCAAAGAGCCCAGAGTGGATTGGAGCATGTCTCGTCCAGGCTGGGAGTGGGAGTATCTGTTTTGTGGCAGTTGTGGAGCCGATGGCGGGCGGGTTCTAAAGACCTATCTTCCAAAGGAATTTGCCTACTATATCTGTGAAGACTGTCTATCCAAATACGGCCACGTGGTGGGTACCTATGTGGAACCCGATGAGGTCTTCCGCGAAAAAGTTGTTCATGCCATGGAGGAGCGCTATGGACACGTCCTTAGCGAATTCGAAATTCTGGATGAGTTGAAAGACCCCTCCAGTGTCATAAGTAAATTAGAAAAAGAAGGACAAAGGAAATAAACCATGCCAATGGTATACACAAGCTCCCTGGCGACGCCGGGAGTTAGTACCACCTCAGGTACTGGCAACACCGAAACTGGTGCCATTATGCTGAAACCCGCTGCGGCGGTCCCGGCACGTAACGTTGCGTTTCAGGCAGCTTATGTGATTGGCCGCGCCAGCGCACTAACCACAATCAGTGGTATCGTCTTTCGCATTGTCCGGGCCACTACGGCCAGCACTGCGGGTACAGGCACTACCCCTAACCCAAAAGACGCCGGTATGCAGGCCGCAACCGCGGTCGCCGCGACTGGCCAAACCATCTCCTCGACCGGGCGTACCAACCATGTTATCTTTGGTTGTGGTGCAGCCGGACCGGGTGGATGGGTTGCGCCCAATCCCGACTCCGTTGTTACAGTAACCTCGGCTGCCACGCAGCCATCAGTTGATCTTGTAGCAGCCAGTGCAACAGCGTCCTTGACGTATGAGTTTAGCGTAGAGCACGTCGAATAATAGACACAAAGTGCCCTATTCGATTCAATTTATCAATGGGGTTCCAGGGGCGAGACTCGCACGAATCGCCTTTCTACAACTTACATGGACGGACTCCGTTGACCCCAAGGCGGCTAGCGAAAACATCTACCGCGGAACGGTCAGCGGAGGTCCGTACAGCCTCATTGCCAATGTACCCCTGGGCGTAGAGCTATACAACGACATTTCGGTAGTCCCAGGGATAACCTACTACTACGTGTTAACAGAAGTTGATAATACTGGAACTGAAAGCGC
>Ga0137399_10000495_pt1 | contig 15676 bp, 13 predicted proteins | sample czorhiz316metaG_FD_104810 | JGI IMG/M metagenome (GOLD analysis project Ga0137399, IMG submission 104810) | Vadose zone soil microbial communities from Angelo Coast Range Reserve, California, USA - czorhiz3.16 metaG | ecosystem: Environmental > Terrestrial > Soil > Vadose zone | place: USA...
AATTCTTCGTATCCCACCGTGTCGTAATGGCCAAGCAGCAGCAGTGTGCGCGGCGTTTCTCCGCGCAGCCGCGCCCACACCACCGGGCGGCCGTCGGGAGTCGGCCAGGTCCCGTGCTCGATGCCGTGCGGGAGCGATTCGATCAGCGCGCGCGCGCAGCGCGTCTCGCCCGCGACGTCGGGACTGACGCTCGCAATCGCGACCAGCCGCTCGGCCAGAGACCGGACGGCGGCGGGATCGTGCGCGGGCATTCGGTTGCCTCGCCGCTACGGTCCGTAGTCCGGCACTTCCCTTCCGAGCAGGTACTTGTCGAACCACTTGCGGATGTGCTCGAGCCGCTGCAGGCGCCGCGACGGCATCCCGCTGCGCGACAACTCGTGCCCTTCGGCGGGGAAGCGCACGATGACCGCGGTCTTTCGCTGCTGCTGGAGCGCGCGGAACATGGCCTCGCCCTGGCCAATCGGCGTGCGCCAGTCGTCCTCGCTGTGGATCACCATGAGCGGGGTCTGGATCGCGGCCGCGAACGCGATCGGCGATCGCTCGAGGTACTCCTGCGGATCCTCGAACGGCGACTTCTTGAACCAGAACGGCGTGAACATCGCGAAATCCGAGCTGTAGTACATCGAAGCCCAGTCCGCCACGCAGCGCTGCGTGACCGCGGCCTTGAAGCGCTGAGTCTTCGCGATCACCCAGTTCGTGAGCAGTCCGCCGCCACTGCCGCCGGTCACGCCGAGCTTGCTCGTGTCCACGTAGCCGCGCGCGATCACCGCGTCCACTCCGGCGATCAGGTCGTAATAGTCGTCGCCGGGGTAGCGATACTGGATGATGTTCCCGAATTCCTGCCCATACGTGGTGCTGCCGCGCGGATTCGTGAACAGCACGACGTAGCCGGCGCCCGCCAGCGCGTGGAACTCGTGATAGAACGACTGGCCGTACGCGGTGTGCGGCCCGCCGTGGATTTCCAGGATCAGCGGATACTTCTGCTTGGGATCGAAGTCCGGCGGCTTCACGATCCAGCCCTGGATCTTCCTGCCGTCGAACGAGTCGTACCAGATCTCCTCGATGGTCGCCGCGCGCCGCGCCGCGAACAGCGTGTCGTTCGGCCCGTACAGGCGCCGCGGCTCGCCTTCCATCTCGTACCCCCACAACTCGAGCGGCGTCGCGGCATCGCCGACCGTGAGCGCCCAACGATGGCCATCGGCGGTCGCGGTGGCGTGCAGCACTTCGCGCGACTCGGGCGTGAGCGACTCGATGCGGCCGTCCGCGAGGTTGAGCCTCACCAGGCGCGCCGCGCCGTGGCGCCCCAGCACCGTGACCACGGCCCGGCCGCCCTCGACGAACGCGAGCGGAACGTCGCCGCCGCCGCGCGGCGGATGCTGATCGGACGAGATCGCCTCGCCGAAATCGAAATCGCTCGCCGCGCCCACGTCGCGCACCTTCGCCGGCCACTCACCCTCGGCGAACAGCAGGCTCGGGCGGTCGTAGGAGTGGAACTGCGGCGGCTGGAGGAAGCCGATCACCGCGATGCGTCCGGCGCGATCCATGGTCCAGGCGCGCACCGGACCTTCGAACTCGATCACTTTCTTCAGCGCTTCGCCCTCGGTCGGCTGCTCGAGATCGGGCGCGACCGCCCACAGATCGGAATGATCCCCGCCGAACCATGGCTCCGGACGCCGATCGCTCACGAACACCAGCCATTTCCCGTCCGGCGACCAGCGCAGCTGGTCCTCCTCGAACCTGCGGCCGGTCGTGATCTGCTTCGGCGTGCCGCCCGCGGCGTCCACCACCCACACGTGCTTGAGATGGTCCCAGTCGATGAAGCCCGCGTTGTCCCAGCGGAACACGGGGCGCGTCACCACGCGGCACGGCTCGTTCTTCGGCTTGGGTTTCTCCGACTGGTCGAGCTCCGGCTGGTGCCCGCTCCGAAACGCGATGCGCTTTCCGTCCGGCGACCAGGCCGGATCCGAGCAACCGCCCTTGAGCTCGGTGAGGCGGCGCGATTCGCCGCCTTCCATCGGCAGCACGTGGATCTGCGCATCCTTGCCTTCCTCGCCGCGCGTGAACGCGATGAAGCGCCCATCCGGCGACCAGCGCGGCTGGGAGTCGAGCGAGCCCGACGTCAGGTCGCGCGGCGCACCGCCCGCGACGTCGGTGATCTGGATCCGCGTGCGATACGCGTCGGCGTCACGGTCCACCCACACGCGCGTGAACGCGATCCTGGTTCCGTCGGGAGAGATGCGCGGGTCGGCGATCCAGACCAGTGCCAGCAGATCGTCGATCACCATCGGCGTCTTGCGGTCGGCGCTGCTCGAGGGTTTCGGAGGGGCGGCCGCTTCGGGCGCCGCGGTGCCAGGGTCGAAGTGACGGCTCATGAGACCTCCGGGAGGATGCGGGAATGGTCGAGAGTTGAAGAGGCTAGGTCAGCGGCACGAAGGGGTCAATGGGCGGCCGGACGCGGCACTCTGCGCCCGCCGGCCGCGGGTCAGCGCCGCACCAGCAAGATCCGAATCGGCCGCGAGGAACCCCGGTCACAATTGAACAACAGGTCGCCTTCGGGTGTGCCCAGCACGAACGGCGCGTGCTTCAGAAGGGCCTGAACCCGGTGCGAGCCGCACGGGACCTCGAGCAGCTCGAACGCGCGCGGCGAGCCCATGTCGAGCCGCACCGTGTCGCGCACCGCCGGCTGATCCACCAGCGCCACGGTGACGATGAGCGGCCGCGGGAGCGGCTGGCTCCAGTTCACCTCCACGGTTCCGGTCACGCGGCAGGTGCACGCGTGGTCGGGATCGCGCGCCGGAAGCGAAGAGATGAGCACCGGCACTTCGTTCGATGGCGTCGAGATCACGCGCGGCATGGTGCGCGTGGTCTGCACCGACGTGCCCTTGAGCGGAGGAGGCGCGGGGCGCGAGCCGCGCGCGACGGCGGTCGAATCGACGCCGCGATGCGATCCGGACGTCGCATGCGTCGTCGTGCTTGCGGGGGTGCTGCTCTCCGATGGCGGCGGAACCGGTCGCGGCGCGGGTGCGGCCATCGTGGCCGCGGGGCCCACCGCGGCCGCCGGAGGAGCCGCCGCGCCGGCGGTGGACCCGCGGGCCTCGAGACCCGGGACCGTCACGTCGAGAACGCTCCCGGGATCCGCGGCGCGCGGGGAGGGCGCCGCGGTCGGGATCCCGACGAACGAAGCCTCGCATGGAATTCCGCCGCCGGCGCCTTCGCGTAGCGCGGCCGCGATCGCGGCCGTTACCGGGGCACTGTTCGATCTGACGCGCACGATCGCGCCACCCGGAGCCGCGCCGACAATGGAGAGATCGATCCGAAGCGCGTCGCTGCCGTCCACGAACGTCAGGCGCTCCCCGTGCGCCCGGGCGCGCAGCGTGATCGCAATCGGATGCGTGGCGAGGTCGCGCGGCGCGCCGATCGGCGCGCGCAGCGCGCAGTGCCCGTCGCTTCCGGTCTGCGCGCTCGCGCCGCGCCCGCCTTCGGCGCTGACGCGTGCGTGATGGATCGGCCACCCGGTGTCGTCGACCACGCGCGCGGTCACGACCAGATCGAGCGCTGCGCGCGGATCCGCCGCGGGCCGGGCCGGCGCGGGCGAGAGGGCAAGGATCAGAGGCGCGAGCGCGAGCCTTGCCCGCCATGCGCGGAGAGCGGATCGCGGCCGGCGGGCGAAGGATGCGCGCGTCGTCACCTCAACCTCCGCTAGGGCGCCTTGGCGAGCTCTTCGTAAAGGTAGGCGATGCTGCGCGTCCCGCCGTGGAACGAGCTGAGCGAGAACTTCTCGTTCGGGGCGTGGACCTGATCGTCGTCGAGACCGAACCCGATCAGGATGCACGGAACGTTGTGGGTCTCCTGGAACGTCTGCATCACCGGGATCGAGCCGCCTTCGCGCGCCATCACCGGCTTCTTGGTCCACGAGCGCTCGAGCGCGCGCACCGCGGCGCGCAGCATCGGGTCGGTGGTGTCGCTCAGGAACGGAAGCGCGGAGTGAAGATCCAGGACCTTGACCGTCACGCCGGCCGGTGCGAGCGACTTCACGTGCGCCTCGAAGCGCGGGAACAGATCGGCCGGATCCTGATCCGGCACCAGGCGCATGCTCACCTTGGCGGCCGCGAACGACGGCAGCACGGTCTTGCTGCCCTCGCCGGTGTAGCCACTCCAGGTTCCGTTCACGTCGAGCGTGGGGCGGATGGTGATGCGCTCGGCGGTGGTGTAGCCCTTCTCGCCGAACGGCGCCGGCGCCCCGGCCTCCGCCAGATAAGGCTTCTCGTCGAAGATGCGGTTCAACTCGGCGCGCTCCGCGGGCGGCACGGCGCGGACGCGATCATAGAATCCCGGCACCGTGATACGACCATCGGCGTCCTTGAGCCCGGCGATGATGGTGGCGAGCGCGTTCGCGGGGTTCTGCACCGCGCCGCCGAAATGGCCGGAGTGCAGGTCGTGCTTCGGCCCCACCACCTCGATCTGCGTGTACAGGATGCCGCGCAGGCCGTAGGTCAGCGTCGGCTGGTCGGGGCCCATCATGGCGCTGTCGCTCACCACGATCACGTCGGCGTCGAGCTCGGCGCGATGCTCACGCAGGAACGCCGCGAGGTTCTCGCTCCCGACTTCCTCCTCGCCCTCGATCAGCACCCTGAGATTGACCGGCAGGCGCCCGTTCACCTTGAAGTGCCCTTCCAGCGCCTTGAGGTGCATGTAGACCTGGCCCTTGTCGTCCACCGCGCCGCGCGCGCGCAGCACGCCGTCGCGCACCACCGGCTCGAACGGCGGCGAAGTCCACAGCTCGAGCGGCTCGGGCGGCTGAACGTCGTAATGCCCGTACAGCAGCACGGTCGGCTTGCCGGGCGCGCCCATCCATTCCGCGAACACGATCGGGTGCCCCTTGGTGGGACGCACTTCGGCCCGCGTCATGCCGATGCGCTTCAGCTCCTCGACCAGATGATTCGCGCAGCGCAACATGTCGTCGCGATGCTTGGGCTGCGCGCTCACGCTCGGAATGCGGAGCACGGACTTCAGGTCTTCGACGAAGCGATCGCGATTCTGGTCGAGGTACTGGGTCAGCGCATCCATCGGCAGGCGCTCCGGATCGGGTGGAATCGCACCCCGGCTCGCGGCGGGGGCGGCCTCTCACGTGAGCGAAAGACTTTAGCACAGGGCCAGGGCGCGCGGGCCGAAGGTCTTTACGCTCCCCCTCGAATGTGTGAGGATTTCCCCTCGCACTCCCCCCAGTCTCACTTCGGATGGCCATGAACGTCAGGATCCTTCACTCGCAATGCTGCGGCAACGCCCAGTGCGCGGAGATCGCGCCCGACGTTTTCGCGCTCGATTCCAGGCGCAGGGCGATCGTGCTCGACGGTGATGCCGCGCCGCTCGAGAAGCTGATCGAGGCGGTCGAGGCCTGTCCGTGCGGAGCCATCGTGGTCGAGGACGACGATGGAGTTCAGGTCGCGCCGTGAAACGATCGCTGCAGGTCCGCCCCGGAAAGCTCGCGGTGTGCCGCTTCCCGGCCGACACGCCTCCCCCGGCCTGGGCGTTTCACCCCGAGGCCCGCTTCCTCTCGATCACCCGCACGCCGGATGAGCTGTCGGTGGTGTGCGCCGAGGACGATCTGCCGCCCTCGATCACGCAGTACGAAGGCGGCTGGCGCGCGATCCACCTCGAGGGGCCGATCCCGTTCACGGCGACCGGAGTGCTGGCGTCGCTGCTGGCGCCGCTCGCCGCAGCGAAAGTGCCGGTGTTCGCGCTCTCGACGTTCGACACCGACTGGGTGCTGGTGAAGGAGACCGATCTCCCGCGTGCGGTGGGCGCGCTGCGCGGCGATTTCGAGGTGGCGGAGCGCTAGCGGTCGAGAGCCGGCGCGCTAGCGCATCGCGCGGCGATGCGCGTCCATGCCGCCCGCCGCATCCACGATGCGCTTGAATCCGGCGCGCTCGAGCACGCTGGTCGCGATGCTGCTGCGATAGCCGCTGGCGCACACCAGCACCCATTCCGCGAGCGGGTTCAGGTCGGCGGCGCGCTCCGGGAGCTGCGACAGCGGGACATGCGTCGCGCCCTCGAGGTGCCCCGCGTCCCATTCGCCCTTGCGGCGCACGTCGAGCACGCGCCGATTCGGGCCCAGCGCCGACTCGATCGGCTCGTGCGAATACGAGGCCAGCGGATATCCCGCCACGCGCCAGCTCTCGATCCCGCCGTCCAGCAGTCCCACGATGTTCTCGTACCCGACGCGACCGAGCCGCGTCACCGCCTCTTCCTCGCGCTCCGGCGTCACCACCAGCACCAGCGCCTGATCCGGCTTGACCAGGGTTCCGACCCACGACGCGTACTGGCCATCGAGCCCGACGTGCAGCGAGCCTTGAATGTGCGCCGCGGCGTAGTCCTCGGCATTGCGCGTGTCCAGGGCCAGCGCGCCGTGCTGGATCGCGTCGCGCACTTCGGTGGCCGGGAGCCGCGGCGGCAGCGGGCGCTCGCCGCGCAACCCCGGCCCGGCCTTGTTGAGATCACGCGAGTGGAGGAAGTAGACCGGGGTTTCGGGCAGATCGCGCGTGATCTCGGCAATGAACGCCTCACGCGAGGTGGGCTTGAGCGCCGCGTTCATCTGCCGCTCGCGTCCGATCGTGCTCCACGAATCCTTGCTGATGCTGCGCCCGCACAGCGAGCCCGCGCCATGCGCCGGATAGACCCGCGTCTCATCGGGGAGCGTGAGCAATTTCTGGTGCAGGCTGTCGTACATGAGCCCGGCCAGCTCCGCGACCGGCAGACGCGAGGAGAGAATGTCCACGCGCCCCACGTCGCCCACGAACAGCGTGTCACCCGTGAGCACGCCCCACGGCTGTTTGTCGCGCGCGTGCTCGAGAATGAGGTACGAGAGATGTTCCGGCGTGTGCCCCGGCGTCTCGAGCGCGCGGAGCCGCACCTGGCCGACCCGGATCTCGTCACCCTCGGAGAGCGCGCGATGCGGATAGCCCGCTTCGGCGCGCGCGCCGATCCCGATCGCAGCGCCGGTCGCCGCCGCCAGCTCGCGATGGCCGGAGACGAAGTCGGCATGGAGGTGGGTCTCGAGCACCCAGGTGATGCGCAGGCCATGCGCCTTCGCCTCGTCGAGATACATCTCGACGTCGCGCGAGGGATCCACCACCACCGCTTCGCCGCCATCGCCGATCAGATAGGAAGCGTGCGCGAGGCAGCCGACGTAGAACTGTTTGAAGTGCATGGGTGGCTCCGGCGCCTATCCCCCGCCGCTGGCGGCCGCGATGCCTTTGCCGGTGCGGAGCTGCTCCATGATGGCGTCGAGCACCGCGCGCTCGGGGCGCACCCTCTCGAGCGGCAGCTTCGCCAGCGCCGCGGGCCCGAGCTTCAGCTCGTCGGTGAACGGCGGCTTGGCCTCGTCCACGTACAACAGGCCGGTGATGAGCTTCGACTCGCGCCGCGCCTCGTGCAGCACTTCCGACGCGCGATCGCGGCTGGTCGGGTCATAGTCCTGGGCCAGCTTCTTCAGCACGATGTGCGAGCCGTCCGGCATCTGGACCTCGCGCGTGGTGCCGGGTTCGTAGTCCACGTGGATGTCTTCGTAATACGGCACGAAATCAATTTCGTGCAGCGGCGAGTCGTGCTCCTTCACCGCGGCGTACGACTTGGTCGAGCCCTCGTGATCCGCGAACGTCACGCACGGACTGATCACGTCGAGCACCGCGGTGCCGCGATGCGCGAACGCCGCCTTGAGCAGCGGGCGGAGCTGCTTCTGGTCGCCCGAGAACGAGCGCGCCACGAACCCGCAGCCCAGCTCGATCGCGATCGCGCACAGGTCGATCGGCATCAGGTCGTTGATCTGCCCGCTCTTCATGGTGCTGCCGACGTCGGCGGTGGCCGAGAACTGGCCCTTGGTGAGCCCGTACACGCCGTTGTTCTCGACGATGTACACCACCGGAACGTTGCGACGCACCAGATGGCAGAACTGGCCGAGCCCGATGCTCGCGGTGTCGCCGTCGCCCGAGACCCCGATCAGCAGCAGCTCGCGGTTCGCGAGGTGCACGCCGGTCGCGATGCTCGGCATGCGCCCGTGCACGGCGTTGAAGCCGTGCGAGCGGCCCAGGAAATACGCCGGCGTCTTGCTGGAGCAGCCGATGCCGGAGAGCTTCGCCACGCGATGCGGCTCGAGCCCGGCTTCGAACGCGGCCTGGATGATGCCGCCGGTGATGGCGTTGTGGCCGCAGCCCGGGCACAACGTGGTCTTCGAGCCGTCGTAGTCGGCGCGCGTGAGGCCGACGCGATTCGTGTTCGCGGGCGGCGCCGGGGCGCCAGGGCTCAGCTTCTTCTGGTGACTCATCGTGCCGCTCCTTCCGCGACCGGCGCGGCTTTCGCCGCGGTCTTGCCCTCGAGCGCGAGGATCGGCTCGCTCACCGCGCGGGCATCGATCGGCATGCCGTCGAAATGGCGCACCGATCTCACGCGCGTGGCGAGATCGCCGAGCTCGAGCCGCACCAGGTCGGCCATCTGGCCGTCACGATTCTGCTCGACCACGTACAGGCGCTCGTAATCTTTAGCGAAGCGCTTGAGGTCGTCATTGAACGGCAGCGCCTTGAGCAGGAGGTAGCCGCTCGGCAGGCCGGCCGCGCGCAGCTGATCGCGCGCTTCGACCATCGCCCAGTGGGTGGAGCCGAACGCGATCAGCCCGATCTTCGCGCCGGCGTCCTCGGTGATCACGGGCGGCGGCACGAGATTTCGCGCGGTCGCCATCTTGCGAGCCAGGCGCTCCATGACGCGCTGGTAGACCTCGGGGCTCTCGGTGTAGCGCGCCGCTTCGTCGTGGCCCGAGCCGCGCGTGAAGTACGTGCCCTTGGAATCCTTCGTGCCCGGCAGCGTGCGGTACGGAATGCCGTCGCCGTCGCTGTCGCGGTAGCGCTCGAACTTGGGGAGCTTTTCGAGTTGTTCGTCGCTCAACACCTTGCCGCGATCCCACGGCTGATCGGGATACGGGAACGGTTCGCTGGTCCAGAGATTCATCGCGAGATCGAGGTCCGAGAGTACGAACACCGGGGCCTGCAGCCGCTCGGCGAGATCGAATGCCTGCATACCAAAGTCGTAGCAGTCGCGCGCCGAGCTTGGCAGCAGCACCGGATGCCGCGTGTCGCCGTGCGAGAGCTGGTGGACGAACGAGATGTCGGCCTGCGAAGTGCGCGTCGGCAGCCCGGTGCTGGGACCGATGCGCTGGATGTCCCAGATCACCGCGGGAATCTCGGCGTAATAGCCGTAGCCCGCGAATTCCGCCATCAGCGAGATCCCGGGCCCCGAGGTGCTGGTCATGGCGCGCGCGCCGGCCCAGCCCGCGCCCAGCACCATGCCGATCGCGGCGATCTCGTCCTCGGCCTGGACCACGGCGTACGTGGCTTCGCCGCTCTTCGCGTCGCGCCGGTGCTTCTCGAGATAGCCGATCAGCGACTCGACCAGCGATGACGACGGCGTGATCGGGTACCACGTCACCACCGTGACCCCGCCGAACATGGCGCCGAGCGCGCCCGCGGTGTTGCCCTCGATCAGGATCTTGCCCTGGTTCGCGTTCATGCGCTCGAGCGTGAACGGGTCGCTCTTCGGCAGGTTCGTGCGCGCGTATTCCCATCCGGCGCGCACCGCGGCGTGATTCAACGCGAGCGCCTTGGGCTTCCGGCCGAGCTGCGCGTCGAGCGCGCGCTCGATCTCGTCCTCGTGGATGCCGAGCTTCTCGGCCAGCACGCCGACGTAGATCATGTTCACCACCAGCCGGCGCAGGCGCACGTCGGTGGTGATCGCCTCCATCAGCTTCGGCATCGGCACGCGATAGACGATGCGATCCCCGGGGATCGAGCCGACCTGGATCTGCTCGTTCAGGATGATCACGCTGCCGGGCGGCATCGCGGCGATGTCGTCGGCCGCGGTCTCGGGATTCATCACCACCAGGATCTCGCTCTGCTTCCGGCGCGCGACGTAGCCGTCGCGGCTCACGCGGATCGTGAACCAGGTGGGGAGCCCGGCGATGTTCGAGGGGAACAGGTTCTTCCCGCTCACCGGAATGCCCATCTGGAAAATCGCCCGCAGCAGCACGCTGTTCGCGGTCTGGCTCCCCGAGCCGTTGACCGTGGCAACATGAATGCTGAAGTCGTTGACGACGGACTTCATGTGTACAGTTCTCCCATCGTGACGCGTTGCGGCTTGCGCACGTACGCGTAGGCGTAGTTCGCGGCCACGCAACCTTCGCTCGATCCGGTGAGCAGCAGCTTGTACTTCCCATCGTAGGTGACGATGTCGCCGCACGCGAAGATGCCTTCCACCGACGTGTGCATGCGCCCGTCCACCTTGATCTGATTCCCCTCGATCTCGATGCCCCACTGCTTCACCGCATCGAGGTTGACCGCGGCGCCGATGTTCACCACCAGATAATCGCACGGCAGTCGAGTCGGCTCGCTCTGGCCCTTGGTCTGCACCAGCAGCGCGCGCAGCTTGCCGCCTTCGATCTCGAGCCCCTTGACCCGCGTGTTGAACAGCGCCGGGATCTTCATCTCGGCAACCTTGTCGGTATTGGTCTCCATGCCGGTAAAGCGCTCCAGCACCTGCACCAAGGTGACGCGCGCCCCGGCTTCGTGCGCGCTCTGCGCGCTCTCGAGCCCCGAGTCACCGCCGCCCACCACCACCACGTCTTTGTTCGCGGCCTTCGAGCGGTCCGGCATGCGATAGGTCAGCATGTCCTCGCTCAGCGTGTCTTCGCCCGGCACCTTCAATTTGCGCGGCTCGAACGCCCCGCCGCCGATCGCCACGATCACGGCCTGCGCCTGGTAGCGGTGCTCCTCGCCATTCACCACGTCGCGCGCCGCCACTTCGAATCCACCGTCCTTGCGAGCCAGCGCGCTCACTTTCTGATTCGAGACCATCTCGACCTCGAGCGCGCGTGAGTGCTCGATCAGGTGCCCGGCCAGGTCCCCGGCGATGATGTGATGGTAGCCGGGCCAGTCGTGCACCGGCTTGTCGCCGTAGAGCGACACCAGCTGGCCGCCGACGCGGCCGGCTTCGACGATGATCACGCTCATCTTTCGCATGCGGCAGTACATGCCGGCGGTGAGCCCGGCCGGTCCGCCGCCGATGATCAGGACCTCGTGCAACCACCCTCCCTCGAAAGGCCAGCCGGACGCGGCGGAGCCCTGATAACCGGTTGACGGTAAGGGTGGTTTGGGGAGCGGTCAAGGCGGCCCGGGGCGTGCTTGACCGCCCCGGACTGCGGCCCTAGCGTTCCCGGCCGTGCCTACCTCCGCAGATGTGCGGGTCGAGCCCGCCCCCGAGATCCTGATCGCAGCGCGGCACTGGCTCGAGCCGCTGCGCGGCACGCTCGACTCCGAGTTCATCGCCGCGTATCTCACCGGCAGCGTGCTCACCGACCATTTCGACGCGCGGCATTCGCGCGTCAACATCCTGATCGTCGCACGGACGCTGGATCTCGACCGCCTCGAGGCCCTGGCGGCGGTGATGCCGCCCGGCGCCAAGCCGGGCTTCGAGCCGCTGCTCGTGACCCGCGCGCAGGTCGAGCGCTCGCTCGACGTGTTTCCGATCGAGTGGTTCGACATCATCGAGCGGCGCTTCCGGCTCGAGGGCGACGACGTGTTCGCCGGAATCGAGATCCCGCGCCAGGCGCTGCGCATGCAGTGCGAGCACGAGCTGCGCGCCAAACACCTGCGGCTCCGCCAGGCCTTCGTGGTCGCGCACGGACGCGCGGATCAACTCGCCGCCGCGCTGCGCCTCACCGCAAGCGGGCTGGCGGTATTGTTCCGCACCCTGCTCCGACTGCGCGGCGAGACCGCGCCGGTCGGCGCCCCGCACACGATTGAGCGGGTGGCCGAGCTCTACGGGCTGGATTCCGCCGGACTGCTCGGACCGCATCTGCTCCGCTACTCGAACCGGAAACCCAAGCTTCCTGAGATCCAGGCCACCTACCGGAAGTTCCTCGTCGAGCTGGACCGCCTGATCGCGGCCGTCGACGAGATGCGCGTTTCATGAACGCGCGGCGCGCGCCCGCGCGCCGGCTCTCCGGGTGGCGCCGGTGGACGCTCGCGCTGGCGCTGGTCGCGATCGGCACGCTGCGCCCGGCGGTCGCGTGCGCCGACAGCACCGAGCCGGTCTATCCCGAGTATCAGGGCTACGTCACCGACACCGCGCACGTGCTCGGGGACGAGACCCGCGCCAAGCTCGAGGCGTTCCTCGATCAGGTCGAGAAGAAGACCGGCGCCGAGTTCGCGGTGCTCACCGTCCCATCCAGCGCGCCGCTCGATCCCACGGAATACAAAGTGCGCGTGTTCGAGCGCTGGAAGCTCGGCAAGAAGGGCAAGGACAACGGGCTCCTGATGCTGGTCTCGATGGAGGAGCACGCGATCCGCTTCGAGACCGGCTACGGGCTGGAAGGCGCGCTCCCCGACATGGTGGAGAGTCGCATCGTGCGCGAGCGCATGGTGCCGCTGATGCGCGCCCGCGACGTGGACGGCGCGGTGACGCAGGGCGTGCTGGCCGCGGCGGCCCGCATCGCGCACGAGTCGAACGTGACGCTCGAGTGGGACGGCCGCGAACTGCGCTACGACGGCGGCTCGGCGCGCGCAGGCCGCTTCCCGGCGACCTGGATTGCGTTCCTGATGTTCTTCCTGATCGCGAGCGTGTTGCGCTTCGCCGGCCGCCGCCGCCGCGGCTGGTACATCGGGCCGGGCGGCTGGGGCGGAGGCTTCGGCGGCTATTCGGGCGGCTCGGGTGGGTTCGGCGGCGGGGGATCGTTCGGAGGTTTTGGCGGTGGTTCGAGCGGCGGAGGAGGCGGCGGCGGTAGCTGGTAGAGTGCCGGGCGCGTCTCACCCGCGATACGAGACTCAGGTTTCCGGCGATGACTCGCCGGGTGGAAAGGAGCCGTGGCGATGAAGCGTGGTCTGCTGATCGGAATCGCGGTGGTGGTGCTGCTGATCCTCATGATCGGCGGCCGGCTGGCCGGCAGCTACAACCGCCTGGTCAAGGCGCAGCAGGGCGTCAGCAATCAGTGGGCGCAGGTGGACAACCAGCTCAAGCGCCGGAACGACCTGATCGGCAACCTGGTCGAGACCGTAAAGGGAACCGCGACGCAGGAGCAGGTGGTGTTCGGCCAGATCGCCGACGCACGCGCGAAGATGGCGGGCGCGAAGACCCCGGATCAGACCATCGCGGCCGGACAGGCGATGGACGGCGCGCTCGGGCGGCTGTTGGTGGTGGTCGAGAACTACCCGCAGCTCAAGAGCAACGAAGCGTTCATGGGGCTGATGGACGAGATCGCGGGCACCGAGAACCGGCTCGCCACCGAGCGCAAGCGCTACAACGACGTGGTGCGCGACTTCAATGTGATGGTGAAGGTGTTCCCGACCAACCTGTACGCCGGCGCGCTGGGATTCAAGGAAGCGGCCTACTACCAGGTGCCGGAGACCGAGAAGGCGGTGCCCAAGGTGGACTTCGGCGGGCTGAAGAAGTAACGCGGCGCGCGCGACGCCGCGCCTGGATGGCTCGCGGTCAGGCGGTGGTGGTCGCGAGCCACGCGGTTTCGCGCACCGCGGCATCCAGCGCCTGGGCGGTCGCCCGGTCGCACGCCGCCCCCTCGCGCTCGATCGCACACGCCAGCCCGGCCGCGGCGGAATCGCCCTGGCGCCGCGCTGCGATCAGGGATTCCGCGATCGCGAGCAGCGTGGCCGCACGCTGCCATTCCGGTGGATCCGCGCTCTCGCGCGCGCGCTTCGCATCCCCGATCAGGCGCAGCAGCTCGGACACGCGGCGCGTCGGGTCCTCGGCCGCGAGTCGCTCCAGCCGCTCGCGCGGCACGTCATCCCCGGGCGCCGCGAGCAGCCTCACGGCGTGCGCGAGCAGGCTCTGGAGGCGCGGCGGGAGCAGCGTGGCGTGCGCGGCGCGCTCCACGATCGACGCGGCCTCGGTGGTGAACGCGGCCGCGGCCGGCTCGGGCGGCCAGGTCAGCTCGAGCTCGAAGTCGATCTGCGAACGGAGCCGGTTCGCGACGTGAAGCGCGACGCCCGCGGTCTCGCACAGCACCGCCAGCATTTCGAGCTCGGCGCGCGTCGGCTCGAGGCCGTCGAGACGCTCGTCGGTGACCAGCAGGCCCTCGAGCCCGGCGGGCCCGGAGAGCGGCGCGATGCGCGCGATGCGCGCCGCGACCAGCGCCGGCATGTCGGACGCCAGCTCCGGCAGGCGCTCGATCTCCCGCACCAGTGCCGGGCGGCCGAGCGCCGGCAGCAGCTGCGCGAGCGGACCGTCGGCGGCGAATTCGAGCCGCGCAATGCGATCCAGTCCGTCGCCGCGCACCGCGTGCGGAACGAACGCGAGCGTGGCGTGGTCGCGCACCATCAGGCCCGCGAAGCCGACCTCGAAGCGCGCCTGCGCCTCGTTCAGGATCACGCGCGCCAGGTCGTCGAGATCGGGCGTGCGATGGAATTCGCGCCCGAGCGTGGCGGCGAGATCGCGCAGCCGCTGCTCGCGGCGGGTCTCGAGCAGCGATCGCTTGACCTCGTCCTGCGCGCGCATCAGCTCGCGCTCCACGCCCTCTAGGCGCGTGCGCAGCTCGCGTCCCTCGCCGGCCCGCAGCAGCAGGCGGCGTGAACGCGCGATCAGCTCGCGCGGCGAGAACGGCTTCGCAAGGTAGTCGTCGGTGCCGGCGATGAAGCCCTTGAGGCGCGCGTCGGTGTCCCCCGAGGCCGAGACCATGATGATCGGCAGATGACGCTCGTCGGGATCGCGGCGCAGCATCTCGCACACTTCGAGGCCGCTCTTGCGCGGCAGGCGCACGTCGAGCACCAGCAAGTCGGGCTTCTCGGTGAGCACCTTGTGCATGGCTTCGTGGCCGTCCGCGGCGGTGAGCACGCGAAAGCCGTGCGAGGTGTAGGCGATCTCGATCAGCTCGAGCACGCGCCGGTCGTCCTCGACGATCAGCACGCACGGAGCGCTCTCGGCGCGCGGAGCCACGCCGGCCCCCGGGTTCATGCGCCGCTCCGCGCGTGCCCCGGGAGTTGCTCCATCAGGGCCGAGATCTCGGCGTCGTCGAACGGCTTGCGCAGCGAGCGCGAGATGCCGGCCGCGCCGGCGAGGTCGCGATCCTGGCGGTCGCGCACCAGCGCGACCAGCGGAATTCCGGGGTGCGCGCGCGCCGTGACCATGCGCAGCCAGTCCACGCCGGCCGCGTCCGGCAGATCGACGTCGGCGCAGATCAGCGTCCAGCTCGAGCGCTCCATCTCGCGCAGCGCCTTGTCGGCGCGCGCCACCGCGGTGACGGTGAATCCGCGCGACTCCAGCATGCGGGTGAGAAACACCCGTGCCGCGATCGAATCCTCGATGACCAGGGCCGCGGGCCGCCCCAGCGCCGGTGAGGGCGCGGACCCCTGCTCCGCGGCGGGCGCGGACACGGTCTCCGGCGCGGGCGCCGGCGCTTCCGCCTCCGAGGGAATCGGCGTCACGTCGCGTGATTCGAGGACGCGCAGCGGCTGAGCACCGGAATCGCGTCGTGGCGACGGACGATCGCGGCGCGGAGGCTCCTCGCGGCGCGCCGGGGTCGGCTCGCGACGCGCGGGCGGCTGGGGCCGCGGCGGCGGCTCTTCGCGACGCGCGGGCACGGCGTCGAGCAGCGGCGGCAGCGGCAACGACGCCAGCAGACGCATCG
>Ga0137399_10000499_pt1 | contig 15639 bp, 21 predicted proteins | sample czorhiz316metaG_FD_104810 | JGI IMG/M metagenome (GOLD analysis project Ga0137399, IMG submission 104810) | Vadose zone soil microbial communities from Angelo Coast Range Reserve, California, USA - czorhiz3.16 metaG | ecosystem: Environmental > Terrestrial > Soil > Vadose zone | place: USA...
AATCCGCCAATCTGGAGCGGTTGAACGCACGCGGCGCCGATTTGTCTCGCGTCGATCTCGAATTTGCTTCGTTGAAGGGTGCCGACTTGACCGGTGCTTCCCTCAAGAATGCCCAACTCGGGGGAGCCGACTTGACCGGCGTCACGGTCATCGACACCGATTTCGACGGCGCCGATCTGATATCGGCGAAGTTGATCGCCCCAATTGGTCTCGACCAGGCAAAAAATTTCGACAAGGCGAAAAATCGCGACCGCTTGATAGAGCGATGACGGCTCCAAGCGCTCCATCTTGGGAGGATTATCTGATGCGACGGATCCTGGCTTCGATCGCGCTGTTGTTAGCGAGCGCCAGCGAACTTGCAGCGCAGGGCAAGGGTATCCGGTTATGGAACCTGACCACCGCGACCATATCCAGTTTTCAGCTTTCTCCTGCCGGCAAGAACGCCTGGGGCGCCAACCAGACGCTGAACGACAAGGACAAGGAGGTCGACCACGATGAGCGGCTGCGCATCACAAATGTGGAGCCGGGGCATTACGACGCCAAAGTCGGCTATCGAGACTCCAAGCAGTGTTTTGTGCGCGACATCGAGATCAAGACGGATGCGGTGTTTTCAATCGCCGACAAGGATTTGAAGGACTGCAACAAATAGCTTGTCGGGCGGCGTCAAATCCTCGATCAGCCCTTGGGCGTCGCTTCACCCGCATCTGCCTTGTCGTTGCTGTGCGGATATTCGCAGCGCCACCGCACCGCGTTCCATTTCGGGTGCTCACCTACCCACTGTGCGATGTATGGCGGCGCACCCATGGCACACTGTTGCAGCGAACCGCTCCAGGAAAAAACCAGATGGGTCTCTTGGCAGGTGGCGGGCGACAGCACGGCACATACCGTTATTATTAGGTCTACAGGATTCATGCCTGACACCCCCACATCGTCAAAAGATAGCACGAACAGCTACGAAACCAGCAGCGCGAGGTTTCAAGACACCGTGAAAGAATCAGCCCCCGGCGAGAGCGTTTTCAAGCGAAAGCCCGCCCCGGACCTGATCCGGGGTGAGAGCCGGTTCGCGTCAAGAAAACGCGGCAAATCAAGAAGCTGGAGCCCGGTTTCGATTTTGTCGAAATGGAAAAGGCGCTGGCACCATCATGCCGGTGAGGCGCCCTTCAGCCTAAAAATTGACGCCGAACACGAGCCGCGCCTGGTGGCGTTCGAAGTTGACAAGATCGAGGACAGGACTCGATTGGGCCGAACGGCCCCACGCCTGAAAGCTCCAGGCTAAAGTCAGCCGGGAGCGCTCCGACAGCTGGAAATACGCGGTGGGACCGACAAATAACGCCTGACCCGCGAACTCCTCCAGAGCGATGCCTTCGTATTTTCGCAGATAGCGCGCCTCTCCGCCGACCAAGAAGCCCGGACGCATTTGCGCCATCACCGCGAACGCGGCGCCGATGGTGGATTCCTGCTCCGCTGCTCCAGTACCAACAAGGCGCGTCCATTCCGGCTGATAAATCAGATTGAGAGCCGCGACGGCGAAGTTTGGGACCAGTTCCCGATCGAACGCCAGCGTCAATGCCGTACCGTAATTCCGGACAACTGCTGCCGTGGTTTCATTGATGCGGTCGGCGTGACTCTCCACGGCGAATGTCAGACCGAGAGGGGCAGTATCCCGATCCAAAAATCGATAGCGCAAATCCACGGAAACACCTTGCCAGGCCAATTGGCGGCGATCCTCAAAACCCGGAACGCCGTTGATGTCATGAGACGCAAAGGCGCTTCCTACCTCGATCCGAAAATCCTTGGCGGGCACGAATTCCAGTTCGAGTTCCTGACTGATCGCCCGGTAGCGACCGCCACTTTTGGAAAATCGCCCGGTCGTCTGAGTCTGGAATTCGCGTTCGCCGGCGTTGCCCAGATCGGTACCGATCATGAAGCCAAAAAGATGTTCGGTATCGATGCCTTCAGCATGCACGCAGCTCAGGAGCAGCGTCGAACAGCACACGATCGCAATTCGAAACGCTTTGGCACGGATAGGCATTCACATTCCGAAAATCGCTGATTGCTGAAAAGCGACAGCAGGGCTGACCGACTAGGAGCCTATCACAATGTGACGATGGATGGGGGAGCCTCCCGAGGCCTTGCTACCGTTATGTTCTGATCGGCCCAATGTTGGCCTGTCTCAAAAATGCCGAAGCCTTCGACAATTACTATTCTTTGGTTCACGTTTCCGCTTGCAAAGGAAAAATCCTGGGTCTGAAGAAATATGGCGCAGCACAAGCGCCATCAGAACTGGTGCCGGGCCGGGTTCACCCTGCCGCCCCGCCTATTCGACTGGCTTGATACCGTTAAAGCCGGTCTGGCATGGCCCCAGGGCCGGGCTGCGGCGGGCGATCTTGCCCAACTTTGCGCACGGGACGGCGCGAACTCTATTTTTTTTCAATAGGAAAAAGCTTGCGCGCCGCGCAATGGATAGCGGAGCAGATGAGACAGGATTGTGGTTCGGGATTGTTGCTTTGGTGGCTTCAGGATTGTCGCTTCAGGATTGGCGCCGCTGCCTTGAAATCCCGGTCGAGAGACGCCTGCCACGGCTCGAAGCAAGGAAATTGCTTCTAAAGCCGGGCAGATCGCCTCGATGCGGTCTATTTGCGCGCTGCGCAAGCGTACATGTTGATTTCCATGCCCACCGGCACTTCGGCAATCTTCGGAGTTTTCCAGGTCATTCGGGTCTCCAAGTAGTAAACGCGATATCGCGCATGAATGACGGTAAGGCCACCTCGACCATAGTGCAAGTGTTCACATTGAGGTTGTGCGCTGCACATGCCACGTCTGGAATTTCTGGTCGATATCTTTGGCTTGAAGACTATCTGAGTAGCCGCAACAGCGCCTGTCCTGCGCGAGTGTTCAGTTCCTTGGCATCCAAGGTTCCATCATTATCCGGATTTGCTGCGTTGAAACGCTGCTCGACGACGGCAAGATATTCGTCTGCCGTCAGCGTTCCATCGTGATCAGGATCGGCCGCGGCCAACTCCTTGGCGCTCAATCTCCCCGCCAATTCGCGCTTGTCGAGAGTGCCGTCATGATCGCGGTCCAGCTTCGCGAACAAGGCGGACGCCGCCTTCTTTACCTCCGCCAGATCGAGCGTTCCGTCGTTATCCGTGTCGAACATTTGGATCGGATTGACGCGGCGTGAACCCGCCAGGACCGGCAAGCTTGCAACAGACAACGTCGCCATAGCCAACGTCATCAGAACAGGTCGTCGCGATATCATGGGTTGATCTCCTGTTTTCTCTCAGCCAAAATCCAGTACGAGACGCCGGGCTTGTTCGCTAGCGAAGTGAGGGTGACCTATGGGAAGTCACGTTTTTAATGTCGTCAAGGCTCCGATCGGGTGGGCGCTGTTTTGCGACCGCGAACGCATCGGCGGGTTTGTTTCGAGTGAGGCAGCGTTGGAAGCCGCAACCGCATTCGGTGCAAATGCTGTTCGAGACGGTCACAGTATTCAGATCAACGTGCCGGGACCGGAATTGCGCGAAATCGAAGGCTTCGAATCGTGGCCGGCGCGGTGGCACGTCGATGTAAAATAGCAAAACAGCTCGCGCCACATTTTAGCAGTCTTTATCGGCCGTCTGCCCTGTTGGCTTGGCGCCCTGGGCTTGCTGCGCCGCCGTGGGTTCGCCCTGCATCTGCTTCTGTGCATCTTGCGATGAGGTTGCAACGTCTCCGGTTGCGCGGTTCATGGTGCCGGTCGGCGGGTGCTGGTTGGCATCCGTCGTATTCGCGCCGATCGTCTGCCCGGTATTACCCGGGGTGGGTCCAGCGCCTGCGTCCTTTAAGTTCGCGGCTCGGCCGGTGGTGTCGCAGGGGCCAGCCAATGCGCTGCCGGCGCTCACAACGATAATGGCGCAGGCCGCAAGTACGAGTCGTTTCGTGTTCATCTGCTTCTCCTTGGTTTCCTCCTGAAGTGCGCCCTGGCGGGTCAGGACGGATGAGAAACAGACCCGTGCGCCACAGGTTCCGGGTGGAAAGGCAAATCTCGTTATAGTTCTATCAAGCGCTTTCTTTTTCGCGTCGCACCCAAGCTCAGAGGTTTACGAGGCCATCCATGGGACCTTTGGACGGACGATCTCTCGTTTCAATGCTCACAATCTGTCTTGCGTTCTGCCTTGCGCGGCCGGCGTCTGCTCAAGATTTGCCTCTTGACCCGGCCATCAACGCAGCAATCTTGCCCTTGAATGCGCCCGCGTCGCTGACCGGAAAGGAGCGGCTCGGCAAGAAGTGGATGGACGAACAGCGGATCGACAATTGCAAGGTGCCGATCGACAAGCGGGGAACCAAGCCGCGGCTCAGCGCCTGTCCCCACGCTCCGATGGGTTGATGAAGGTGCTCCGGCAAACGCATCGTGCTGGCGAACCGACTCTGTTCGGCCAGGCGTGGAGGAGTTGCGTGCGCCTAACCCGACGGGCCAGTGCTGGACTTCAGGCCTGCCTGATATCGACGTTACTGGTCGCGCTTACTTGCCCCGCGGCTCTCCCCGAAGAACTATCCGTCACACCGGCGAGCATGACTCGCATCGGCACGGTCGACGACCGTTTCCAATCCTATAACGTTGAAATGGTCGAAGTGACCGGCGGAAGATTTTGGAAGCCGTATCGACCGAACACTTCGGATGCACATTCGGATTTGTACGAATACCGGCCGCCGATTGATCTTGCCAATTCTCGATTGCGAAGGCTCGCGGCCGCCTTGGCGCCGGCCTTTATGCGTATCAGCGGAACCTGGGCGAACGCCACCTTTTTTGCAGATTCCGATAGCGCGCCATCCACGCCGCCGGCTGGATTCAGTGGCATTCTGACTCGCCCGCAATGGCGAGGGGTGATCGATTTCTCGCAGGCGGTCGGCGCGCAGATCGTGACCTCGTTCGCCACCAGCCCCGGCACCCGCGATGCGGCCGGCGTATGGACACCGGATCAGGCGCGCCCCCTCCTCGCTTATACCCGCGCGGTTGGCGGCAGCATCGCAGCCGCAGAGTTCATGAACGAGCCGGACCTCGCTGCGATGGGCGGTGCGCCAGCCGGCTACGATGCGGCCGGATATGGACGCGACTTCAAGGTCTTCCATTCGTTCGTGAAGGAAAACTTTCCCGAAATAATGATCCTCGGTCCGGGCGCCGCCGGCGAGACGGCCGCCGCATCGGACCTGCTGGTTGCATCCGGCCCCGAGGGCGTGGACGCCATTTCGTATCATCACTATGGAACCCTGTCGGAGCGATGCACCGGTACCAGTGCGCCGGAGGCGGCTCTTTCGGAGGGGTGGCTGTCTCGGACGGATCAGACCCTGAATTTCTACCGGTTGCTTCGCGACAAGTTCGAGCCCGGCAAGCCGATCTGGTTGACCGAAACCGCGGAAGCGGCTTGCGGGGGAAACCGGTGGGACGCGACTTTCCTGGATACGTTCAGATATCTCGATCAGCTTGGGCGACTGGCGAAGGCCGGCGTTCGCGTCGTGATGCACAACACGCTGGCGGCAAGCGACTACGGACTACTGGACGAGAAAACGCTGACGCCCAGACCAAACTACTGGGGCGCGCTGTTGTGGCGACAACTGATGGGAAACGTCGTGCTCGATTCCGGTGTGCCGGTTCAAGCGGGCCTTCATATCTATGCCCATTGCCAACGCGGGACGCCGGGTGGCGTTGCTCTTTTGGTGATCAACGCCACCCGCGATACGCCGCGTTCGCTGACGCTTCCGAACGCTTCGGAGCGTTATACGCTGGACGCCGCGACTTTGCGCGACACCACTGTGCGCCTGAACGGCAGTGCGCTTGGCCTCAACGCCCGGGATGACCTGCCGCGCATCACGGGCGTTCCGATGGCGGCCGGCGCGCTCACATTCGCGCCGGCGACCATTACCTTTCTGACTATGTCCGCGGCAGGAAAGAACGCGTGTTGATGATGAGGGGTGAAGCGAAACGGCCGGCCGTTAATCGCCACCTCGTACCTTGCTCAATCGATGGGCTTTAGGTTGAGTTCATCTGTTCGAGCTTTCACAAAACCAAATTTTGCGTATGCATCTTGCGCACCGGCGGTGGCAAGGAACGCAAGATAATTGTCAGCATTTCCTTTGTGCTGACTGCTTTCTAGCTCGCCAACTGCGTAGGCCACTTCGTCTCGGAGACTGTCCATAGGCGGCAGCTCGACGGCTTCGACTTGAGCGCCCTGACGCAGAGCTTCCATGACTTCCGTTTTCCAGACGATTCCTGCATCCGACTTGTTGTCGCGAATACGCTCCGGGGTTTCCCGATGATGTACGGCGGTGAACCAATTACGCTCAGTCGTCTGACAGGATGCGCACTCTTGGCCGTTTGCGATCACTGACCAGATGCCGTGCCGCTCCAGGACTTTGCGGGCATAGAATTGCATGATGCCCTCATTGACCGGGTTCGGCATCGAGGTTCGCACGTCGGATCGAACAAGGTCCTTGATCCCAGCTATCTGTTTCGGATTGCCCTTGGCAACCATGACCTGCAGCTCGTTGTGCATGTAAATTTGGTACTTGCTCATGAGACCAGCAGCCTTGAGCTGCCGCAGATGTCCGAGATTGACGGATGCATATATGTCAGGGGCGCAACGATACTCTTTACCGTTGTAATTCCAGCCGCCGCCTTGGATCGCTGAAAGAATCAACCCCGGGGGAAGTGTGATTAGCCCGACGGTCATCCCGGGATGCATCTTCTGAAAAGCAGCTATCACTTCATCCATCGCAAAAAATTGGTTTCCGGCGATCCAGACAACAAGATTTGCGTCGGACGTCATGTGTTCAAGCGCCTCGACACCTCTCTGAATCTTCCCATCGGATCGGTAGAATTTCAGATCACTGTCCTTGTCGGGCGGAATTATCGCCAACTCCTTTGACGGATTCGTTTGCGCAAAAGCAGGGGATCGAGCACTGATAACCGTGCACGCCACGACAATCGCTAACACGGTCCCGACTAACGACCGCATGATCGCCATCCCCAATTCGGCAATCCTGTTTTTCATGCCATCCTCTGGAATTTTTGCGGAAGCCGGCACAAACCAATTGGATGACCGCCTCCTCCTCCTCAAACGCCATCGCGCAGAGGGTTACCAGCTTTCCGTGCCGAACGTGCCCTTGCCATCCGTCGCACGAGAGAATGGTTCAATCTGACCGGCCGGCTTGCTTTCGGGTTTCCTGACCTAGCCACATCATCGGAGGCCGCAAGACTTCGGTCAACATAAGATGGTGTGACTTCTGCTACTGGCACGGCCTTTTTTGCGACGTAGCAACAGGCCGACTCGTGGCGGTCCGTCTGATGTCTCGACGTTTCGCCCCGCGGCCGCGCCGGCGGCGATCCGACCGGCGGCGGTCCGCTCGATTTGTCGTTCCTGACCGGCGAATCCGGCAACATCGAATTCGCGCCGCTGCCAACTCCGATCCTGCCTGCCAAGGATACGCCCTAAGGGTTGCTCGGGGCGCGCGCGCATCACCGATGCATTTCCTTGGCGAGGCCTTTTGTCCCTCGCGAGGCCCTCGCCAATTCAATGGCGAGCAACGTGCTCGCGATGTGGGCAGTGCCGGGCGGTCATCGTTCTGATGAATCCGCGCGATACTCGATCAAATCAAACACCGCCGGGCTGAACGTAACAGAATACGTAACCGGCGCGACTCAAGAATACGATGCCGTGACCGGTTGGATTCGATTTGTCCCATTTGAGTTTGTTGTTCGGGATTTCAATCTCCGTTCCGAGGGCGATGTGCGGCCGGCCGCGCGGCGCATCATCTCGATCGTCGGTTATCCTCGCATAGGTCTTGCCATCTCTGACATGGATTTCGTCCGCCCAGTAGGCGTCGGCTTCGCCGCAACATGATGCAGTCGGGACATCCGGCTGCATCAGGGCCTGGTACCATTGCCGGATCGCGGGATCTCCCGCGTCCCATTGTCCTAAATCACGAGCGTTCGCATCAGCAATAAAGCAACCGAAAATACTCAGAAAAAGGATGATAGGTTTCATCCATCTCGCTCCTGTGTTCTCCGGCGAGATCGTCAAAGCAATGTTCGTGCCGCGAATCAGCTGCGCTGTGGTAAGATTTGTGGAAATTTACCGTCGGTGCGATGCGTGCCGGGCGGCTGGATTTGTGCCGCTCGGCGTGACGCCATTGCGCCGTCCTCAAGCGCGTCTCGAGGCGGGGTCGCGCGGCGGCCAGCGACTCGCTTCCGCTAAACCGAGGAAGCGCTCCAGCGTTTCGTTGAACAGCGCCGGCTCCTCAAGATTCAGGATGTGACCCGTCTTCGGAAACATTGCCAAGCCAGACGCCGGAATATTCTGTTTGAGGAATAAACTGGGTTGGATGCACGCGTCATCTTCATCGCCAACGATGATCAGAGTCGGCAGCGTCAAGCGTCGGATGCGATCTTCGAAAGCGTAGATGGACGGTCGCCCGCCTTGAAAGCCACGCTGCGTATGGGCCGACCCCTGCGCGTCGTGACGTGCCAGCGCCTCCATAAATTCCTGAAACCCGCGCGGGTCCTTGACCTTGAACGGGATCCGGTTCGGCGAATTGCCGTAAGTCTTGGCGACCTCGGGAGATCCAAGCGTTTCGAAGTCGCGGGCGTTGCTTTGCGCGCTTTCGCGGAATGCCTCGATGCGAGACGGTTCCGAACCGGACCCGACGCCGGCGAGCGTAAGCGACAACACACGCTCTGGACGATGCAGCCCGACCTGAAGCGACGAATAAGCGCCCATCGAGAGGCCGACGAAATGCGCCCGTTCGATCTTGAGATGATCGAGCACCGCAAGCGCATCATCGCGGAAATGCTCGTAAGTGAAAGCGTTCGCAGCGGGCACCTCGGACGGTGCGTACCCCCGCGCCGAATAAGCGATACAGCGATGACCGCGCGAGAAGTAACGCATCTGCGGCTCCCAGCTTGCATAATCCGCCGCGAACTCGTGCAGGAACAAAATTGGCGAACCACTTCCTGCTTCTTCATAGTAAAGACGCGTAGAATCCCGCGCAGTGACGTAAGGCATAGTGATCTCCCGGCCGCGCCGACGTCGCGCGCCGTTGTGCGCGCGAGCGGCTCATGCCCGTTTTCTAGCATTGTGACGAAAGGTCCGATATCCTATCGACGAACAACAGAAAAGACAGAGGGTCAAGGAAATGCCGACACCGGAACAATTCGCCGAGTTGCTCGTCGTTGAACGCGTGAAGTGGTGCAAAGTGATCGTTGACAACGACATCGAGGTGAGCTGATGCACGCTTCCGGATTGCACCGGGCATGGCTCGCCGCCTGCTTCGTCCTTGCGCTGTCGTCCGGCGCGCTTGCGCAGGATTACCCCACTCGCACGATCAAGATGATTGTGCCGACGGGCGCCGGCGGCATCACCGATATTCTGGCGCGACTGGTCGGCAAGAGCATAAGCGATCAACTTGGCCAAGCCCGTTATCATCGACAATCGCACAGGCGCCGGCGGCACCATCGGAACGCGAGCGGTCGCGCAGGCGGAGCCAGACGGCTACACCTTGCTGATGGTGTTTCCAAGCCATGCCGCCAACCCGGCGCTGTATGCCAACCTGCCTTACGACAGTGAAAAGGATTTCGCACCGATCTCCATGGTGACCAAGGTCAGCGAAATCCTGCTGGTCCCCAATTCGTCGCCCGCAAAGTCGGTGAAGGAATTCGTCGAGTTGGCGCGTCAAGGGCAGCTCAACTATGCCTCGGTCGGGGTTGGAAGCCTCGCCCATCTCGCAACCGAACTTTTTCTCACTATGGCAGGCGTGAAGATGACTCACATCCCCTATCGCGGCGTACCCCAGGCGCAGCAGGCGGTAATGACAGGCGAAGTGGCTGCATTCTTTGACACGCCGATTACCGCGCTTCCGCAGATCCGCGCCGGCACAGTGAGGGCACTTGGCGTCAGTACCAGCAAACGGCTCGCGGTCGCGCCGGAGATACCAACGATCGCGGAAGCTGGCCTGGCCGACTATGAAGTGACGGGTTGGAACGGCGTACTTGCGCCGGCCAATACGCCGCGGCCGATCATCGACAAGCTCAACAAGACCATCGTGGAAGCGCTCAGAACGCCCGAAATCGAAAAATTCCTCATGGAGCAAGGCCTTGAGCCTGCGGGCAACAGCCCGGTGGAGTTTGCGCGGTTGATGCACACCGACATCGAAAAATGGATTCGCGTGACGCGTGAAGCCGGCGTCAAACCGCAATAGCCTCGCCGACGGTCGCGGATCCGTGCCCGGACTATTTGGAATTCATCATCGCGTTCGGCGATCACGCCTCGTTGATGGCAGAACTACTGACTCCGGTGCGGGCGCGCGCCGCACGGCTTGGCCTGCATCGTCGCGCGGCGTGTTCGGACTATTTTCGCGAGGCCGCCGGCTTGCGTTCGATCGGATGGATGTCGATGGTGCGCAGCCGCCCCATCCGCAGCAGATTCATTTCAAGTGTGCGGTCGATCCTGTCGCGATCGAGCGCACGGATCAGATCGTCGACGCCGTTGACCTCGACGCTATCGAGACGGATCACGACATCGCCGGGTAACAATCCCGCCTGCGCCGCCGGCCCGTCAGGTTCAATCTGCGCCAGCAGCGCGCCCATCTTGTTGTCGACACCAGCGAGCAGCGCGTGCCTTCGTGGAATCGGCGCGGTCTGTCCCGACACGCCGATATAGGCGCGCCGCACATAGCCGTGGCGAATGATTTCCGAAAGCACAAACTGCGCGGTGTTGCTGGCGACCGCGAAGCAAATGCCCTGCGCACCGTTGATGATGGCGGTGTTGATGCCGATCACCTCGGCTGCGGATGACACCAGCGGCCCGCCGGAATTACCGGGATTGAGCGCAGCATCGGTCTGGATCACGTCCTCGATGGTCCGGCCGCTGACCGAACGGATCGAACGGCCCAGTGCCGAGACCACGCCGGCGGTGACGGTCGACTCAAATCCCAAGGGATTGCCGATCGCGACCACCAGTTGTCCGCGACGCAGGCTCTTGGAATTGCCGAGCGAGGCATAGCGCAAATCCCGTGCGCCGTCGGCGCGCAGCAGCGCCAGATCGGTGTCGGGATCGACGCCAAGCACGCGCGCATCGGTGACGATGCCCTCGTTGTCCCTTAACCGGATCTGTTTCGAAGACCCGACGACATGGCTGTTGGTCAGCACGAGTCCGTCAGGAGAGATCACGATACCGGAACCGACGCCGCCGCGCTCGCGCGCATTAGATAAGCCGGATCGGGTCTCGACCCGGACGACGGCAGGACCGACGCGTTCGGTGACATTGATGACGGCATTGGAATACGCATCGAGCAAACCTCCGTCATTGGCGGGGACGGGCTCGGCGGCTTGCGACGACATATCGTCGTCATATGGGTTACGGGTAAAATCCAGCATGGCAAGATTCCTTCGGACCTCAAATGGTGACGGAATTTTACCGCGGCAAGGGCCTGCAGCTAAGCGCAATGCCCAGCGACCGCGTCAGGCATCGACGCGGTCGCTACGGCAAGACCGTTCGCGATGACGAAGGGTTCTCACATTCGGGGATTGCATGGCACCAGAATGAGGACGCCAGGCCAGGTGACCCGGGGGCGGATGGATCGGCGCAGAAGCAGCCGCCACCGTTCTAACCTGGATATCGACCTATTGCTGAGACGCAAAAGGCCCCAGGGGGCCTTTTGACATTCACACCGCGTCTTTTGCGGCCTTGACGGGACGTGCTCTGACGATCTTTCGAGCAGGTTTCGCCTTGAACGTCATGGGTTCGCCGTTGAAGGGGTTCACACCCTTGCGCGCCTTGGTGGCGGCCTTCTTTATGACGACGAACTTGGCAAAGCCAGGGACCAGGAAAACACCGTTTTTCTTCAGCTCTTTATAGCCGATGGTCGCCAGCGTCTCCAGCACGCCCTTTACCTCTTTCTTCCCTACTTCGTTCTCGCCAGCGATTTTCTCGATCAGCTGCGACTTTGTCATCTGTACTGCCATTTTGTCTCCTGTATGTTGATTCGCGCCACGGACGACAGTATTTGGAATCCCGCCCAAAAACCGCGCATTTCCCGATCTACACAGCTTTGTTGGAGCGTTTAGTCAACCCACTCTCTTCCCAATCGGCGGCATCCGAACGCCGATCCTCAAGCGACAGGCCAGCTTCAGGGAAGGTGTGGGAGGGCTCAGTCCAGGCCTTAAGCCAGCCATCTCCGGCCCGTCCGAAGCCCTAAACCAGTCCCCACAGCCTCCTATGGGCGCCCGGAATCGGCCCAATAATTGGGCCGAGGCCGCCTCTCCGAATTTAGGGCCGATCTCACGCAATGCCCTTAAAAAACGAGGTTCGGGCGCATCCTCGTCGACGACGGCGAGTTGGCCTTACGACTGCGCCACGGTCCCAAGATCACGACGGGTACCCGCGACACCATGTTGGCCTTTCCGTCGGAACGCCGGAAGGCGGCGGGCGATGAGGGCCGCGACGATCAGCGTGCCGCCGAGTCCTAACGGCGCTTCCAAAAACGGAAAGCTCAAAAGCAGGAACGCGGCGCACGCTAGCGCCAGAAGTTCGTATTTCTGGAAACCGTCGGCGAGACCAATCCGAACCAGCCATGCGATCGGGATCGCCAGCACCATCATGTCGTAGAGAAACAGATACGGCGTCATCAGCAACGTGCCGGTCGCAAGTCCCGCGGCCTTCAGCGAGTAGCGCGCCCTGCTCCGCCATAACAGCACCGTTACGACCGCGACCGTTCCGGTCATCGCCCACTGCAATGCCCAAGCCAGCTGTTCGCTGCCGCCGGAAAACCGCACCAGTCCGAACACACTTTGCAGCTTGAACCAGGTGGCGCGACCTTCCGTGAAGAAAGCCTGGGAGAACATCGGCATCCAATGAAAGAACGCCTGCCAACTTTCGGTACCAAAAGCGAGCCACGATATTGCCGCCATCGCGACCGTCACGACGCCGGCCGTGGCGAACACCGTCCATTGCGACGCGGCGATCAGCGCCAGCGGAAACAACAAGCCGTATTGCGGTTTGTAGCTGAGCAGCCCAAGGCAAACGCCCGACAGGATCGGCCGCGTCGGCAACAGATAAAGCGTGCCGCCGATCAGCGTGGCCGTGAGGAAGCCGTTCTGTCCGACCATCGTATTGGCCAGGACCACTGGAAACGCCGCCGCCAGCAGCAAGCCGAAGGGCCTCCCGACGATCGCACGCATCATCGCGAGGTACGGCACCAGACTGACCGCCACCCATCCGATTAAAGCCGCCGCGTATGGAAACTGCGCCAGGAACGCCGCGACGAACAGGAACGGCGGCGGATAGTGCCAAGCGAAATTTCCGACGTAATCCTGGCCGAGCATATCGACCTGAAGCCGCTTCTGGATATCCCAGTCCCAGGCAAGTGCCGGATGGCCATCGAGCGCCAGTTTTCCAGCAGACCAGACATTGACGAAATCGGTCGGAATGCCCCGGCCCTGCACGTCAAAGATCCACGAATGAGAAAAGCACAGCGCCAAAAAAAACGACGCGTTCACGACGAGCAATACGAAGGCGGCATTTAGCAATGGCGCGGGAACCGCGGTGTGGTTCCCGATTCCCGGCGCGGGCGTGGCAACGGTCATGCGTTGTCCTTTGCGCGCATAATTACACGCCTGAAGAGAGGTATATCCTCAACTCATAAGGCGTTTAGCCTTGAGGAATTCTTAAGCCTGAAAGCCCTTTGCCTTGATTGGGCCGTCTGGCTCCACCGCGGTCCCGACCTTCGCTATTAGGCATTTCCATTGAGCGCGGAAATTTAAGCTCTGCCTAACCATTCTTGTTCGGTTTGGTCCGCCCCGGGACAGGTCGCGCAGCAGATGCGGGTGCAACCCCGCGTGGCACGGAATGTTCGGCACGCGACCCATCAGATCCAGATCAGTCGCTGGCGACATGGTCACCGCGATGCCGGTATTCGTCAGTTTAAGTCCGACTGACTTTGCGAGCGCTCACCGCCTGTTCGCCGCCTGAAAAATAATCTTTTGCTATCCGCGGAAATCGGGTTTGCTTGCTTACGGTTTTCGCGCGGCAAGCTACCGATCCACGAAGAACAGGAGCTGGATATGAGCGGACTTGGCGGCCTCAACAAATCGCCTGATGGCATCGTCCTCGGGCTGGTTCAGTTGCAATTGCCTGTTGTGGTGACCAAGGCCGATCTGGCGCGCCAGACCGATCGCATCGTTTACATGGTCGGCAAGGCGCGCCGCAATCTGGGCACCATGGACCTCGTGGTGTTTCCTGAATATTCCCTGCATGGCCTGTCGATGGACACCAATCCCGAAATCATGTGCCGGCTCGACGGCCCCGAAGTCGCGGCGTTCAAGAAAGCCTGCATCGACAACGAGATCTGGGGCTGCTTTTCCATCATGGAATTCAATCCCGACGGCAATCCTTATAATTCGGGCCTGATCATCGACGATCACGGCGAGATCAAGCTCTATTACCGAAAATTCCATCCGTGGATTCCGGTCGAGCCCTGGGAGCCCGGCGATATCGGCATTCCCGTCATCGAGGGACCGAAGGGCGCGAAAATTGCGCTGATTATTTGCCATGACGGCATGTTCCCGGAGATGGCGCGCGAATGCGCCTACAAGGGCGCCGAGATCATGATCCGCACCGCCGGCTACACCGCGCCGATCCGCGAAAGCTGGCGCTTCACCAATCAGGCCAACGCTTTCCAGAACCTGATGGTGACGGCCAATGTCTGCATGTGCGGCTCCGACGGCTCGTTCGATTCCATGGGCGAAGGCATGATCGTGAATTTCGACGGCAGCATCATCGCTCACGGAACCACGGGACGTGCCGACGAGATCATCAGCGCCGAGGTGCGGCCTGATCTGGTGCGCGAGGCGCGGATTCACTGGGGCGTCGAAAACAACATCTACCAGCTTTGGCACCGCGGCTACGTCGCGGTGAGAGGCGGCGCGATGGACTGCCCCTACACCTTCATGCAGGACATGGTGGCCGGCACGTTCCGGCTGCCGTGGGAGGACCAGGTGAAGATCACCGACGGCACGTCCTGTGGCTTCCCGGCCCCCACCCGCGTCTTTGGGCCGAAGACCGCCAAGGCCGCGGAATGATTGTTCATATCTGAGTTCTCCGGCTGCGGCTGGCACGCTTGTTGCTCGTTTTTCGGTTAAGATGCTCGAACCGGTCCAAGGGGGAGCGTTCGATGACGACCATCGCCACCGCTGCGCCTGTTGCGCGAAAGCCGCTTTACACATCGCTGTTCGTTCAGGTCTTGACGGCGCTTCTGCTGGGGATCGTGCTCGGAATGGTCGTGCCCGATTTCGCCGTCGGGCTGAAGATTTTCAGCGATGCCTTCCTGAAGCTGATTTCGATGATCGTGGCGCCGATCGTGTTCTGCGTGGTGGTGCATGGCATCGCCGGCGCCGGCGACCTCAAAAAGGTCGGACGGGTCGGCGTCAAGGCGCTGATCTATTTCGAGGTGATGACTACGGTCGCGCTGATCATCGGGCTGTTGCTTGCCTACTTGTTCGGCCCCGGCCACGGCATGAACATCGATCCATCGTCGCTCGATGCCAAAGCGCTCAATACCTATGCCGACAGCGCCCACAAGCTGCAGGGCGGCGGTATCGGCAGCTTC
>Ga0137399_10000501_pt1 | contig 15617 bp, 10 predicted proteins | sample czorhiz316metaG_FD_104810 | JGI IMG/M metagenome (GOLD analysis project Ga0137399, IMG submission 104810) | Vadose zone soil microbial communities from Angelo Coast Range Reserve, California, USA - czorhiz3.16 metaG | ecosystem: Environmental > Terrestrial > Soil > Vadose zone | place: USA...
CGTACGCCAGTTGGCGTTTACTTTGTAATACCTGTGGTTCAACCTCCTTGCGCAGCTTGGCCATATCTTCAGTCTTGACTTGCTCCCGCTCCAAAACGTGATAGACGATCCAGTCCGCCCCCAAGAAGACTGGCGGCCCGGTCTGTCCGGCCGGCAAGCTGAACGCCTCCGACAACTGGCGTGCGCTCCCGGCGCCGGGAACCGTGCCCGTGCGCGCAAAGGGCTCACTGGTCTTAAGCTCAACCCCAAGTGCTTTGGCCGCTGCGGCAAGGCCCTCGCCCGACTGGCTGCGTTTGTACAGCTCTTCGGCACGCGACTTGGCCAACTCCACCGATTTCTCCCGGCGGATGTCGGAGGTGACCCTGTCGCGGACTTCGGCCAGCGTCCCCGGATGGGCCGGTTGAATTTCCCTCACCGAGAGCACGACGTAACCCCGGTCGGTGCGGATCGGCGCCGCGAGATCTCCTACGCGCAGCTGGAAAACGGTCTCGCCAAATCTGGGGGCCCTGCCCAGTTCAGGCATGGGCTCATTGGCCGCCACTGGCCGCGTCTCACCAACTGTCAGATGGAACTCCTTGGCAATCTCGTCCAGCGAGACTTTGCTCGACTTGCGGATGGCGGCCGAAATCTTGTTGGTCTCTTCAGCCGCCAAGCGCTCCGCCTTTTCTGCCAGCAGGGGCGCCAGGATAGCGCCGCGCACCTCTTCAAAACTCTGCGTCCGAGCGTTCTCGTGCTCCATCACCTTGATGATATGGAAGCCATACTGCGTCTTCACCAGATCGGAGATGGCGCCCGGAGCCAAAGAAAAGGCCACCTTCTCGAACTCGGGAACAGTCTGGCCCTGCAGGATCCAGCCCAGGTCGCCGCCCTTGTCTTTGCTGGTGTCCTCGGAGTACTGTTTGGCCAGTTCATCGAACTTGGCGCCGGGGCGCTTGGCCTTCTTCAGCGCCTCCTCGGCTTTCTTGCGAATCTCTTCGACCTCCGCGTCGGTCTTGCCGACTGTCTTGAAAAGGATGTGGCTGGCGCGCACCCGGTTCGGAACCCGGTAGCGGTCAATAGATTCGTTGTAGGCGGCCCGCAGCTCGCCATCGGTCACCGTGATGCGCTGCTGAAGCTGGTTTGTGTCCAGCAGCGCGTAGCGGACCACGCGCCGCTCGGGCACCACGTAGCGCCCCTTGTTTTTCTCAAAATACGCGGCCAGATCCGCTTCGCTCACCGCTATCTTGGATTCCAGCTCGTTCGGCTTGACCACGACGTATTCGATTTTGATTTTTTCGTTGCGTCGCTGGAGCTCTTCGCGCACCTCTTCCGGGGTCACGCTGATTCCATCGGTCACCAGCCGCCGGAATTTTTCTTCGAGCAGGCCCTGACGCACCAGTTCTTCAAACTCCGGCACATCCATCTGGAAGCGGTCCCGCACGTCGGCGGCGTAGCGTTCCATGCCCACGAAGCTGTCGCCGACAAAGGCGGCCGGAAGCACTGAGCGGATCCGTTCGGCGCGCTCCTGGTCGGTCACGCGCAGGCCCAGGCGCTGCGCCTCCATCTCCAGCAGGCGCTGGTAGACCAACTGCTTCACAATCTGCTGCGCGTAGAGGGGTTCCAGAGCCTTGGGAATCCTCCCGCCGCTGCTGAGGCGCTGCAGTTGGTGCTGGACTTCGAGTATGGTGATCGGCTGTCCGCCCACCTCGGCCACTGTGTCGGCGCGAGAGCCGGTCGACGAGCCCTGGCCCGGAATCAGGTAAACCAACATGCCGATGCTGATGAGCCCCAGAACAACTCCCAGCAGGATGCGCACTCCAAGTTTCTTCTTCTGCAAAGCCTCAAACATTCAACCAACTCCTCGGCGTACGGCCAAACCATCATTATAGAAGAGCCGCGCGGGTGCACTCAATCGGAATCGTTCGCGGGTAGTGTCCTAAAGTAGGCAGGTAACTACGGGTTCGAGCAGTGTTTTTCTTGCACCGCCGGCGGCCCGCGCGGCAATACGACTTTGAGCTCGCGCAGGGGCAGGGGTTAGCTGATTGAGTACCGCGCCCGGGGCAGCAGACGGGGCGTATTGAAAGGTCTGTTGTCGCTGTGTTAGTCTGCAAAACTGGCTCAAAATCAGCGCCTTCGAGTATGAGTGACAACCGACACCTCGGAGCGAGACCGCCCAAGATATCGCGGGTGGAAGTGTACTGGACCTCAGTCTCCTATCGCACCGTGGCGCTATATGCGGCGTTGGGCCTCGTGATCCTGATAACCGTCTTGTGTCTCGTGAATCCGAATTTGTACGACACCACATTGCGGCGCCTCTCAAACGCGCTGGGTGCGAGCAACGCGCCCCCCGCCGTGCTCACTCAGACCCAGGCACGCTTCGTCAACCTGGATGGCCGGGTGCAGGTGAAGAAGGTGAACTCGGTCCAATGGGTCGCCGCCGACTATCGGACCACGCTCGACAAGGGCGACTTGATCGAGACCGGCTCGGACGGGGCGGCGCGGATCACCTTTGCTGACGGCACCACCTACACCGTGAAAGCCGATACCTTGGTGACGGTGGAAGAGAACATTGTGCAACGCGACCGCACGCGGGTGGGGGTGCACATCAGTTCTGGCGCGGTGGATTTGGCGACCGGAAGGGCGGTCTCCGCGGATTCGAAGGCCGAGATTACCTTTGCCGATGCGATTGCCTCGCTGCGCGAGAACAGCCGCGCGGCCGTGCGCAGCGATCCAAAGAAGAATGAGCATGAGATCACCGTCGCCGCAGGCACCGCGGAAGTGCAGCGCGGCCAAGAGCGCGTTGAGTTGGGCAAGTGGGAGCGCGCAAGCGTGCTGGTCGGGGGGCCGTTAACCAAGACCAACGTGCTGGCCCCGCCGGATCTGGCCCAACCAGTCAACTTGCAGCCGTTGATCGTGCCGGAGCCTAAGCGCGCCGCAGTGCGCTTTGAGTGGAAACCCGTGCCGGGCGCGGTGGCTTACCAACTGCGCGTGAGCAACACCTCGATGTTCGCCGTGCCGGTGGCCGACAAGCGTGTCGGAGCAACCAGTGCCGAAGTGACCGGTCTGGATGCCGGTGATTACTTCTGGAATGTGATTGCCATCGACCCGCGCAAGAACGCAAGCGAGCCCAGTGATACCTACAAGTTCACTCTGGTGGCTCAGGGCAAGAGCCAGGAAATGCTGCTCGATGTAGAAGGCACGCAGTTACACGGCGATGTCGTCGAGGTGATGGGCCGCACCGAAGCCGGCGCAGCCCTGCTGATTAACGGGCAGCAGGTGGCCGATATCCAGCCCGACGGCCATTTCCGACACTTCACGCAGCCCCTCGGCCGGGGGAGCAATACGATCGTGATCATCGGGCAGAACCGGCGGGGGGGCACAGCCACCAAGTCGGTGCCGATTGTAGTTCCATAGCGGAGTTATCTCACTGACAAAGCCTCCGGACCAGATTTTCCGGTCGGGGCTTTGCGGGGCGGAGGGGCCACAAGGGATCGACGCCCGGAACTGAGGGTCATAATGAGAAAAAACGGATACAACTTTCGCTCGGTCTTCAGCCTGTTCTCCTCCGACTTGGCGATCGATCTGGGCACAGCCAACACGCTGGTGTTCTCCAAAGGTAAAGGGATTGTCGTCAACGAGCCCTCCATCGTGGCGATCAACAAGAACACCGGCGAAGTAGTCGCGGTGGGCAAAGACGCCAAGGACATGCTGGGCCGCACACCGGGGAACGTGGTGGCCATCAAACCCATGAAAGACGGCGTCATCGCCGACTTCAAGGTCACCGAGAAGATGCTCACTTATTTCATCCAGAAGGCCCATAACCGGCGCGTGCTGGTTCACCCGCGCATCGTGATTGGTGTGCCCAGTGAGATCACTCCGGTTGAGAAACGCGCCGTGCAGGACTCCGCCTACCGTGCGCGCGCCAGCGAAGTCTATTTGGTCGAGCAGGCCATGGCTGCGGCCATCGGCGCGGGGCTCCCCATCGAAGAGCCTTCTGGGAACATGGTGGTGGACATCGGCGGCGGCACCACCGACATCGCCGTCATCTCCATGAGCGGTATCGTTTATTCGCGCTCGGTGCGCGTGGCCGGTAATGAGATGGACGAGTCGGTGATGCACTACCTGAAGCGCAAGTACAACCTGCTGGTAGGCGAGCGCACGGCCGAGTTGATCAAGATGGAGATCGGCTCGGCCTACCCGTTGGAAAAGCCGCTCACCATGGAGGTAAAGGGCCGAAACCTGATCGAGGGAGTGCCGCGCACGGTCACCATCGACGACAGCGAAATCCGCGAGTCCCTCTCCGAGTGCGTGGCCACCATCCTTAACGCCGTGCGCGTGGCGCTCGAGCGCACCCCGCCTGAGCTTTCCGCCGACATCAGCGACCGCGGGATCGTGCTGACGGGCGGCGGGGCGCTGCTGAAGAATCTGGATAAGCGCATCCGGGAAGAAACAGGGCTGCCCGTATCGATCGCCGACGACCCGCTCGCTTCGGTCGTGCTAGGCACCGGCAAGATGCTGAGCGACTTTCGCCTGCTGCGGCAGGTCTCGATCGATTAAGTTTGAGATCGCGTCAGGGCTCAGCGGTCAGAAACGCAGGACGAGTTCGGCCTAAGGAGATTCCGCTCTTGGGGGCTTGGGTCTCAGATCTGAAGGCGAGCTGCCAGCTTCCGGCTATCGTCTCACGACGATCGCATTGCAACTCTTGACTATAATGCTCCCGCTCCCCTCACGCCACCGTTCCCTGACGCTGCTGGCTACCGTCGTGATCACGCAGGTGCTGCTCCTGGCAGTGCAGATCAGGCGCGAACATCAAGTGCGTCTGATCCGCGTTTGGGCCGTGGCTATGATCACGCCTATCCAGCGCGGGGGCGCCTGGGCCATTGACGGCGTGCGTAACGGCTGGAGCAACTACATCAGCTTGCGTCAAGCCCACCGCGAAAATCAGGAGCTGAGCGCCGAACTCGAGCGCCTGAAAATGGCCAATAACCAACTGGAAAGCCGCGCCGCCGAGGCCGACCGACTCGCCATCCTGCTTGGCTTCCACCAAGCCCACCCCGATGTGCCCATGGTGGCCGCGCGCGTGATCGGCGCGAGCGCCGACACCGTCAGCCGCACCATTTACATCAATCGCGGCGAAAAACAGGGCCTGCGCAGAAATATGGCCGTTATCACGCCCGAGGGCGTAGTCGGCAAGATCATCGAGGTCTTTCCGAACAACGCGCAGGTGCTGCTCCTCACCGACAAGGAAGCCGGCGTGGGAGCGCTGCTGGCCGGATCGCGCACGCAGAGCCCTGTAGGCGGCACGGGCGAACCGCTGCTGTTGATGAAATACGTCAGCAACGAGGAGCCAGTGCCCATCGGCGAACGTGTGCTGACCTCGGGCCAGGACCGGATCTTTCCAAAGGATCTCCCCGTCGGCACTGTGGTTGAGATCAAGCCCGGGACTCCTTTCAAAGTAGTTCGCATCAAGCCCGCGGCACATCTCGAGAGATTGGAAGAGGTGCTGGTCCTGCTGACGCTGCAAGAGATGGAGCCCAAGAAAGAAGCGGAACAAGCCGGGGCTAGGGGTCTTGCAAAAGCCTCGGGCACGTCGCGCTGAGCCTCGCCGGGAAAAACAACGGTGATACACGACAATCTGCACCACGGGAGAGAAATAACTTTCGACGGTCGGCTCTTGACCCTTAGATTTCGATTGTGTACTCACGACTCTTAACTCTCTACTGACCCATGGAAATCCGCACCGAGATTGAACCGCACATTGAGGTCCACAAGTTCCAGACTGGCGCGGTGGTCGGCGCGACGGCCCTGGCGCTGGTGCTACAGGCTTCCTTGCCGGTTCGTTTTCATTGGGCCGCCTGGATCGAGCTGCCCTTGCTGATCACGCTCTATTTCGGCCTGAGCCGGCGCAACCCTTCGTCGGGGCTACTGCTGGGCATGGTAATCGGCATCCTCCAGGATAGTCTCAGCCGCTCTCACATTGGCCTGTACGGCATCGCCAAGACCTTCGTCGGCTTCATGGCTTCCTCGATTGGGTCCCGTCTCAACGTCGAACACCCCATCAGCCGATTCGTCCTGGCCGTGGGTTTCTTCCACTTCCACCAGGGGGTGATTGCCCTCACCAAGCGTATTCTGCTGGCTCAACACGAGCCGTTTCTCACCACCCCCTTACTGATCGCTTCGCTGGTCAATGCCGCGCTCGCCATGGGCCTGTTCCCACTGCTCGACCTCCTGCGCAAGCCTTCCTAACGGCGGGCGGAATCTGTGTATGTCATTCTGGGCATCCTGACCCCTGGGACAGGTTGCACTCCAATGGCGTAAGTGATACTTTAGACGGGACTTCTCGCCTCTGGTGCGGCGCCTGGAACGTCCGACAGTGAGCCCCCAGGGCGGAAGTGGAGAAAGCGCAGCCGGCACATCCCAAAGATCAGGGTCCGAAGCCCGGGCCCGAAGTCTCGGGACGGTAAGCCAACCATTCTCTTGGATCCTGGCGCCCACGCTGCTTTCCCCGAGCGAAGACGAGGGTAAACGCCCGAAGTTCGGGACTGCTCGATGTGGTTAGGGAACGATCTTAAGCTACCCCAGACGCGACTGACGATCGTCTCGTACATAATCCTTGGGATGATTGCGCTGCTGTTAGTAGGTTTCTGGAAGCTGCAGGTCATCGACTCCGACCGCTACACACAACTCGCGGAGCGCAACCGCGTCCGCACCATCCCGCTGATTGCGCCGCGCGGTCGCATGCTGGACCGCGAAGGCCGCGTCCTGGTGGACAACTACCCCTCGTTTAGTGTCTTGCTTCTCCGCGACGATGCCCAGCAGGTCGAGCGCAGCCTGCCGCAGGTGGCCGAGGGCCTGGGCATCCCGCTCGAAGACCTCCACAAGCAACTCGACGAGTCCCGAGGCCTGCCGAAGTTCCAGCCCATTCTGATCAAGCCGGAAGCGTCCCCGGCCGACATCGCCTTTATTGAGTCGCACCGCGCCGATCTTCAGGTGCTCGAGATGGTGATGGTGCACCGGCGGCGCTATCTTCCCAACGGTTTCATGGCCCATGCCGCCGGCTACGTCGGAGAAGTCAGCCCGGAGCTGCTCGAGAACAGCAATGGGCGCTACCGCCCGGGCGACTTCGAGGGCAAGTCGGGCCTGGAGCGCCAGTACAACGATGTGCTGGTGGGAACTGACGGGCTGCGCCGCGTGATCGTCAACAGCATCGGCAAGGAAGTCGGCCGGCTGGACCAGAAAGAAGCCATCCCCGGCAAGGCCATTCAACTGACAATTGATTACGATTTGCAGGTCGTGGCTGAGCAGGCCCTCACGGGGCGCAAAGGCGCGGTGGTCGCGCTCGATCCGCGCACGGGCGACGTGCTAGCCATGGCCAGCCACCCCGCGCCGGACTCCAACCTCTTTGCCGTGCGTATCCCCCGGGAGGAATGGAAGCGTCTGAACGAAGACCCCGACCGGCCTCTGCTGAACCGCGCCATTCAGGCGCAGCTCGCGCCGGGGTCCGTTTTCAAGATCGTAATGGCCACGGCGATGTTGGAGTCGAAAGCCATCCCCGAAAGTTTCTCGGTATACTGCAGCGGCGTCACCGACTTCTATGGCCGGGCGTTTCACTGCTGGGAGAAGCGCGGGCACGGGTTGGTGACTCTACACAACGCCGTGGTGCATTCCTGCGACGTTTTCTTCTACAACGTGGGTAAGCACCTGGGAATCGATCGCATCGCCTACTACGCGTCACAGTTGGGTTTGGGCCGCAAGTCCGGAATCGACTTGCCTGCCGAACAGACCGGCCTGATGCCTTCAGAGGAATGGAAGGAGCGAGTGTTTCATCAGCGGTGGTTCCCAGGCGAGACGATCTCGGTGTCCGTTGGCCAGGGCGCTATCATCGTTACCCCACTGCAACTGGCGCGCACCATCGGGGGCATCGCCATGGGGGGAATCTTCCGGCAGCCGCACCTGCTGCTGGACGCCAAGAAGGTGGGCGAGGAGCGTTTTTCCATCTCCGAGGGGACCACAGAAAAAGTCACCCAGGCGATGTTTGGCGTGGTCAACGAGGGTGGGACGGCAGCGGGCGTACGCCTGCAGGGGATCGAGCTGTGCGGTAAGACGGGCAGCGCGCAGGTGATCGGCGCCGAAGGGCTCAAACGCGCCGGCCGACAGACTCGCTTCAAAGACAATGCCTGGTTCGTCGGCTATGCGCCCCGGAGGAAGCCGGAGATTGTAGTCGCCGTGCTGGTGCAGGAGGGCGAGCACGGCGCCTCCGCCGCGGCTCCGGTGGCACGCGACGTCATCAAGGCTTATTACGACAAGAAGAGCCGTCGAAATCAGCAGCAATTGACGGTGGAATATAAGCGCTATCAGGTGAATCCCGACGCGGCGCTGGCCGGGTTTCAAGCCCTGCGCAAGCCGGTATCCCGCCCGCTGGAAGCCAACTCGGCGCAGACCGCACACTGATGGGTATGGCGCAGACGAATACTTGAGGAGCCAAACGATTCGGGGGGTCGAGCCTCACCACTTTCATCCATGAAACAATCTACGAACATGCGCGAATACGACTGGTGGCTGCTACTCTTTGCCTTCGCCATCTGTGGCCTCGGAATCCTGGAGATCTACTCCGCCACGCATAACAGCCACTTGGCGGGCATGCACTGGCGCCAGCTCTCGTGGATAGGCCTCGGCCTGCTTTGCATGCTGGTGCTTTCGCGCATCGATTACCACCAGATTCTGGATCAATCCCCGGTTCTCTACATGATCGGAATAGCCGCCCTGATCCTGGTGTTGGCCGTGGGTCGCACCCGCTTTGGGGCCAAGCGGTGGCTTCCGGTCCTGGGAGCCTTTTTGCAGGTGTCAGAACTCGTGAAGTTGATTATAATAATTGTGTTGGCGCGCTTCTTTAGCGAGGTGCGCACCGAGCAGCTCGCGCTGGCGGAGCTGGTGAAAGCGGGATTTCTGGTCGGCCTACCGCTAGGATTGATTCTACTTCAACCTGACTTGGGCACCGCGATGGTGCTGGTGCCCATGGCGCTCGTGGGGGCTTTCCTGGCGGGCCTCCAATGGAAGCACGCCGTGGCGATGATCGCGCTCGGCGCAATGATGTTGCCGATCGGCTGGCATTTCCTGAAGCCGTACCAGAAGGAACGCGTGGAAACGTTCCTCCGGCCGGAGGAAGATCCCAAGGGCTCCGGTTACCAGATCCTGCAATCGAAGATAGCTGTCGGCGCGGGCGGGTTTTGGGGCAAGGGACTCGGCCAGGGCAGCCAGAACCAGGGCGGATTCGTACCTGTACGCTACTCGGATTTCATTCTTGCGGCGCTGGCCGAAGAGTTCGGTTTTGTCGGGGTCTTCGTGACCCTGCTGTTGTATGCGGGTTTGCTGCTACGTCTGGTGCAAAACGCCCAGAGAGCGAGCGATCGCGCCGGGATGTATCTCGTGATGGGCGTAGCGGCAGTCCTGGGGTTCCATGTTTTGGTAAATGTGGCTATGGTGATCGGGTACATGCCGGTCACCGGCATCCCGCTGCCGCTCATGAGCTACGGCGGGTCAGCAACACTGTTTGTCTATTTGTCGTTGGGCCTGGTGATGAACGTGCGCATCCGGCGCTTCGTCAACTGAGCCCGCTGCAAGTCCCGCTCGGGGCACGCTCCGACCTCAGCTTGCCACGCCGGAGGCCCGCGGGAAGAAGAATTTGAGAAGTGCGCATCGCAGCTATGGATACGGAATGAGAGGGCACGTACAATCCATCGCGGCTGTCCTGCCTGAGGCGGAACACCCGCGCCTGAGTGCCCTGTGTCGGGCTGTGGCGATGCACTCCGAGGAGTTTCCATGTCGAAAGAGCTCGTTGTTTCCGCGACCCCCCACGAAACCCGGGTTGCGATTCTGGAAGACGGTCAACTCTGCGAAATTTACATTGAGCGGGAAAAGGAATATGCGTTAGTCGGCAGCATTTACAAAGGCCGCGTCACCCGCGTGCTGCCCGGCATGCAGTCGGCCTTTGTGGATATCGGCCTCGATAGCGACGCCTTCCTGTACGTCAGCGACTTCCTCGAAAACCTCGAGGAGTACGACCATATTGTTAGCACCGTCGAGGGCAAGGTCCAGAAGATGGAGCAGCAGGGCGGCCAGGTGTTCGCGCCTCCGGCCGGAGAGCAGGCAGCCGTGCCGGCAGTGCCCTCGATGCCTTCCACGCCCTCGAGGAGCGCACCTCCCGAGGTCACCGAGCCAAGCGAAGCAGAGGTCGCGCACCCCGTCGTGTCGGCCGAATCGCCCGCACTATCCCCCGAACAATCCGCTTCTGCCCCGCCGCCGGCCTCGCGCCCCTTGGAACGCCGTGACCGCGCGCAGGGCGGCTACGGGCGCGACCGCGGATCTCGCGGGCGCTGGGGCCGCCGCGGACGCGGGGGGGAGCGTCGCCCGGGGCGTGACCTCCCGCCTGCAAAGTACGCATCCAGCCGTCCTTACGAACCCCGCTCGCGTGAACCTGGGGCTTACTCGCCGCACGAGTCCCAGGCAGCGCCTCCCGCGGGCGAAGTCATCATCCTCCCCGGTGAATCGTTGGCAAAATACAAAGGCCGAGTCCCGGCTCCGCCGGCACCCGCCGCAGATTCGCAAGTTCCGCCAAGTGGTTTCTCCACGCCGCAGGAGCACGGCATATCACTCGCGGAGCCAAATGCCGAACCACACCACGAAGGTTTCGGCGCCCCGCTGCCGGAATCGTTATACGTTGGGGGTGTTTCCGAGTCGCCAGCGAAGCCTGAAGACGATCTCGCGAGTGGGCAGGAGCCTTCTCGGATAGGCTCGAAGCCCCCGGTGCCGCGCCGCGAGGATTCCTTCGTCGGCGGGGCTGTTCCCGCGAGGCCTGTCACGGAGACACTGCAACCACGCGAGCCAAGCCGCGCGCCTGAACTAGCGGCGCAGGATTCTGAGGAAAACCTTTCTCCGACCCATTCTGAGGCTGACCTCTCCGACGACGAAGTTGCGGCGCTCGCCGAGCAGCTCGCCGAAGCGAAGCACGAGGAAGCTCAAGACGAAGTGGAGGAACTCCACCTCGGCGAGGAGGAAGAAGCTGCCGCGGATGTTCTGGCCGAGCCCTACGAACTGCAGGAGGCCAATGAGGAAACAGAGCAATCCGACGCCCCCGGGGAAACCTTGGCCGAAGCCGAAAGCGAGCCGCCGCACGTGGAAGCGGGCGAACAGGGCATCGGCGTCGAGCCAATTGAGCCCTTGGCAGAGCAGGAGCCGAAGCCAACCGTCGCGCGCGTCGAGGACCGCTCGCGAGCTCGCTTCCAGCGCCCCATGCGGCGCGGCGGGCATCACCGTGGCCGGCAAGTGCGGCATCACGATCATCGGGCGCAACCGCGCCGGCCGCAACTGATTTCCGAGATGCTCAAGGCCGGCCAGGAGATCATCGTTCAGATTGCAAAGGAACCTCTGGGCAAGAAGGGGGCGCGGCTCACCAGTCACGTGGCCCTGCCCGGCCGCTCGTTGGTGCACATGCCGACGGTGGATCACGTAGGGGTCTCGCGCAAGATCGCCTCAGCGGAAAACCGCGCGCGCCTGCGCCGCCTGGTGGCGGAATCGAAGGGCTCTTATCCCGGCGGGTTCATTGTTCGCACGGCCGCCGAAAACGCGACCGACGAGGAAATCCGCAGCGACGTCGAGTTCCTCGGCCGCACTTGGGACGAGATCCGCGCCCGCTCGGAACAACGCAAGGCGCCGGCCCTGCTGCACCGCGACCTCAACTTGGTCGAGCGCATCCTGCGCGACTACCTCAGCAACGACTACACGGCCATCTGGGTGGATAACGAGGAAGAGTACAGCAAGGTGGTGGACTTCGTCAGCCGCTTCCAGCCCAAACTGGTGAGCCGCGTCAAGCTTTACACCAAAGAGGCGCCCATCTTCGAGGAGTTCGGCATCCAGCAGGAGCTCGATAAGGCGCTGCGGCCGAAGGTGTGGCTGAAGTCCGGAGGCTACATCGTCATCAACCATACCGAGGCGCTGGTGGCCATCGACGTCAACACCGGCAAATACGTGGGGCGTGGCTCGACGCGTCTCGAGGACACCATCGTCAAGACCAACGTCGAAGCGGTGAAGGAAATCGTCCGCCAGATCCGCCTGCGCGACCTGGGCGGCATCATCGTGGTGGACTTCATCGACATGGAGGAGCGGCGCAACCGCGAAAAGGTGATGGGTGCGCTCGAAGCGGCGCTGCTGAGCGATCGTGCGCCCTCCAAGGTCCTCTCGTTCAACGAATTCGGACTGGTGGCCATCACCCGCAAGCGCACCAAGCAGGCGCTGGAGCGCGTGCTGTGCCAGCCCTGCCCCTACTGCACCGGCTCGGGCATGGTCAAGTCCATCCCAACTATCTGCTACGAAATTCAGGCCGAGGCCCGCAAAATGGCCTCAGACCTGGATACGCAGAGCCTGACGCTCCGCGTCAACCCGGAGATCGCTAAGGCGCTCAAGACGCGCGAATCCTCGCTAGTTGAAGAGCTCGAGCAGGCTACTCGCAAGAGCATCATCATTCAGTCCGACCCCACCCTGCACTGGGAGCAGTACGATATTTACTAGAGGTCCGGTACCGGTAGGGGCAAGACCCGCCATCCTTCTTAGCGCGTGCCTCTATACGCAGCAGCCCTCGCTCGCGTTCCAACATCGTTACATCAGGGCGGCCCTTGGCGGAAAGGTGGATCTAGCTCGGGTCTTCAGACCAGGGGGTTTCCGTGCGCGCGCCTCACCGTTTGCGTGCCCCATTCTCGCCGGCGGCGAAGGTTAGGTGGGCAATGCATCCGTAGGGGCACGACATGTCGTGCCCGCCAAAGCTGTCGCTCTGCCTCAACAACAAGCTCGTCAGGCCCCGTGCGGCACCTTCTCGGGCTGGCACTTTTTCTTGCGGTCCTCTTTCTCCTTCTTTCGCGGCGTTATGTTACGCCCGTTTGGCAAGCAGCAGCACATTCTCCCCGAAGAGCAGGGAGTGAGAAAAGAGCGTGGCGCGAATCTCCCGATTGCGTTTTTTCTGGTCAGGGTCCTTTTCCTTGCGGAAGGCAATGCGAGTATAAAGCCACATCCAGGGCACATATATTGCGTACAGATAGCTGATCGGCTTGCAGTGCGTGTGGCCGGTTTCGATCAGGCAGAAGCCGGACGTGTGCAGGTGGTAGCGAAGATCGGCGAATGTGATCAAGCCAATGTGGTGCAGCAGATGCCGCGCCGCCTCGTTGAGGGGCCGCGGATCGCCGTGATAGAAGCCGCTGCCGAAGAATCGGACGCGCGAGCGCAGCGAAACGATGTTCGGCGTGGTAATGACCAGTAATCCCCCAGGCCGCAGCAACCGGTGCACCGCGCGCAGGAAGCCAAACCGATTCTCGATGTGTTCGATCCCTTCAACTGACACAACCACGTCAAAACTGGCGTCCGGCCACGGGAGTTGCGAATTCAAGTCCCCGCAGCGAAACCGTTCGCCCAGCACAGCCTGCGCCTCGGGCTGCAGATCCGCGCCCCAAGCCTCAAAACCAACCGCGTTGAGCGAAGCCACAAGCGCCCCGGCTCCGCAGGGCGCGTCCAGAATTTTCGCGCCCGCCGGCAGACCGAACCGGGTCAAGCGGCGCAGGACGGCGCGCTCAATCTTTGAGCAGGTTAATAACGGTTTCACTGTCTTCCGTCGTGATGGGCGGAGCGAAAGCAGGCCACAGTCGGCTACATCTTACAGGAAAAGCAGCCTTTTGTTGGGCCGCGCGGTGCCCCGCCCCAGCCTATCTCCTGTGATAAGATGCGCTTCGGAGTGATTCGATTGACCAGGTCTTGGAGCATCTTTTGACCGCACGGATACTCAACGGGAACACCATCCGCGATCAGATCTACAGCGAACTCCAGCAGCAAATCCAGGAGTTACGCGGCCTGGGCATCCGCCCGGGCCTGGCCACGGTGCTGGTGGGCGATAATCCCGCATCGAAAATTTATGTCACCAGCAAGATTGCCGCTTGCGAGCAGCTCGGCCTGGGGAGCTGGCGATTTACTCCCCCTGCGACGGTAACCACCGAGGAGCTGCTCGCCCTGGTGGAGGATCTCAACAACCGCGACGACGTGGACGGCATCCTGGTGCAATTGCCGCTGCCGCGCCAGGTGGACACGAAAAGAGTGCTCGAGGCAGTAGACCCCGCCAAAGACGTGGACGGCTTCCACCCCGCAAATCTGGGACGTTTGGTCTCCGGGCGTCCGGGGCTGGTGGCCTGTACGCCGGTCGGGGTGATGGAAATTCTGCGACGCAGTGGCGCGACGATTGAAGGCGCCAACGCCGTCGTACTCGGCCGGAGCGACATCGTCGGCAAGCCAACAGCGCTGCTGCTGATGCATGCCAATGCCACGGTGACGATCTGCCACTCGAAAACGGAGGACTTGCCGGTTGTAGTTCGCCGCGCTGACATCATCGTGGCCGCAATGGGCCGCACCGCGATGGTCACGCCGGACTGGGTCAAGCCCGGGGCAACCGTCATCGACGTGGGGATCAACAAAGTGACCGATGTGGCGCAGGCCGAGCGACTGCTTGCCAATTTCCCCCAGCGCCTCGAGCAGTTCCGCGCCAAAGGCTCGACGCTGGTCGGCGACGTCCACCCGGACGTGGCCAGCGTCGCAGGTGCAATCACACCCGTGCCCGGCGGCGTCGGGCCGCTTACCATCGCCATGCTGATGAGCAACTCAGTGAAGGCAGCCCGCCTGCGAAGAGGGAATCGCGCCGCGCAACCCGCCGGCGCCGAGAAGGCGTGATGCTGCATGTCGGCCTGACCGGCGGAATCGGCTGCGGCAAGAGCACTGTGGCCGCGATGATGCGCGAAATGGGTTGTCATGTGCTCGAAGCCGACCCGCTGGCCCACCGCTTGATCGAGCCCGGCCAGCCCGCCTACGACGAAGTGATCCGCGGATTTGGTCCCGGCGTGGGCGCGGCCGATGGGCGCATCGACCGCGCCAAGCTGGCCGCGATCGTGTTCGCGGACCCAGCGAAGCTCGCGCTCTTGAACCGAATCGTTCATCCGCGAGTCGTCGAGGCGCTGGACCGCGAACTGGCCGAGCTCGAGCGCGCGCAACCCCAGGTCGTGGCGGTGGTGGAGGCGGCGCTGCTGATCGAGTCGAGCTACCACGAGCGACTCGATCGCCTGGTCGTGGCCTGGTGCGAGCCCGAGCAGCAAATCGAACGGCTGCTGGCTCGCGGAATGGCGCGCGACCAGGCCGAGCGGCGCATCGCTGCACAGATGCAAATGGATCAGAAGCGCCGCATGGCCGATGACGAGATCGACTGCTCGGGTTCGCTCGAATCCACCCGGCGGCAGGTAGAGCGCTTGGTCGCCAAGCTCAAGCAACTCGCCGCCGATGCGACACAGAAACACCACACACGGGCAAGGTAAGGGCCCGCAGCAAAAGGCCCGCCAAAGGCCAAACGGAAAGTCACCATGACACCAGCCAAGAACCTTGGAAACGGCCTCCGCCTGATAGTGCTGATTGCGGTGGCGGCGCTGGCGGCATACTGGGCCGGAGCACGCTGGGGCCCGCGGCAGGCACGCGACGCTCAGGCGCTGCCCGCCGCGACGGAGACCGCTCCGGCGACCGCGCGAACAGCCGAGCTGACGGACGAAGAAGCTGTAAACGTGCGC
>Ga0137399_10000502_pt1 | contig 15616 bp, 14 predicted proteins | sample czorhiz316metaG_FD_104810 | JGI IMG/M metagenome (GOLD analysis project Ga0137399, IMG submission 104810) | Vadose zone soil microbial communities from Angelo Coast Range Reserve, California, USA - czorhiz3.16 metaG | ecosystem: Environmental > Terrestrial > Soil > Vadose zone | place: USA...
CGATGGACTTGCTGTCTCCACCAGGAATGCGCGGGTGGCTCCGGTAGGACCACGATCTCCTCGAATACGCCGGCAGCCATGGAGTCGGCTCGGAAGGAATCATATCGTTCCGAGCCGTGGCCGAAAGCCACCAAAGTGAGACGATGGTGCACCGAAAGACCTCGACACAGACTGAACAGACGGGGTGAACCCGGCATGTTGGCGGTGGCGGGAATTTCACTGCCCAGGACCAGGATGTTCATTTCTCAGGTCACACTTCCTGTTGGCTACCACCTCTAGCTACTTCCGGAACGTGTGGGGCAACAATAGCGCACTTCCAAAGATGTAGTTACTGAGGTCTCGGTCCCGTTCCCGAGCCAAGATGAACGACATCGTGTTTCTGGTGAAGATTCGAGCATGATCGAAGTCACAGAGACAGACTCCGTCGCGGGTGACGATCACATTGCCGAGCTTCACGTCTCTAATCACGACACCCGACTGATGGATACTCTCGATCAACACTTCCATTTGTCGTGCGAACGTGCTATGGGTCATCCGTTGGAGCGTGCTCACTGCAACCAATCGATTTTGGGGACCAGAAGTCGCGTTCCAAGCACCCACCCCTGGGTAAGCGCTTCTCACGCTATGTTGCTCGCTTACTGGGCAGCCAGCCTTGGCCATTAGACTTCCGAGATCGCGACCGACCAGGAAGGTTTGATAGAGAACTCTATGCCGCCGGTCAATCCGCAGAATCTTGGGCACGCCCTTCACATCGGAAAGGCGACTAAGAGCGGCAACCTCTTGGAAGAACGATCCAGAATCCGAGTAGCTCTTCTTAATAGCTATTCCTCCGGTCATCGCGACAAGCTCCAGAGCTTGTCTACCGCGCGGCTGGAATTCTGAATTGCCGATAGGCGCGTCTCCGAACAACGGAATTGGGCCGATGTCGCTCAACACCCGATTCTGCTGATCGAATCTTCCCAACCGCACCTCTTCCCCGTCGGCGGCTCGACTCATGACCTCCGTTATTGTGGCCTCGTTGATACCCATCGCGCGCAAGACTTCTGATGCTTGCGTCGCAGTCGCGTACAACGGCGCCCTAGTCTCCACATGCCTCACCATCAGCCACGTGCGCAGCCGCTCCGTTAACGGAGGGCCGACAATCCACATGGCAAAGACAAGGGGTATCAAGCTAATCAGACCTGAAGATAACGCCATCGTCATCCAGGCGACGAAGAGACACGCCGCCAAAGCCAAAGTCTTCCTGCCCGGGCCACTGAGTGTCTCCACGGCACCACGTGCAATCGCCGAAGTAACGCTCTCAAAACGAAGTGGCGCGACGGTATGCCGCAACACTCTGAGCGAGTCCCCAGCCGGATCGAGAACCGGCTGCTCGATGATGTCCTTACTAGCGTCTCGCATTCTTTTGGCCCTATGGCGCTACGGCGATCGCGGATAAGCCATTGGTGTTAGACGCAATAACGATGCCAGTTCGACGTGTAGAAAAACGACCCCTCCAATGCCGTCAGAAGTCCTCTCTTCCGTGGCAAGAGGGAAAGTGACGGAATACCGACGGATGAGTGGCGAAAGCTCATCGCAAGGAGATCGCAAAGCGTCATAGAACGGCACCTTCACGCCGCTCCAATTCCGGGCAGACGTTCGAAAGCGACTATTCAGCGGGCGTGCCGAGAAATTTGAAGGGTCGGCAGCGGACCGAGTCCGGCGGGACGACTTGAGCTTCCGGTATTCACCAAGCACCGACATAACGTCGTGGCTACGATGGCGGGGGTTTCGATACCCGCTAGCGTGCGACATGCCGTCACCCACTCCAAATTAGTAGAACTTATGCGATGAGTTTACTTCCAGCAGGACCCGCTATAATCGCACCCGATTCGTCCATATGACAGCTCCATTTGCTCTACTTCTTTGAGGCTACGCGGTGCGAGTACTGTGGGTAGGCCATAATCTCGCTTACCCACCGGTACGCGGTGTTCTGCAGCGAAACTACAATCTTCTGCGAGAGGCGGCAAAAGAGTCCGAGGTGCACGTCCTCGCATTCGACCAGCCGCCCACACGGCCGGCCGGCGTCAGCGCCGAGGATTGTGCCGTAGCTCTGCGCAAATTTTGTGCTCACGTCGAGTGGGCGCCCCTCGCAGTCGGCATTTCCAAGAATCCCTATTGGCTTGGCCTGCGTGGATTGCTTTCGCGGAAAGCCTATGACCTCAACTGGCTTGCGTCCGATTCGATGGCGGTTCGGCTTCAACGGACATTGAGTCGCGTGAAATTTGATGTGATCCACTTTGACACGCTTGGCCTCGCCCAGTACAAAACGCTCGTGAGCGGAGTGGGTACAGTTTTAAATCACCACAATATTGAATCCTCAATGATGGAGCACCGCGCGGCGACTGAAACACGCCGTGTTCGTCAACAGTACTGGCGCTGGGAAGCAAAAAAGCTGCTTCGCGCAGAGCGAGAGTACTGTCCCCGATTCTCCGTAAATCTGGTCGTTTCATCTGAGGATGGAGAGATACTGGCTGGACGGGTACCCGGCGTTCAGGCGAAGGTCGTTGCAAATGGTGTCGATACGGAGTATTTCACTCCGCGACCGGACCCAGGCGGGAATACATTATTGTTTTGCGGCGGGTTGGATTGGTATCCGAACGGCGAAGCCATGGCTTACTTCTTCGAACAGGTATGGCCGCGGCTTACGCGGACGCTTACTGACATTCGTGTAGTCGTGGTGGGAAGAAAACCACCGAAATGGCTGACGCAGCTCGGCGACTCCGATCGTCGCATCCATGTCACCGGATTTGTCGATGATGTCCGACCGTACTTTAGAGAAGCGACAGCGTATATCTGCCCGATCAGGGTGGGCGGGGGCACGCGACTCAAGATCCTTGACGCTCTTGCGATGGGCATGCCCTTGATCGGTACGACTTTTGCCTGCTCCGGAATCTCAGTCCAAGACAAGAAACACGTGCTTTTGGCCGACACCCCGGAGGCCTTTGTCAATCAGATACTACGTGTTCTCGCTGATCCAGTGCTGCGCGCGAATCTGGCTTCTCAAGGACGCGACCGGGTGTGCCAAGACTACTCGTGGCCGGTAGTTGGTAGGAGTCTTCTTTTCGCCTACAGGGAGGCCGTCGGACTCTCAATGAACCGGAATTTGAATGTGGATCCGCTGTTATCTTGTTAAACCTTGGGCCAAAGTTTCGGTTAGCTTTGCGCAAGTCAAGCGATAGGAAGATTGGTCTGCGGGACCGGGCTAGGTTGCTTGCGGCACTGCTGCGCGGGGGCGGCGTGGTTTTGGTCTTCGCGGTGATTTGGGGCCCCTGGTTCGCTTACAACCAAGTGCCCGAGGTCAGGCTCGGGCCGGACACGATCGAGAAGGCCCGCCGCATTCCGGACGATGCCTTACTCGCCGAATTAGGTGGCTACAACCTCCACGAGGCACTGCATTGGGCAGATGATCGACAGTTGGTCACAGCGGGCGAGAAGCTGCTCCTGGGTCGGATCGAATTGCCAGGCTTTCAATCTGGTACGGTCGCGCTGCCGCTCAACGCGGCGGCGATGGCGTCAGGACCGACGATGTGGCAACTGTTTGTCCACAGCCTTGGCCTGCCTAGAGTGATGCTGGACGCCTACAAGGCAGACGGCCGAGCTGAGTTCCTCGACGCGGCCGCGGAGTACCTCGTCGCCTATGATGCCTACGAGGGCTCCGGATGGTATCCGGGCGGTTATCTTTGGAACGACACTTGGCGGAGATTCGTGCGGAACGACCACGCGGTCGCGGCCCGTGTCCCCGTTCTTACGGAGTTCTGGAGGCTGTACCGCCGCAGCCCAAACTATCGGCCCAATGTCGCTGAGGCAGTATTCCGCATGGCGGCGCGTGGCGCGCACCTGCTGACGGATCCCTCGCGCTTTACCGTCGCCACCAACCATGGCGTCATGCAGAACCTGGCGACCTGTAACATCGGCCTGTCTTTCCCGACGTTACCGGGTGTCGAGGGCCACTGCCGGTTGGCATTCAAGCGGCTCGACGAGCAGCTTGCCTTCTTCATCAATGACGAAGGGTTCGCACTTGAGCATTCGCCGGGATACCAAGGCTTTGCCGTGGTGTTGATCGGGATCGCCCTCCGGTATCTGACCCTGTCGGAGCAGGAAATCCCCCAGCTATGGCTCCAGAAATACCAAGCGGCGCAGCGGGTATACGCCGAGTTCCGACGTCCCGACGGCTCGCTCCCTGTCTTCGGCGATACCGACGGGGAATCCGGTGGCGCAGCGCCCGTCACTTTCACCGAGCTCCGAGGTATCACCGGCTCGCTCCCTGTTCTTGGTAACAGTGACGCGAGATCCGGTGGCGCCGGGCCCATCATTTTCGCGCTCGACGAGCGGGGGCATGCCGGGCGGCCAGCCGAGAGGGTCTGGTTTCCGAAGGATGCGGTTTTCCTTGCCCCCGTCGCGGGCTACTGTCTGTGGTGGGATGGCCTTGACGATTGGCCCAATGCCCGCCGTCTGAGCCAAACGGCGATCGCGTGGTCGTACTTCCAGGGGATGGGTCACAAGCATGCTGACGAAATGAGCTTGGCTGTCTGGGCTGGGGGGACGTCTTGGTGGGCAAATCTCGGCTATTGGTCGTACGACGCCGCGGGTCGCGAGATGGCCGAGTCCTGGGAGGGCGCGAATGCGCCTCACCTTGTCGACGAACGGACGGACAGTCCACGCCAGACGCGCCTGCGCTACCACGGGCGGGATGGCCGTCTCGCCGTGATCGATCTGGAGCGACGCGGGCCCGGTCCGTATCGGGCCCGGCGACAAGTTGTCCACGTCGGTTCGCGCCTCTGGATAGTCATCGATACGTCGTCAGGGGTGAAGGGAGCACGGACACGAACGACCTGGACGACTTCACCCTCCGTCGGATTGGAGAGCGGGGCGGGTGGCGCGTATACGCTGGCCGACAGCAGGACCAGGCAATCGTTGCGGGCCTTCTTCGATGGTGCCCCAGGCGCCGCGCGGAGCACGATCGAGGGCAGTCGCTCGCCGTTCGGCGGCTGGTCTGTCGTGCAGGGAATGGCCCAACCGGCTCCGGCGGTTGTCGTCGAGCAACCGGCCGATGGCTCATGGACACTTGCTGCCTGGTCCCTAGCTGATGAATCCAGGTCCGGACCGGGGCTGGCAGGGGCGCCGCGCATGCAGCGGTGGACCGGAGCCGAGGACTGGGAAGTGATCCTGCCGACCGGGGTCGGCCAACTCAAGCTCCAACGCCGCCAAGGGCGGATCGATATGAATGCGTCCTCTGGTCGCAACTGGTCCCTGGAACTGGAACCCGGCCCCGACGTCTCCCGAGCGACGACCGACCTCAGCACTGCCCTTGCCTCGGCCTCGGAGAAATACAGAACACCGGACACGTCGGTGACGTACCGGATAAAGGTGACCGTGGTACTGCTGGTCGCCTTGGTGCTGAACGCGATCATACTGCGCGTCGTGGGGCGATATCGCCCTGCCTGGACATTGGCGTTGGGGTTCATTTTGGCTGCCGGCTGGTTGCTGGTGAGCTACTATTTCGTCTTCCTGCGCGCGCAACTGGTTTGAACGAAGAAGCCCCGCTGACTTCGGGTTTCGTTAGGCGTCCTCCCGAGATCGAGTCCCGCACCCATCGCGGACTGGGGAAGGTTGTAAACGGCGACGGCATGGTTTCATGGAATGCGAACCAGAGGTCTTGAACGTAGGCGTCACCAAAGAGAAACATTTAGGACTTCGAACAGACGGTCCAGTATCGGATCCGAGACGGTAGGGCGCGTATCACATGCGGTTGCGTGTATTCTTTTCGTACCGTCCAGAGAGAAACGAATGAAAGGATTGTCGACAGAACCCGGGAGCTCGCCGCGCATGAACTCGCTTACGGGTGAACGGACGCGTCACATGAGCAATTCATTCTCGGCGCGCCTTGGATTCATATTCACGTTGCTCTATCTCATCTTCGAGTTCGGCCGCCCGCAGGATAAGGTCGGCGAGCTCAGCACGGTTCGCCTGGGCTTGATCCTCATTTCAATCTTGGTCGTCCTGCTATTCTTCAATTGGCGGCGTCTTCGCATGGTGGCGAGTTCCCAAACGTCCTGCATGCTCATGATGCTTTTTCTGCTCGCTCTCCACGTCCCTTTCGCCGCAAACATCGGCAGAGCTTATATTGCAACTCAAGGCTTCTTCCTATACTGCATACTATTCGTCTCGATCATAGTCTTCGTTGACACTTTCGACAGGCTACGGATTCTTATGAACTGCTGGATCGGTCTCATGGTCTACATTGCTGTGAACGGCATTCTTGGTGGCGGCAATGCGGGCTCCAGCTTTCTCCAAGACGAGAACGACTTCGCTCTTCTCATGAACGTGATGTTACCTTTCGGCGTTTTTCTCTTTTTCTACGAGAGGAATAGGAAGACAAAGCTGTTCTACCTTATAGCGTCTCTGGTGTGTATTGCAAGCATCATCGCTTCCTTTTCTCGCGGGGGGTTCATCGGCCTTCTCGTAGTGGCGTTCGTAGTATGGTTGACAAGTTCCAGGAAAGTCCTCTTGCTGGGGGTAGCAGGCGGCATGGCACTAGTCATCTTGAACTTGCCGATCACCCATCCCGGGACGCTGGTTGCGGGTTCAACGTACTGGGAGGAAATAACCACAATAGGGCGGGATGACGTTAAGGATTTCAACAAAGAAAGTAGAGTGGAGTATTGGAAATCGGGGTGGGAAATGTTTAAAGATCACCCCCTTGGCGTAGGCCCCCAGAATTTTGGCGTATTGCTCGGCGATTATCGGACCGACTATTTCGCCGAACTGAACATCGAGCCGGAGAATATGTGGGGAAAGGTCGCACACTCGATATGGATTACGCTCCTGTCTGAGTTGGGCATCCCCGGAACCTTAATTTTTCTCTCGCTGTTATTCGCGAATATCCGAGACATTCGGTATCTGAAGAACCTGTCAATGGATGGAAAGGAGAATCGGCGATATGCTTACTTCCTGTCACTGGCCCTTATCACGAGCGTTCTAGGCTATTTGGCATCAGGCACATTTCTGTCGGCTCTGTACTATCCGCACTATTGGTATCTCACGGCCATGATTGTGGCAACGAGGAAGGTCGTCGACCGTGCTGAATCTTCAAGCCCTAAAGCACAAGATGGTCCGGTAGAATTTGGAAACCCTCGATCTCAGGACAATACAGCGCCAAACCATCAAAGAATCGGGTAACTCTGAGGACTTCTCCACAACTTGAATGCATCCATCAAGGTCAAGTCGGCGCTCGCTTCCTTGCTGCATTTGGCCGGAGTCAATTCGTGGAAGCTACGCCAGTATTCGAAAAGGGATGTTGCGGTCCTAATGTACCACCGCATCGTCCCGACGAAAGACATGAGCGGCGCCGCTCAGGCGGGAATGGTTGTCGAACCCGATACCCTGGACCTGCATATAAAGTACTTGCGAAATTATTTCGAGATTATTCCTCTCTCCGATCTGACATCCGATCGCCACGGCTACGCGCACGATCAGCGGAAAAAACCTTCGTGTGTCCTTACTTTCGACGATGGTTGGCGCGACTTCTATGATCATGCATATCCGATCCTCAAAAGGCATGAGGCCCCGGCGACCGTTTTTCTGCCAACAGATTTTATCGGGACGGACCGGTGGTTTTGGACAGATCGCCTAGGATTTCTATTGAACCGCATGGCCCAATCGGGTCCGGAGAAACGTGGTTCGTCTCTCAGCGATCCCTTACTACGAGAACTGGTCTGCATGCCGGGAACGCATGAGACCAGATTGGAAAAGGCAATTGCTCTCCTGAAACCGTACAGGATCGAGAAGATCGAGGGGGTTTTATCGGAATTATCTGCTACCTTGGGTGAGGATTTTACCCCGGGAGGTCGAGCGTTTCTGTCTTGGGAAGAGGTGCAGGAAATGTCTCGTTCTCGCCTCGTGTGCTTTGGGTCGCACACCGCCGGGCATCCGCTCCTGACCACTCTGACAGAGGAACAGGTTCGGCATGAACTGAGAAAATCGATGGACGCTTTGATTGGTCACAAGGTTGCAGACACCAACTTCATCTCCTTCTGTTACCCGGACGGAAAGTTCTCAGAGAGCTTGAGCAAAATGGTTAGGGAAGCGGGCTACCATCTGGCGGTGACCACTCAACGTGGATGGCATCATCAGGGGGCGAACCCTTATACGCTCAAGAGGATCGCTATTCATCAAGATATGGCCTCTACGGAGGCGATGTTCGGATCACGAATAGTCAACTTATTGTGACCTTCATTGCAGGGACTAGCGCTCGCAATCCGCCGCACGTCCCTCACCGCAAGACCTGGTTGCGACGTCTGCGGAAACGCTGCCAAAGGGCCGCACTGTCCGGGCCGAGGGTTAGGGCGTATCAAGGAACCGAAAATTCGATGACGCTCAAGATTTGCCATCTAATTTCAGGCGACTATTGGGCTGGAGCTGAAGTGATGGCCTCTCATCTTCTCAGTGGCCTTAATACGCTGCCAGGGATCGATCTGTTTGTGGTTCTCTTGAACAGGGGGAGACTCTCGGACGACCTTCAAAATGCAGGTATACCCACGTATGTTCTTGATGAGGGCAAGCAATCATTCCTTGAAATTACCTGGCTAGTGACCAAAGCGGTGAGGAGCTGGGCACCTCATATTCTTCATTCCCACCGCTACAAGGAAAATATTCTTTCCTACCTCGTGTCTCTGACCTTAAGAGAAAGTGCCTCCCTCGTCAGTACACAGCATGGCATGCCGGAGTTCTATAATGGCACGCCAAGTCTGTTGCATCGGCTAAAGTCACATACGAACTACAGATTGCTTGCGACCAAGTTCTATAGGACCGTGGCCGTCTCCTCGGATATCAAGCAATCATTGATTCGGGACTATGGCTTTCAGGAAGAGCGCATTGAAACCATTCGTAACGGTGTCGTTGTTCCAGAAGTGCGTGATTGGGCCAGGGAGAAACAAGACTTCGTGATTGGTTCCGCGGGCCGCTTCGTTCCCGTGAAAGACTATCCGTTGATGGTTGAAGTTGCGAAAGAGGTGAGCGCGATCAATCATAAGATTCGCTTCGAACTTGCAGGCGACGGCCCCATGCTTGGCGACATTCAAGGCCTCATACGCAAGTACGGTCTGGAACGGCGCTTTATGCTCCGTGGGTTTATTCCCGACGTCAGCGCCTTTTACGAGGGACTTGCCGTCTATTTGAATACCTCGTTGCATGAAGGAATTCCGATGAGCGTGCTGGAAGCCATGGCGCACGGAGTTCCCACAGTCGCGTCCAGAGTCGGGGGACTGGAGGAGATTGTGACAGACGGGGTCGATGGGTATCTCGTGGATGCTCGTAATCCATGGGACTTTGCCGAGAGGTGTTTATCTCTCTACAAGAATGAAATCTTACGGCGGAATATGGCACGCGCAGCGCGGGAAAAGATAGTCGGGCAGTTTTCCAGTGAGCGAATGGTCAATGCTTATCTGAATGTGTATATGCGTGCGATGGCAACGCCTGGACAGCGAAAGCATTAGCCCAGGAGTCCGTGAACGGTCACTGAAGAAGCTTGAGAAAGTTGCAAAAAGGGTGCGGACAAAATGGCGGAAATGCTTCTTATCGGTTCTGTTTTTCTCATTTTCTTCTCCTATTTCGGTTATCCGTTGACACTGCTTCTGGTGGGTTGGGTGCGTGGCAAAGAGGTTAAGCGAGCTGAGTTTTATCCGTCGGTGACCTTCATTGTGACCGTTCACAATGAAGAGAAGAGGATCAAGGATAAGCTCGAGAACACGCTAAGTCTCGATTATCCGAAAGGGAAACTCCAGATCCTTGTGGCTTCAGATGGGTCCACCGACCGCACAAGCGAGATTGTTCGACGCTATGGTACGCGAGGCGCCGAGATCATTGACATTCCCGATCGAAGAGGGAAGGAGAACGCCCAGAAGGAGGCAGTCAAGCACGCTAGAGGAGATATCATCGTTTTCAGCGATGTGGCTACGGCTATGGAGACGGGAGGGCTTCGGCAATTGGTTTCCAGTTTTGCCGACCCCACGGTGGGGTGCGTGAGCAGTGAGGATCGGCTGCTCGGAAGAGATGGAAAGCCGAGTGGCGAGGGATTATATGTCCGGTATGAGATGTGGTTGAGAGCCCTCGAATCCAGGGCCCACTCACTGGTTGGACTCAGCGGGTCCCTGTTTGCTGCTAGAAGAGAAGTCTGCGATGATTTTTCGGGCGAGATGCAGAGCGATTTCCGGACGGTCTTGAACAGCGTGAAGATGGGGCTTCGAGGTGTCAGTGATCCCCTTGCGTTTGGTTTGTATCAGGACACGGCAGATCAAAAGCGAGAATGGAACCGCAAGATTCGGACTGTGGTGCGAGGGCTCACAGTTTTCTTTGGTCACGTGGACCTTCTGAATGTTTTTCAGTACGGCTTGTTTTCGTATCAGTTGTTTTGCCACAAACTTCTTCGCTGGTCAGTGCCTTTCCTCCTGATTGCGGTTTTTATTTCCAACATCGCGCTGATTCAACACGCTTTCATGTACAGGGTTCTAATGCTCCTTCAGATCTCCCTATATAGTCTTGCTACTCTAGGGCTGCTAAGACCGAAGATGCAAGACATGATATTCATCCGAGTCCCAGCGTATTTTCTCGCCGTAAACGCATCAATCTTGTTTGCATGGTGGCAATACCTGAACGGTCAGCGCATCATCACATGGACGCCGACTATAAGGTGAAAAGAGGGCACACTGGAATTACGAAGTTGATTGCTTCTTGGGTGGGCGCCGAGATCGCGGAGACAATCGCTGACCAAGAACCGTTTTGTCTGCGGAGAGCCACTCAAACGAAGAAGGTGCACAGAGAAGTAAGGGAACGTCACTATGAAACTACTGAAACGAATAGCCGCGACATTGCCTCCCCTGTGGCAGAACGAACTGAAAAGGATGCATTTTCGCCGTCAAATGCGACGGGGTACCTTTGTCACACCTGAGCCCGAGTATGCCATTTTGTCGACCCTGATCTCTGCCGGTGATTGGGTGATTGACGTTGGCGCAAATGTTGGGCACTACACGAAGCGCTTATCTGAGCTAGTGGGGTCGACGGGTCGCGTAATCGCGTTTGAGCCGGTTCCGGAAACATTTGCATTATTGGCAGGTAATCTTCAGGTGTTCCCGAAAGCGAACGTCACGCTTATCAATGCTGCAGTTTCAGACAGCACCAACCTTGCAGGAATGTCTATTCCTGCTTTCGATACTAGATTGCGCAATTTCTACCAGGCGCACCTGTCGGACTCCTCGGACAGCAGTCTTCAAGTCTTGACGCTGTGTTTGAATAGCCTGAACTTCACCCACAAAATTGCACTGATCAAAATTGACGCGGAGGGACATGAGGCGGGCGTTCTGAGAGGAATGCACCAGATCTTGATTCGCGACAAACCAATACTGATTGTTGAAACTGACTCAAGGGAAATCGAAGATGGCCTGCAAAGAATCGGATATACCTCTGAGCGCCTAGAGGGTTCTCCCAATGTTCTATTTCGCGCTAAGGGAAGCGATAGGTGAGCGGCAATACTATGCCGCCCATCGAGGTCCTGCGCTCGATCAAGGTACAGGGCGTAAGAATCCACTATGTGAAGGGCTTGGTGCGTGAGAAACTGCACCACTATTAAAGCCCGGGATCACATCCAAACCACCGGCACCACCTCTTAATTGACTCTCAGGTTTGTTGGAGGCGGAAGTGCATTCGAACCCGGATTGCATCCAACACGCTGCGTGGACACAACAATGTTGTCCCAATATCGGGACTGCGCCTGTGGAGACCCGTTGTTGATGTAGTTTTCAAAGAATATTGCATTGATTCCGAAGGCGCTGTAAGAACCGACGAAATTCAGGTCGGTCCTGCTGACTTCAGGGTGGTCATCGATCCAGAATTCCGAAACTCCGTTCGATTGGCTGGCATCGTTTAGCTTCACGTGATGCTCTATGCACTTCCAGGTTCCAAGATTTGGAGAAGCAAAGACCGCGGTCGTTCCGCGAGTACCACCCAGCCACGTAAAATGAGCAAAGTCGTTGTATCCGACGCACTGTACCGTACTGCCGGCAACGCAGCTGACGGGATCGCTCATCAAGAAGTTATTGTCGTTCTGATCTGACCACACATGCGCAATCATCGCCTGCGACCAATCGCTAGCAGAAGTAACCATGGCACGAACAAGTTTGGAGTTGCTCGGAGTGTTAGGATTGACCCACCCGGCCTGGGATTTCAGATACACCCGGTAATAAATTTCCCGAAACTTGGTTGTGGCATCCACTCCCGCAGGCGGGGTAAACCCGCTTCCTAGCGGTGTCAGCCCGAATGCCAGCTTGAGCGATCCTGCATCCGCCAATCCAGACGTCCATGTCGATTGCATGCCATACGAACCGTTAAACCCCACTCCGGCGGTTCGATTGAATGGCCCCGTCTTTTCGAAGTAGCTTGTCGTTTTGTCTGTCTCGAAGTCATCGCACCAAATCCACGCTGGGTGCAATGCTTTCCAGTTGGAAGGGCATTCGTCGGCAAATGAATTCAACGCAAATGAGGTACATAGACAGAACATGACAAACGGAATTACATACCTCATCGGGATCTCCAGACAACAGTAGAGGCGACCGACTCCGCCAATTCTCCGCCGCAAGCGCCAGAGAATTTACTCATTGGAACCGCAAATTGGGTGGGGGGGGTAGGCCGGGGAAACCATCCCACACCTCGACATCATCCATGTACCAGTACGACTCAGCGCCTGCCAAGTCAAAGTTGGTCGTGAGGAGGAATGTGTCGAAGCCGTTCATTGCCGTGCCAGCGCTCCGGTACAGCACGTTCGTCGCGGTGAATCGTTGGACGTCGTTGATCCACAATTTCAGCACGCCGTTAGAGCTTCCGGGCGTGTTCAACGTGCAGAGAATTGCAAACTTGAACCACTGATTCGTTGGGAGATTGAAGAGATTATGGTAGGTCGAACCGCTATCTACGCCGTCATCGTGAAACAGAATGTCAATACCAAAACCGCCGCCACTCCCCATAACCGTATCCAGTTCCCAATGAGGGGTAAATTGATCGCCTATGCGCTTGGTTATGCGAAATCCGTGGCGTCCTGGGCCTGCGATAATAGTTGACGGAACCCACCACCACCAGGTGGCATAGACCGTCGTTGATGGTGTGATGCTAGCAGCCAAATTACCCGACGTGCTTCCGGCGGAGGGCTGGTAGAGGAGCGCTTTTGTTCCCGAGTGGACTACTAAGGATTGGATAACGTTGGACCCTGTCGGTACACTAAGCGTGAACTTGCTTGCGAGTGTTCCGCTCTCGAAATCGTACCCAAAAAGCTGTGTTGCCGCGCCAGCGTTCTGCGCAGCCCCGGTTAGCCAGAGAAACCAGATCATAGCCACCAAGCAAGACGACTTTCCCCTCTTAGCGATCGAGACCCTTCCGCTGCTGGAGAGGCCTTTCTGCTGCTGAGGGGTCGCTAAAATCAAGACGTAATCACTCATAACGAGACTCCCTGATTCATTTTAGGGAATGGCCTTGGATACTTCATTCGAAAAAGGGCTTTCATGATTCGAAGTATCAAAGGCAGTCACCACCATATAGTACGTGGCGTTGCCGTTCAGTCCCCCCAGCGTGTAGGTAGTGACATCTCCTACGGGAATGGATTGGGTGTATGTTCCAGAGGCGGGGCCGTAATAGACTTTGTAACCGCCAAGATTTGGAGCGGTCACGGTGTCCCACGTTAGCGTGACAGCGCCAGGAATCGAATCCGCGGGACTGTCGGAGCTGGCGCCGCCACATGCAATCAACAAGCTGGCAATCGCCAATAGCAGCAGAGCGCCTGAACAGCGTCGGGCAAGGTTCTTCAAATATGCCCCACGGGGGGCGTGCGCGTGTTCCATGTCGTGCCCTCCGTGCGTCGATGTCCCTTCGCTTCTATTCCTTGCGAAAACCGCTGGGGCCCGAACTTCGTGCTCGTTACTCGTTCCTCCCGACCAGCAATTAGAGCACGCTTCATGCACGTGTCATACTCTACTACGTTCATTGTGCGGAAGAATCACACATTTTAGGTGAAATTGCCGACCAGGGACACCCGGGCAAGATGCAGGGTCCGAGAGACCGCACGCATCGCGCAAGCGGGCGCGGGTTCACCGCGGATAGCGCTTCGCGCAGCAAGGCATCGGGTGGAACTGAGAGCGGTTTCCCGGTTCTGCAGGCCGGTATTCCGGCGGTCCCGTGCATCGATCGGAGCCCGCAGGACGAGTCGCGTCAGCCGCTACTTTTCCGACGGTTGGAAGCCGATTCCGAATTCGGATCCCCAGCCCGGCTCTGGACAAGGTCCCGCAGGGACGTCTCGATTGCCGCCAGGCTCATTCTGATGGATATGAGCATCGGCGACAGACCCTCGAGCTTGCCGACCTGTTCGGCAATCGTCGCGAGCGACCGCGACTGTTCGCTCAGGACGTCGTGCAGCTTGTTATCAAAGGCGCTTGGGGGCACCTCCTGGCGACGCCTGTCGACGCGCTCGGAGTAGGACGGCCATTGAAGTTCGCTCGCGGCTGCCTCGACCCCCTGCGCCGTGATTCTCGGGAGGTTGTCGGCATAACCGCAGGTCAGTGCCGCATCGCACAGGGTGTTGATCAGGCGCGGGGTGCCCCCGGTGTACTTGTAAATGACCGGAAACGCTTCCAGCAGGAACAGCGCACGGTCCCCCGCCCCGGCAGTGCTCAGCCTAAAGAGGATGTATTGACAGACCTCCTGCTCGCTCAGGGGAGGGATGTTGTAGCGCAGCTTCACGCGCTGAATCAACTGCTCCATGTCCGGATGGTCAAGGATCTCGTTGAGCTGCGGCTGCCCGACGAGGATCACGTGCAGTATCTTTTCCTTGCGCGTTTCCAGCCCTGCGAGCATGCGTATTTCCTCGAGCACTTTCGTGCTGAGATTGTGCGCGTCATCGACGATCAGCACGATTTGCCTGCCCTGCACGAACTGCTCCAATAGGAAAGTGTTGAGCATGTCGAGCAGTTCCACTTTCTTGGCATCGAACGGATTGAGTCCGAAATCCACGAGCATCGCTTGCAGAAACTCGACTTCGTCAAGCTGCGTCTGGAATATCTTCGCAACAACCACGTTCTCATCGAGTTGCGACAGGAGCTTCTCGATAAGGGTGGTCTTGCCGCAGCCGATTTCTCCAGTGATCACCACGAAGCCTTCGCGATTCCACACGCTGTAATCCATGTAAGCCTTGGCGCGGGCGTGAGCCTCGCTCATGAAGAGAAATCCGGGGTCCGGCGTGAGCTGGAATGGCTGTGCCTTCAGACCGAAATGCTTGAGATACATGTCCGTTTACCGTCTGGATGTCGCACTGTACTGTGGCCCGGTACTATATCCCAAAAGCAGCAAGACACGTCTGTCCAGGAAACTTTGCAGTGGAATATTGCTTTCGCGTTCTATGCGTCCGCCCTCGGCCGAAACGAACAGGCTGGGCGTGAGTCTGTAAGTCACGCCCAGAGTGCCGGTGCGTTCCGTGTCCCGTTCGTCCACGGTCGGGAATGTGCGCTTCAGATAATTCGCATAGGCGTAGATGCGCACTGCA
>Ga0137399_10000503_pt1 | contig 15614 bp, 11 predicted proteins | sample czorhiz316metaG_FD_104810 | JGI IMG/M metagenome (GOLD analysis project Ga0137399, IMG submission 104810) | Vadose zone soil microbial communities from Angelo Coast Range Reserve, California, USA - czorhiz3.16 metaG | ecosystem: Environmental > Terrestrial > Soil > Vadose zone | place: USA...
CAGCCAGCCGGCGCCCAGCGCGACGCGCGGAACGTCGGTCACAACGGCGCCATTGAGGCGCCGCGAAAGCAACGTCATGAGTGTCGTGGCCAGCCAGCTTGCCACAGCGATTCCGGAAAGCAGCCGGAGCCGGCCGATTTCGCGATCGGCCGCCTGACGCCGCAGCTCCAGCCGCAGCGCGCGTTCGGCGCGCTCGCGCTCCGCGTCGAGCTGGGCACGCTCGAGCTCGAGGCGGCGCGTGTCGCGCTCGAACGCCTCCTTCAGCGCGGCGACGACGACGCCCGCGAGCCGCGCTTCGAGGGCTCCGGGAACCGCGCCCGCTCGACTCGGTTCGAGCGACTGCTGCGCCTCGAGCTGCTCGCTTTGATCGGCCGCCTGGCGGATCTTTCGGCTGCGCGCGAGATCGGTCACGCCAATCAGGACGTCGAGAATTCGGAGCCATGGAAAAGGCATCTTTTTTTATTTGCGGCGGGGCCCCACCCCCGCCGCCTGTCGCGGCTCGCCTTCGGCTCGCCGCAGTGATTCGATGCGACTTTCCACTTAGTCAGCCTCGGTCCGAGCACCCGCCTCGCCGGGTGTCGCGCCGCGCGCGTTCGCTCGGCGCGGTGATTTCGATGCGACTTTTCGCTCAGTCATCGTTTCGCTTCGGTCCCAGCCACGCGTCGCGAAACGCCTTCTGCGCATCGGTCGGCGAATCGGCCGGCACGACTTCGAGCTGCGGATTCTCGGCGAGCGCTATCGTCGCGGTCTTCGCGCGGCCCGTGCGATCGACGAATGTGATGGCGATTCGATCGCCGGGCTTGTGGCGTCCGAGGACGGCGCTGACGTCGGTGTCGCCGTTGATCCGCTGTCCGTCGATCTCGCGCACCTCGTCGTCCTGCTCGAGGCCGGTTGCGTACACCGGCCAGTTCGGCGCGACGAGCGTCGCGACTCGCGCGCCGTCGCGCGACTGGAGGCGCACATCGCCGAGCCAGGCGCGGCCCGCCTCGCGCTTGCGCAGCGTGAATCCGGCGCGCGCGAGCAGCCGCCCGTAATCGGCCACGTCGCGCCCCTCGATGTACTTCGCGAAGAAGTCGTGCGCGAACGCGCGATCGCCGCTGACCGCCGCCAGGGTTTCTTCGGCATCGCCGATGGTGTACGGCCGATCGACGTAGCCTTCGCGGCTGCCGCCCGGCTTCCCGTACGTCTGCCACATAGCCCGCATGTAGTGGTCGAGCGAGACGCGGCCGTCGGTGCGATCGCGCAGCGACAGATCGAGCGCCAGGGCGATCGCGCCGCCGAACCCGTAATACGAAATCACCGTGCGCGACCAGTTGGTGCGATCCACCGCGCGGCCGCCGTCGATGAACGGCGCCATCCGGCTCATCTCCACCGCCGACCGGACGTCGCGGCCAGAACTGAGCGTCACGCCGCGGATGAGGCCCGCGATCATGCCCGTCGTCGCGGGGAGATCGGCGAGACCCGCGCGCTGCAGCACGAGCGGACCGTAGTACTGCGTGAAGCCTTCCGCGAGCCACAGCGAATCGGTGAGGTTTGCACGATCGAAATCGAACGGCTCGAGTCCCTTCGGCCGGATGCGCTCGACGTTCCAGCAGTGAAAAAATTCGTGCGCGACGGTGTCGTACAGCTGCGTGCGTCCCGCCGCTGTCGGCGAGGTGATCACCGTGCTGTTGCGGTGCTCCATGCCGTCGCCGTCCGCGTACGGCAAGTGGTCGATCAGGAACGTGTAGGAGCCCGGCTCGTACTCCGGATACTCGCCGTAGATGGCCCCTTCCTGCCGGACGATTTTCTCGGCGTCCTTCGCGAACGCGTCGGCGTCGCCGTCATTACCCGTGTGATGCAACGCCAACCTGAACGTCCGCGGTCCGACCGTGAACTGCCGCATCGCGATCGGACCAAACTCGGCCGGACTGTCCATCAGGTACTGCAGGTTCGGCGCGGTGAATTCGAGCGGCGTCGATCCGCGATGCAGTTGCGTGGCCACCTGCCAGTTCGAGCCGGGCGGCTGCTCGAACGCGACGGTCGCGGGCCGATCGTCGAGACCGTGCGCCCACATGAGCGCCGCAGGCATGTTGATGTGCGCGTGCGTCGTGTCGACCGCGAGGTACGTCCCGTCGAGGCGATCGCCATAGACCTTGTACTTCACCGTCACGGTGCCGCCGTGGCCGGTCACGTTCCAGCCGTACGGATCCGGCCTCGTCGTCTCAACTTCGCGTCCGCTCTTGCCGAGCGCGTGCACGTCGTACACGTTTTTCGCGAAGTCGTGGAGCGAATAGCGGCCGGGCGACGAGCGGCTCATCCGCACCTCGAGCGTCGCCTGCGCCACGTCGGGAAACGTCGCGTCGACCTGCATCCACCGATGCTGCGGCTCAGGAAACGACAGTCGATAACGAATCGGTTCCGCAGCGTGGAACGGCGCAGCCGTCATCAGAACGAAGACGGCGACAGCGAAGAACAAGCGCGTCAGAGTTTGCATCTCAAAGCGGAAAGCCGTCGCAACCATCCGCGAGCGAACGAGCGAGCGGCGACAGGTCGCAGGGGCGGGGTCCCGCGACACATGAAAAACGATGCTAGCATGGCGAAACGAACTGAAGACGTCGGCGTGTTGCGCGAAGGCGAACGCGCTGAACTTCAACTCACTCGGGAAACATCCGGCGCTGGACGCCTACCGGGTCGCGTGCCGGTAGCAGCCGCTCGAGGTAGGGCCAGATCTTCTCGGCGATCGCCCGTTGGCCGGCGGTATTGGGATGCGCGCGATCGGGCTGCATGAGCTCCGGATTGCCGATCACGTTGAAGAGGATGAACGGCACGAGCGGCACCTTGTAACGCGCCGCGACATCGCGATACGCGTTGTGGAACGCGACGCTGTAGTCCCACCCGTGAATCGGCAGCGCCTCCATTCCGCACAACAGCACCGCAATGCCGCGCGCCTGTGCGGTCTCGATGATGCGGCTCAGGTTTTCTTTGAGACGATCCACCGCGACGCCGCGCAGACCATCATTGGCTCCGAGCGCGACGATGAGGATGCGGACATCGCCCTCGAGCGCGCGTTCGAAACGGCGCTGCGCACCGGTCGACGTGTCGCCGGACACACCGGCGTTGACGACGGTGTACTCGAGACCGGCGGCATCGACACGCTGCTGCAGAAGAGCGGGATAGGCGTGCTCCGGTCCGATCCCTTGACCTGAGGTGAGGCTGTCGCCGAGCGCCACGATTTTTGGACGAGCGGATGACTGAGCCGCGGAAGGGACCGATATCGCTGCCACGAGGAGCACCACCAGGCTGAAACACGCACCGGTCATCGCGCCCTCTGCACCGCGAGGATCGCCATGTCGTCGGTCCGCGGGAATCCAGCGCGAAACGCCGTCAGGTCGCTGCGGCATTCGGCCACGAGCGCCGCCGCGGACGCCGCCGCCGTTTGCGTGGTGACGCGCATGAGCCGCTCCATCCCGTACTCGACATCCGACGGATCGCGAGACTCGGTGACGCCGTCGGTGTAGAGCAACAGCAAGTCGTCGCGATTCATCGCGAGCTGGGTCGTCGCGTACTCGGTGCTGCCGAACAGACCGATCGGCAATCCGGTCGCGGCCAGCGGCGTCGCGCGTCCACCACCCGTCCAGAGCGGCGGACAGTGGCCGGCGTTACAGATCTCGACCGCGCCGGTCGGGTCGGCCCTGCCGCACACGAGCGTCGCGTAGTGATCGCCGCCGGTGCTCTCGCAGAAAATGCGATTGGCCCGCTCGATCAACTGCGGCATCGGGAGCCGAAGCGGCACGAGGCTTCGGAAGATCGCATGCAGATTCGCCATCAAGACCGAGGCGGCGACGCCTTTGCCCGAGACGTCTCCGATGAAGAAGACGAGCTCGCCCTCTTCGCCTGTCATGAGGTCGCAGTAGTCTCCGCTGGCCGGCCCGAGCGGTTCGTAGTGATAGAAGGTGTCCCAGACGTCGAAGGATATCTGCCTGGCCGGCAACAGACCGCGCTGAATGCGGCCGGCGAGATCCAGATCCTGCTCGAGCGCGCGCCGCTCAGCCGCCGTGAGATGATCGAGGCAGTTCCTCACCAGCGGATCGGCCGAAAGGCGGTCGGGCTCAATCGGCTCGTGACAGGCTTCGCACAAGCCGTACGTGTCGTTTGCGATTTTTTCGAGCGCGGCGTCCACTTCGCGCAGCAGCCGTGACAGCTGATCCGGGTTGGGCAATCCCGCGCGGGCCGTTTCGAGCTTCGAGCGGCGGACGATGAGTTTCTCGCGCGCCGCCGATACCGAGAGAGAAATGGTTTGGGGCTCCATCCTCGCAGCCTACCATCCGCGCGCGGCCGCTGATATCTGATTCTTGCTCGGCGACCGATCCCGCCTGCGATCTGCTGCCACATCGGCGGCGGTTAGGCAAGCCACACGCAACGACGAAGGCGGGGAGTTGTCACTGCGCGAGCTAACAGAGCTGACGGAGCGAACGGTTTCACAAACGGAGGAACGGAGGGAACAGAGTACGAACGGAGAAAACCGTGCAGGTTCGACGCGCGCCGCGTCGAACCTCAGTCGAAGACGTGATGCCGCGACATCAGATGCTCGTTCTTCTCCGTTCGCTTCTCCGTTTCTCTGTTTCTCCGTTTCTCCGTTTGTGAATCCGTTGCCTCCGTAATCTCCGTTCACCGTTCACTTCGCGAGCGCGCACAGAAACTCGAACATCAGATTCGACGCGAGGACCGCGGTGATCTGACCGGGACCGTCGTAGAGCGGCGCGACTTCGACGACGTCGCCGCCGACGAGTTTCAGGCCCGCGAGCCCGCGCACCAGCCGCTGCGCCTCGTGGCTCGTGAGCCCGCCGACTTCCGGCGTACCCGTGCCAGGCGCGAACGCGGGATCGACGCCGTCGATGTCGAACGTCATGTACGCCGGTCCGGTCACGATGCGGCGGATCTCCTCGATTGTCCACGCAGTGCCGCGGTCCTTCACCTGCTCGATGTCGATCATCGTGATGCCGTGCTCGCGATGAAAGTCGAAGTCGTCTTCGCCGTACATCGGCCCGCGGATGCCGACCTGGACGAAGCGTGTGCCGTCGATGACCCCCTCTTCGATCGCGCGACGGAACGGCGTGCCGTGGAAGTACTTGCCGCCGAAGTACTCGTCCCACGTGTCGATGTGCGCGTCGAACTGCACGAGCGCGAGCGGACCGTGGCGCTTGGCGAGCGCACGCAGAATCGGCAGTGTGATCGAGTGATCCCCGCCGGCAACGATCGGCCGCGCGCCCGCATCGGCAATCGCGCCGATGCGGGCTTCGATCGCCTCGTACGCCTTCTCGATGCTCACCGGCGGCGCGTCGATGTCACCCACGTCCGCGACGTTGAGCGTGTCGAACGGCGCGACCTTCTGGAAGTAGCTGTACGACCGGATCAGCGACGACTGATTGCGGATCTCGCGCGGACCGTACCGTGCGCCGGGCCGATACGACGTCCCGCCGTCGTACGGCACGCCGACGATCGCGACGTCGAGGCCCTTCGGATCTTCCACGTGCGGCAGCCGCATGAACGTCGCGGGCTGCGCGAAGCGCGGCGATTTGAACGACGCGCGCGGCTGGTTCGGCATATCCGCGCATTTTAATGCGCTATAGTGGCGGCCAACTTTTCTTACCTGTCGTGGGCCCCACGCCCACGACCTGCCGCCGCTCGCTCACGCTCGCGGCGCTGGTTCGCGGCAACGATCCGCTTGGTCGACATGCGCAGAGAGCTCCACGGCGGCCTCAGCACGACCGAGTACTTCACGTTCGGCTTCGGCACGATGATCGGCGTCGGCTGGGTCGTCCTGATGGACGACTGGCTCGCGCGCGGCGGGCCCGGCGGCGGCATCCTCGGATTTCTGATCGGCGGCCTCCTGCTCTTTCCGATCGCGCACACCTACGGGCGCCTCGTGCAGCGCATTCAGGATGCCGGCGCCGAGATCGCGTACACCGAAGGCGTGTTTCCCCCGCTCGTCAGCTTCGCCGCAGGCTGGACGATGGTGCTCTCCTACGCGATTGTGTGTCCGTGGGAAGCGGTGGCAACCGGCAATCTCCTCGCGCGCGTCTTCCCGTCGCTCAACAGCTACGAGCTGTACGCCATCGGCGGCACCCCGATCTACGCGCCGCGCCTTGCCGTCGGTCTCACGCTGACCGCGCTCATCGCGTCGGTCAACTACCGCGGGATCAAACCGAGCGGCGTCTTCCAGGACGTCATGACGTTCGGACTGCTCGCGACGTTCGCGATTTTCACGGTGCTCGGGTTCGCGAAAGGATCGGCCGCGAACATGCGGCCGCTGTTCTCGCAGCCGGGCGCCATGGGTCCGTGGCTCTCGATCTTTCTCGTGCTGCAGATCGTGCCGTACTTCATGACCGGGTTCGAGTCGGTGGCGAAAGGATCGGAGGAGGCGAAGGCGGGCTTCGATCCCCGCAACTTCACCAAGGCCATCTATGCGGCGCTCATCGCCGGGTTTCTCTTTTACGTCATCGTCATCGCGGTCGTGACGTATGTGTACCCGTGGCGTGAGATCGTGTCGGGCCACGTCCGAACCGAAGTGGCGTTCGAGCGGACGTTTGGATCGCATGCCATTGCACAGCTGATTCTGTTCGGCGCGTTCCTGTCGCTCTTGAAGATCTTCAACGGGAACTTCGTCGCCTCCACGCGGATGCTCTACGCAATCGGCCGGCGCAACCTCGTGCACCCGTCGCTCGGCCGCGTCCACGCCGTGCACGGCACGCCGACCGTCGCCATCTCGCTGATGGCGGCGTTCACGGTCGCGGCCGCCATGTTCGGCGACGCGATTCTCGTCCCGATCACCGAAGTCGGATCGCTTGCCGTCGGCGTCGGCTGGCTCTCGGCCTGCGCCGCCTATCTCGCGCGGCGCAGACGTGACGGCCACACTCACGAGTCGTCGACGCTGGCGATTGTGGGATGCGTGGTGAGCGCGGCGATCATCCTGATGAAGATCGTGCCGGGCGTCCCCGGCAGCTTTACGCAACCAGAATGGATCGCGTTCATCGGGTGGAGCGTGCTTGGCGTGACGTTCTGGCTCTTGAGGAGATCAGCGTGATTGAGGCTCGGAAGCGCTGAGCGCGGATAGCGCCTGCTCGATAAACGCGTCCTGAGGCAGAGCACCGAGAATCTCGACCTCGGCGCTGTCTGCGGCAACCACCGTCTTCGGCACGCCCGTCACGTGATACTTGCGCGCGAGGTCGGGATACTCGGTCGCTTCGACCGCGTACGCCGTGATGTTCGGGCTGACGAAGGCCATTTCGTGCGCGAGGCTGACCGCCCGCGGGCAGTGCGGTCACGTCGGCGTCGTGAACACCTGCATGGTCAACGGCTTGTTCACCGCGGCGAGGCGTTTGCGGTTTTCCTGCGTCAGGCCCGGCGGCCGGCCGCCGACGAGGAGAATCGCCTGAATGAGCGAGATGAACTCGTAGCCGGCCGGCGTTCCGAGAAATCTGATTCTGGAGTCTTTCTCCTCGGACACCAGCGCGATGGCGGGCACGCGATCGATGCCGTACTGCTTCGCCTTGTCGCCCTCGAGGACCAGGTTCACCTCTTCGATCGAAATCTTGTCGGAGAGCGGCGGCAGCTCGTCGAGAATCTGCCGCGTCTGCGGGCAGGTCTCGCAGCCGAGCGTCTGCGTGAAAAACAGCAGACGCACCGGCGACGTCATCTCGTTGAACGCCTCGCGAAGTTTGTCCTGGTCGGCCTGAGAAATGAGCGCCATCGATCGATTATGGCACGACGTGCGTGTCGCGCCGTGCCCGCCGTTGGCAGCCCTAACCGCCTCCGCCAAGGCTACGGCGGTCCACCAAAGCCTTCGGCGAAGGTGGAAGGGCTGCGCTACCCGCGAGCACAACGGTGCGAGCGCGTTGGCGAGCGGGGGTGGGGCCCCGCGATCATTTAAAAAGATCGTCGAACGCCCGACGGGCGCTGTTGGGGCTGGCTGAGTCGCCGCCGCTCGCAGGCGTGCCTGTCTGCCGCTCGATGGTCGTCCGCGGCGTGAACAGCGTGCACGTGTTGCGCTCGTCCTTCGGCGCGACGCGCGCCGTCAGCTTGTCGTGCTGCGTGCACTCCCAGCGCACGCTCGTGTCGAACGACACGCAGTGAATGCAGGCGTGGAGATCGACGCCGCAGCGCGTGCAGCGCGCATCGAACGCGACGGTCACGGCGAGGAGATTCCCACAGCGCGTACAACGGAAGACTTCGTGGGCGCCCATGAGATTGGGCGTCTTCGGCCCGCGCTCGTCCTGGAGTTGCCGTCCCGGCGCGCGCTCCTGCGGCGGCCGGGGCGGCTTCGGACCGTGTGGTCCTCGCGGTTTGCCCTCGTCCTGATAGCCGCGCTGGCGGTATTTCCTATCGCTCATCGGCTGACGTGATTATGGCACGGCCGCCACGAACTGAACGTTGGCAGTCTTCGTGCGTCAGCGGGCTGCGATTCACTTCACGGAGGTGATTATGTTGAGGTCCGCGGCGCGCGTCTGTCTTGTTCTGCTTGCCCTGATTGCCCTGGAAGCAATGACGCCGGCGCTCGCCAGTGCGGCCGAGGTGCGCCCGCGACTCAATCTGACAGGCAGAGTCAATGCGACTACAACCATTCCTGCCGCTCTGGTCACGCCGGCCATGGCGGAGAACATCGGTCCCGGTTCGCATCTGCTGATCGACATCCCCAACGCAGGCACCTTCGGGTGCACCGCGAACTTCGTGTGGGCAAGCGGTAACACACGCTACCTCGGCGCGGCCGGTCACTGTTTCATCCCTGCATCAGCCACGGCCACACACGGTCCAGGCGCGAATTACAACGCTTCAGGCGTCGTGGTCCGCGTGTGCGTCAGCAATTGCTCGTTTGGCGGTGAAACCGGATTCACGGTCACGGGCAATCTGGTCCAGCTTGGCGCGGTCGCCTACGCCCGGCAGACTGCGGCCGGTGTGGACATCGGAAACGATTTTGGTGTGGTGACGATCCCGACAGCGCTCGCTCCGATGGTTCGAGCCTCGATGCCGGTGTTTGGCGGCCCGACGGGGACCGACACGGTCACACAAGGTGAGCTGGTCTGCCACTACGGCAACGGCGTGGTCGTCGGCGAAACGTTCGCGACGATGGCGCGCGTCGGCGTTGGGGGCGGATCCAATGCAGCGTCGTGGACGGGCGTGCTCGCAGCGGCGCCAGGCGATTCAGGCTCGGCGGTCGTCACGTGCGACGCGAATGCCACGGGAGTTCAGGGGCGAGGCGCGGCCGGCGTTCTCACGCATCTGGGCGTCAGCGCGCAGGGCGTCGTCTTCGGCACGACCACCGCGCGCGCGATCGCCATGGCGAGCGAGGCGGGGCTTTCGTTGTCGCTGGTGATTCCGTGACGCGGGCGCCCGAGTAGTCCTAAGAACGCGTTGCGGAATTAAGCTCTCCACCACGGAGGACGCGGGGACGCGGAGGAAAAATCCCGTTCTGAACAGGCTGAACCTCCTATCCTCCGTGTCCCCCGTGGTGGCGAGGTAGTCCTGAAACGCAGTCTAAAGGCCTGCGCTACTGGCGACAGGCGTCAGGTCTCGCAGAAACTCTCCGAGATAACTGCCCCACACGGCCGGCAGCGAGTGCGTGCCGTGGCCGCGTGTCTTGTCGCTCGTCGGAATCAGGACGTAGCGGCCGCGCTTCACGCGCGGCATAAGCTTCTCCATCAACCCCAGCTCCGGCGGATTGACGACATCATCCGCCGAATTGATCGCGAGCACGGCCGCGGTAATCTTGTCGAGGTTCGGCGACGGATCGTAGTCGCGCGACGCATGGTACTGATAGAGCATGTCGTTCGCGTCGGTCGATGCCAGCCGCGACTTGATCTGATCCTCGTACCACTTGTCCGCCGCGTCGCGTGTCGGCGCGGTCTTGTGCCACTGCAGCGGACTGCTGGTCATCATCATCAGGAGATTGATGGCGCCGGCGAGCCCTTTCCGGGGCTGCTCCACGTAGTCGCCGTTCTTCCAGTCCGGGTCCTGCGTGATGCTGTCGATGATCATCTTGCGCATGACGCGATTGCGCCCCGCGATCGCAGTGGGCGCGCTCGCGAGTGGCACGAGGCCGTCGACGAAATCCGGATACATCTCGCCCCAGACCCAGCAGTGCATCGCACCCATCGACGTGCCGAGCACGAGCCGCAGGTGATTGACCTTCAACCCGTCGGTGAGCAGCGTGTGCTGCGCGTGGACCATGTCGTCGTAGGTGTATTTCGGAAAATGCGCGTGCATCGCGTCGCTTGGCTTGCCCGACTTTCCGTGGCCGATACCGTCGGGCAGGATGATGAAGTAGCGGGTCGCGTCGAGCAGTTGTCCGGCGCCGAACAGCTCGGCGCCGAACGTCTGACTCAGAAATCCGGCGCCGGTGCCGCCGGTGCCGTGAAGAATCAGCACTGCGTTACGCACCACGCCGGATGCGTCACGCCGCGGCGTCCCAATCGTTCGATAGTGCAGATTCATCGACGGCAGCGTCTCGCCGGTCGCGAACGTGAAGTCGCGGACGACGAAGTCGGCTTCCACCGGTGTCGGATACGTGGCAGCGCGTGCGGCCGGTGCCGCGCACAAGATCGACAACACGCAGAGAACACGGACGCGCATCACGCCGCTCATTGACATCTCCACGCTCGGCTAAAAGCCTTCGCGCTACAACTCCGACCCTGACGCTCGGGTAAAGCCTCCGCGCTACACCATCGCGATCAAAGCGATCCAATCTAGAAACGATAGACGACGGTCACTTGGAGCGCGCGCGCCGGCTGCTGATTGCGCATCTGCAGGTAATTCGCCGTGTTGAACTGTTCGTTCGCGCCGTTGTAGTTGTACTGCGTGAAGTCGCCGGCGTTGAGCAGATTGAAGATGTTCGCGGCGAGCTCGACGTTGTTGGTGCGGCTCAGATCGATCTTCTTCCCGATCTTGAGGCCGAGTGTCTTGACGGCCGGCGCCATCACCTGGCCTTCGCCGCGCGTGTCGTACGCGAACCGCATGCGGGTTGACAGTGGATTCGACGCGCTGAAGCCGGTTGACGATACGACCGTCGACGGTCCGAACACCGCGAGCTGCGGATCGCCGACCGACAGCAGCTTGACGACGGGGCCCGTCCACGGGCCGGCTTCGACCGTGTAGCTGGCAGCCAACACCACACCGTACGGCGCGTACCACGAGCCGCCGAAATTCAATCGATATTTCTGCCACGTCGGACCGTAGGTGTGCACGGTCGTGCCGGTCGTGATCGGCAGGCTGTTGTCCTCGTTGTTGCCGCGCGGCATGTACAGCAGCTTGTCGTTGGCAAACGCGCCCGGCTGAATGAACCGCGCCGGGTCGGTGGGATTCCAATCGCCGCTCATGTGCTGCCACTGGCGATTGATGCCGGCCATGAACTGGAATCCATGCGACAGGTTCTTGGTCGCGGTGATCTCGAGCGCCGTGTAGTTCAAACGGCTCCAGGAATTGTTCGTCTGCTGGTACACGATGCCGCGGTTCGTGTCGACCTTGCCGAAACCGCCGAACGCCTGGTTCGGGCCGCTCGGATAAAAGCCGTTGATGTCGACGCGCGCGTACATGTCCTTGTAGACGCGATGAATGCCGGCGACGTCGATGCCAATCGAGTACGGCAGCTGCATCCGGTAGCCGAGAATCTCTTCGTCGAGATACGGCTGGTGCAAATTCGGATCGAACTCCGAAGACGCCAGCGATCCTGTCCGCCCCGGCGTGAGGAACGTCGTTTCGAACACGCCGTCGCCGTCCAGGTCGTAGGTATCTCTGAACGCCGCCGCGCCCGCCGAACCGAACAACGTCACGGCATCGCGCCCCATCATCTGCTCACCCAGGCGCACGTAGCTGCCGCGCAGCACGTTCTTCGCGTTCTTCGTCACGAGATACGAGAACCCGACGCGCGGCTGGACGATGTGCGCGTTCTCGCGGACGACGCTGAAGATCTTGTCGTAGCGGCGCACCCAATCGAGGCGGACGCCGACGTTTGCGGTGAGGCGCGGCATCGGCTTCCAGTTGTCCTGGACGTAGACCGCCAGGTTCCTGTCGCGTGCCATGCGTGTCGTCAACTGGAGCGGGGTCGCGTACTGCCGGTGGAACGGCACCGTGCCCTTCGACATGTCGTTCGGATCTATCTGCTTGCGATCCTCGATGAGGAAGCCGTCGTTGAGGTACAGGGTCGTCGTGTCGTAGGTGCTGCGCGGCGCACCGAAGAAGCCGGTCATGAACTCGTGCGATCCGGCCAGACCGTCTTTGAAATACGTGAGATCGGCGCGAAGCGTGATCATCGAGGACGGCAGGTACTGGATCAAGCCGCCGGCCTGGTTCCCTCCTTCGACGAGCCGGCCGTTTCCAATCAGCTTGCCGCCCGAGAGGTTGGCGAGCTGGTGGATGGTGACATCCGGTCCCGTCCCCAGCTTCCCCTCGAAGGTCTTCGCGTCGGATCCGCCCTTGTTGTTGTACGACGCGAGGAGCGTCGTCGTGATCTTGTTGCCCCACACCGACGTGACCTTGCCGCCGTAGAGTCCGCCGCCGGTCGAAAAGACGAAGCTGCGAGTGTAGTTGTATTCGCGGTCGCCGGTTGATGTCAGCCGATCCGTTTGGACGAACGCCGCGATCTGGTGCGTGCGCGCCTGCATCGTCACTTTCCCGTACGGCTGTGTGCTCTTGGTTGTGTTGTTGAAAAGATCGGCGCCCGGAAAGAACGCGTTGAGGCGTCCCACTTCCGCTGGGGTTCGGCTGATGCCGGCTTCGAGGTCGGCGCGCCGAAGGGCACCGAAGAACCAGATCTTGTCGCGCTTGATCGGCCCGCCGAGGCCGCCGTCGAACTGCTTGATGATCGCCGTCGTCGGCGTCCCGACGGCACCGGTTGAAGGCTTGCACGCGGCGCTCGGCGCGCAGTTGTTCACGTTGCTGGTGTTCCAGGTGTTCGGCTGGTACGCGTAGGCGCCCGATCCCTTGAACGTGTTGCCGCCGCTCTTCGTGATGACGTTGATGTTGAGGCCGACGCCCATCGGCGCGGACGCGTCGACGCCGCCGGTCTTCACCTGCGTGTCGCTCACCATGTCGGCGCCCATCGCGACGTAGGTGATCTGCGCGTCCTGATAGTTCGACGCGATCGCGCCTTCGAGCTGGACGACATGCGCGAAGTGCTCGGTGCCGTGGCCGAAGTACACCATGCGGCCGCTGCCATCGTCGAACGGCCGCGAGTGCACGCCGGGCGTGATCTCGAGGAAGTCGCTCCAGTTGCGGCGCGCCTGAATCGGCATTTCCCGCTGGAACTCGCCGCTGATGTTCAGCACGTTGCTCGGGTTGCTGACTTCGAGCATCGGCGATTCGCCCGACACCGTGATCGTTTCGGAGAGCGACGCGAGCTTCATCGCGATGTCGACCTGGAAATTCGCGCCGGCGCGGAGCAGCACGCCCTGACGCTTGAACGCGGCGAAGCCGGAGAGATCGGCGGACACCTCGTAGGTGCCCGGGGGCAGATTGATCAGGCGATAGTAGCCTTCGGCGTCGGTGATGGATGACACCGGCTGGATCAGCGCCTCGCCGCGGGCGGACACGGTGACGCCGGGGAGCGCCCCGCCCTGTTCGTCGGTGACGTATCCACGAAGACTGCCGGCGCCGGTCTGCGCTGCGGCCGCCGCGGCGGTCAGCAACACAAGCGCGAAGGACAGGATTAGACGTCTGCGAATCATCGTGGCCTCCAGGAGAAACAAGGAACCGGCGACTAGTGGAGTGTCTTCCGAAGGACTACCGGGCCGCTCCGCTGTCGCGGCCCGAAATCGCGGTCGAAGGCTCGGTTGTGACTAGTACTCCTTCAGCTGATACGGTCCACTAGTGCGGCGGCGGGGATGAAATACTTCGCGCTTTATATATCACGGCGCGTGACATCACAGCGCTCGATGAAGAGGATTGTGGTATATCTCGCCGCACGAACTCCGATTTTTTGAATGTGAAGGAGACGAAAATGTCGCGATCTCATCGGATCCGCCTGCTCGTCGGAGTGATCGTGGCTGCTCCGATCGCGTTCGCCACGATGGTGGCCCAGTCGCCGCGTCCGATGGGCATCGTGGATCTCCTGTCGGTGCCGCGGCTCGCCGATCCCCATCTGTCGCCAGACGGCCGCGACATTGTCTTTACGAAGAGTGACGCCGACTGGAAGAGCGGCAAGCGGATCACGCACATCTGGCGGGTTCGCGCCGACGGCAACGAGCCGCCGATCCAACTCACGAACGGCGCCGAGAACGAGGACGACCCGCGCTGGTCGCCCGACGGCAAGACGATCGCCTTCACGGCGAAACGCGGAGACGACGAGTTCGCGCAGATTTATCTCCTGCCGGTCGACGGCGGCGAGTCGCGGCGCCTGACGTCGCACGCAAGCGCCGTGTCGGCCATCTCGTGGGCGCCGGACGGATCGGCGCTGTACTTCAGCGCACCGGAGCCGAAGACGGCCGACGAAAAGACACGCGACAAGAACAAAGACGACGTATACGCGTACGACGAGAGCTACAAGCACACGCATCTGTGGAAAGTGCGTGTCGAAAGCAGCGCGGAGCGGGGCGGTGGGGTCCCCGCGGAGCGTGTCCGGGGGGCAGGGGCCCCCGGAGTAATCGAAGAGGCGCGCATCACCGACGGCAACTACTCGGTGACGGCGTACGAGCTGTCGGACGACGGCAAGAAGATCGCGTTCCATCGGGCGCCGACGCCGCTGCTTGGATCGGGCGCGGACAGCGAAGTCTGGGTGATGGGCGCCGACGGATCGGGCGCGGTGCAGCTGACGAAGAACAGCGTGCAGGAGAATGACGCGTCGGTGTCGCCGGACGGATCGCAGGTGTTGTTCCTGTCGGGCTCCAACGCGACGTTCGAGACGTACCACAACGGACGGCTGTTCGTCGTGCCGGCCTCCGGCGGCAGCGCGCGGGCGTTGGTGGGCGAGCAGGAGCCGACCGCCGTGGATCGCGCGTTCTGGTCGGCCGACGGCAAGACGATCTATTTCCTCACCAACATGGGCGTGCACGAAGAGCTGTTTGCCGTCGAGGCGAGGGGCGGGAAGCCGTGGCAGCTCACCGACGGCAAGCACAACATCGCTGCCCCATCACGCACGCGCGATCGGTTCGTCTTCACGATCAGCGATTCAGCATCGGGCGGCGAAATCTGGACGATGGATCTCCGTGGCGGGCGCCTCAGCGGAGCGGGGCCCTCGGGGCCCCCGCGAAGCGGTGACCGGGGGGCAGGGGCCCCCGGATTGAACAAGGTCACGCATGTGTTCGACTATCTCGCGCGCGACTTCAAGCTCGGACGCCAGGAAGCGATCCAATGGAAAGGCGCCGACGGCGCCACCGTTGAAGGCATCCTCACGTATCCGGTCGACTATCAGCCGGGCCAGAAATATCCGCTCGCGGTGATGACACACGGTGGACCGCAGGCGGCTGACAAGTACGGCATCGGATCGGTGACGTACGAGTTCCAGGTGCTGGCGGGCAAGGGTTATGCGTCACTGCAGCCGAACTATCGCGGCAGCACCGGCTACGGCGACGCGTTCCTGCGCGACATGGTCGGCCACTATTTTCAGAACGCGCACCTCGACGTCATGACCGGCGCCGACGAGATGA
>Ga0137399_10000507_pt1 | contig 15588 bp, 10 predicted proteins | sample czorhiz316metaG_FD_104810 | JGI IMG/M metagenome (GOLD analysis project Ga0137399, IMG submission 104810) | Vadose zone soil microbial communities from Angelo Coast Range Reserve, California, USA - czorhiz3.16 metaG | ecosystem: Environmental > Terrestrial > Soil > Vadose zone | place: USA...
CAGCGCAGCATCACGACGCGAGCGGTCCGCACCTGCCGGCCGGCTTCCACGCGGGCGAGGTAGAGCCCGGGGCGCACCGCGTGACCGGCGTCATCGCATCCGGGCCACGTCAACGCACGCGGGCCGGCGGCGAACCCACCGGCTCCCGACGTCCAGACTTCGCGGCCGGTCGGATCATAGATCGCGAAGCGGACCCGAGCCGGCTGCGGCAGCTCGATCCGGAACGAAACCACGCCGCGGCTCGGGTTCGGGGTCGGCGGGGAGAGCGAGAACGCAGCGACCTGCGCTTCCGGCGCATCCGTGGTGCCGTCGTAGCGGATGCGATAGACCAGCTCCCGCCCGATCGCCACGTAGTAGAGATCTCCACTCACCGGATGGTTCGCGAACGCGACCGGGCGTCCGGTGCCGGTGGCGAAATCCAGCACCGAGACCAGCTCGTCGCCGGGACCCACCTCGAGGACGCGAATCCAGTCGCGCCCGTAGTCGCCGAAGAAATAGGCGCCGCGGTAGATCGGGGGGTACTTGAAGCCGGTGTAGAAGCGGCCGCCGGCGATGACTCCGCCGGTCAGGCCCGGCGGAACGCTGAGCGTCGGGAACAGGTGATTGAGCGCGAGGAGCGGATCGGTGAGCGTCCCGGGATTCTCCGGCGTGCCGAGGGTTCCGCATCCGCACTGTGATGGAGTCGCGGTGGGATACTCCGGGGACGGATTGAAGCCTTCGAAGCACGGCCAGCCGAAATTCAGACCCGGCGTCGGGACGATGTCCAGCTCCTCCCAGTTGTTCCAGCCGACGTCCCCGACGTACAACGTCCCGGGGTAGGCGTCGGAGATCAACGGGGACCCGGTGCCGGGGCGGCGGGCGATGCGGAACGGATTCCGAAGCCCGTACGCCCAGACCCGCGAACGCGCCGACTTCGGATTGCCGTCGAAGTAGGGGTTGCTGGGATAGCCGTCGCCGGTGGCCGGATCCACGCGCAGGATCTTGCCGTCGAGACTGCCGAGATCCTGGGAACGGAACGCGCCGATGTCTTGCGCGGGATCGGTCCGCCCCGGCGCGAACAATCCGGGATCGAGCCCGCCGGAGTCCATCTGCTCGAAATGTGCTCCGTCGCCGGCCGCGACCAGAAGACTGCCGTCCGAACCCCACTCGAGCGCCGCGATGGTGTGGGTTCCGGAACCGTTTGGGAATCCCTCGCTCCAGGTGGCGCCGATCAGCACCTTGCGGGTGGACTCGTCCACCGCGTTCGAATCGGTCGCGCTGACTTCGTAGCGCACCAGGCGCGCAAACGCGTCGTCGTAGTTGTCGAGCTCGATGCCGTCCGAGTCGGGATCCACGGTGTAGAGAAAGTAGAGTCTCCGGTTGTTCACGAAACCCGGGTCCACCGCCACCGCGAGCAGGCCCCGATCGTCGGTGTTCAGCACCTCGTCCTCATGGGACCACATCGGCCAGCGCTGGTTGCCGCGCACCACGTAGACGATGCCGCCCTTCTCGGCCACCAGAATCCCGCCGCCCGGCAGGAACGCGATCGAGGTCGGCAGGTCGAAGTGAAACGCCAGCGTGTCGGCGACGAAGCCGCCCGGCAGCGACAACGGCGCGGCGCGCGAGGGAAGAGCGAGCAGCGAGGACCCCAGGGCGAGCACCAGCAGCCAGGCGGCGCAGGGCACGGAACAGCGCGCGATCGAATTCGAAACCGAAGTCACACCCCTCATGGGAATGCTGGAACCCGACAGGGGGTGGGGTAAGATGAGAGCCGGTAGACATTCCAACGGCGTCGAAGATCCTTCGTTCCGGGAGAGCTCGATCCCATGACCGCGACCACTTGCCCCGCGGAGACTCGGAAGCACCGGCTCGGGCCGGAATTCGCATTCACGCTGACCTGCGCCTCGCTGCTCGGCGCTTCGGCGGCCCAGGCAGCGTGGAAGGACTACGCCGGGAACCCGCAGCACACCGCAATTTCCAGTGTGGCCTCTCAGCCGCTGGAATACATCATCTGGCAGATGCCGGTCGATCTGAACCCCCAATACAGCGGCACGGCGCTTTACATCCACTACGGCTCGCCGCTCATCACGAACGCCAACACCATTCTGGTTCCGGTCAAGACCGGAGTCGCCGACAGTTTCCGCGTCGAGGCGCGTAACGGTGCCACCGGGGTGCTGCTCTGGCAATACGACTCCGACTATACGCTGCCGCCGCACAACTGGGTGCCGAGCTATTCCGGCACGCTCACCCCCGCGGGGCGACTCTACATCCCGGGGGCAGGCGGCACGCTGTTGTACACCGAGAACACCGACGCCGCCGGTCCTCACACGTTCACGCGCGTCGCGTTCTTCGGACTCGCGATCTACAACGGCAATCCCACCGCGTTCAATTCGAGTGTCCAGATCTGCACGCCGCTCACCAGCGATGCCCAGGGCAACATCTATTTCGGTTTTCGCTCGACCGGACTCAATCCGCTCGGCATGTCGAGCGGCCTGGCGAGGATCGCACCCGATGGCTCCGGCCTGCGCGTCTCGGCCTCGACCGCGACTTCTGGGAATGTCACCGAGATGCTGATGAACTGCGCCCCGGCGCTCAGCAACGATGGTCAGACGGTATACGTCGGAATGCGCTCCACCAGCAGCAGTCCCGGGTATCTGGTTGCACTCTCTGCCGCGAACCTGACGCCGCTCGGGACGGTGCTGCTCATGGATCCCAACACTTTCAACGCCGCACGCCTCCTGAACGAAGGCACGTCGTCGCCCATGGTCGCACCGGACGGCAAGGTGTACTTCGGGGTGGTGGAATCTCCCTCCGGGTCGAATGCGTACCGCGGCTGGCTGCTGCAGTTCAATTCCAACTTCACGCCGTCCGGCGCACCCGGGGCGTTCGGGTGGGACGACACGCCGTCGGTGGTCCCGGCCGCCGCCGCGCCCACGTACACCGGCAGCTCGCCCTACCTGCTGATGTGCAAGTACAACTTCTATGCGGGGGTTGGCGACGGGGTCAACAAGATCGCGATCCTGGATCCGAATGACACGCACGTGGACGCGTTCAGCGGGGTCACGACCATGAAGGAAGTGCTGACCATCGCAGGAGTCACGCCCGACGATCAGGGGCCGGCGTTCCCGAACGCGGTGCGGGAGTGGTGCATCAACACGGCGGTGGTGGACCCGTTCACGCACAGCGTGCTGGCCGGCAGCGAGGACGGCCGGCTGTATCGCTGGGACCTCGCCACGAATACGTTCACCGAATCCATCACGCTGACGCCGGGCGTGGGCGAGGCCTACACGCCGACGCTGATCGCGCCGGATGGCAAGGTGTACGCCATCAACAACGCCACGCTGTTCGCGGTCGGGGCGGCGTCCGCGGCGGTGGACCCCTCCGCGCCGAACCCGGCCGGCTTCCGGATCGAGCCGGCGCGGCCCGATCCATTCGTGTCCGTGACCACCGTGCCGTTCTCGCTGCCTCGGGCTGGCCGCGTGAAGGTCGACATCCTCGACGTCTCCGGGCGCAGGGTCACCGCGCTCCTCGATCGGGACCTCCCGGTGGGTGAGCACGACGTCCGGTGGGACGGCCGCGACGCGGGCGGCCACGCCCGCCCGGCCGGGATCTATTTCGTTCGGATCGCGTTCGGCTCCGAGATGCTGACGCGCCGCATCGCGTTCACGCGCTAGCGCCGCCTCGCGCAGCACCAGGGAGGCGGCGCTCGTCGCCCCGAGTCCGACGCTCGCCCGCATTCGTCCACGCGGAGCCAACGCCCGGCCGGTAGAGATTGTCTGACCCGGCGCGCCCACCGATCTTGCACGCTTGTACCTGTCGCGGCGCATCCCGAACGCCGGCGTCCGCCCCATCACCCAGGGCCACCATGACTCGCCAGACGATCCGACGCTTCGCCACCCTCGCATGCGGCACGCTGCTGCTCGCACCGGCGGCCGCGTATTCCGCCGACCCCAAGCCCGGCCCGCAGCTCACCATCCAGCGCGCGGCCGGTCCGATCACCGTGGACGGGGATCTGTCGGACCCGGGTTGGAAGGGCGTCACGCCGATCACGACCTGGTACGAAACCAACGTCGGCGACAACGTCGAGCCGCAGGTCAAGAACGTCGCGTACCTCACGTACGACGACAAGTACTTCTACGCGGCGTTCGATTTCCAGGACCCGAATCCCTCGGGGGTGCGCGCGCCGCTCGGCGATCACGATGCCGTGAACGGCTCCACCGACTATGCGGGCGTGATCGTGGACAGCCACAACGACGGCAAGACCGCGCAGATGTTCCTCGCGAACTACCGCGGTGTTGAATACGACGCGATCAGCAGCGACGCGACCGGGGAGGACAATTCGCCCGACTTCTTCTGGGACGCGATCGGCAAGCTCACGCCCACCGGCTGGACGCTCGAGATCCGGATTCCATTCTCTTCACTGCGATACGCCAACGTGGACGTGCCGACCTGGGGGATCCTGCTGTATCGAAACTACCCTCGCGACCACCGCTACCAGTTCTTCTCCGCGCGGCTGCCGCGCGACGTGAACTGCTTCATCTGCAACTCGAGCAAGCTGGTCGGACTCCAGACGCTGCCGCACGGCTCGCATCTGGTGGTGGCGCCGTTCGGGACCGTGTCCCAGAAGAGCGAGCCGCTGCCGGGCCTCGGGGATCCGCTCACGACCCAGGACGCCAAGGCCGACGGCGGCGTTGACGTGAAATGGAATTCGTCGTCGAGCCTCGCGCTGGATGGAACCGTGAGACCGGACTTCTCCCAGATCGAATCCGACGCGGCGCAGATCGTGGCGAACGAGCGCTTCGCGCTGTTCTATCCCGAGAAGCGCCCGTTCTTTCTGGAAGGCGTGGATCTGCTCGCCACCCCGATCCAGGCGGTCTACACCCGCACCATCACGTCGCCGAGCGTCGGCTTTCGCGCCACCGGCAAGATCGGTGGGACCGCGTATACGGCGCTCGTCACCCACGATCGGGGTGGGGGCCAGGTGATCGTGCCCGGACCCCTGGGCTCGGACTTCGCGGACCAGGACTTCTCGTCCGAGGTGGGTGTGATGCGGATTCGCCACGACCTCGGGCGCTCGTTCGTGAGCCTGCTCGCGACCTCGCGGGTGATCGACAAGGGTGGTCACAACCTGGTCGTCGGCCCGGACTTTCAGTGGCGTCCGGAGGCCTCCGACGCGGTGACCGGGCAGGTGTTGCTGAGCCAGAGCCAGACGCCGAACCGCCCCGACCTGGCGTCGGAGTGGGATGGACGCGATCTGTCGGACCACGCCGCACTGGCTTCCTGGTCCCACAATACCGAGCACGTGGACTGGTACACGCAGGGACTCGACTACGGCAAGGAGTTCCGCGCCGACGACGGGTTCGTCCCGCAGGTCGGCTATCGCGAGGCTTTTCTCGACGGTGGCTACACCATTCGGCCGAAGCAGGCATTCCTGACTCGCGTGCGATTCTTCACCACCGACTACTACGACGCGGCGACCGAGAATGGTGAAGCCCTGGCGCAGCGCGTCTCGGTGGGCTCCGGAGCGGATGGCGGCTGGAACAGCTTCGTGCGGATCGAACTCAACCAGGAAAGCTACCGTGCGGGAGACCAGTGGCTGCCGCGCTTCCGCCCGCGCGTTCTGGTGCAGGCCAACCCCGGCAAGGTGCTGAATGCGCTGTCCATCGACACCTTCTTCGGCGAGGACATCGACTTCACGAACGCGCGTCGCGGACACGGCGTGAGCTCCACGATGAGCCTGACTCTGAGGCCGAGCGAACACCTCGAGCTGCGCGGCGACGGCGCCTACCGGACTCTGGACGTGAATACCGGGACCAGCTCCGGCCGGCTGTTCACCGCCGACGTCGCGCGGCTGCGTGCGACCTGGGCGTTCAACTCCAGATCGTTCGTGCGCGTGATCGGGCAGTATGTCCAGACCCGGCGTGACACCCTGCTTTACACCTCTCCGATCGACCACCGGGAGGCGGACTTCGCCTCCTCGGCTCTGTTCGCCTTCAAGCTGAACTGGCAGACCGTATTCTATGTAGGCTATGGAGATGCGCGGGAGTACCTGGTCGTGACGGATCGCATGGAGGACAACGGGCATCAGGCGTTTACGAAGGTCTCCTACGCCTGGCAGCAATAGTCGGCCGCGCGTGCGCCTTTAGGGATTGATCCCGTTCGTGTTCAACCAGCCGTTGCTGGCGGGGGCGTTCTTCGAGCCGGCCGTTACCGGCTTCGCGCGGCTTCCGGCCGGCAATTCGTTTGAGAGCTGGCGGCTCTTCTCCTCGATCCACGCGATGTCGGCCTCGGAGTTGAGCGCGCGCGCCGCCTCGAGCCCGCGCGCCAGCGACGCGGCGGCGCCCGCACTGTCTCCGATCTGCTCGAGGCACACCGCCTGGTTCTCCCACACCATCGGGTCCCCCGGAATCAGCGGGACGAGCTTCTGGTAGATGGCGAGCGCCTCGGGATAGCGACCGCCAAACATCAGGACCAATCCGAGCCGGATCGCACTCTCGAGATCGCTCGGGTCACGGCTCAGGTTCTCACGGTACGCGGTGGATGCGCGATCGCTGAAGAACGTCACGAAGCCGGGGTCGTCGAGCTTCACGAACGATAGAGCTGGCATGCGCGCTCTCGCGGTCGCGATGCCGCGCGGGAGCTGGCACAGCAGGAACTCGCCGTTCGGAAGCACCGCGACCCAGGCGGAATCGGGGCCCATCATGGCGCTGTGGAGCCGCAGCAGCAGCGGATTCGACGTGGGAGGGACCTCGACGTACACCGGGTCCACCGCCCACAAGTCCACGCCATAGTCGCGCGCGTAGTCCAGGCTCGCAAAGCGATCGTGTGCCATCAGGCGCTGCGCGAGCGGCAGGGAGTGCGCGACATGCGCGTCGGTGAGCCCGAGGCGGTCCAGCGTGCGCACGTTCGAGTAGTAGGGAATCGCGCCGATGCTGTTCATCGCGATGCACACGTCGCGGGGCAGGACCCCCGAGGCGAGCACCCGGGCGAGCCGCTTCCCCTCGGCCATGGTGGCTTCGCAGAACATCCGGTGCTCTTCCTGCCGCACCAGAACGTAGCTTGCCGTGAGGCGGCGCAGGCGGACGCGATACGCGTTCGCGAGCATCCTCAGGCCGGGGAGCCGATAGATCGGGTCGCGGGCCGGATCCATGAAGTCCCGCGCCGACGGGGTTCGATCCAGCACCGCACCGGGAAAGCCCGAGAAGTACCGCCGGCTGAACTGGACGTGACTCTGCCACGGCAGTTCCCACAGGCCGAGCGCGACCAGCAACACGGTTCCGGCGAGGGCCGCGCGATGGACCCGAAGTGATGAGAGCCAGACCAGACCATCGGCGAGCAGCAGGAACAACAGCGGGAAATAGAGATCCAATGGACGGTATTCGAAATGATCCCCCCCGAACGAAGCGACGAAGATGCCCTGGGGGATCATGAGCGAGAGGAACATCACGGGGGTGAGCGCGGCGCGGCGGCGCAGGTTCCAGACCACGCCGGCGATCACGAGCGGGAGCCACAGCCAGAGCGCGTACTCGATCACCCACGTCAGGAAATACGGCCCGCCCGAGCTCCACCACGCGCGCCCGCCAACCTTCGCGATGTAGGTGTTCGGGAGCCACTCCCCGTAGTAGAGACGGCGGAACGCCGTGTGGGCGACCGCGAACGCCAGCACCGGCAGCCAGTCGATGACCAGCGCGCGCACCGCGATCCGCCCGGCGCGAGCCCGCCACGCCGCCGCGACCGCGAACGCGGACACGGCGTAGAGCGTTCCCTCCGGCCTCATCAGCAGACCGAACGCGAAGTACCACGCGGCGAGCGAGCGCATTGGGACTCCGCGTTCACGCGATTCGAGCTCGGCGATGAGACGCAGGGCACCGCCGATGATCAGGAGCTCGAAGAATCTCGTTCCGAGCCCGCTGCTCGACCACATCGCGATGCTGCGGGTCACCGCCATGAGCGCGAGCGGGACAATCGCGATCCATGGAGAACCCAGCGCCGAGTAGCGGCGCCAGGCGAAGCGGGCGATGACGGCCCACAGCGCCACGGTCGAGAGCATCGACAGCGCCAGCGCGCCCTGCTCGGGCGGAATGCCGAGCCGATGGAGCCCGGCCAGCAACAGTACCCAGAGGAAATTCGTGTAGCCCTCGACCCGCCCGAATCCCGGGTTGAACACGAGTCCGGCCCCGCGGCTCAGATTCACCGCATAGCGGAACGAGATGAAGGCGTCGTCGGTCAGGAACCGGTACAGCCAGGAATGCGCCAGGAGCGCACCGAGGGTAAGCCCCATCGCGAGCCCCAGCGGCAGCGGGAGCCGGTTTCCGGCGGACGGATTCACGGCTTCGAAACTGCGTTTCACTCTAAGCGCACCACTCTCGGCCTCGGGGATTCCCGGTCCACGCGCGGAAGCCCGCCGGAGGTTCGGAAGGGCAAGCCAACCCAGGTCCATGGGAGGTGGGGGTCCGCATCATATTGGACGCCTGCCCCGGACGAAAAGTTGCTCGCGCTGGTCTCCCTGGAAGCGGCGCTGGAGGGCGGATTTGCCGACGTCCGGTCAGCCTCGCTTCACCACCAACCGGGTGATGTCGTCAGATTGCCGCTCGCCGTCGGCAATCCCACCCCTGGCCGCCCCATTGGCAGAAAACGTGGGAACCCTGTCATTGTCTCCAGGGCCCACCCGCGCCATGCTGTGGGCATGACGAATCGAACCCGCGTCCGGCCGCGATCCCGGCGGGCAATGACACGCCCCGGCACCCGTCGCGTCGCGATGCTGGCGTATCCGGCCGTCCAGATCCTCGACGTGATGGGCCCGCTCGAAGTGTTCGCCCGGACCTCCCGCTGGCTCAAGGATCACCGCGGACGGCGCGACGACGCCTACCACGTCGAGATCCTCGGGATCCGGCGCGGCGCGTTTCGGGCGTCCTCGGGCCTCCGGCTCTACGCCGATCGCCGTTTCGACCAGGTCCATGGCGGGCTCGACACGCTGATGATCGCGGGCGGGGTGGGAGCGGAGCGCTACTGCCGGCGCGCGCCGTTGCTGCGCTGGATTCGCGCGCAGTCGAAACGCGTGCGCCGACTGGCCTCGATCTGCACCGGGGCGTTTTTCCTCGCCGAGGCCGGGCTGCTCAAGCGGCGGCGCGCCACCACGCACTGGGGCTACTGCGACGAGCTGGCGCGGCGCCATCCCGACATCCACGTCGAGCCGGATCCCATCTTCGTGCGCGACGGATCGCTCTACACTTCGGCGGGGGTCACGGCCGGGATGGATCTCGCACTGGCGCTGGTCGAGGAGGACCACGGCCGCGAAGTCGCGCTCGCGGTCGCGCGCGCACTGGTGATGTTCCTGCAGCGCCCGGGAGGTCAGGCGCAGTTCAGCGCGCAGCTCGCGGTCCAGCTCGCGGAGCGCGAGCCGCTGCGCGACCTGCAGGCCTACATCCTGGATCACCCGCGCGAGGACCTCTCGGTGCCCGCTCTGGCGCGGCGTGCCGCGATGAGTCCGCGCAACTTTGCCCGCGTGTTCACGCGTGAAGTCGGCACCACGCCCGCGCGCTTTGTGGCTTCGGCGCGGGTCGAGACCGCGCGCCGGCTGCTCGAGGAATCCACCGAGAGCCTCGAGGCCATCTGCACCCTGAGCGGCCTCGGCACTCCGGAGTCCATGCGGCGGGCGTTCCTGCGCGTGGTCGGAACCCCGCCCGGTCAGTATCGCGGTCGCTTCAATCGGCCCCAGCGCAATTCCACGGGAAGGAGCACGCTCCAATGAATTCTCGAATTCGCAGGTTCGTGATTCGAATCCTCGTCACGCTGGTCGTGACGCTCGCGATCCCGGTCCCCTCCGGGACCGCGGAGGCCAGGCACTACGTCTGCGTCCCGTGCGGACTGCCATGCGACTCCGGCGTGTTCGACGCACCCGGCACCTGTCCGAAATGCGGCATGGCGCTCGTGGATCAGGACTCCGCAGCCGCGCTTCAGACCCCGAGCCTGAAAGTGGCGATCCTGATCTTCGATGGGGTCGAGATCATCGATTACACCGGGCCCTATGAAGTGTTCGGGTCGGCCGGCTTCGACGTCTACACGGTGGCGGCGACCCCCGACCCGATCACGTCCGCCATGGGGATGACCGTGATTCCGAAGTTCACGTTCGCGAACGCTCCGCAGCCCGACGTGCTGGTCGTGCCGGGCGGCGGAGTGAAGGTGGCCCGCGACCACGCGCCGACCCTGAAATGGATCCGCGAGACCACCGCCCGCGACCGGCAGACCATGTCGGTCTGCAACGGCGCGTTCATCCTCGCCAGCGCGGGCCTGCTGGACGGTCTCGAGGCCACCACCACCAGCGGCAACATCGAGCGCCTGCGGCGCGAGTTTCCGAAGGTGAGCGTGATCGAAGATCGTCGCTACGTGGACAATGGCAAGATCATCACTACCGGTGGACTCACCGCCGGAATCGACGGCGCGCTGCACGTCGTCGACAAGCTGATCGGCCGCGGCAACGCCCAGGCGGTCGCGCTGGGAGAGGAGTACGAGTGGCGCCCCGAGGGAGGATTCGCCCGCGCCTCGCTCGCGGACCGTCAGATCCCGGACCTGGATCTCGACCGGATCGGCAAGTGGGAGTACGCGCATACCCAGGGGGGAACCGATCGCTGGGACGTCGCGGTGAGAGGCCGTTCGGATCTCGGCGTCACGGGCTTGATGGACTACCTCGCGAAGGGGCTCGAGGAAAAGGGGAAATGGACGCTGGTGAAGTCCCATCCCTCCGGCGCCGACTCGGCGGCCATCACCGACTGGAAGTTCCGCGGGCGGGACGGCAAACCGTGGGTCGGCACCCTGACGGTGCGCTCCGCGTTCGGCCACGGTCCCGAATTCCTCGCCAGCCTCAGGATCTCGCGCTCCAGCTAGCCGATTCGCGCGGCGGGCGCGCCCGTTCATGCGCCGGATGGTCACGATCGGGCCGGCCACATCTGGGGCGAGCTGGTGCCGTACGGCCTCTACGATCTCGGCTACAACGACTGCAAACAATGCCCGTGGCGCGGCGGCGCGAACGAGAACACCGTGCTCACGGTCTCGCACGCGGTGAAGGTCGAAGGCCACGATCTGCCGGCCGGCTCGTACGGCCTATTCTTCATTGCCGGGAAGGAAGACTGGACCGTGGTTTTCTCCCGGAACTACAAATCCTGGGGCGCGTTCTGGTACGACCCGGCGGAGGATCAGCTGCGCATCACCGTGAAACCGTCGGAATGCGAATACCACGAGTGGCTGACGTACGAGTTCGCGGATCGCGAGACCGACCACGCCACGCTCGCGCTCAAGTGGGAGCGCCTGCAGATCCCGTTTCACATCACCGTGGACGACATGGCCGGCGTGTACGTCGCGAACCTCCGACAGGAGTTCCGCAACGCGCAGGCGTTCAAGTGGCAGAACTACCGCGATGCGGCGGTGTTCTGCCTGACCTCGAAGGCCCACCTCGATCAGGGACTGGCGTGGGCGCAGGAGGCGGTGAGCCGTCCCGGCAATGGGGTCGCGAACACCCAGACGCTCGGGGTGCTGGCCGAGCTTCAGCTCGCGAACGGGAAGGCGGATGAAGGCGCGAAGACCATGGAGCGTGCGCTCGCCATGCCCGATGCGACGCCCATCGACCTCCACAGTCTGGCGCGCTTCCAACAAGTGTCGGGGAACAACGACATGGCGAAGAAGATCTTTCTCGCGAACGCGAAGCGCTTTCCAAACCAGTGGCCGGTGAACGTCGGCCTGGCGCGGGCCGCGGCGATCTCAGGGGACAACCAGCAGGCGGTGATGTACGCGAAGAGGGCGCTGGCCCGGGCGCCGGACGATGGCAACCGGAAGAACCTCGAGACCCTGATTCAGCAATGGAGCGCACCGGCGACTCAGAAGTGATCGGGGGGATCACCCGGCACGGGCGGGGCGAAGGATTGCCCCGCCGACCGTGCGCGCGGATCAGCCTTCGGCGAAGCCTTCCGTGCGATGGCTGCCGTCACAGAACGGCTTGTTGTGCGATGCGCCGCAACGGCACAACTTCGCGCTTCGCCCCTCGAGGCGAACCCGACCATCCGCACTCTCGACTTCCAGCGGCCCCTCGAGGCGATAGGGTCCATTCTCGGAGACCGTGATCCGCAGCGTCGCGTCGTCGGTCGCCGGGCCCGGCTGGATGGCGCCCTCGAACACGTCGCCGGGATCCGTGAAGCGGATCAGGCGATGGCTGTTGTCGCAGAACGGCTTGTTCTCGGACGCGCCGCAACGGCACAGCGCGACCCGGACGTCTCGCGCGATGACCTGTCCGTCCGCTCCCTGGATTTCGATGCGGCCCCGGACGTGGAGCGGCCCGTTGCGCGTGGGACGCACGCGGTTCACGGCATCGGGCTCCTCGGCCGGCCCACCGTCCAGCCGCTCGAAGTGCAGCGCCCCCGAGGGGCAGCGCGTCACGACGCGCGCGATCGCGTCGGCGTCGGCGGAGTCCACGATGATCCACGGCCGGCGCTCCGGATCGAACACCAGCGGGAGTCCGAACACGCATTCCGCGGCATGGATGCACCGCCGCGGCTCGAACTTCACCGCAATGGTCGGGCTCGCATAGGTCTTCACGCGTTCCTTCAACCCGGACCTCCTTCATGGCTCGCGCCGGCCGGCCTGCGCAACGGGCGTATTGAAGCACAATCGGTCGCCGCACGAACCACCGCGGCATCCCCCCGTCAGACCGCATTCATCCGCGGCGGCCTTCCGGCCGATAACTGTAGGCAGCGTCCGAACCGGAGGCCCCATGACGAACCCCACGTCGAACCCACTTCCTTATGCCTTCGACACCAGCCGCACGGTGCGCCTGATCCTGCGTGGCGTGCTGGGGCTGGAACTCATCATGATCGTGCCCGGGGTTGTCTATTCCCTCCTGGTCTCGCACGATCCACTCGCGCTCGCGCTGCTGGTCGTGATTGGCGTGATGATCTCCGGTTTCGGCCTGCTGGTGGTTCGCCATCTCGAGGCCACGCGTGGAACCATCTCCGCGGATGCGGTCGAGGTCGAACCCGCGAGTTTCTGCGGGATCCCCCTGGCCGGGGTCTCCGGGTCGTTTCGGCTCCAGCAGTTCCGCGCGATCCGTCTGGTCCGGGTTTCCGCGCCGGTGGATCCCATGGTCCAGGCCGGTCCCAGCACGCGTCTCTACCTGGTGGGAGGGAGCGGCACGCCGGACGTTCTGATCGCACGTGCCGGGACTGACGCCGGCTCCGTGCTGGGCCGCGACTTGGGCGCGGCACTTCATCTGCCACTCGAAGAGTCCCGCGCGCCGTACTAGTCGTCGGGGCTGCTTCCCAGGGCTCAGCGCACCGCTTTCGCCGCCTGCGTGATCCATTGGATCGTACGATCGGGATCGCCAAATCCCTGGGTGCGCATCGCGTGGCCGGTCTCGGGGGAGAGCACCACCAGCGTGGGAAAAGCATCCACGCGGAACTTCTGCTGCAACTCGTCGGTCTCGGGCGGATTGCGGCCTTCTTCGCGCCGGCGATCCACGATCGAGACCGGGATGACCGCAATCTCCACCTTGCGCCCGAGGTCGTTGTCTTCGAACACCTGCTGCTTGAGAGCGCGGCACGGTCCGCACCACTCGGCGTTGAAGTCGATCAGGATCGGCTTGCCGGTGCGATGCGATTCCTGCACGGCTGCCTGAAACGTGGTCCACTGCGAAACCACTTCCTCGGGCGCCGGGCTCGACCCGGCCGACGCTGGGGAACTCTGCCGCGCGGACCGGGGAACCACGGTCGCGGTCGGTGCATCCGCGGCCTCCGGCGTGGCCGAAGCTTCCTGGCTCGCGGGCTGCGCGACCTGCTGCTTCGGGGTCGGCAACTGACCCACCAGCCACCCGACCAGAAGTCCGAGTGGCAGCAGCAGAAGAAGCATCCATCGCGAGAACGGACGATTCATGAGCAAGTCCTCCTGCCTCGGGCGTCGAGGCCGATGGCCGGTCTGACGGCGGTTCCTCGAAATGAGCCGGGTCCCCGCGGGTGTATCGACCGGGTTATCGGCGGCTCGGGCGTCGAATTGAACCGGCGGGTTCCGCGGCCGCGGCGGTGAGGCGCGGTGCGTGGCGCGTGACGTACCGCTATGCTGGCGTGATGGACCGGTCTGCGATGAAAGCGGTTCGCATGGTGGGCGTAGGGCGGTCGCTCGAGCAATCCTGGATCGAGGTCCGGGAGCCCCAGGCGGGCGAAGTGCGCGTGCGGATCGAGGCGGCGGGGATCTGCCACTCCGACGCTCATTATCGTGGCGGCGCTTCGCCCATGGGCGCATTGCCGATCACGCTGGGCCACGAGATCGCGGGCGTCATCGCGGCGGCCGGCCCCGGGGTCTCGCGCGTGGCAGTCGGGGACCGGGTGTGCCTCCATTATCTCGTGACCTGCGGCCGCTGCACCGACTGCCGCGCGGGGCGCGAACAGTTCTGCGAGCGCGGCGCGATGATTGGGCATCACGTCGACGGCGGATTCGCCGAGTCGATCGTGGTGCCGGAGCGCAACGCCGTCCGGCTGCCCGCCGAGGTTTCATTCGAAGTGGGCGCGATCCTGATGTGCTCCTCGGCCACCGCGCTGCATGCGCTACGCAAGGCCAGACTGCGGGCCGGCGAAAGCGTCGCCGTGTTCGGTGTGGGAGGGCTCGGCATCTCGGCGGTTCAGATCGCGAACGTCCTCGGCGCGACCGAGGTCTACGCGGTCGATGTGAGATCCGAAAAGCTCGCACTGGCGGCGCGGCACGGAGCGCTCGGCATCCCGGGCGGCACGGCCGAGGCGGTGGCCGAGATCCGCCGGCGCACGTCGGGGCGCGGCGTGGACGTCGCGCTCGAGCTGGTGGGGCGGCCGGACACCATGCGCCAGGCCCTGCAGGTGCTCGCGCCGCTCGGGCGTGCGGTGGTCGCGGGGCTGGGAGTGCGGTCCCTCGAGATCGACCCCTACGTCGAGCTGATGGGGCGCGAAGCGGAGCTGATCGGAACCAACGATCATCTGCTGACCGAGTTGGTCGAGCTGGTCGAGCTGGCGCGCAACGGAAAGCTCGATCTCGCGGACGCGGTCTCGCAGCGCGTGCCACTCGAGGCCGGGGCGATCAACCAGGTGCTGGATGATCTCGAGCACTTCCGCGGCGGCACACGCGCGGTGATCGTGCCGAGTCGATGAAGCGCCACACGGACGACACACTTGACGGATACCCCGCCTCAACTGGAAGCTGATCTGGGTTTGATGGTTGCCGAACAGGAGAGGCATGAGCGGATCTCGAATCATTCGGGCGCTGGCGGTGACGCTCGCGCTGGCGCTGCCCCTCGCCGAGGGACACTGCTCCTTCATGGGCAGGGGGCCGGCCACGACCCCGGCATGCGCCCGTGTGCCGGCCGAAGCATCCGGTCACGCCTGCTGCGATGGACCAACATCTTCGCAGCCCGCGCCGCGACCGAGTCGCGGCGAATGCGCCTGTTTCCAGCTTCCGCCGGCGACACCACTCAGCTCGATCCACATGCCGGCCCCGGCAGGTCTTCGACTTCCCGCCGCGCTTCCGGCTTCCGGCGCGATCGCCATCCGATGGATCGTCGGGCGGCGGATCTCACTCGCCGCCCTGGCCTGGGCATTCCCGGAA
>Ga0137399_10000510_pt1 | contig 15561 bp, 15 predicted proteins | sample czorhiz316metaG_FD_104810 | JGI IMG/M metagenome (GOLD analysis project Ga0137399, IMG submission 104810) | Vadose zone soil microbial communities from Angelo Coast Range Reserve, California, USA - czorhiz3.16 metaG | ecosystem: Environmental > Terrestrial > Soil > Vadose zone | place: USA...
CTGCCCCCAGGCAGTGCTCGAGGCGAGCAGCAGCGCTCCCCCCGCGACCCCTGCCCTCGTCCATCCGTGTCGGCTTCGCGTCATCGGCGTTTCTCCTTGGCAAAGAGTTCGATACACGTCATGGGCTTACTCAGGGCGACTGCACCGCATCCACGCTGACGGCGGGCGCCTCCGGCTTGGGAGCGCTCGCCATCGCCGCCTCCACTCGATCCGGCACTTCGCACTCGAGGCCACACGCGATCCCGAGGTGCTCGTAGAGGATCCGCCTGATTTCGAGGATCGTGGCCGGGGTGCTCTGGGTCGAATGGGTGGAGCGGACGATCTTCTCAGACACGACTTCGCCGATATGGGCGCTCTCGTATTTCACGACCGTGTCGTTCTGTCCCTCGGGCGGCCCTGCGTTCGTGACGGGGATGATCGAATGTGCCGTGACGCCCGGCGCGATGGGGCTCGAAGACAATGTCCGGACGAAGCGGTGTCCGGGCAGCATGTTGTCCACGGCCGTGGGAGCCGCTTCCTTCGGCAGGCCGGTGTTCTTCGTCGCGAGCTCCGCGGCGCCGCTCATCACCGTGAGCGGCAGGGTGACGAGCCTCCGCACGATACCGAGCACGAACGAGGAGACCCGGAAGCTGCCCCGATGCGGCGTGGCGATGAAGACCACGCGCGTTATGTACGGCTGGTGCTCGAAGAAGATCGTGCGCTGGAGCAGGGCCCGCGTCTCGGGGCTCGCGTTCACCTTGTCGAAGGGGGTGTCGGTGAAGGCATCCCAAAAGCGCGTGCCGCTGTCGGTGACCATGAGACGAGTCAGGAGCCCTCCCTGGCTGTGGCCGATCACCACGAGCTGATTGAGCGCCGGATCGCGCCCGTCGGGATCGATCTCCTTGCGGATGCGCTGGAGCCCCAGCCGCAGGTCGGCGGCGGAGAGCAGGATGGGGTTGCTCGTGTTGTAGGTGAAGAGCCAGAACTGGATGCGCCCGCGGAGCTTCGGATCGTTCTGCAGTTCGTTGATGATGTCCGCCCAGCGCGCCGGGCTCGAGGCGGTGCCGTGGACGAGCACCACCGGCACGCGCCCGGGCCTGTAGGGGTGCATCATGAGAAGCCCTTCGGCGGGCGGTGACTTCAACGCCGAGAGGAACTGCCCCAGCTCGGTGTCCCAGATGGGGGCGCCCTCGAGCTGGTAGGCCAGCGCCGCCGTCGGCTCCAGCTCGAGCGGCACGTCGCGGCCCCCCTCGCCTTTCACCGTCGTCGCCGCATCGGCCGCGTACACCTCGATCCGTGCCTGCACGTTCCCCGTGGCGATGCCCGTCGACACGTCCTCGATTCGCAGCACGGCCGTCACGGGCACCTTGAGGCGCGGGGGGATCCGCTTGCGCGCCTCCTCGGCCTCGGGTCCCGCGCCCGCCGGCGCGAGCTCGGCGGCTAGCGGCGCGCCGATGCCGGCCTGACGGTAGCGATTGAGAAAGCCGCGCACCTTGTACTCGCCGAGGGAAATGAACCGGACCATCCGATAGCTCGACCAGAGGAGCATTTTGTCGTCCACGCTGATCTCGATCTTGCCGAAGGGCAACGGCCGCGAGCCCGATTCGATCACCACCGTCGCCTCTCTCTCGCCCGCCAGCCCCTGCGCGATCCCGAGGTTGTAGAGGTTGGTCGCCAGCCGCAGGCGCGGGTCGATCGGCTCCACGCGCGCCTCGTCCGTCCTGCCGAGAATAAAGGCCCACGCGTACACGGCCGAGGCGAGGAAGTACTCGGCCTTCTGGCTCTTCGTCGCATGGTAGAAGGACAGCTCGGACAGGGCGAAAAGATACTCGCGGCTCAAGCCCTCCCCGGGGCCTCTGAGCGCCGCCAGGACCACCTCCGGGTTCTCCGCGAAACGCTCCCCAAGGCCGAGGCGCGTCAGCAGCTGTTCGGAGTACTCGCTCGGGTGGTCGGACGAGAGCACGCTCGACGTCAGCGAGCGGTACATGACCTGCGTGTCCACGTGGGTGACGCCGATGGGCGTCGCGCAGGCGGACGCCAGCAGCAGGACCGCGGCCAGCGAGAGATGGGCGCGTCTTATTGCACGTTCCCCGTCAGGTCGATCACGCGCCCCTTGCGAAGGACGGTCGCCGTGAGCGGCGCGCAACAGCATTGCGCGCGCTATTCGCATGCCCCGAGAGAATACCATGAGAAATCTAGACGCCACGGCTCTCGAGCGCTTCCCGAATGGCGCCGAGCAGCGCGTCTTCGCGGAACGGCTTCCGGAGGTAGGCGACGCCGGATCGAGCGCGCTCGCGCGTGATCGCATCGTCGTGGGCCGTGATGAAGATCGTGGGAATCGGGGAACCGGCGGCGGCCAGTCGCTGCTGGAGGTCGAATCCGCTCATTCCACCGAGATGGACGTCCAGCACGAGGCAGGCCATCGCTGCGGCTGAATCCGAAGCCAGGAACTCCTCGGCGGAGGCAAAGGGGGCGACGCCGAACCCCGCGGCGCCCAGCAGGCGCCCGAGCGCCCGCAGGAACGAGGGATCGTCCTCCACCACGGCGATCGTCAACGTGTCAGTCACCTACACAGTGTCGGCTACGGGGCCGGAAACGGGAATAGGGCTTTGGTCCTAGTGAGCGGGCGGATCCAGCTTCTGGACCATGCGGACCAGCTCGGCGACGGAGCCCGCCTCCATCTTCTGCATCACATGGCCGCGGTGAATCTTGACCGTTTTCTCCGCGATGCCGAGCTCGCCCGCGACCTGCTTGTTGAGCATCCCGGTGACCACGAGCCTCAAGACGTCCCGCTCGCGCGAGGTCAGGGTGGCGAAGCGCCGCTCGACCACCGCACGCTCCGCGCCTTCCGCCCGGCTGTGCCGGCTGCGGGCTAGGCCGCGCTCCACGCAGGCGAGAAGCTCAGGGGCGCGGAAGGGCTTCTCCAGGAAGTCCACGGCCCCTTTCTTCATGGCGCGGACGCTTGTGGACACGTCACCGTGGCCCGTCATGAAGACGATGGGGATGTCGCGCCCGGCCTCCGCGAGGGCTGACTGGAGATCCATGCCGCTCGGCCCCGGCATCCGCACGTCGAGGACGAGGCACGACGGCCGGTCCGCCGCCGGGCGCTCCAGGAATTCCCCGGCGGATGCGAGGGCCTCCACCTCGAGACCTGCCGACCGGAGGAGGCGCGAGACGGCCTTGCGAAAGGAGGCGTCGTCGTCGATCACGTAGACGACCGGCGCGCTCGTCATGGGCCGGTGCCGCACGGCAGCACGACATGGACGCTCAGGCCCTGGTCGGGGTTGAGCTCGGCCCGAATCGTGCCGCCATGCGCCTCGACGATGGACCGGCTGATGGACAGCCCCATGCCAAGACCAGATGTCTTGGTGGTGACGAAGGGCTTGAAGATATCCTCGAGATCGCTCTCCTTGACCCCGACGCCCGTGTCCCGAACGCACACATCCACCGTCCCCGGCGCCGGCTCCGACGACTCGACGGTAAGCCACCGGAGCCCGCCGGCGGCCTCGGCCATCGCGGCCTCCGCGTTCAGCGCCAGATTCAGGATCACCTGCTGGAGCTGGATGCTATCCCCGTGCACCGGGGGAAGCCCGTCTCGCAGGCGAAGCTCGGTCGAGACACCCGTGCGTGCCAGGTCGACTTCCAGGAATCTGACCACTTCGACGATGAGCCCGTTGACGTCGCACGGCTTCCGCTCGGGCTCTCCCTTCCGAAGCATCGCGCGCAGCCGCCTTATGACCTCCGACACTCGTTGGCCATCATCGATGATATCGTCCAGTGTCTCCAGAAGATCGGCACGCTTCGGCGAAGCCGGGCCAATGAGACGGCGCGCCGCCTCTGCGTTGCTCACGATCGCGCCGAGCGGCTGATTGATCTCGTGCGCCAGCGTGGCCGCCAGCGCGCCCATGGCCGTGACACGCTGGGCATGCGCGAGTTGCCCGCGTTGCACGGCCGTCTCCGCCTCCGCGCGCCTCCGGCGCGCCCGCTGGACCACCAGGGCGGCGATCAGCAGAGACTCGAGCGCGATAAGGGCCAGGGCCCCAACGATCGTCCACCGGTACTGCTCCCACACCGACGGCTGCCTGAAACGGATCACGCTGCCCGAAGGCAGCCGGTTCTCTTTGAGTCCCCAGCGCCTGAGCTGCCGCCAGTCGAACATGTAGACATTCGCGTCCTTAGCCACGATGTCGGCGGGTCCGAGCTTCTCGCCCCGCAGCAGCCGCAGCGCGAGCTCTCCGGCCCTGACGCCTTGCATTTCGAAATCGATGAGGCGCCCACCGACGATCCCGTGCCCCAGGAGAGGGCGACTCAATCCATAGACGGGTACCCTTGACATCACCGCCAGTCTTTCCACGGCCTCTGGTGTCGAGCGGTCCCGGCCGGCGGCGTCGCGGAGGAATGAGACCATGAGGACGATGGTCCGGTCGGGCAAAGCGGCCAGTTTCGCTCCCACCGCTTCCAGCGATAGGTCCGTCTCGTACGTGATCTCGAGCCGGCTCGGCGCGCCGGAGAGCCCCGCCCGGACCTCAGCCAAGAAACGCTTGTCGAGCGGTGCGGTCCCCCCAACCACGACCACGCGTCTGGTCTCGGGCTGAAGCCTCAGCGCGGAGGCGAGGGTGTCGATCACATCGATGGGCATCAGCACGCCGGTGACGTCGGGCGGGAGCCGGAAGTCGCCGGCCGACTCCACGGCCATGAACACGATCGGAGCGCCGGGGGCCAGCTGGGGGCGCAGGTCGATCGCGAACCGAAGCGCGCTGGCCGCGAGCGCCACGATCAGGTCCAGGTGAGCGCCCTTGTATTTGAGCCGGAGCAGCTCACTCACGCGGCGCTCGTATGCCGGGCTTGGCGTGGATGGGAGATCGAGGAACTCCGTATGGAAGACCACTGGCGCGCCCAGGCCCGACGCGACCGTGGAGCGGAAGGCTTCGTCGGCTGACACGATTGCGGGCAGGAGCCGCGACTCGGCGTAGAGGAGGAGCACGTGCCGGGGCCGGTCGGGGTTCGCGGCGGTCGCGGTCCCTGCGCATGCGACGAGAAGCCAGCAGAGGGTTCCCACCGCGATCCCGAATAATCGCATGCGGAAACCTTAGCCCTGGATGATGTGGACGGCTACCTCTTTCTCGGGATATCGGCGGCGCCCGCAGAACGCGGCCCTTGGAGCCACAACGTCACCACCAAGCGCAGGACGCCCAGGATCAGGGCATACAGGGCGAGGCGCCACACCGCGCTGAGGAGATCGGGCGGCCGGAAGCCGAGCAAGGATAGGCCGAACACCAGGGAAAGCGCAGCTGCTATAGCCAGGACCGATCGGCCGCGCTGGACGTCGATGGAGAACGTCCAGGCCATCTGGAGCGCTCCCGTGATGATGGCCCAGGCGGCGATGAGAGCCAGGAGCCCGTGCGGGCGATCACCCTGGACGAGGATGAAGGCCGTGACGGACGTCGCGACATCCACCAGTCCTTCAAGCGTCATCAAGAAGCGCGGCGGCGCGCGTCTCACGCCCTTCGCTGCGATGAAGATGGACAGGAGACCGTCCAGCAGCGCGTATGCGGCGAAGAGCTTGACGACGAGCACCGCCGCCGTGCCCGGCATGAGGGCGGCAAGGACCACCATGAAGAACCCGACCAGCCCGAGCAGCAGGGCCAGGAAGCTCCGGATGCCGAGCCCTACGCGCCCCGATAGAGGCTCGCTTTCCATCGCACTTCCCTCCCGGTCAGTCGACGATGTCGAAGCGACTCCCGGCCTGTTCGACGACCGTGAAGCCTCGGGCCTGCAATTCCCGCTTGGCCGTCGGCGACGCGTTGCCGGTGATCCAGATCTCGTAACTCCCGTTGAAACCCGGAGCCTTGTAGGTCGTCTTCATGCTCTGGCTGAGCCGGTCGGCGTTGGCCGTCCACACTCCGTAGTCCAGCGCGAACGGGATCACCGCGGCGCCGCTCTTCGTCTGCGCCACCGTCAGGGCTCCGACCATCGTGATGCCGGTGATCGGTCCCACCGTTTCGTGGTAGCCACGCAGGGTCTGGGCCATGTTGACGAAGAAGTTGGCCTCCGTCTCGTCGGCCGCCACCATCGAGGCAGTCAGGTACGCGTCGCGGCCGGTCGCCGCCCCGAGGCGCGCGAGCGAGTCTACGAGGATCAGGTTCTGGGTCGGCGTGTAGACGGGCTGGTCGAGGTATCTCTTGGCGACCGCCTCCGATACGCCCACCTGCTTCAGCTTGTCCTCGTTGATGATGCGGATGCGGGAGGGCGGCTCGGTCGCAAGGATATTGTTGAAGGTTTTCGACAGGCTCGTGCCGCTGATCACCGCGCCGGCCGGGCCCCCAATCGGCATCATGGCCGCCGAGGCCGACCACGAGCCGAACGCCGACGCATTGGCGAGCTTGTCCAGCTCGTCCTGGAGCACCTGGTTGCTCGAATAGGGGTCGACGTTGAACTTGGCCGCGTAGTCGCGCTTGAACGACCCGACCAGCAGGACCTCCTTGGTCCGGGACTCCTGGGCGGGGTTCCGCTTCGAGGTGACGGAGGTGGTGATATTGCCGAAGAGCCGCCCGACACCCTTGGGGATGCCGGTCAGCGTGTCCACCGGGCTTGTCACGACGTCCTTCACGAAGACGATCGGCTTGCCCGCCTGGTCCTTGAGCGACTTCAAGAACGCCTCGCTCCGCGTGATGTTCTTCAGCTGGCCGATCGCCGCGATCTCGCGTTCCAGCTTGCGCAGGGCGCCCACGCCGGTGACGTTGAAGGGGCCGTATGTCGACACGACGGTGAACGTGTACATGTAGCCGTCGGCGACCACGAGCTCATTGACCTTGAAGTCCGGACCCGCGGCCGCCGCCGGCTGGAGGACCTGCTGGACGGGCTTGTTCGTCTGCGTCTCGTAGTCCGCCGCACCCGCGCTGCTCGCGACGGCCAGCATTGTCATCGACACCACGGCCAGCCGTTTCCGATACGTCATAAGGCAGGTCCTCCTCGGGTTGAGTGTGCGATCGGATCGTAGCATAGAGGCGCAGGCGTGCCTGGCCAATAGGACCTTGGACCTATAGACGACCCACCGCCGTGAACAATACACTCCGCTCCGATGCTCAACGGTGAACGCTCGTGCAAAGCTTCCTGACACGCTCCGTCCGCTGGCTGGGCGCTCTCGTCGTGTTGGCAATCACGGGCTGGGGCGCGCTGGCTTTGGCCGTCGTGGGACCCGGCGGCGACAAGGGCCGCCTCGCACTGGCCGCGGCATACGGTTTGTCTGGGCTGGCCGCCCTTGTGGCCCTCCTGTTCCACCGTGGGATGCGGTTCGCGCTGCCCGTCTTCGCTGTTGCTCTTGTGGCAATCGGCGTCTGGTGGAGCAGCATCAAGCCGTCCAACGAGCGCGACTGGCAGCCCGAAGTCGCCAGGCTCGCCTACGCGACAATCGACGGCGACCTCGTCACCGTGCACAACATCCGCAACTTCGACTACCGCACGGAGACGGACTTCACCCCCGCCTATTACGACAAGACCTACGACCTGAAGAGGCTCGACTCGGTGGATCTCGTGGCCGTGTACTGGATGGGTCCGGCCATCGCGCACCTCTTCCTCTCCTTCGGCTTCGCAGGCGATCACCTGGCGATTTCCATCGAAGCCCGCAAGGAGAAAGGCGAGGGCTACTCCTCGGTCAAGGGCTTCTTCAGGCAGTACGAGCTCTATTACGTCGTGGCCGACGAGCGTGACGTGATCCGGGTCCGAACCAACTACCGGAAGGATCCCCCGGAGGATGTCTACATCTATCGCGTGGTCGCGCCCATCGGGAACGCCCGGCGCATCTTCCTCGAATACATTCGCAGGCTCAATGGCCTGCGCGACCACCCGGAGTTCTACAACACGCTGACCACCAACTGCACGACCGCGATCCTGACGAACTCGCGGGTGAACCCGGACTCGCTCCCCTTCAGCACGAAGGTGCTGCTAAGCGGGTATACGCCGGAGTACGCGTACTCCAAAGGCCGGCTCGACCAGGGCCTGCCCTTCGAAGAGCTCCATCGCCGCTCCCTCGTCAACGCCGCCGGCCAGGCCGCCGATCAGGCGCCGGACTTCTCGCGCCGCATCCGTGCCGGCCTGCCCGGCATCGCCGTCCGCTGAGCCAAGACACATCATGAGACCTAGGTCCTATCGCGGTGCCTCCGGGATGCGTTGCAGTCTGTCGTTCCAGTAGCACGAGCGCCGAACACTGGCCCGGAGGGTTTCGACATGAGCGACTGGTGGGCGATCACGGTGACCGTGGCCGCGGCGATGCTGATCGGATGGGTCCTGTCGTGGGCGGGCAATTTGCTCCAGGCCTTCCTGGGCGGGGGATAGCCCCAACTATGCAGTGCTCGTATGCGAGGAGGTTCGACATGCGTGGCCTTCGACTCTTCGGAACGGCAATCGTCATGATTCTTGCGCTCTCGGCTCCGGTCTTCGCGGAGAATGAGAAGCCCGACGCCACGCTCGAGTTGACCCAGGCCTCGGCGGCGATTTTCTTTGGCTACACCTGGGGCGGCGGGACGCTCACCTTTCAGGACAAGGCCTATCCGGTGGACATCGATGCCTTCTCCATCTTTGCGCTCGGCTTCGCGAAGGCCAAGGTCAGCGCCGAAGTATTTCACCTGAAGAAGCTCGATGATTTCAACGGGACGTACCTGGCCGGGAGCGTCGAAGGCACGCTCGGAGCCGGCGCCGGCGCCACGACCATGCGGAACCAAAACGGCGTGGTCATCCAGCTCTTCACGACGACCGAGGGGCTCAACCTCAAGGTGGCGCCCGAAGGCGTCAGGCTCTACATCAAGTGACGTCCACGCTCACGAGAGGAGCATCAATGCGCACTACGTCGACCGTCCTGTCCCTTCCCGCCGTGAAGAGCTGTCTCTGGATGGCCCTCGCGCTGACGCCGCTCGGGTGCGCCACTTCGCAGCAGCTGCTCGAGATGGATACGCAGTACAAGGCCCGGATGGCCAAGATGGAGGCGGGGCTGGCGGCCGAGAAGGGGCGCGTGGATCAGCTAACCACGCAGCTGTCCACCGTCAGCGCGACGGCGACGGAAGCGAAGGCCATCGGCAGCGACGCCCGGCAGCGCGCCGACGCTGCAGCGGCCAAGGGCGAGGCCGCGGACGGCCGGCTCACGAAGGCCCTGGCCAACCGCCTCGTACGCACGCAGGTGCAGGAGTTCAAGGTGACGTTCGAGCCGGGGCGCGCCGAGCTGTCCAGCACGGCCCAGCAGACGCTGCAGGACGCGGCGAAGCTCCTCGCCGACAACGCCACGTACACCGCGGACGTCGTCGGCCACACAGACGAAGTGGGGCCGGTCGGGTACAACGTGAACCTGAGCTGGCGGCGCGAGGAAATGGTGCGCCGCTTCCTGGTGGAAAAGGGCGCCGCGCTGAACCGCTTCTCGTTCATTGGGCTTGGGGAAGACGGGGCCGTGGCGGCGAACGCGGCGGGTCGGGCGCAGGAGCGGTACGTTCACGTCATCGTGTTCCGTCCCGCTGATTGACGATACAACGCCGGAGGGGCGATAGGCTGGGGTTCGTGCTATCCGCGTCGCCCGAGCGCGCGCGCGTTCGGGCAACGTGACCATGATCGCGGGCTACGTGTCTCCGCCTCTCAAGCTCTTGACGTGCTCGCCTGCGGCCTGCACGCCCAACGATCCCCCCATTCCCTGCGGATCCGGGATCCGGGCAATCGCCAGGTCTTCGGGAAGCGTGTAGTGCGCCTCGATCGTCCGATCCAGAAGGTCCAGCTGCAGCCGCAGCTCCGGATGCCGATGCTGCGGCAGAGTCTGCATGAGATTTTCCAGCATCGAACGCATGCGCCGCATGATCTGGATGCTCCCCTCGCCGCAGTGGCGTATTTCGGTGCATGTGAGGCGCACAAAGTCCTCCCAGTTCGGCGTCCGAAAGATCAGCCGCAACTCGCCGGCCTCGTCGCGGATGTCCTCATTGTGCAGCTGCCGGAGACCTACCGCCCGAAGCAGACGGTGAAGCTGGTCGATGGCAACGACTGCCGTCGTCGGGTCATTGATTGCTGCCGACAACGCCTTGATCGAGATATCGACCAGGATGCGGAATGCAAATGTCGTGTCCTGCTCGATGGTGCGCTCGGACCCGAGCGCGACGCTCCCCCGCAACGTACGATCGTCTATGGCGGCCGCGCCGCCATACAACCGGAACAGGGGCTCGTCCACCGCCACGAAGTCGCCTACCTGCGGGACGAATTCGACGATTCCGTTGGCGCGCCGTGCGTGCGCGGCAAGCCCCGCCATGTCTACGGCCAGCACCACTCCCGACGTACCCGCGTGGGCGACAGTCCGGCTCGCGGACGCGGGTCTGCGGGACGCCGCCTCCGGGCGCGAGCTGGTGGTCGGCTCCGGATAGACGCTCTCGATGACCGCTATCCCGTCCTCTCCCACACGCCCCACGATGCTGACCGGGCGCATCATCCGTGCCGCGTGGTCGATCAGATAGAGGAAGATCACGATGGAGGCCAACCCGAACAGCGCGGCAAGGAAGGTCCTGAACTGGAGCTCTGCCTCCGCGCGCAGACGGATCAGCACTCGAGTGGCGAAGAGCAGGGTGAAGACGAAATAGCCGACGGTAAACCGGATGGCGTTGTCCCGGAGCAGCGTCGTCGCGATGATCCGCGGCGTGTACTGCCCGCCTGCGACTTGAATCGCGACGAGCAGTGACCCGAACGTGAATACGAGGAAAGACATGTTCAGCGTGATAATCGTCTCGAGTACCGATCGCGCTCCCGTCATGTCAATACCGTGAAACGACGCAGCTTCATCAATTCGCCCGGTCCGCATGAGCCAATCGCCGATGCGTTCCCCGAGGCGCGACACCATGAAATACACCAGCACGGCGAAAAACGGCACCATCCACAGGGATGCCCTGATGTAGCTCTTGAGGACGTACCGTCGGCTCCACGTCATGTGCTTGTCTCCGTCCGAGTCATAGCACGTCCCGGGCGAAGGATCGGCACCAGCACTCCGAACGCCGTGGTACCGAGCGCGATCGCGACGACGATCCAGGCTTGAGCCAGCCCCGCGGCGTGCATCCCGGACGGAATCTGGAGGCTCATCGGCCCCTTTCGTGGGCAGCGTGCCTCACTTCTGCCTCACGAATTCGACGTCGAAGGTCTGCTTCTGGACAGCCTGGTAGTAGGCGCCGACGAGGCTATCCTTGTCGGGCACGAAGCGGAGATTGTACGTGGAGCCCGGGTAGTTGACGTCGCGCAATTCGACGAAGACGAGGAGGCGGCCTTCTTCGCGGCGCCACTCGGCGCGCGAGACCTTGATGGAACGCGGGTTCAGGTACGCGGCGTCGAGCTTGCCGTCGGCCTGCGCGCTTCGGATCTCCAGGACGTAGCCACCGTCCGGTCGGATCCAGCGGCCCACCAGCCGCTCGGCAGCGACCTCGGCCCGTTTCGACTGCGCCATGGCCGGCGTGGGCACAAGGAGCCCGAGCGACACGCCCAAGAGCAGCCAGAAGGCTTTTTGCACCGCCACAGGCTATCACGAACATCGATCTCATGAGATGATCGCGCCTGCCCGTCGAAGCTTCACGGCGACCGCCTTAATGTCCGGCGGCCCCGCCAGTCACTTCTCACCGAGACGCCAGACTCCGTTCCAGCCCGGCGCCGGAGCGACCTCCCGGTATGCCGCGATGCGCTCGAGGAGCACTCGCGACGGCCCGTCGTCGGGATGGAGCCGAAGGCACTGCTGGAGCCGCTTTTCGGCGGTGTCCCAATCCTGCTGGCGGTACGCTTCGAGCCCCTGGACATAGAGGTCTCTCAGCTCGAGGATCCCGCTCTCCAGCGATCCAGCCGGGCCCAACAGCTCGAAGATCCGGATGGGCTCGGTCTTGCCCACAACGATGACGATGTCCAGCTCGCGCGCGTCGACCACATCCTGGGCGAGGCGATGAGTCTCCTCGGCCACGATCACCGTGGTGCCGTACACCTTGTTGACGCCCTCGAGGCGGGAAGCCAGATTCGTCGTGTCGCCGATGGCGGCGAAGGTCTTGGCAGTGGGTGCGCCGACGGTGCCCACCACCACCTCGCCCGTCGCGAGCCCCATCCGAACCGTCAGGTCGGGCACGTTCCGCCGGAGCCCAAGAAGCTGGGGTAGCTCGGGCCGCAGAGCGATGACGGCGTCGCGGTGGGCCAACGCCGCCAGACAGGCCGACGCCGCATGGGTGTCTCCCGGCGCGAAGGGCGGCGTCCAGAAGGCCACGATGGCATCGCCGATGTATTTTTCGACAATGCCGCTGTGGGCACGGATCTGCTCGGCGACGACGGTAAAGTAGCGGTTGAGCAACCCAACCATGGCCGTCGCCGTGAGCTGTTCGCTTATGGTCGTGAACCCCCTGAGGTCGGAGAACATGACGGTGGCGATCCGGCGCTCGGCCTGGTCGATGTCCTCTTTCGTCGTATCGATGAGCTGGGCCACGACGCGGGGGTCGACGTATTTCCCGAAGGTGTCCTTGATCCGCTCGTTGCTGCGCAATTGCCCCGCCATGCTGTTGAAGGCTTCCGCGAGCTGTCCGATCTCGTCCTTGCTCGTCACGGGGAGCCTGATCGCCAGGTCTCCGGCCTCGATGGCCTTGACCCCTTCGACCAGGCGCCACAGAGCCCGGACCAGCCGCCTAGCGCCCGCCGCGCTCAGGCCGAGGCCGAGCACCACCGCGAGCGAGAACAGGATGTAGTTGAGTCGAAGGACTTGCTTTTCCTGGGCATAGGTCGCCTCTGCAGAGGCCTTCGCCAAATCCGTCAGCTCGCCCCGCAACGCGCCCAGGTCGGGCCCCCACGCCTGCTCGAAGGGCTTGAACCGCGGCGCGAGGGCGCGGGCCTCCTTCATCTTGCCGGCGGCCACTGCGCTCACGACTTCGTCTCCAAGGGCGAAAAAGGGCGCCTCGAGCCGCTTCAGAAACACGAGCGAGCGCTGGACCCTGGCGAGGACCAGTCGATCGGCGCTGTCCGTGCGTGGATCGGCGAGGGCCCGATTGAGCAGAGAATCCGCGCGCTGGAAGTCGAGAGCGATACGGGTCTTGTCCACGTCGAGGGCGCGCCGGCCGGCCCCGACGGCCGCCGGCGTAACTTGCGGCAGCAGCAAGAGGCGCTGCACTATGAGCTCGTACTCGTCGGTCGCCACGTCGAGATCGGCGATCGCGGCGGCCAGCGGGAGATGAAATTCGATAATGGCCGCGACCTGGTGGCTGGTCCGCCGCTGCATGGCGACGGAGACCATGAGGACGCCGCCAAACAGGAGGAGCAGGACGACGGAGAGAGCCAGGATCTTGATGCGGACGGTCATCGCCAGTGCACCTGAGAATGTGCCGAAACGATCACGACGTCAAGGGCAAGAGTGAGGCGAGGTTGATCGAACACCACCTGAGCGCCGCGGACAGCGACCGCGCGTGAGTCGCGAACGCGTGCGGCGCGCGCTCTTTGCGTGGCTGGTCGTCCCGCTGCTCGGCATCGGCGCGCTCGCGGCCATGCCCACGGTTGCGTGCGGGCAGGACCTTGAGCCGCGGGCCTACACAAACACGCCGGTGGGGCTTAACTTCGCGCTTGGGGGCTATTTCTACACACAGGGCAGCGTGGGAACCGATGCATCCCTCCCGATCAAGGATTTCACGGTCCGGACCAATGGCCCCATTGCTGCCTACGTGCGAACCCTTGACGTATTTGGGCGATCCGCGAAGGTTGACCTGATCGTGCCCTACGTCTGGCTTTCGGCCAAGGCAACAGTGGCGGGACAGGGTCGCGAACGCGAGGTTTCCGGATTCGCCGATCCCCGTGTCCGGTTTTCGGTGAACCTCTACGGGGCGCCGGCGCTCTCGTTGGAGCAATTCGCTCAGTACAAGCAGGATCTCATCATCGGGACCAGCCTCCAGGTGTCGGCCCCCGGTGGCCAATACGACTCCGACAAGCTCGTGAATATCGGGACCAACCGCTGGTCCTTCAGGCCGGAGCTTGGGATCTCCAAAGCCCTGGGTCCGCTGACGCTGGAGCTGGTCCCGAGCGTGATGTTCTTCACCGAGAACAACGACTTTTTTGGCGGCCACCGTCTCACCCAGGACCCGCTCTTCGCGCTCCAGGGACACCTCATCTATCACTTCGACTTCGGGGCCTGGGTTTCGTTGAACAGCACCTACTACACCGGGGGGCGCACGACCGTCAACGATGTGGCAAACGACGATAAGCAGGAGAACGTGCGGCTGGGTGTCACCGTCGCCCTTCCGCTAAATCGGTACTTCTCGCTCAAGCTCTACGGCAGCGCCGGAGTCTACACACGCACGGGCAGCAACTTCGACCTGGCCGGGATCGCCTTGCAGTACCGCTGGGGCGGCGGGCTTTGATCTCAATGACAGGCGACGCATCACTGCTCATGGTCGTGCCGACGGCAGCGCATTGGGCTGGTTCGCCCACGATGCCAGGTGGCGTCCCAAGAGGAAGAGCGGCAGCACGACAAACGAACCCGGCATCAGCAGCGCCAAGGCGCACGCGCACCATTTCACCAAGTCGCGCGACGGTCTCACCGTGATTGCGTTGAGCACTTGCGCCCTCCCTGTAGGTTTCAATTCGTAGGCGGTCACCCGAATCGGCTGGCCCCCTATGGAGGCGTGAATTCTTGCCCGCTTCACATAGGACTTTGGTCCTTAGGGCCTTGGTCCTATTTGGGGGGCGTCCGCGCGGCGTATACCCTGCTGGCACTCAGGTACCCTCGTCGCTCACGACCGACGCAGGCGAGAGGCAAGCTATGAACACACAGGCGGAGCGGTGATGATCTTCGGAGGCTACGGGCGATGACGAGCGACCGGGTCCTCAACCGCGATCTCTCGTGGCTCGCCTTCACCACCTTCTCGGCCGTTAGCCAGCTCTACTCGAGCCTCGACCTCCCGCGCCTCAAGGACCGCCCGCAGTCGCTGCTGCCCGTCCGCGCATTCGAGTTCGGAGCCGCGAGCAGGATAGTCAGCCCTGTGCCTCTCGGCAAGCGAATGCAACACTCTCGCGGCACGTGCGAGCGCGGGCCGATGGGTTTGGGTGAGAGGGCGTGGGCGAAGGGATCAGCTGGAGAAGGGATCAGAGCGCTGGTCCCAGGGTATCAACGAAGGGTCCCATCATGAGTCAACCGAAGGGAGGTACCGGATGATCGGTATGGTCCGTGGGTTGTTCGGCCTGGCAGTGGCCGCCGCCGCGATACTGGGGATGGTGGCCCCCGGCGCCGCGCAGGAAGCTCCGTCCGGCACGGTGGAGTTTACCGTGTGGACTGCCGCCGCTGGGTTCGGAGCCGCCCGGGGGGACGGAGTCCTCACCATGGCAGACGGCAAGAAGTACGGGATCTCGGTTGAAAACATCAAGGTGGGCGCGGTGGGCGTCTCCTACGTGCAGGCGACGGGGCATGTCTACAACCTGAAGCAAGCACAGGACATAGAGGGCAATTTTCTCGAGGGCGAGGCAGGGATCGCGATCGTCTACGGCGTCAACGGGATGATGATGAAGAACGACAAGGGCGTCTCCCTCAAGCTGTTCGCCACTCAGTGGGGCCTCAACTTCACCCTGGGC
>Ga0137399_10000512_pt1 | contig 15559 bp, 15 predicted proteins | sample czorhiz316metaG_FD_104810 | JGI IMG/M metagenome (GOLD analysis project Ga0137399, IMG submission 104810) | Vadose zone soil microbial communities from Angelo Coast Range Reserve, California, USA - czorhiz3.16 metaG | ecosystem: Environmental > Terrestrial > Soil > Vadose zone | place: USA...
CACGAGTCTTTCGCTTATACGGAAGTCAACAGTTCGATTTCAACCGGCGGCGACCTTCAAGGCAGGTCGTGGCACCGGCCCAGCGACAGGGTTGGAATTGCATACGTGAACAACGGAATCTCCGGCGATCACCGCCGATACCTGCAGCTCGGTGGAAAAGGCTTTCTGCTCGGCGACGGCGGATTGACCTATGGCCGCGAAGAAATAGTGGAGTCTTACTACACGGCACGATTGATTCGAGGAGTTTTCGTTTCTCTCGATCTTCAATACATCACTCATCCAGGCTACAACCGCGACCGTGGCCCCGTGTTCGTGCCTGGAGCGAGACTCCATCTGGAGTTTTGATGGAAGATACTAACTGGAGTAGCTATGCCCGAAGATGAATTTGAGACCTTAGAGTTCAAAGAGAAATTGGAAGAAGCAACCGAACACGCCCTCGAAGCTGCTGAACATCGGGCGCGCTGGCTGGTATACCTGTCACTTACCACTGCCCTCATCGCCGTACTTGCAGCCGTCGCCGCGCTGGAGTCGGGAACATATTCGAATGAAGCTCTCATTCAAAAAAACCAAGCTTTGCTGGCTCAGGCGAAAGCCTCCGACCAGTGGGCGTATTATCAGGCTAAAGGCATAAAAGGCACCGTGTATGCCACACAAGCTGCGGCAGCGAGAGCGACAAACCCGGAACTCGCGGATAAGTCGCAAAAGGAAGCAGACCGCTATACAGCAGAACAGGAAGAAATCAGCAAGTCTGCCCGAGAATTCGAAGGCGAAGAGAAGAAAGACTCCGAATTATCCGACAAGAGTTTGGAACACCATCATCGCTTCGCCTACGCTGTCACAATGTTTCAAATCAGCATCGCATTGGCTGCTGTGGCCGCGCTGAGCCGGCAGAAGGCCGTGTGGCTGGTGGGCCTGATGATCAGCATGCTCGGCCTTCTGTACTTTGTGGATGGTTTCCGGCTCTTTTTCTAGAGCTCGCCTCGCCGTTATCGGATTCTGCGGTAGATATTGAAACCGATGATGAACGTATCCCTCCCCTGAACGGCGTAATCTGCCGTCGTCTCTACAGTCTGTCTCGACACGATCAATTCGAACGTGTGCCGAAACGTGGATTTCTGCAGTGCGACCGACAGTCCCGGGTAGTCTTTTCCCTCGCCCCTGAAACCATGCAGACGTGGAATCACTTCGCCAACGATGGACGCAGTCTTCCAGAAACGAATGCCAGTTCCGATGCCCAGTGATTGTGTATTGTTGAACTGTCCTCCATAAATGAACTGGGGTGGAGTGGAAGAGTCCTCGTTGCGCGTGTTGAACGCGAACGTCGGTGCAGCAAGCAGAGACACGCGGTCGGCGAACGTGCGCACGAACACGCCCTGGATGAATGGCCGGTGAAGGATATGGAAGTTATTCGCGCCCTGGACGCCGCCGCGAAGCTGAACGGTCAGCGGAGACGTTTCTCCCTGGCGAGAGACCTGCAATGAGGAATTGAGCTCAATCGTCTGGAAATAGTTACTACGCGTCACACCAACAGCGATTCGATCGGTAAGACCGACGCGTCCACCGTAAGCGACCGTGGCGCCACTGTCGAAACCGAAGAGTCCCCCGAAACCCGCACGCTTGATGTCCTGATTGAACCGGTGCTGCACCAGAAAATCGACGCCACCGGCTCTCAATGGCTTCCCATCGGGAAGATTCACGACATTTGAACCGAAAAACGCGCCTTCGCGCGCATAGCCATCGACGGGAATGCTGGCTCTCTCGGATACCTGTGCGGCCGTTGAAGCCGCAGCCGGTGGCGCCGCTCCCGGCGTCGCCGCTGGTGTGCCGTCCACCGTCTTCCGATCGAGATCGACGAGGGTCATCCTTCCGCCGGATTCAATGACCACCTGCTTGTTACCAGGATCGGAAAAATGCATCACCAGGCCGGCGGCCTGTCTCGAAACCGGAACAATAAACCTATCCGGAAATTGCGCGCGCAGCATCGGCGTAATCTGCTCGCCGGCGCGTTCAAATGCCTGTCCGAAAACGTTTCGCGCATCGCCGCCTTCCGGACTCATATGGCATGTGATGCAACCGTCCTGGGCTGGATTGCGAAACGGATCGCTTCGGTAGAGTTGCAGGAATTGAGGCATTGCGAACGCTGAAACGTTCGAAAATAAGAAAAGAGCTGTCAGTAACACACTTCCAGACCATCGATTCATGGGAACCTCCACATCCGAAAAAAAGAGTTACTTGAACCGCACACGCGAAACATGCGGGTTGCCTTCCACATAGAATCGCCAGGGTTTGTCCTTGTATTCCCCGGCGTAATCGACTCCAACGCGAGGACTGGTGAGGATCGGCCCAGGATCGAGTTTCCTATCTTCGATCCATATCGTGGTGCCGAGCAGATTTTCTCCGTTCAACTGCTTGTCGATCGACATCGCCATGCACAACTTGCCCGGGCCGCTGGCGATGTTGTTTTCCCGTTCCGGATTATTACGGAGTTCAGACATCAAATCCACATTTTCGATCGGCTCAACGGCTCGGATGAGCACGGCGGCAGGATATCCCTTTGGCTCCGTCACGACGTTCAGGCAGAAGTAGAAGCCGTAGATCATGTAGACATACGCATATCCCGGCGGGCCAAACATGATGGAAGTACGCCGCGTGTGTCCCCTGGAGGCATGACACGCAAGATCGTGCGGACCGACATACGCTTCGGTTTCGACAATTTTTCCGGCTAGATTTCTTCGGCCCAGACGCCGTACGAGGACTTTGCCCAAAAGTTCGGAAGCAACATCGAGAGTGAGGCGGGAGTAAAAGGGTCTGGAAAGCCTGGCGGGCATCGGAATAAAAATGGGGTCGAGAGTCGCTGTAGCGGCGGTCTATGACCGCCGGTGATCCCAAAATTACGGCATCGTCGGCGGTCATAGACCGCCGCTACAGCGAGGCCTTTCGACCCCATTTTTCTCTTACGCGGCTTCTGGCTTGTCCGGCTTGCCGCGTACCTGCTTCTTGATCTTCCAGTGGGAGAAGAGGTACTTGTGGCCGCATCGAGGGCACTGCCAGGATCCCTTCACAGGATCCGCACCCCGCTCGTGGAACATCTCCACAATCAGGTGACAGTGCAGACACATGGTCGGATGACTGTAGACCATTTCAGACTTTGCCGTTTTAGTCATAACTGCCAATGGAAACCCCCTTTTAGTTTACGGGCTCTATACGTCAGACTTCACCCTCCAAACGGCTGCAAACTTATGACTTATAACAGCTTGACAATAGAGCGTAGTGCAAATTGCAGCAGATACAGACGATGAGACTATTAAAATGGAACGTCTCTCGACGCCTGTCGGAGAAATTTTTGAAGAGCCCCGAAGCGCATTATAACCGAATTGGGCAAGATTAGTACCAAAAAGTGCGCTCTTAACCGAAAATTTATGCGGGTTCGACCGAATCCGCATCGACTTCGGCGCTAACCGACTGCTGGAGCAGATGAATGCTCAGGACGAGACGGGTCAGTCCCTTCTTTCGAATCAGGATTCCTTCACAATCTTCCAATGGCCCGGAGCGAACGCGCACACGCCTTCCTATCTTCAGGTAAGGATGCGGATTGTATGGCAGTTCGGACGTAACAAGCCGACGGATCGCCTCGATTTCGGGTTCCGGAATCTGGGCCGGCTTTCCATCAAATGTCACAAAAGGCAACTGCGCCATACGGACGAAGCGTGTCGTGATAGCGGCGTTCATACTCGACGTTCACGAAGAGATAGTTCTTGAACAGGGGTTCTTCGATGATCTTGTAACGATCGCTCCACCGGCGGCGAACCTTGTAGATTGGAAGAAAGGCCTCGATGTTGCGGTTCTTCAGATCTTCGTAAACCTGTTTTTCGTGGCGGGGGCGGGTATATATCGCGTACCAGGGCATTAACTAACGCTGACTGACCGGCACCCACTTCAGGTCTGGCGCCGGACCAATGTATTCGGCACGCGGGCGGATCAGACGGTTGTTCGAATATTGCTCGAGGATATGCGCCGTCCAGCCGGACATGCGGCTCACGGCAAAGAACGGCGTGAACAGATCGATCGGCATGCCGATCACGTGATACGTGCTGGCCGAATAAAAGTCTACATTGGGATTCAGCTTTTTCTCGGATTTCACCAGCGCCTCGATCCGCGCGGACATCTCATACCACTTCGCCTGACCTGCACGCTCGCACGCCTCTTTCGACATGCGCCGCAGGTGCGTTGCCCGAGGATCTTCGGTGTGATAGACCCGGTGGCCGAAGCCCGGGATTTTTTGCTTCTGCGCGAAGATGTCGCGGACGAAGGCATCGACCTTCGAAACCTCGCCGATCTTCATCAACATTCGCATCACGGCTTCATTGGCGCCCCCGTGGAGCGGGCCCTTCAGAGCGCCGATCGCCGACGTCACTGCAGAGTAAATATCGGAAAGCGTTGCCGCGGTTACGCGTCCCGCAAACGTCGAAGCATTCCACTCGTGATCCGCGTGCAGGATCAGCGCAATATCCAGTGCTTTCGTCATCGTGTCATTGGGTTCGGTGCCGTTCAGCATGTAAGCGAAGTTAGCGGCCAGGCTGAGGTCCGGACGCGGAGCCACCGGCTCTTTGCCGTTGCGGATGCGGTGGAAAGCCGTCACCAGCGTGCCCGTCTGAGCGGTCAGCCGGATCGCTTTACGCAGATTCGCTTCCGGCGACATATCTTCGGCTTCGGGGTCGTACATGGAAAGCATCGAGACGGAGGTGCGAAGCACCTCCATCGGAAGCGCCTTCGCGGGCATACGCTTTATCGCGTCCAGGACTTGTGATGGCATGGAGCGGTTGGAAGCCAGCTTCCTGGATGTATCGTCCAGCTCGGCCCGATTCGGCAACCGGCCAAACCAAAGCAGATGGCACGTCTCCTCGAAGGTAGAGTTGGTTGCCAGCTCGTGAATGTTGTAACCCTGGTAAGCAAGAATTCCCCTATCGCCGTCGATATAACAGATCCTGGATTCGCCTGCTACGATGTCTTCAAGTCCCGCTTTCATAAATCCCCTTCGGACCAAAATTGAATCCGACATTCTATTGATTTACAGATCCACTTTCTACTTCGAATTCGGCGCCAGTTCGCCGTTAACGTTATAATCATGAGGCTGTGAAGCGGATCTATTTAGATAGTAACGCAACGACACCCATGCGGCCAGAAGTGGTGGCGGCCATGATGCCCGTGTTTACCGAGCATTTCGGCAATGCCTCGTCCATCCATTGGTTCGGACAGCAGGCCAAGTCAATGATGGACGATGCCAGGCAGCAGGTCGCGCGGCTGATCAACGCGGAGACAGCCGAGGTCGTGTTTGTCAGCGGGGGTACCGAGGCGGATAACCTGGCCATTCGCGGCATCGCCGATTCCCAGAGGGCAAAGGGACGGCACATTATTACGTCGCGTATCGAGCATCACGCCGTGCTGCATACGTGCAAGGATCTCGAAAAGCAGGGATACGAAGTAACGTGGTTGCCTGTTTCGCCCGACGGTCTGGTGGACCCGGAAGACTTGCGGAAAGCGATTCGGCCGGACACGATCCTGATCACGATCATGCACGCGAACAATGAGATTGGAACGATTCAGCCGCTTGAAGAGATCGGGCAGATTGCCGAAGACGCCGATGTGTATTTCCATTCCGACGGCGTGCAGTCCACGGGAAAGATCCCGGTGGATGTGCGAAAGCTGAAAGTGGATCTCTACTCGATGTCATCGCACAAGATTCACGGACCGAAAGGTGTGGGTGCGCTGTTCGTCAGGAAAGGGACGATCCTCAAGCCAACGATGACGGGCGGTGGCCACGAACGAAATCGGCGGTCGGGCACGGAGAATGTCGCCGGGATCGTGGGATTCGGAGAGGCGGCAAGGCTGGCGCGCGAAGGCTTGAAGACAGACATGCCGCGCGTCGCGACGCTGAGGGACCGGCTCGAAGCGGGCCTGAAGTCGAAGATCGAGCTTATCCACGTCAATGCCAGGAATGCTCCGCGTCTCCCGAATACGTCGAATATCATGGTGGACTACGCCGAGGGCGAAGGCCTGGTCATTTCGCTCGACCTGAAGGGTGTCGCGGTATCGACGGGGTCGGCTTGCTCGTCCGGTTCCCTCGAACCGTCGCATGTGCTGACCGCAATCGGGAAGACGCCGGATGAGGCCCACGGTAGCTTGAGATTCAGTTTGAGCACGATGACAACCGAAGAGGATGTGGATTACGTGGTGGAGACTCTTCCCGGCATCGTCGAACGCCTGCGGGAATTGTCGCCGTACTACAAGAGAGTTTGAACTGTAGCGGCGGTCTGTGACCGCCGACAGTTTCGCAACGGTAAGATCGCCGGCGGTCATAGACCGCCGCTACAGAAAACAATGGCGTATTCGGAAAAACTACTCGACTACTTTCAAAACCCGCGATGCGTGGGAGAGATACCCGACGCGCATGCGATAGCCGAGGTCTCCAACCCCGTTTGCGGCGACGTCATGAAACTGTGGGTGAAGGTGGACGACGGACGAATTCAGGATGCGAAGTTCAAGGCGCAGGGCTGCAGCGCCGCAATTGCGACGAGTTCGTACGCGACCGAAATGCTGATTGGAATGAAAGTCGCGGAGGCCAGGCGAATCACCAGGGATCAGATTGCTGAAGCGCTCGGGGGTTTGCCGGCGTCCAAGGTTCACTGCAGTGTATTGGCTTCCGATGCCATCAAGGAAGTTCTGAAAGGATTTTAAGCAGGTGATTGCTGTTGCCATGAGCGGCGGCGTCGATTCATCGACCGCAGCTGTTTTACTGAAGGAGCAAGGCGAGGAGATCGTCGGCCTTTCCATGCAACTGTGGAAGGAGAACGGCCGATGCTGTTCATTGGACGATCTGTGGGACGCCCGGCGTGTGGCCACGCAAATCGGAATTCCTTACTACGTCCTGAATCTGGAGAAGGACTTTGAAAATACCGTCGTTCGCCCGTTCGTGGAGACCTATCTCCACGGCGAGACGCCGAGCCCCTGCATCCTCTGCAACAACTACGTGAAGTTCCATCACCTGGTCGAAAAGGCAGCCGGCATTGGAGCCAACCGTGTCGCAACCGGTCACTACGCGCGCGTAAAGTATGACGAGGCGCTGGGCCGATGGCTCCTGCTGCGCGGCAGGGATCGGAACAAGGATCAGTCGTATTTTCTCTTCGGGATGACCCAGGATCAGCTCTCGAAGACCATCTTCCCTCTGGGCAATCTGACCAAGCCGGAGGTTCGCGAGATTGCGCGGCTCAGGGGATTGCCGACTTCCGAGAAGCCGGAGTCGCAGGAGATCTGCTTCGTGCAGGGCCGATCCTACGCCGACTTTGTGGAAGAGTACTCGGGAGTCGAGGCGAACAGGTCTGGCGACATCGTCACCGAGGACGGCGAGGTTGTGGGCACACACGCCGGTATTCACAAGTACACTGTCGGCCAGCGAAAGGGCTTGATTGCCGCAGGACGGCCACAGTACGTCGTGCGCATCGAGCCGCAGTTGAACCGGATTGTGATTGGAGAGGATCCGCAGCGGACCCGCTTCACAGTGCGCGATCACAATTGGATCGCGATCGGGAAGCTCACGGAGCCGATTCGATGTGACGTCCAGATCCGAAATCGATTCGAGCCAAAGCCCGCCACAGTTTCGCTCCAGAACGATGAAGTTGCCGTCGAGTTTGATTCCCCGCAACGCGCCATCACGCCGGGCCAGGCCGCTGTCTTCTATTGGAACGATGTGGTTGTGGGCGGCGGATGGATCCAGCGGTAACCCGCTGGACCGCCGGCCATCCATGGCAGCGTTCAACCCATCCATGGGAACGCTATGAATGCAGAATTATTTCAACTACTTCACGGAAATTGAGCGGTTCTTCCAGACCAAGCGCCGGTCCTTCACGCTTGTTTCCTGTGTGGATTGGGTCCTCATTGAAAGCTGGATGGAGCAAGGAATCCCGCTAGAACTCGTTCTCAAGGGCATTGATCGAGCCTTCACAAATCCGAAGCGAAGACGTGAAATCGGCTCGCTGGCGTACTGCGTCAAGGCAATCGAGAAGGTCTGCGAAGAACAGAAGGACCTGATGGTCGAAGATCCGAAGTTGCCGGACTTCAACCCGGACGAAGTCGTCTCATACGTTCGCAAACTTGCCGCGCAGGTAGAGCGCCTTGATGCTGGAATCGCGGAGTCCATTCGCTCAATCGATCCATCAAACTTGCGAGCCGCCGAGCAGATACTAAGCGCACTCGAAGAGAAGTTGATTTCCAAGCTGAAAGCTACTGCTGACGACAAAACGATGATCGAGTTAAAACGTGAGGTGGATGGGGAATTGAATCCCTTCAGATCAACGATGACTGCCGCGCAATTGATGATGCTAGAGCAGCAAATGTGGCGCAGAAGGGTGCTGGAGAGATACGAAATGCCGCGGTTAAGCCTGTTCTATCTGATATAGCCGCGGCTAATTCTCTTATGCGTCTCAAAATCGAAAAACTCATCTACGGAGGCTCCGGGCTCGCGCGGACCGAAGAGGGAGTAGTGTTTGTGCCGAGGACAGCACCGGGAGATGTCATCGAAGCGAAGATTGTGGGGAAAAAGAAAGATTACTCGGTGGGGCGTATCACCGAGATTCTCGAATCATCGCCGGACCGGCAGGAGGCGGTATGCGAGGCAGGCTGCTGTCACTGGCAGCACATCCGATACGATCGCCAGGTCGATTACAAGGAAGCCATCATTCGGGAAAGCATTGAACGGCTTGGTCATCTCAAGTGGGATGGTCCAATCAAGCGGATCGTCGGGCCCGACAGAAACTACAGGCTCCGAGCCACGTTTCATGTCATCGATGGAAAGCTCGGTTTCATGCAGGAGAAGACAAACGTTGTCATTCCGATTCGGAAGTGCGCATCGCTGGTCCCCGAGATCAATCAGTTCCTTCAAACCGTGGACCCGCGCGGCTCCCGCGAGGTTCACGTCATCAGTACTCCCGAGATCGCGGCGAGCTTTGTCTTCGAAGGGAGCCGAATCGAGCGCCTTGGCCGGGTCCGCATCCACGTCGGCGACATCCAGTACAAAATTCATCCGGAAACATTCTTCCAGGCGAATCGGTTTCTGCTTGCTCCTTTCGTGAACGAAGTCCTGGATCAGGCGGGACCCGCGCCAACCCACGTTCTGGAGCTGTATTCCGGTTCAGGTTTTTTCTCTATTCCACTCTCTCGAATAGCCGGAGAAGTCATCGGCGTGGAAGGCAATCGATCGGCGGTCCATCAGGCCCGGGAGAACGCAAAATTGAATGACCGGTGGAATCTGGAGTTCTTCGAGGGGCAAGTGGATGCCACCTTGCAGGGTGCGGACCTCAGGCCCGAGGTAGTCGTCGCAGACCCCCCTCGAGCTGGCTGCGGGGTCAAAAATGCCGAGCGGATCGCCGCCCTGGGCCCTCGGCGAATCGTCTACGTTTCCTGCAATCCCACCACGTTTGCGCCGGATGCCGCGGCTCTTGCCTCGAAAGGATATGCATTACGCCGCCTCACGCTGGTCGATCAATTTCCCAACACGTATCACGTCGAGATAATCGGGTTGTTTGAGGTACAATAGCCCCCGCCCTTCGCAGCTGCCGTGAATGCTGATGGCGCTGCCACTCCTGGCTCTTATCATAGGTATCCTGCTGTCTCCGTGCCTGGACTCGAGGTCCGTCTGGATCTGCCTGCCCGTAGCCATTCTCATTTCGTTCGCAAAGCGCCGGTGTGCGCTGCTGGCAGTGGCGTTGGCCGGCGCCGGACTGGCAGCGCGTCAGCCGGCGGTGCTCCCGGACCCTGGCGACACCGCCGTTCGCCTCGTGGGACGCCTGACAAAAGCGCCGGAGTGGCGCGGATTGGGCGTTTATTTGGACGTAGAATTGCAAACGGTAGACGGTCAGCGATACCCTGGACGGGCACGACTGACGGAATTTCTGGACGATCCGGACTTGCGCCGCCTTTTCGATGCATTCGAGCTCGGAAGCGGCGACCGTCTGGAGATCGTAGTGAAGTTGCACAGGCCGGTGGTTTACAGAAATCCCGGCGTGTTTGATTACCGGCGCCACCTGGAGCGACAGGGAGTCTATTGGACCGGCACGATTCGGAACCCCCGCCTAATTACGGTTCTGGACAGAGGGTGGCACGGAAAAGATCGAATTAAAAACTGGATTCAAACCCGGCTCGAAGCTCCATTCGCGGCGGACCGTAATGGCCAGACCATACGCGGCCTCGTGACGGGAATGGTGCTGGGTAGGACGTATGGTCTGACGGCGGAAGTCGAGCGGCAGTTCCAGGCGGGCGGACTTTACCACCTTGTCGTTGTTTCCGGCTTTAATCTGGCCGTCGTTGCGGGTATGGCCCTGTGGCTGGCCCGCCGTATTTTATGGAAACGACAACCTCGTCTCCTATTTGTTCTCGTATGTACGCTGGCTTACACGGCGATCGTCGAAGGCCAGGCGCCTGTGTTCCGGGCCGCCCTTATGGTGTCCTTTCTCGCCGTCGGGCAGCTCCTCGACCGCGGCTATGCGGCCCTGAGCGCCACTGCGGGAGCAGCTTTCATCATTCTCCTGATCGATCCCGGAGCGATCGAAGATTCCAGCTTTCAGATGACCTTTGCGGCCGTCCTTGCCGTGGTCGGCATTGGGGGGCCGGCCTGCCAGTGGATTCTGGGATGGCTTCGCGAAGCGCTGGCGGACTTCAACGATGCTTCCAAAGACAGCAACCTCCCGATCCGCGCGGCGGACTGGCGCGTGTCTCGGCGCACGTGGTGCGAGCTGCACGGCTTGCCCACCTGGACTGTCACTCTGCCCTGGAGGGTGGTTCTGATTGCCGGCGAAACGGCAATTGTTTCAGTGTGCGTCGAAATGGTGTTCCTGGTCTTTATGGTGGAATCGTTTCATCGATTCACTCCGGTTTCACCACTCTTGAACATTCCGGCCGGCATGATCACAGCGGCAATCACTCCGCTCGGACTGCTCCTGATTTTTCTGCCCCCGCCGGCCGCAGCCATTGCCGCATGGATCATTACGCAACTGCTTGGAATCCTGCTCGAGACACTGCATCTCGCTCTCAAGTTGCCCGGCGCAACATTACGCGTGCCATCGCCGCCGTTGTGGGTTTGGGCTTTGTACGCCGCGTCAGTCCTCCTTTTCACAGCGGCCATCCGGAAAAAGTGGAAGCGCCTCTTTCTGGGAGCCGCTGGAGCAGTTGTTCTGATTCAGGGGCTGGTTGCATTAGGAAACTTTGCGCCGGCTCCACCAGAGAACGTTACACTGACGTTTGTAGACGTCGGCCAGGGCGATTCGACGCTCATCGAATTCCCGGACGGCCGCCGGACGCTCATCGATGGCGGGGGAGTTTCCGCGGGCCGATTCCTGAATCTGCGAGACGACAGCACATTTTCGATCGGGGAGAATGTCGTTTCGGCGTACTTGTTTTCGCGGCGAATACGGCGTCTCGACACGGTCGTGCTGACGCATGCCCATCACGACCACATGGATGGGTTATTTGATGTCATCGAAAACTTCCAAATTGGCGAGTTCTGGCTCGGAAGGAATCCAATGACTCCGAGATACCGGGAACTACTCGAAAGGATTAATGGAAAACACATTCCCATCCGATGGGTGTGGAAGGGCCAGACGATCGGCCCGTTTACGGTGTTGCATCCTCCAGCCGATTGGGTTCCTCGCAAGAATGCGGAGAACGATGATTCGGTTGTCTTGCTGTTGAATACAGGTCACGCCACAGCGCTTCTGACCGGCGATATCGAACGGAAAATTCCTGTCCCTGAAAGAGTTGATGTTCTGAAGGTTCCGCACCATGGAAGCAAGGGAGTTCGCGTGAAAATTGCAGCCTCCGTACGAGTGATTTCGGTTGGTGCGAATAATCCTTTTGGGCATCCGCATGAATCTGCCCTGCCGGCTCTTCGAACGGACCGGCTCGGGGCAATTACCGTAATCCTGGCCAATGATCAGCAAAGGGTTTCTGGGGCGTTGACTAAGCCATGCCTGTCGTGTAAGCTGACGTTGCTTTCTGGGAAGCCACTATACTAAAAGACCTTAAAAATCTTAGGTTTAGTGGCTTTTGAATTTAATGGGGGTGCTGTTTTGACTCCAAGAGTTGCCGTTAAAATATTGATTCTTACTTTTCCCGTCGTGGCGGCCTGTAAATCGGTCGTCCCTCTGGAGGAGGCCAGAGTAGTCGCGCCCCCACCCATGCCGGTGATACGGCAACACGTCGAGCCGGTCACAATGCCCGTGGCGAACCTGATGCAGCGGGAAAATCCTATCGATCCGATCGCTCTGATCATCGTCGAGGCTCAGTTGCGGTTCGAGCGCGGCGAAGACCTTTACAAACAAGGGTTTCTGAAAAGAGCCAAGGACGAATTCGATAGCGCCATCGACATACTGCTGGAATCGTCGAGCGTGCACCAGAAAGAGCCGCGTCTGCAACGCGAGATAACGGAGCTCGTCAGCCGGGTCCATGCGCTGGAACTGGCCGCCATTCGCGACGGTGACGGCTTCACGGATCAGGCCGAAGAGCATGCCGCTATCGACGATCTTCAACACGTCGAAACCTTCCCCTCGTCCATCGATCCCAAGCTCAAGCAGGAAGTCGAAGAAGAAATCGAGGAAGTCGCCCACGATCTTCCTATCGAGATCAACGATCGCGTACTGACGTTCCTCTCCTACTATCAGGACGGGCGTGGCCGATTCACCATCGAGCGGGCTCTCCAGCATGTAGGCCGTTATCAGTCCATGATCGAGCAGATCCTGAAAGAAGAAGGCGTACCGCTCGACCTGATCTATCTCTGCCAGGCCGAGAGTGCCTTCCAGCCGCGAGCTCTTTCACGCGCCAAAGCAAGAGGAATGTGGCAGTTCATCTCGTCGCGCGGAAAAGAATATGGTTTGCGCCAGACCTGGTGGATCGACGAACGCTCAGATCCGGAAAAGTCGACCCGGGCCGCCGCGCGTCATCTGAAGGATCTGTACCAGGAATTCGGCGATTGGTATCTTGCGATGGCGGCTTACAACGCCGGTCCCGTTCGCATTCATCGCGCCATGGATAAGACGGGAGACGGCAGTTTCTGGAAACTGGCGGACAAGCGTGCGCTGCCGAAAGAAACCACCAATTACGTTCCCAACATTCTTGCCCTGACGATCATCGGAAAGAATCCGGAAAAATATGGCTTCCATGTCGCGCCCGACGCGGCTCTGGAAACCGAACGGGTTCCTGTTGACAAAGCAACGGATTTGAGAATCATCGCTGAGGCCATCAATCTCCCGCTCGAAGACCTTCGAGACCTGAACGGCCATGTCCTCCGGTGGACAACTCCGCCCGACGATTCCGATTTCGAGCTGATCCTGCCCAAGGGCTATGCTGAAAAGTTCAATCAACAAATTGCTTCTCTGCCCGCGAGCAAGCGCGTCCTCTTCCGGTCGCATGTTGTCCGGAAGGGCGACACGCTGGGCGGCATCGCGAGAAAATACGCCACGACGGGCGAGGAGCTGGCGCAAGCCAATAATTTGGGCGCGAAGCGTGTCCTCAGGGCGGGGCAATCCTTGATCATTCCCATGAGCGGGATTTCGCCCATCGTGAAGGTCGCTTCGGGCGCAAAATCCACTTCACCTGTAAAAACAGTCACTTACGTCGTTCACAGGGGCGATACCCTTGCTGGAATCGCCACTCGTTTCCACACCTCAGCCGATAAGTTAAAGACCCTCAATCACCTGTCTTCCGCCCACTTGACCGTTGGCAAGAAACTACTGGTAACCCAGCCGGCTCAGACGGCGTCCAGGAAAGTCGTCCACCAGGTCCGCCAGGGCGAGACTCTGGACAGGATTGCGACGACTTATAAGACCTCTGTGGATGCTATACTCTCTTGGAACGAGACGAACGACCTATCCGTTATTCACCCCGGGGATCGGATCACGATTTTCGTGGGTGACAACAACTAGTAAAACTCGTCAATCCCCGATACCTTTTGGTTTTACGGGCGTCCAAAGCTCGTAGCCATGGAAGCTATATTGAAAAGGGCCGCACAACGAGTTCATGAATCCGAAGACGAAAAGCTCCTCATAGAGCAAGCCCAGGGCGGCGACCGAGAGGCGTTTGAGCAGCTGGTCCGAAGGCATGACAGGGATATTTTGCGTCTTGCATTCCACATGCTGGGAAATCGCGAAGAGGCGCGGGAAGTTTTCCAGGAGACCTTCCTCAAGGCATTTCGATCGCTAGGCCGGTTTCGCTTCGAGTCGAGCTTTTACACCTGGATTTACCGAATCGCCACAAACGTCAGTCTGGATCATCTCCGCAAACGTCAAACATTAAGAGAGGAGATTTCCTACGAGTCCGATGTGGAAAGCCATCCGGACCGGCCGGCGTTGAAAGACACCCTTGCTGCTACCACCTACTACAGCAACCCCGAACGCCGCCTGTACGGGAAGGAAGTAGGCGAAAAGATACAAGAGGCACTAAAAACCCTTTCCGAAAAGGAGCGTCTTGTATTTGAATTAAGGCACTACCAGGGCCTTAGGCTGAAAATGATCGGCGAAATCATGGGTAGCACCGAGGAAACCGCCAAGAATTATCTCTTCCGTGCGACCCAGAAATTGAGAGCGTATTTAACGAGCGTATGAACTGCCGAGAATATCAACACCAAATCACACTACTCCTGTATGAGGAGTTGACTGACACGGAGCGCACAGGGTTGGATACTCATATCCACGAATGCGCAGACTGTCAGGATGTCTATGAAGCCGAGAAGGGTATGCACGTGGTTCTGGCGGCGGATGCCGCCGCCCGGTTGGATCTCCCATCCGACCTCCTGGTGGAATCCCGGCGTGCTCTTTCGGATGAACTGGATCGTATAGAGACGAAGCGATCGTGGTGGCGCATGCCGGTTCTCTCGGGAATTCTGACACCGATGAGATTGCTGGAATCCGGCGCGCTGATAGCCATGGGATTGGCGCTTGGCGTCTACGTCAGCACGCACACGCCTCAAGGCGGTGGTGCTCAACCGACAGCCGCCGCCCTTCAAGAGAGTGCCATTGCAAATTCAGCCATCCCTCGGGATGCGACGATTTCCAATCTTCGAGTTGTAAATACGGATCCCAGCACCGGCCAGGTTGAATTGGCCGGCGAGGTGTCCCGGTCCCTGCGATTCCAGGGAAAGATGGAAGATCAAATGGTCCGCAGTCTTCTCTTCAACGGTCTGCGGGATACCAATAATCCGGGATCAAGGTTGCAGATTGTTAAAGCACTCGCTCAGAATCAGAAACCGAACGATGAGACCATCGAAGAGGCCTTGATCAACGCGCTGCTTTATGACGATAACCTTGGGGTCCGTCTGAGCGCACTGGAAGCCCTCAAGCAATATGCCGGCGAGGAACACGTCCGGAAGGCATTCATGGCCGCTCTGTCGAGTGACACCAATGCCGGTGTCCGCATGGGAGCGATCGAAGCGCTGGCCACAAAGAACGCCAACGACACCGAACTGGCTAAAAGTATTCGAGAAGTGACGGAAAAGGATGACAATTCCGCCGTTCGCGCC
>Ga0137399_10000514_pt1 | contig 15526 bp, 10 predicted proteins | sample czorhiz316metaG_FD_104810 | JGI IMG/M metagenome (GOLD analysis project Ga0137399, IMG submission 104810) | Vadose zone soil microbial communities from Angelo Coast Range Reserve, California, USA - czorhiz3.16 metaG | ecosystem: Environmental > Terrestrial > Soil > Vadose zone | place: USA...
GCAGCAGGTGATGATGAATCTCATCATGAACAGCATCGATGCGATGAAGGAAGTGGAGGGGAAACGGGAGGTGGCTATCAAGTCGGAGCGTGCGGAAGATCGGCATCTTCTGGTGTCGGTCAGTGATACCGGAGTGGGATTGCCCCCGCAGGACGTGAGCCAGATTTTCAATGCATTCTTTACGACCAAACCGGACGGCACCGGTATGGGGCTGTCCATCAGCCGCTCCATCGTTGAATCGCATGGCGGCCGCCTGTGGGCCACCGCCAACTCTGGACGCGGCGCAACGTTTCATCTCACTCTGCCCACCAACGTCGAGTCGCATAAATGACGCTCGCAGGCGCTCCCACGGTGTTCGTCATTGATGACGATGCGGGTGTGCGTGCGTCCATTCAAGGCTTGCTGAAATCGGTTGGCCTGCGGTCCGAGACCTTCGGGACGGCGCAAGAGTTCTTACGCAGCAAGCGGCCGGACGGGCCAAGCTGCCTTGTTCTGGACGTAAGACTTCCTGGACTCAACGGTCTGGACTTTCAGCGCGAGTTGGCTGACGCGGGCGTCCAGATTCCCATCATCTTCATCACCGGGCATGGAGATATTCCGATGACGGTGAAGGCCATGAAATCCGGTGCGGTGGAGTTCCTGACCAAGCCCTTCCGGGACCAGGACCTGCTGGATGCGATCCACCAGGCTTTGGATCGCGACCGGGTGACGCGCCAACAGCAGAGTAAGCTTGCCGAGTTGCGAAAGCGCTACGAGTCGCTGACCGCACGCGAGCGCGAGGTCATGGGCCTGGTGGTTTCGGGCATGCTCAATAAGCAAATAGCTTCTGAGCTCGGGACCAGCGAAATCACCGTGAAGATCCATCGCGGGCACGTGATGCGGAAGATGCAGGCTGAATCGCTGGCGGAATTGGTCCGAATGGCGGCGAAGCTTGAGCTTCCGTCCGGCAAGAAGTAGCTTAATACCGCCCCTGTTCCACAAACAGTTTGCCAATTGGCAGTCCTCCCGTTTTAACTGCCGCTTTCTCAAGTACCGCCTCGAGCGATTGCAGCTACCTCTCTGATCAGGTCGGTATTAGAGCCCCTATACCAAAGCATAATTGCGCGCTTTTGGCGACGCTGCTAGATTCCTACCATGGCCATTCAAGGTGAGACCAAATTAGTTGCCATCCTCGATGATGATGATTCGGTGCGCAGCGCATTGCAGGGCCTGCTGAAAGCAGTTGGCTTGCCGGCACAAGCGTTTGCGTCGGCGGAGGAATTCCTGAAGTCCGGCCAACAGCACCAGATTGCATGTCTGATCGCGGATATCCGTATGCCCGGAATGTCCGGTCTCGAACTGCAGGCGAAGCTGAACGCTGAACGCTGCAGGATTCCGATCATCTTCATCACGGCACATGGCGACGCAAAAATGCGGATGCAGGCGTTGAGAGCAGGCGCAGTGGAGTTCCTCGCCAAACCGTTCGACGACGAAGCCCTGCTCGAGAGTGTTCGAGCGGCTCTGGAGATTTGAGCCCGGTCACGGAAGCGTGCATCTGGGCGCCCGGAGGTCCTCTGTGGAAGCTTTCGAAAGATTCGGGTCCGGTGGCCAGGGCCGTAACCAGCGCAGATTCGAGCAAGTCATAGGCAACAGTCCTGCTCTGGAAGCGGTGCTCGAACAAGTCGAACGCGTCGCGCCTACGGATTCCACCGTTCTGATCCAGGGAGAAACAGGCACCGGCAAGGAGCTGATCGCGCGCGCGATTCACAACATCAGCTCGCGGTGCGGACGCTCGTTCGCAAAGCTGAATTGCGCTGCCATTCCGCTGGATCTGCTGGAAAGTGAGCTTTTTGGCCACGAGAAAGGCGCGTTCACCGGAGCCATAGCGCAAAGGATTGGCCGTTTCGAGCTGGCCGACAAAGGTACGCTCTTCCTGGATGAAGTGGGCGATATTCCGCTGGCATTGCAACCCAAACTGCTCCGTGTCCTGCAGGAACAGGAGTTCGAGCGCTTGGGCAGCACTCGGACTCACCAAGTGGACGTTCGGCTGGTGGCTGCAACGAACCGTGATCTGACGGAGATGGTGAAGCGGGGCGAATTTCGCATCGACCTCTACTACCGTCTGAACGTGTTCCCTATCCTGCTGCCACCGTTGCGGGCGCGCCGCGAAGACATTCCGGCCCTGGTGACGCATTTTGTCGAGATTTTTTCTCGCCGGATGGGTAAGCAAATCGAACACATTCCTCCGGAAACGATGTCTGCGCTCAGCTCGTACCAATGGCCGGGGAATATCCGCGAGCTACAGAACCTGATCGAACGTGCCGTGATCCTTTCAAACGATGGCGTGCTTCCCAATCCTTTGCCGACGGCAGGGACTCGGGATGTCATCATCTCTCCGGCTGCAACTACTCTAAGGGACTCCGAACGCACTCTGATTCTGCACACCCTGGCGGCGGTGGGCTGGGTGCTAGGCGGACCGACCGGTGCAGCTGCCAAGCTGGGGCTGAAGCGCACCACGCTGATCCACAAGATGAAGAAGCTGGGGATTTCGCGGCCTCGTCTCCAAAGCAGCCAGATCGAACGTGCCGTGATCCTTTCAAACAATGGTGTGCTTCCCAATGCTTTGCCGACGGCAGGGACTCAGGGTGTCAACATCTCTCCGGCTGCAACTACTCTAACGGACTCCGAACGCACTCTGATTTCGCACACGCTGGCGGCGGCGGGCTGGGTGTTAGGCGGACCGGCCGGTGCAGCTGCCAAGCTGGGGCTGAAGCGCACCACGCTGATCCACAAGATGAAGAAACTGGGGATTTCCCGGCCTTGTCCCCAAAGCAGCCAGGATGTGATGGGGCCAGCACTTCAGGAGCCGGAACCACTGCCGCAATTTTAGTAGCGTCCATCACATGCATCGAATGTTTACGGATATCTTCTGGCAGAGATGGTGAAGCCGCTTAAAGATGCTGGCCTGCGACGGGTCACTTGAACAGGATCTTGGCCATCATCCCCTTGTCCTCGTGATTCAGCAGATGACAATGAAATACCGAAATGCCCTTGATGACGGGGTCGGTGAAGTCCAAAATGACATCAACGGAGCTGCGATACGGAACATTCACCGTATCCAGCCACACAGGATGCGCGAGCGGGACGCCGTTTTCTGCATAGACCAGGAAGTGGACCTGGTGTATGTGGAAAGGATGTAATTCCCCTGTTTGGTTGACAATACGCCAATGCTGATAAGTACCTAAGCGAGCGCTTGTCATCGGACTTGCATCCGGCGCAAACTTGCGGCCATTGATGTAGAAGCCGTTCTTGTCCTCGGTGAAGGTGACCATGAAGTTCGGTGCAACCTTCTTCAGCGGCTCGACGTCGATCGGCTTGTAAAGCGGCGGGCGGTCATCGATGGCATGCACTTGCTCAGGCGGTGGATCTGAACTGGGTTGCACCAGATCTGCCAGCGCCATCCCCGGATTGGGATCCCCGTCGGGACCGGTATCTACACAAAGCGTACGCAGAGCACTATGTGTTCCAGGCGGTGGACCGGTAACGATAGCTTCGAGCCGTCCCGCAGGTGCCAGCAGTAGGTGATTGGTGGTGCGTGTCGGGCCTTCGGGTTCGTGGTACGCGAGCGGCATCCCGTCCAGCGCCACGATTTCAAATGTCTGTCCATCAAGCTGCAGGTCCAAATAGCGGTCCGCCGAGGCGTTCACTATCCGCCAGAACTGCCGCTCTCTAGGCGCGATCTCGATTCGCGGGCGAACTGCCCCATTCACGGTGAAGATTTCCTCGGCTGCCTTCGCTTCTCCCCTACATCCCTTAGACTGGATTTCAACATGGTGCCTGAGTTCGGCCGCATTCGGATCATGCTCAATGGAGCGGCCGCGCAGAACGATCACACGCTCGCGAAGTCGCCCTACTTGGGGGGCATAACGTTCCATTCCCTCGATGACGATGGCTCCTGACATTCCGTCCGATACTTGCCGGTGACTCTCGCCATGGGGATGAGTGTGATACCAGAACAGGCCCGGCGGATGATCGCGCGGAATCTCGACAGAGTAGCGCAAAACCTGGCCAGGCATGGCCAGCATTCCGATCACGTCATCCTGCGGGGCGTTCGGCGAGACGGCGAGCCCATGAAAATGCAAGTTCGTCATGTTCATGCAGGGATTCACCGCACAAGTCTCCCGGGACTTGGCAGGGAGATCGTTGATGTAGGTGATGCTGAGAACATCACCAGGGGAAGCGCGAATCACAGGAGCCACCCTCCCACCGTTGAAAGCGAAGGCATACCGGCCATTTTCATTTACTCCATGCAGCGTAAGAGATACAACGTGATTCTTCGCTCGCACCTGCGGAGGCTCCGGCAACGAAACAGTCTGGGCGCAGCCCAGAGCTAGGAGAAATATCTGCGCACCGATGAGGAGTAGGATCCTTGTCATAATCACGATTGTCCTGTAGCACTTGCCATGCCAAAGTGATAACCAGCTTGTCACGACCTTCCCCGAAGTATTCCTTGCAAGCAAGCGATCAGCCCAGGATCTGTCCGATCCGGAGTTAGGCCTGCAGAATGGTGCGATGACGCTTTGCAATCGACGATGGCGGCACCCGCCGCCATCGTCAGCAGCATGACGCATAACCAGAACATATCTGCTCGCTTCTAAGTCTCCCGGCACGCTGCGGCCCCCTGAGATGTATCACGTGTCGAAAACCCTCGAGAAATGTCCAGAGGCGCGTCGAAATAATGACACTTTCTCCGGCAGTCACGATCTCAGTAATCCCAATTTCCTTGTCTTCAGTCACTTCCCAAGTTCTAGGCTCAAAGTTCGCTGTGGTTAGTCAAATGCAATTGATTGGGTAGAGAAGCAAACGCGCGGCATCCACCGAACTGAGGGGTGGCCAGGGACTACTTCTCGCGCGGGCAGTCGAGCTTGCGCGGACGTTTCCACGCTGGTAGTTTCCGTGGTGGCGGTTTCCACGGCGGCGGTCACAGGTAGTTCAAATTCATCAAGACAGCGGCAAGTGGTCGATATGGAGAAGAAATGATGCACCGAAGGAAGATCAGGTTCGAAAAAGCTTTTGAAGGTCGGCCCACAGCAACTCAAGTGCGCTCACTTGGACGATGGCGCTTTCGCCCAACTGTTTGGCTGGGTGATCCCCGGACATTGATCCAGACCTGGAAGGTCACAAGGAGGTAATTTATGTGGATTGTTCGGCTCGCGCTCAGGCGGCCCTACACGTTCGTAGTGCTGGCTATTCTGATCTTGATCCTGGGAACGCTCTCAGCGTTGCGCACTCCCACAGACATTTTTCCGAACATCAACATCCCTGTAGTGAGCATCATTTGGACTTACAACGGGCTCGCACCGCAGGACATAGCGAGTCGAATCATCACTCTTCAGGAGCGCAACCTAACGACCACCGTGAATGATATCGAGCATCTAGAGTCGCAGTCGCTGAACGGCGTCGCTGTCATCAAGGTTTTTTTCCACCCGGGTGCGAATATCAGCACCGCCATTGCGCAGATTGCAGGCCAGTCCCAGACTCAACTCAAGCAGTTGCCGGCGGGAACGACGGCGCCGCTGATCATCACTTACAGCGCTTCCAGCGTTCCGATTCTTCAGCTCGCTCTCTCCAGCCCCACGCTTCCTGAGCAACAGTTGAATGATCTGGGACTGAATTTCGTCCGGCCCCAGCTCACTTCAGTACCCGGCACAGCCATCCCGTATCCGTACGGTGGCAAGCAACGGCAGGTTCAAGTGGATTTGAACACCGCTGCGCTCCAAGCGAACGGGCTGTCTCCACTCGACGTGGTGAACGCTATCAGCGCGCAAAATCTCATTCTCCCTGCCGGAACGGCGAAGATCGGGGCCTTCGAATACAACGTGGACATGAATGGGAGCCCGACGACAATCAAAGGACTGAACGACCTTCCCATCAAGACTGTTGGAACCTCGACGATTTACATCCGTGATGTCGCCTTCGTGCGCGACGGGTTCCCGCCGCAAACCAATATCGTCCGCGTCGACGGGCGACGGTCGACGCTGATGACGATCCAAAAGATCGGCAGTGCCTCTACGCTAAGCATCATCGCCGGTATCAAACAACTATTGCCATTCGTCAAGAGCACGCTCCCTCCGGACCTTCAAATTCTTACCGTAGGGGACCAATCTGTTTTTGTCCGCGGGGCCATTTCCGGCGTGGTGCGGGAGGCGCTCATCGCTGCCTGCCTTACGGCTGCCATGATTCTTCTTTTTCTCGGAAGCTGGCGCAGCACGGTTATCATCGCCATTTCAATTCCTCTTTCTATTCTGTCTTCTATCACTGCCCTCAGCATGCTGGGAGAGACCATCAACATCATGACGCTTGGCGGCCTGGCGCTGGCCGTCGGCATTCTGGTGGATGATGCAACGGTCACCATTGAAAACATCCACCGCTTCCTCGCCGAAGGCAAGGACATAGAACAAGCGATTCTCGATGGCGCGCAGCAGATCGCAATACCCGCGCTGGTTTCAACACTCAGCATTTGCATTGTGTTTGTGCCGATGTTCCTGCTCACTGGCGTCGCACGTTATCTCTTTGTTCCGCTGGCTGAGGCAGTTGTATTCGCTATGCTGGCTTCTTACCTGCTTTCGAGGACCCTGGTGCCGACCTTGGCCAAATACTTCCTCAAGGCCCACGCGGAAGGAAATTCAAGCGAAACCAGCGTGAGCAAGAACCCTCTGGTGCGCTTTCAAGCTTGGTTCGAACGTGGTTTTGAGAGTATCCGGAGCGCCTATCGCGGGCTGCTCGAAACATTTATTGATCACCGCCGCATTTTTGTTGCCGGCTTCCTCTTGGCCTGCTTCCTCTCCTTCGCTCTGCTCCCGTGGTTGGGACAAGACTTTTTTCCATCGGTGGATAGTGGCGAGTTTACGCTGCACCTGCGAGCCCCAACCGGAATGCGCATTGAAGAAACAGCTGCTTTGTGTGACCGCGTGGAAAACGAAATCCGCAAGCAGATCCCGCCGCAGGAGTTTGCCGGCGTCATCGATAACATTGGCTTGCCCTATAGCGGTATCAATCTTTCCTACAGCAATTCGGCTCCGGTCGGGACGCAGGATGCGGACATCATGGTCTCGCTCTCGCCGAAGCATCACCCCACAGCAGGTTATGTGCACGACTTGAGGCTAAAGCTGGCGCGAGCCTTTCCGGGAACTACGTTCTATTTCTTGCCATCGGATATGGTGACGCAAATTCTGAACTTCGGGCTGCCTGCCCCAATCGATATTCAAGTGGTGGGAAACGATCTGGAGGCCAACCGGCAATTTGCCGACAAGCTGTTGGCACGCGTAAAAAACGTTTCGGGAACATCTGATCTCCGCATTCAGCAGACCTTTAACCAGCCGAAGCTGCATATCGATGTGGATCGGACGAAGGCCCGCGCTATCGGGTTCACTCAGCGAGAAGTTGCGACGAATCTCCTGGTAACGCTCAGCGGCAGTTCTCAAACCTCGCCCTCTTTCTGGCTGAACCCGAAGAATGGCGTGAGCTACCAGATCGCAACACAAACACCCCAGTATCGCGTTCAGTCATTCCAGGATTTGGCCAATATTCCGGTAACTGGCACGGGTAATGCGCCGCCCTCCATACTGGCGAGTCTTGCCTCTTTAAGCCGCGATTCAGACTTGAGCGTTGTCTCACATTACAACGTAGCGCCGGTGATTGACATATTCGGTTCCGTCCAGGGCCGAGACCTTGGCGGCGTCTCAAAGGACATCTTCTCGATCATCAACACCAGCCAGAAAGAGCTTCCGCGCGGGTCGCAAATCATCGTACGTGGCCAGATCCAAACCATGCGTTCATCCTTTTTGGGCCTGTTGACAGGTCTGGTATTCGCCATTGTTCTGGTCTACCTGCTGATCGTCATGAATTTTCAGTCGTGGCTTGACCCCTTCATCATTCTCATGGCGTTGCCTGCGGCGCTGGCTGGAATTGTCTGGTTCCTATTTATGACCGGCACTACCATCAGCGTTCCCGCGCTGACGGGCTCGATCATGTGCGTTGGAGTGGCAACAGCAAACAGCATCCTGGTGGTCAGCTTTGCGAAAGAACAATTGAGTGAGGGACGCAGTGCCGCCGAAGCAGCCCTGCAGGCAGGATACATGCGCTTTCGGCCGGTGTTAATGACGGCTTTGGCCATGATCATTGGAATGGCGCCCATGGCGCTGGGACTGGGTGAAGGCGGAGAGCAGAATGCACCTCTCGGACGCGCCGTGATTGGCGGATTACTTTTCGCCACGGTGTCCACGCTGTTCTTCGTACCTGCGGTCTTCAGCGTCCTCCACGGTCTGCGCCGGCAACGTGCTGATTCCGGCAGTCAGCAATAGTAAAATTCTTCGGAGGAGAATAGGAATGGTTATGCCCATGCAATCGCAAACACAAAGCGAAGCGTTTCCGCACGAACCGCCAACGTTGAGTGTCGTCAAAGCGCCGCGCCGGTCGAAACGAGGCTGGTTCATCGCGGGCGCAATTCTCCTGGTTTTTGTTGGGATCTTCGTATACGGCATTCTCGCGCGCCTTCGGAAAGCCGCCACGGTGGGTGCTGAAACCGCACAGATGGCCGTGCCGTCAGTTTCGGTCATTTCTCCCCAGCGCTCCGCGCCGTCGCAGGAGATTGTGTTGCCGGGGAACGTGCAACCCTTCATCAGTGCTCCTATCTACTCTCGCACTAATGGCTATCTCAAGCGCTGGTATGTAGATATCGGAGCGCATGTAAGAAAGGGGCAGCTGCTGGCTGAGATTGAGACGCCGGAAGTTGATCAGCAATTGCAGCAGTCACGCAGCAATCTCGCCACCGCGCAGGCCAATCTCAAGCTGGCGGAGATCACCAAGAATCGGTACCAGGGTTTGTTGGCAACCCATGCGGTGGCGCAGCAAGACGTGGATAATGCCGTTGGCACTTACAATGCCAACGAAACGATAGTCGAAGCCAATCAAGCTAATGTGAAGCAGCTTGAGACCTTGCAGTCATTCCAGAAGATCTATTGTCCTTTCGATGGAATCGTCACTGCACGTAACACCGATATCGGAGCGCTAATCGCTTCTGGCAACGCCGGAGGCGTGAAAACCGATCTTTTCCATATCTCTCAGGCGGGAAAGCTGCGTGTCTACGTGAATGTGCCGCAACAATACTCCCAAGCCGCCACTCCGGGTCTGACGGCAGAGCTGACTCTGGCGGAATTTCCCGGACGACGATTCCAAGGCAAACTGGTTCGCACTTCAAACGCCATCAACTACGCCACTCGCACCTTGCTTGCGGAGGTTGACGTGGATAATCCCAGCGGCGAGTTGCTCTCCGGCTCCTATACCGAGGTCCATCTCAAGGTACGTGGACAGACCTCCTCGTACCTCGTGCCAGTCTCCGCTCTTATATTTCGCTCGCAAGGTCTGCAGGTCGCAGTTGTAAAAAACGGCAGCGTGTTGCTCACACCGGTAACGCCTGGTCGCGATTTCGGCGATCAAATTGAGATTGTTTCTGGTCTCAAGGGCGATGAATCGGTGATTGTAAATCCGCCAGATTCCATCCTCTCTGGACAAAAGGTGCAGGTCGTGCAGCCCGCTGCTACAGGAGGCGCACAGTGACCTTACCTCGCGATCCGAAGGCAGAGATTCGAGTCTGCAGGCACAGTGTAGCGACCATCTGTCTTGCCAGCATGCTCTTGCTGACCGGTTGCGCAGTTGGCCCCAAGTACCAGCGCCCGCCGGTCGAAGTTCCACCAGCTTATAAAGAGGCTGGCAATTGGAAAGCTGCCCAGCCGAACGAGCAGAGTCTCGGTGGCAATTGGTGGGAAATATTCCAGGATCCTCAACTCAATGCTCTGGAACAGCAAGTCAATATTTCCAACCAGAACCTGAAGGCCGCGCAGGCCCAATATACGCAAGCTCGCGCGCTGCTCCGCTATTATCGCGCCGATTACTTCCCGACGGTGGCCACCGCTCCGTCCGCGACACGCGCTAGAGTGTCCAGCAACCGTCCGCCTCCGAGAGCAATTTCCAATGGCGTTACCTCCAACGACTTCCAACTGCCATTTGAATTGTCATACGAAATCGACGCCTGGGGACGAGTGCGACGCAACGTGGAGTTTTATCGCGAGCAGGCGCAAGCCAGTGCTGCTGACCTGGCTACCGTTAACCTGAGCGTGCATGCGCAACTGGCTCTGTTCTACTTCCAGGCGCACAGCCTCGATGCCCAAGAGCAGCTTCTGAACTCGACCGTCGCGCTGTATGAGCAGGCCCTGCAGTTGAACCAGAGCCGGTTTCAGGGAGGAATTGGCTCCGAGGTTGAGGTCCAACAGGCCAAGACCCAACTTGAGACAACCCGTGCCCAAGCAATAGACGTCGGAGTGCTCCGCGCCCAGTTCGAGCATGCCGTTGCAACTCTGATCGGCAAGCCTGCAGGATCCTTCAGCCTTCCTCCTCTCCCTCTCCGCACGCCGCCGCCTCCGATTCCAGCAGGTGTGCCGTCAGAGCTGCTCGAGCGACGGCCTGACATCGCATCTGCCGAGCGACTGATGGCTGCTGCGAACGCCCGGATTGGGGTGGCCAAAGCCGCTTATTATCCACTCTTGAATCTGACGGCTGCCGGAGGTTTTGAGAGCGGGGCCATTTCGACATTGTTGTCAGGCCCCAGCGCGTTGTGGGCCGTTGGGCCGTCGGCGATATTCACGCTATTTGACGGAGGCAGGCGCCGGGCGGCTTCAGACCAGGCCATTGCGGCCTACGATCAGACCGTGGCTTCCTATCGCGAAACCGTGCTTACCAGTTTCCAGCAGGTGGAAGACAATCTGGCCGCATTGCGCATCCTGGAGAAAGAAGCGCAGACTCAGAATGAAGCAGTCGTTGCAGCCCAGAAATACCTGGAACTGTCCCTCACACGATACAAGGGTGGTGTCACCAGTTACCTGGAAGTGACCACCGCGCAGAGTGCGGCTCTCGCTGACGAGGTTACTGCGGTAAACATTCTCGGCCGGCGAATGGTCGCCGCCGTCCAATTGGTCCAGGCCCTCGGTGGAGGATGGGATAGCTCCAGCCTCCCTCAACATCCGGAGTGTTGCGGGAAACTTGTAAGCGCCACCTGTTCCGGGAATGTCTGCAAATAAGCGCCAATCAGTTTGACTGATCCAGTACGACGACTTCAGGGTTCAGTCACTTGCCCCGTCGCGATCCCTGAGTCGGCTCGGGCCGAGTTCTGGCCGACCACGTCCCCGAGAAGAGTGGGGCTTGCAAGTTGTGCTCGCAAAGGGGCAGTTGGGTTGCCACCGGATAATGTTACCCCTACTCAACCAGTCGGTGGTGGATGGCGTAGAGGGCCAGTTCGAGCCGGTCAGAAACCCCGAGCTTGTCGAAAATGTTATGGAGGTGGTTTTTGACGGTCTGTTCGCTGATGAAGAGCTTTTCCCCCATTTCCTTGTTCCGGTAGCCCTGAGCGACCAGCTGGACGATTTGCTTCTCGCGGTTGCTGAGCAGGGGCTTTTCGCGGCGAGGGCCGCCGTCGGAGGACTTGGCAAAGGCCTTCATCACCTCCGCAGTAATGCGGTTGTCGAGCCAGATCTCGCCGGCGTGAACCCGATAAATGCTCTTGACCAGCAGGTCGGCGGCGGACTGCTTCAGAACCACCCCGCGTGCGCCCAGACGCATGGCGCGGATGACATCGCGGTCATCTTCGGCGGCGGTCAGAACGATGACGCGGGTGGGCAGCGAGTCGAAGTTGACTTCCTCCAGCACAGCCAAGCCATCCTTGTCCGGCATGCGCAGGTCGAGCAACAAAATGTCGGGCTTGAGCTTGGCGAGCATCTTGATGCAATCGGCGCCGTTCGAGGCCTCGCCGATAATGGCGATATCATCGGTGGAGCTAAGCAGCTTACGCAAGCCATCACGGAAGATGGCGTGGTCGTCAGCGACGAGAGTGCGGATAGCTTGCTTACTTGAGAGCATCCCGATCGACTTGCATTCAGATAATCGCCTCATGAAATTCTGCCAGACACCGGGCCACCGCGGTAGCTGAAATAGAGACCAGTGTTCTAACCGATGAAGGGGCCAGCGCCTGCTAGGGATTGTCAGGAGGAACGGGATTGGGCGCGCTTGCGCTCGGCCGGATTCGCGGAAGAAGGCTTTCTATGCGATGAAGCCGACGTGCAGCAAGCTGTCTGCGGAGATCGTCTGGCTAGCGTGAAGAACTTCGTGACTGGTGAAGGAAAACTGCGGACGGCGCAAACGCATCCAGCGTGACGCAGGTGCGGGGATCAGTGTGAATTGGCGCGATAGACGGTTGGGTGGGCGGGCCAGGCGGCGCCGACACCAAAGCCTCCCAGCAAACCTATCACTCCACCAAACGCGGCGGCAATCGGTTTTCCGGAAACAATGCCGTCACTCGATGCAGCCGCAGCTCCTATGCCGGCACCGACGCCGCAGCCCGCTCCACCGAAGATCAAAATGTTGCGCAGACGATGGCTCTTTTCGAGTAGCGTGACGCGCAGAACGTTCTCCCTCCGGACGGCGACGTCCGTCGTGGCTTCGCGCAACTGGATGGCTTCCTCGGAAACCATCATGAACGTGCCCGTATGTTTCTTCAGGCTCGTCTCTACAACCTCGACTTTCTGACCGGCGTGCAGGCTGTTCAGGGCTTTGAAGTTGTCGTTGGGATTCAGCTTGTTTTCTTGAGCAAAAACAGGTGCAGCAAAAAGCAAAAACAGAACTGCAAAACGTCGAGCCATTCCACTTCCTTTCTAGTTGTCAGAATAGTTTAGCGGAGGAGGGATGTGTATAGAGTACGAAGGTTAAGACGCGTCTCCTATCGGCCACCTTGGGCGCCAGCCGGGGAATCTCCTGTTGCGGCCGGCGCAACTCCCTGACGTTGCGGCGCGCGTCGCAGCGAAGTCTGCGGTACGCTGAGGAGCAAGCGCATGGCTACACCTCCCCGAGCCCCAGGCCCGCAAAGCGCGACTGGCGCGCCGACCCCCGCACCCAGCGCTGCGCAGGCGATTCCCACTCCCGCTATCATCTCGGCCATGATGAAGTCGAAAGGAGTGAGCGATCTGATTTTTTCTCCGGGACGCGCGCCTCAGGTCGAGTTGAGCGGGCAACTCGTCGAGGTGAAAATCGCGGGACTCCCCACACTGTCGCCCGAAGACACGCGCTGCATCGCCGCTGACCTGATCGGCCGAAACGAACATGCCTTGCGCAAACTCGAACAGGAGGGAGCCGCCGACCTTTCCTACAGCCTGCCTGGGCTGTCGCGTTTCCGCGTGAATATCTTCCGCCAGCGAGGGACTTACGCCATCGTAATGCGCGTGATCCCCACGACGATTCCCGATTTTGCGACCCTGAAGCTGCCGGCCCACTTAGGCGAGATCGCGAACCTCCGCAACGGCATCGTGCTGGTGACCGGTCCGACGGGCTCCGGCAAGTCCTCGACGCTCGCGGCAATCCTGAACAAAATCAACGAAGAAAAGGCCTACCACATCCTCACTATAGAAGACCCGGTGGAATTCATGCACAACCACAAGAAGTCCACCATTCATCAGCGGGAATTGCATAGCGATACGCCGACCTTTGCGCTCGCCCTGCGCGCCGCGCTCCGCCAGGCTCCCAAGGTCATCCTGGTCGGCGAGATGCGCGACAAAGAAACGATCGAAATCGCCCTGGAAGCGGCGGAGACCGGTCACCTGGTCCTCTCGACCCTGCACACCATAGACGCCTCGAAGACCGTCGAGCGTATTATCGGTGCCTTCCCCCTCGGCGACCAGCAAGTCATTCGCAGCCGGTTGGCCAAGGCCTTTCGCTACATCATTTCGCAACGGCTGCTTCCGCGAAAAGACGGCAGCGGCCGAGCGGCCGCTATCGAGGTCCTGAAGTCTACCCTGCGCACGCGCGAGTACGTCGAAAAGGGGGAAGGCGAAGGCAAGACCCTGGTGGACGCCATGCGCGACGGCTCGACCGAAGGCATGCAGCACTTCGACGGCGAACTCGATAGGTTGTTCCGCGCGGGCATCATTGATCTGGAAACTTGCATGGCGTTTGCCACAAATCCCGGCAACCTGCGCCTGGAACTCACAGATGTAATCGAACAGAATGCGGAGGCCGTCACCCCTTCCCCGCTGGAGAAGCCCGCTGGCGGATCGGAGCTCGAAATCGTCCGCTAACAACCGCCTTCCTTTCGCGCCACCCTGCAACCTCGGAACGCCGAAATCTGTGCAATGGCTTTCGCTAGGTCTCCTCGGCCTCTGTCGCATTTGGGCGGGGTACAGCTTCTCTACGGAAGCCCTACACGCCGGATGCGCTGCTGCACAGGGCGCTCGACGTGGTGGATAGTTAAAAGCTTTTGATTTTGAATAGGCGATTGGCCATGAAACCTTGGAGAGCGGTCGATGTCGCGGCGAGAAATGGTCAACCGCCGCGCCGAGTTGTTGCGGGGGCTTCAATGGCGCTTGGCTGGAGGTTTCGAGTGGGGGTCACGGGAATCAAGCGCCCTTCCTGGATAGTGAATTCCAGCCCACGCCACTGGATGCGGTTGGAAGCGAAGCTGGCCAGCCAGACCAGAAAGGCAGAGGCATCGCGCACAGGCAGCAGCCATAGCTTCCGCTGCAGCACGGGGTCTTTCAGACCCCACACGCCCACCGTCCAGGCCATCAAGAAACGCAGCACGAAGTAGGTTCCGATGTAGCCGGCCGCCACGGCCGACGAAGGCGCCACCGCCGCTGCCACCAGCGACCACGGCAGGCCATGAGTGAAGATGAGTCCGAGATGCCCCCAGGGGCGGATGTGGCGCAGGCCGATGGCCCAGCGCAGTTCGTGCCGCAGATAATTGCGCAACGACTGCGCGGGAAAGATCATCCAGACCGGGTCCCGGGTCAGTTCCACGCGGTAGCCCCGCGCGGCGATGCGTTTGCCGAACTCGAAGTCGTCCGAGTGGTGGTTCACCAGCGCCTCGAAACCCCCGATTTCGGCCAGCCGCTCCCGCGTGGTGGCCATGGTCGAGCCCAAAGCGAACTTCAACCCTTCCAGTTTCCGCGCCACCAGAGCGCCGGCGCAAAATTCCGCCGAGGAGCCCACGCAATCGATCTCCGAGACAAGTTGGCGCACCGCCATCCCCCGGAACAGCGCGGTAACCGCGCCTACTCGGGGATCACGAAACGGCGCGGCGACCCCCCGCAAGTAGTCGGATTCCACGCGGACATCACTGTCGCTGATTGCCAGCAGGTCGTACCGCGCCTCACGCACCAGCCGGCAGAGCTTGCAAACCTTGCTGCTGGTGCCCTGGATCTCGGCGCCGATCAGCAGGCGGATGGATCGTTCGGGAAAATCCTGAATGAGCTTCTCAATGACCGGGACGGCAGGGTCGTCTTCATCGCTGACGGCGAACAGAATCTCATACTGCGGATAGTCCTGGCGGCAGAAGCTGGCGAAATTCTCGTAAGCATCTCGATCGAGCCCGCGCACAGGTTTCAGGATGCTGACCGGAGGGGTGAAATCACTCGCCGGGGTCACGCGCGGTCCCGGCTTGCGCTGCGCC
>Ga0137399_10000516_pt1 | contig 15504 bp, 19 predicted proteins | sample czorhiz316metaG_FD_104810 | JGI IMG/M metagenome (GOLD analysis project Ga0137399, IMG submission 104810) | Vadose zone soil microbial communities from Angelo Coast Range Reserve, California, USA - czorhiz3.16 metaG | ecosystem: Environmental > Terrestrial > Soil > Vadose zone | place: USA...
AAACCGTTTTCCTTGTCTCGCGAAGAAGTCCTGAAACAAAGATCCGCTATCAAAATTCCTGGTCAACCAACGAGGGCTTGGTCATGTGGTGGGGATTAGTAGTGAGTTTGGTTTTTCTTTACCCCGTGGTCGAGATGGCGGAGGAGTGGCGCCTTCGTCGCTCGGCTGATAAAGACCTCGCAGAAATGCGGAGGCGCGCAGCCTCTGGCCATCGATGGGACGCGGCGCGCGGCCAATGGGTGGGATAATTTTATGGGTACACCATGCGCGATGAATTCGCTTCCTGCAGTTTCCTCGCCGTGACCATCACCGGTCTTGTTCTGCTTTGCTCTGGCTTGCTCGCTATCGCATTTAGCTAATCTGTGCTGGTCTGTCCTGGCGCCCTCGCCGCTCTGGTCCGGATGATAACTGCCGGCCACGTACCGGCATATCGGGATGCCGCAATGATGCCGCAATAAAAACGGGCGGAGCCTGTTTTCTTGGAATGACTCTAGCCCCTCATACACACGCGTTCGCCCAGCCAGCTCCCTTGAACTCCGGCGGAGATGATCTCGAATTATCGCGATCAGCACGGGCGAAGGGCGAGTAACGTTGGATCCCACACTCACCAGCATTGCGCACGAGCAGGCCACTGCAATGGCCGACACTCGACCATGGTGTGCTCGCGCCGTTCAATATGACCACGCGCGCGGGAAAAATGGCCACTAATCCGAAGAGGGTTCCGGTTTCCGCAACGGGGCGGATATCAACCTGTATCGCGGCGCCTGAACGCCGCTGAATGTCTCCAGGGTGTAACCGCAGGCGGGACAAACAAAACTATCCGCCTCGCGTGGGGCGGCATGGAATTCGGTCCGCTCGTAAAGGGCGCCGCATTGGCAGGTGACTTGCGAGGTCGTCATCCGGGATTAGGCCGCCGGCCCAGCAAAGGTTCCGGGAACGATTCTCGACCGAGCGGCTTGAACTGGTCTGCGCTTGGCGGTGTCGAGCGCACGGAACACCCGATTAGGAACCAGCCCCCTTTGTCGGGAGTTCCGTTAAGCGGCCCCAGGTGCCCCCGGCGCCGGGGCCGTTCCTTTTTGGGACGGTGTCCCTAACCGCAGCAGAGTTTTTCATTTTCGCATAGGCCAATCCGAACTTGCCCGGCCGCAGGAGGCCTGCCGGCGGGCAAAGGGCCGCGCAAGTTCCACTGAAATCAGATAAGCCCATGGGTGGCTTGCAACGCGGGCTACCGAGGGTGGCTGTTGCTCAAAATCATCAGTCAGATCCGATTTCGATCCACCGAGGGGAATCCTTTTGACTGTGCGGGGCGGCCTGTCGTTACGTCCAAGCGGGGCGAAGGACGTCTGCTATGATTGAGACCGTTACAGTATTTTTCGCACTCGTTAGCGCCAGCATCTTCCTCGCGCATGCCTATGACGGCTATCGTTCGAGGGCCTGATTCGCAGCGCCACGCAGCACCATTGCTAAGCGGCACCATTAACCAAAAGCCGATTCCGAAATCTTTAATAAACTCGGACCAGCATCCAGCGTGAAAGGTGCACCATGCGTAATCATGACCTCGTATCCGATGGACTCCTCGCAATCACCGCAGCCAGCCTTTTGCTGCTCTGTACGGGCTTGCTCGCGATCGCATTCAACTAATCCGTCCCGGCGACCGCACGCCTCATCGTCCGAACGCACTACCCTTTCGGTACCGGCCGAACTAAGCCACTCTTATTTCCAAAACAGTTTTATTGTCTCGCTCAAAAAACCGGAGCTGAGCTGACACGGTAGTGCGGCTGGTTTGTGCGGCCGATCAATGCAATCCTTCGTCTCGTCGGCAGCGTAACTCAGTGGTGATGCCGATGTCGCCATTTGCCTCGCTTGATAGGAGACGGCTGCACGTCGGACGGTAACACCTGCTGCCTCGATTCTTGAAGCCGCCGTTGATAGCCGGGCGAGTTCATAATATGTGCTGCCCCACCGCGTGCGAAGGCGGGTTCGCTTGAAACCATGACTGCAGTCGCGATCGCTGTGGCCGTCAGAAACAATTTAAGAAATTTTTCCATGTTGAGTCCTTATCAGGATTGAATCCGATTGTCCCGGCCCGAACCTCGCGGATCGCTCCGTCCCATCGGTGCATTGAACATAGGCATCATGATGATTCCAGCAGCGGTGCGAATTCAGATCGCTCTTCCATTGCGGCTTTAAGCTTGCCGCTCTAAAATCCGCCCGGCACACTATGTGACGCGTTTGTTTTTTGAATATTGCTTGGGTGAGATTAGTGAAGCGATTGACGTTATTCGTCAAAGGTAATGTAGATGTCCGGGATTCGCTCCATTTCTGTCGGATTGGCGGTGAATTGTCGTGGAACGGCATCAATGAGGTTCTGCGTAAGCGTCACCCCAAAAGTCTGGCGCGCATCAAGCATGAAACCTGGACCCGATCGGACGCACTGCTGGAGTGCAACGGAAGTGTGCCACAAGCGCTTACCGGCCGCGATCTGCCGCTCGGCCCCTACTCGCTCGCAAGCCAGTTCAGCGACGCCGTTTTCACGGCGTCCGCTAACGCCATCATCCTGTCAATTCAGCCCGATGTGACGACAAGCCTTATGAGGCACAGGCGCGACGGCTTTCTGTTTTACCCGAGCGGTGCCGAGGCATGGGCTCCAGCTGACCGCGCCGGACTGCAATCTGATTACGAAGCAAACGGGCTTCTCAGCGTCGACGCCGCCTTGAACAATCTGGCGGCGGTCGTCGCGAAAATTCGCAGACACAGCGAGGTTCCGATTCTGATCTACAATCTCTCCCCGATTATTCCTGGCGACCAAATCCACTGCTATGCCGGTGTTGGCGAGACATTTTCGACCCGCATCCGCAAGTTCAACCTGGCCCTGGCCGGGCTGTCCGAGGACACCGGGATTTCGATCATCGATGTCGACGCTATCGTGGCACGGCATGGCGCCGACGCGCTAAAGCTCGACGCAGTCCATTTGAAGCCGCAAGGTTACCTTTTATTGGCCGAGGAAGTGGTACGCGTGCTCGACGATCTGGGCGTTTTGGATACGGCGACACAATGAGCATGCGCGCCAGTGTGATCATTCGTTCGAAAGACGAAGCCGACCGGCTGCGGCTGACCCTCACTTCGCTAGCCTGCCAAAGCGAGCCGCCCGAGGTGGTGGTGGTGAATGATGGTTCGTCCGATCACACCAAAGACGTCATCGCGATGGCGCAAGGTATGAGCATTGTCGCCCTTCATAACGCCACGCCCGCCGGGCGATCTGCCGCCTCCAATGCCGGAGCAGCGGCCGCCAGCGGCGACGTGGTGCTGTTCCTTGACGGCGACACACTGGCGGCGCCAGATCTGGTTTCCGAACATCTGGGAAACCACCGCGAACGAACGAATATCATCGTGCGTGGTTCGACCTACAATTTGCGATGCACGCGGCCGTTTCTCGATCCCGAGGTGGGCACGCCCCAGCCGGGCGAAGAGACGCGAGTTGAACGTATGTCGGCCACCGAACGCACACGTGCGATGGTGACACGTCAGCAGATCCGTAGCTGTTTTCATGAGATCGATCACCGCAGCCAGCCGGGCGTCTATCCGGGGTTCGGGCCGCGCAAACTATTCGAACTCGAAATGGAAGCTCTAACTACCGCGACGGATTGCCCGGTTTTGTGGGCTGCGGCATCAGGCGCCAACATGTCGGTTGATCGGGCGGCGTTCCTCGACAACGGTGGATTCAACCCTGAGCTCGACAATAATGAACATCGCGAGCTGGCCCTGCGGCTGTGTCAGCGCGGCATGTCAATGGTCGGAAGCAAGGCGCGGAGTTACCACATGACTCACCGAAGCGGCTGGCGCGATCCGCTCACCGACAAACATTGGGAAGACATCTTCTTTGCCGCTCACCCCACCGCCGAGGTCGCTCTGCTGCCAGTGCTTTGGGCGAGCCTCGCCGACGGATCAGACCTGCCGGAGGCGGCGCGTATCCACTCGTTGCCGGAGCTTGCCGCCGCGGCACAGCGCTGCAAGGCGTTCCAGGGACGCGCAGCGGTGCGAGAGGCACATCTGCGCTGGGCCAAAACCAGGACGGTCGAATGAATGCAACACCCATTCCCATTGTGGCGATGGTGTCTTTGGCGGAAAGGGCAGCTGTCGACGCCGCGTGCGCCAATATCGTTCACGCGCTTGGCGAGGCCAGTGCAAAGCCGTGGAAGTGCGATTGCCGGTTCGTTCAAGGATACGCGGATCTGCAAAACGCGGACGCCGGTTCGATTCTTGTCACTTCCCTGGTGTCGGAAGTTGATGCGCCCGAGCCATGGACGGATGTCGAGTCACGGCTGCGTAAAATCTACGCCGGACTCTGCGATCGCGGAGATCCCATATTTATCTGCACCGTGTTGCGCCATATCGGAACCGGTGAACCAAACGCCTCGCGCCGCCGAATTCGCATCCGGCGGCTCAATTTGTTGGCGGCGGACATTTCGCGCCAGAGCGGCGCGTTCGTCATCGACATCGACCGCCGACTTGCCGATCTCGGGGCGCGGCGACTTGAGACCGACTACAGGCTGGAGGGCGCGGAGGCGGCCGATCTGGCGGGCAACGCCATCGCCACGGCAATTGTCGTCAACGGACTCGATGCCCTTGCCAGCTTCGACGTGCAGGATCGAGCCCAGGCCGTGCTGGCGCAATACAAATCCGCCTTCGCGCTGCCGGAGATCAGGCCCAAGAACCTGATGCCGATGGGCCAGGGCCGGCGCAAACAAATGGTGACGACCATCGTCGACACCAATCAGGAAGCGCATGTCGGCTGGCTGATCCAACAGGTGCTAAAGCGCCAGATTACCCCCTTGGAAGCATTCAAGAAGTTGCTGCTGGCGGTGCGGCGGCGCGGCGCCAGGGAAAGCCTCGCCATGCTGGCGTCAGGCGTGGTCCGGCTGATCGGCAAGCGAACATGAAGCAGCGATAAGATGAACTCAATCGAATCCTTGCGGCTCATGATGCTGATCCGCGCTTTTGAAACGGCGCTGGCAAAACGTCCCGACCATGGTTTTCAGCTGCTGTCGTCCGGCGAGGAAGCGGTCGCGGTCGGCTTAAGCGCGGCCTTGACCGACAAGGACCAGTTGCTGAGCGGCGGGCGCTCGATCGGACCGGCACTGGCGCGCGGCGCCGAGCCTGGCGCCGTGATGGCCGAGCTGCTCGGCCGGGTTGCCGGGCCCAATCGCGGACGTGGCGGGCGCGGCCACATGGCCGACCCGGAATCGGGCTTTTTCGGCGCGCATGCCGTGGTCGGCGGCAATATCAGCATAGCGGCCGGCGTTGCCCTCGCAAAGCAGATGGCTGGCGATGGTGGCATTGTCGCTGTCCTGTTCGGCGACGGAGCCTGCGGCGCGGGCGTGCTGCACGAGACGCTGAATATCTCGGCATGCTGGCGACTTCCCCTCCTCTTCATTTGCAATAACAATCAGCTATCGGTTTCGACGGCGCGCACGGCAGCACTTGCCCCGGCAAAATTATCGGATCTTGGTGCGGCCTTTGGGATGTGGACGCGAACGGTCGACGGGTTGGATGTGGCCTGCGTCGCGGCTGCCGCAACCGAGGCCGCCGGGCACGTGCGCGAAGGCCGCGGCCCGGCCTTTCTCGAATGCGTTTCGGTGCGATTGCTGTCGCATTCGACGACGGCACGCGAGACGCGCAGCCGCGCGACTTTGACCGAATTACGTGCACAGTGCCCGATCCGCCGTCAGGTCGCGTATTTACAGAGCTCGGGCTACCTCGAAATTGCGCAGGCCGAGGCCTTGGAACGTGAAGCCGCCGATCGCGTCGCGGAGGCGATGGCATTTGCCGACGCTTCGCCCTATCCCGAAGCGTCCGAGGTGCTCGACCATGTCGGCTGACCACGGGGTTGCCAGCACCAAGATCTATTTCCGCGAGGCCAATGTCCGAGCCTTGCGCGAAGAGATGCGCCAAAACCCGCGCGTGCTGATTCTTGGTCAGGACGTCGGCGCGTTCGGCGGCTCCTACCGCGAGTTCGATGGTCTTTACCGGGAATTCGGCGCTGCGCGCGTACGTGACACGCCTGTCGCCGAAGCTGCAAGCATCGGCATCGGCGTCGGCGCGGCCGCGTCGGGCTTTCGGCCGCTGGTCTGCATCACCTACATGGACTTCCTGATGCTGGGCTTCGATCCGCTCATCAATTACGCCGCCAAACTGCGTTATAAAACCGGCGGGCTGCTGACGGCTCCCGTGGTGGTCAAGACGACGGCAGGCGCCTTCGGCCAAGGGGTTGCGCATTCGCAGTGCCTCGAGGCCTGGTTGATGAGTGTGCCGGGACTGAAAGTTGTGGCGCCGTCGACGCCCGCCGATGCTTACGGCCTGATGAAAACCGCTTTGCGTAGCGATGGACCCGTCGTCTATATCGATCACAAGCGGCTGTTTCCTATTCCAGGTGAAGTGCCGGATGCGGAAACCTTCATTCCGTTCGGTCAGGCGGTGGTGCGGAAACCGGGGTCAGACGTCACCGTCGCAACGCACGGCTTCATGGTTCGGATTGCACTCGAAGCGGCTCTGATACTGGAGGGCGAAGGCGTTTCCGCCGAGGTCATCGACCTGCGCAGCCTGGCGCCACTCGATATCAATACGGTGGCGCAATCGGTCAGCAAAACCGGCGCGTTGGTAACGCTGGAAGAGGGCCAGACGACGTGCGGCGTCGGCGCCGAGGTGGCGGCGCGCCTTTATGAATGCATGGGAATGCGGCCGTGGGCGCGCATCGGCGCCCTGCCAGCGCCGGTGTCGTCAAACCCCGTGCTGGAAGCGGCCACTATCCCAGACGCGGCTCGTGTGGTTACTGCCATACATCTTTTGTTAGGCCAGTAACGGCATGTGTTCTTTCGCTGATCAATTGAACTGGAGTTTTTTCTGTGATCTACAAACTTTCCGTTCCGGCCGCCGTGCCGGGAGTAGATGAGATCCGAATCCTCGAATGGCAGGGCACGCCGGGCACCGCCTTTGAGGCTGGCGATCTGATCGTCGAGCTGGAAACGCACAAGGCTGTAGTAGAGGTGCGCGCAGGTCAGTCGGGAATCTTGCGCGAGCTGCGGGCCGAACCAGGCGATTGGCGCGGCGTCGGCCTGGTGCTGGCAGTGTTCAGTGATAGGGCGGATGAAGCTATTCCGGCGGGTGATGGTGATGCCGATCTAAAAGTGGAGTTCGAGATCACTTGAGCTGCATTTTCGGACGTAGATCCTCCAAGGCATGCAGAATCTCGACGCGCAATGCCGCTTGAATCGGCCCGCTCTGGTGAATGCCGTCAGGAAGATGTTCGGCGCCACCCAGATCGGCGGCTATCGCATCGACGTCGATGATGACCAGATCGCGATGCTCGGCTATGTCGTGAAGCATGAGATTGAGTTCTTTGGCGGCGATGCTCGACAGCGTGCCGCTCATCGGCGCATCAAACAACGAGTAACTTGAAATGTCTTCATAGCCAGAAGTCGACATGCGATTGATCACGAGCGCTCGCGCGCCCGTCGCCGCTTGCATGGCATCGAGCAGCCGTAAATAATCGCTGTGAATGTCATCGATAGAGCGCTTCACTGTCTCGAAGGCGCTCCCCAGCCAGGCGCGGAATACGGGGCCGGCGGCCGCCTGATGGTGCCGCAATATCTGCACATGGTAACCGAGCGATTTATGACGCAAGATCGATTGCGGTTCCGAACTTAGCGACAGCAGCACTGCATCGGCGGGCTCCGTCCGCACCGTCCCCGAAGGGGTCAGCAGGCTATAAGAATCCTGAATCGGCGAGCGTTGCAGCACAGACAGCAGGGCGCCCGAGACCATCCAATCGTCGGCGGTTGGAGCCAGCGTTGAATCCGACAGGAATCGATGCATATCGGCTGCGATGGCCTGGAACTGAGCGGGTTTGCGCTCCAGCTGATCGAGCAGAACCGGTGTCGCCGGCGCCAAGGGGTGATCGGGCACAAATACCATTTGCGTCGGCGCGGTCGCGGCTTCAAACATCTCCACAAAGGCGCATTGCTCGCCAATAACCACGCCGGTGGCATCACAAATGCCGAGGCTGAGCAGCGACACAGGCATCTCGCCTTCGTCACACCACCAGCCGCGAGTACGGCCATGCCACCCCGGCAGCAGGCCGGTATGGACGTCGGCGAGGCCGGTCATGCGGCGCCCTGCCAGCATCAAGAGACGCAATCTTTCCAGATCGACATCAGGCTCCGCCTCGGCTTCAATATACGCGATGACCGCGCCGGCGTCCCAAACATCGACGCTGCGAATGCTGAGGTAGCCACCACGCTCCGCGCCGGCGCCGCCTAATATCCTGCCGGCGGCCCGCGCCGCGAAAGCGACCTGCAGCTCCATTTCCTCGGCGAACGGCGGCGGACCGCTCATGCGTATGCCGGTGGGCTCCAGGCTGATATTGCAATAGGCGAAGATCTGGTTGGCGCGGCAATATTGCCCCGGCTGGATCAGCCAACGTATGCCTGAGCGGGAGATGTTATAACCGTCGGCACATAATGGGCCAAGACGCAGAGGAAGCTCGATCAAGCTACGTTCCCCGTCCACAGGCCGTCGTGGTGGATGATACCCGCCACGGTGAGGCGGATATCACGGACAGGCGCGGCGCTTAGGGACTCGTCGGCTTCGTTGCTGAACAGCGCTACCAGTTCGCCGAGTTCACACAGTTGACCGCGAGCCACGTTGAGCTTCCGCAAGAACACCGGCTCGCGCAGCACAACTCGAAAAAAAGAAATCGGCGGGCACTCCTGCGCGAACGCGCTACTCAGATCCACTCCGAGGTCGAAAAGCTTAGATCCGATTTTCAGGGCGTTGCCTGGCTCGGCATAGATACATTCGATGCGCGCACCAGACATATGCGGATTAATCGTGGGTAGTCTGAAACCGTAAATCATTTCCAAATCTCGAATTTCCATTGACAAATCTAGCAATAAATATGCTGCTGCAAATCTAGCAATAGATAAGCTGCTGTTGTCGCGCAAATTTATCGCATAATGAACAAACAACGAGCGTGTCCTTTTAGCGAGGCGCGGCTTTGAATGATACTGTAAAGGATGTAGATGCGATGACCGATGCCTCGGTTAGTTGCCTGATGGTGACCTTGCCGGTGCCGGAACGGTTAACGATGGCGAGGCGAAGCATTGACGACTTCTGCCGCCAAACCCTGGCGAACAAAACTTTGATCGTCGTGATTAACGGCGGCGTTCAGCCGATGCGCGAGGCACTTCGCGGCTACATCGCCACGCTGAACCGACAGGACATCTACATAGTAGAGCCGCCGGGCGTTCTCAACCTGGGACAATTGCGCAACATCAGCCTAGAGGCCGCCTCTGGCGATATCGTCTGCCAGTGGGACGACGACGATCGCTTCCACCCCGATCGCCTTCAAAAGCAAGCCGCGGTCCTGATCGAAAACGCATTGGAAGCCGTTTATCTTCAAGAAGTCATGCAGTACTTTCCGGAAAAGCGCGCGCTGTTTTGGACCAACTGGCACGCGACACCGGCGCTTGCGCATCCCGGCACACTGATGGCGCAACGCTCGGCGCTATTGCGCTATCCGACACAAGGCGATGCGGCACGACTCGGAGAAGACCTCGAACTGGCGCGAGCTTTAATCAAGCGTAACCGCGTCGGTTATCTGGGCGGCATGCCGCATCTCTATGTCTATGTAAGCCACGGCGCCAATTCCTGGAATGATGGGCACCACGCCATGCTAAGGGATCAACTCGCAATTTCCAGAGCCTTATTGCTGCGGCGAGAACCGAAGATCCGCGCCGGTCTGGCGCCTTATGGCTTTTCCGAGAGCAATGTCACCGTATTCGGCAGCAACGGCGAAGCCTTTGTGCTCTAGCCAAAGATAGATCGTTCTAACCGACGACCGAAACGAAATCGCTATACAGAGGCGTTCCCGCGACATCGAGCAGGCCGATGGCCACCCCGTCTGGTTTTGCTGATTGCACGATGTGCCACGCCGGCGGAATCGTCACCCCGACCGCACCGGTGAAATCGAGCGGCAGACACTGATTGGTCAAGCGGCAGTCGATGCGACCGAAGAAGTAATCGCGCCATGCCGGATCGCGGCCGCCGCCCGACAACTCCCAGCAGACAAAATCGAATGGCGTCCAGCCCTGGCCGTCGATCCACGCTTCGGCCCAATAATGATTCGTGGGGCACGCCCGATAAAGATAAAAACCACCGAGAAGCCGGGCCGGAATGCCGCGCGCCCGACACATCGACGCGAATAGCGCGGCAACAAGCTGACAATCGCCCCAACCAGAATCGAGCAGCCAGTCGCCGGGCGCTTCCAAGTCTACTTGATCGTAATGGATGGCTCCTTGCGAAAATTCGTCGAGACAGTAGTTCCAGAAGACGCGCAGCGTCACCAGTGGATCGGCGCCGGGACCGACCAGAGCATTGGCGAGGGCGGCCACACGATCAGAAACGACGATCAGGCCGTCGCGCGATCGCAGGTATAGTGAATCGGCGGGCCGAAGACTGGATTGGGACCGCTCTCGATTCGGTTCCTGCGGACGGGCCGTGAAGGTTACTGTCGCGCCAATGGTTACTTCGCCCGCACTGGGCGCCTGTGTGCGGACTTCGAGCCGCCCGCGGCTAACAGCGATACGTGCCCCGGCGACGGCAGACGGATTGACCTCGAGGTTACCGAGATGTTCTGACGTCAGCGGCAAGGGCATGCGCAGGCGCAAAGCGGCACCTGCCGGCAGAGATTGCGTATTGAAAGTGCGCCGCAGCTCGACAGTGAATTTCCGCGGATTTTCGTTGTGCAAGTCCAGCACGAGCCGCCGGGCGGTGCCAACCATCCGCTCGGTCCAAAACGCATCGCTGCCGTTCAATCCGGCTTGTTTGATAAAATTGAGCACTTCGCCCGGATCGAAGTATCGTGCGCCATCAGCGTCTCGCCGGACACCCATACCCATCGCGATCCAGTTCTCGAACGCCTGGCGTGTCAGCGCCTTTCCCGGCGATCCCTCGCCGCGCTCGCAGGCCCAGCCCGCGAGATGGCACATCTCGAGAATGTCCGCTTCCGAAACCGTTCGATAACGGTCGCCTGTGTGAAAGCCCAGTGGAGGTCGATTCAGTTTGAGGTCCTTCTTCACTCTTGCCGCTCGCCGGTGGTCGCGTTCTTATTTGAGATGTCCCGCGTTATAGACTGGGACCTATCGAGTGGAAACTTCGGCTGAACCTGGCGGCGCGAACAAGGACCACACCTCTCATCGTCCGGATGATGGGCAGGGCTCATCGGCACCTCCAAGCTTGGTCGTGACAAAGATGCAACTGGTTCAGCGTCTCGGCGTCTTATCGATCATCCTCCGGCTGCACCCACCCGTCCCGTGCGTCTCCAGGAGTCGATGAGCTGATCATGTGAACCGACGGCGATAACGCGATGCCCGCAGGATAGGCATTTCAGCGCCGACTCCATTTCGGCCCGACTCTATGCTTGGTACATCACTATTTCCGGAATGGAACAATATTGCTCGCCCGCCTTTGGTTGAAACAATCAAAGGATTGCCCATGCCCAGTAGCCAACTGAAACGCGCCGAACGAGCGATCCAGGCGATCCGAGATCAGGCGGAGTTGCCGCCGGAAGCAGCTGATGCCCTGCAGGAGCTTGTCGACGTCATCAGGACGATCGAGGGCCGTTTGTCCTTGCTGGAAACGAAAGGACATCCGCACCCCACTGAACAAATGGAACTGCCAAACCGCCGATGAGATAGGCACCGTAGAGTGACGACCTCAGTGCGGGGGTGAACTGAGGCCGTCGGGGGCTTGGATGTCGCGACGGGCGCGACATCGGATGAACCGTCAAGACTGATGACCGTTCCGCGGCCAGCTCATTATTTTACAGTTCCAGATCGTTGCGTTAGCTTTGCTAAGGCTCAGGCGCGGGCCGCAATGAGGGGGATGGCTATGATTTCACTTCTGATCGGTATTCTGATTATTTGCGTCGTCGGCGCGATTTGCTTCTGGGCCATCGACAAGTTTGTCCGGGATGGACGACTTGCAAATCTTCTAAAGCTGCTCGTGGTGCTGATCTGTCTTGCGGCCATCCTGCAACGGGTTCTGCCTATGGCGGGAATTGGCGGGCTGTAGGCTCGCCGCCGAATCCGCTCTCTGTCGAGCTTACCGGCGGTCTCTTTTGCCCGCTGGCAAGCATTTGATCAGTGGATAGCGCGCCGGGGAAACCTAAATCGTATTGCGCGGCCGTTGGTGTTCCGGAACAGTCTGTTCGGGGATTCGGATGGGGGCGCGGCTATGAATCGGCAGGATTCGGGATTCGATTATCCGCGTTACCGCAAATTGCTCGCCGAAGCGGTCGACGAACCGAAGCGGCTCGCTCTCATCAAATTGCTGATCGACGAGCGTGCCCGGGACAAGCTGGCGGCACATGAGGCACAGCGCCGCAGCGACATCATCCGCAGCCTTATCGCGCCGCGGCCTCAGGCACGTTCAAACGCAGCATAAGCATATCGCGCATTTGGATGCCATCCGTCGTACACTGGCGCCGGCAGGTAGTCGAAAAAATCCTTGCGTACCGAAGCCATGCGGAAGCCGCATTTCTGGTAAAAGGCAATGCCCGACCAGTTTGAGTTGGCCGTTCCGACATTGAGAGCTTCGACCCCGCGCGCTCGTGCTTCATCGATGAGGCCGCGCATCAGCGCTTTGCCGTATCCCTGCCCGCGCGCCGCTGGCCGAGTGGCAATATAGAGAATTTCGCCGTCATCGGATGTCCAGCGGACCGCTGCGGCTCCTACATCGCTGCCGTCACACTGTGCGATGTAAGCCATAACCGTAGAATCGTTCAGTGCGGCGACGATACGCGCATCGCCTTCCTCGGCGTCACGCAGCAGTGGCAGCAAATGGGCAAGATCGCGCGACGGGTGCAGCTGAATGGGGGGCATGAAGCGCATTTTACCCATCTCGAATTGGTGTGATTTACCCATTAATCGATGGCTTCCCGGCCCGCGCGGCTGTACACCGCTCCAGATCGTGGCGGGCGCCCCCTGTACGGCGCCGATATTGACCGGAAAACCGATCATCTCACCCCAAACAATGAAAGCAACAAGGCCCGTTCAATGAGTGGATTCAAGGAACCCAGCTTCGCAGACCGCCAGAAGGCGGCGCAGGAGGCCAGGCAGAACATCCTGAACAAATTTCGCGCCAAGCCGGGTCTCGACGATCCCGCGGTAAAGCAGCGGCAGGCTGAGCGCGAGGCGCAGGCCGCCGACCGGGCCAAGGCCAGGCTGGCGCGCGAGGCCGCCAAGGCCGAGAAGAAGGCCCGTGATGCCGAGGCTGCGGCGCAGGCCGCAGCACAACTGGCGCGCGAAAAGGAAGAGGCCGCGGCAAGAGAAGTGGCGCTTGAGGCCGAGCGCAAGGCCGCGCGCGACGCCCGTTATGCCGCCCGCAAGAAGCGGAAATAGCGGCAAGTTTCAGGGCAGGTCACGCCCTGAAAATCACAGGCCCGCCCCTTATTGAGGCGAGCCTGCGACAAAACGCCGTAACGAAGCTTACTTCTTCATTCCGTCATCTTTCTTCATGCCGTCCTTCTTCATTCCGTCGTCCTTTTTCATGGTGTCCTTGGACATGGTGTCCTTCTTCATCGCGTCCTTGGACATGGAATCTTTCTTCATGCCGTCATCCTTGCCCATCTTGTCCTGGGCAAAGGCGACAGGAGCGAGCGCCAGGCTGAGCGAAAGAGCGGCAGCCGAAATTCCGAGCGCAATGCGGGTGCTGATGGTCATTTGTTGGTCATCCCTTTGAAACCGGTTTTGAAAGCGACTGATGCCGCTCTGTCCACAACGATCCCGAGACTCCGTTTGTTACCCATCGCTTGAAAGATTTCTCGACTTGAAAAATCTGTCGCTTAAGAAAGCTTTTGAAGGGGCCTTCGGCTTCGATATGATTCCGGCGGCTGAACCACCTAAATAGGTGGTCGGTCTTCTTTCTGCCGAATCTTCCCGCAACTGTGCGCCGCAACAAATCGGCGCGCCGCCGAATTGGGCCTCAAACTATCAGACTAGAGAAAATTCGGGCGAAGAAGGGCTAATATCCCCTCAACGTCGGCCCGAGCATTCATGAAAAGTACAACCCCCGGGAGATATCCATGCTGACACGCCGCTACGTAATTGCATCCGCGCTGGCCGCGCCCGCTATCCTGCGTTTTGGGACCGGCACGGCACACGCCGCGACGACCTTGAAAATATCCCACCAATTTCCTGGCGGCACGGTCGACAAGGGCGATTTCCGCGACCGGCTGACGCGGGTATTCGCGGCTGAAGTAGCCAAACGCAGCGGCGGCGAGATCGCCGCCGAGATCTATCCGAATTCGTCGCTGATCAAGACCAACGCGCAATTCTCGGCGATGCGTAAAGGCGCGCTCGACATCAGCCTGTATCCCCTTCCCTATGCCGGCGGCGAATTGCCGGAAACCAATATCGGCCTGATGCCCGGACTGGTCTCCACCTATGACCAAGGCCTGCGCTGGAAGAAGGAGCCGGTCGGCAAGGCGCTGACGGATTTCCTCGCCGACAAGGGCATTATCATCCTGACCTGGATCTGGCAGGCCGGTGGCGTCGCCAGCCGTTCGCGCCCCGTCGTCGCCCCGGAAGACGCCAAGGGCCTCAAGATTCGCGGCGGCTCGCGCGAAATGGATATGGTGCTGCAGACCGCGGGCGCGGCGGTGCTGTCGCTGCCATCCAACGAACTCTATGCGGCGATGCAGACCGGCGCATGCGATGCCTGTCTCACCTCCTCCACCAGCCTGATTTCGTTCCGGCTTGAGGAAGTCGCGAAGGCCCTGACCTCGGGTGGCAGCGCGTCTTACTGGTTCATGCTGGAACCGCTTTTGATGTCGAAGTCGATTTTCGACGCGCTGCCGAAAAAACAGCAGGACGTCATTCTGGCCGTCGGCTCCGAGTTGGAAGCGTTCGGCAAGAAAGGCGCGCAGGACGATGATATCGAAGTCGCCAAGGTCTATGAAAAGGTCGGCGCCAAGGTCAGCGTCCTTGATATCGCTACTGTTGGCAAATGGCGCGACATCGCGCGCGATACCGCGTGGAAGGACTACGGCGCAAAAACCGCGATCGCGGCCAACCTGTTGAAACTCGCGTCCGACGTTTCCGCATGATGCATGGGCCGCTCAAGGAACAAAATGACCATTCGAACGTCGCGGCCGGCAATGCGCTCGTGGCGACGTTCGAACGCGGGCTTGGTCTGTGCAACAACATCATCGTCGTCTTCGCAGCCGTCGCGCTGATCGCGGCCTGCGTCATTCTCAGCCACAGCGTGCTGACCCGCGCCTTGTTCCACAGCCCTAATTATTGGCAGGACGAAGCAGCGGTGTTCCTGCTGGTCGGCGCCACCTTCATGACGGCGGCCTATGTGCAGGGACAACGCGGCCACATCGGCATCGAGGCGTTTGTCGGGCTGCTGTCGCCGATGCTCAACCGTATCAGGCTATGGCTGGTC
>Ga0137399_10000519_pt1 | contig 15497 bp, 7 predicted proteins | sample czorhiz316metaG_FD_104810 | JGI IMG/M metagenome (GOLD analysis project Ga0137399, IMG submission 104810) | Vadose zone soil microbial communities from Angelo Coast Range Reserve, California, USA - czorhiz3.16 metaG | ecosystem: Environmental > Terrestrial > Soil > Vadose zone | place: USA...
CCGGTCGCCGGATCGACCTGGCGATCGGCCAGCACGAACTTGCCGGGATGTGCGTAGACCGTGGCGGTGTCGAGGAGGGGGTCGAGCGGCGTGGCGGCGGTGGGGAACGGGCGCGCCTCTGCGGACCCGTTGAGGCCACCGACGAACTGGAGATATTCGCGCTCGCTGATGGCGACGTACGCCTTGATGGGATCGAGGCGCGACACCGAGGTGAGCAGGCTGGACGGACCGACCAGGTCACCGAGCTGTCCCCGGGCGATCCCGGCGATCCCATCGGTGAGCGAGCGCACCTTCGTGAACTCCAGGTTGAGCTGCGCGGTCTTCACGGCCGCCTTGGCAGAGTCGACCGCCGCCGCAGCGGCGAGCTTGGTCTGGATGTCGTTTTCGAGCTGGCTGCGGGCGATGGCCCGCGACTCCGCCAGCGGAATGTCGCGCTCGACGTCGAGGGTCGCGCGACCGAGCTGCGCATCGGCCTGCGCCTTCTGTCCCCGGGCCTGGTCGAGCGCCGCCTGGAACGGGCGCGGATCGATCTCGAACAGCACGTCCCCCTTCTTGACGTAGGAGCCCTCGACGTAGCTCTGCTTGACGAGGTAGCCCGTGACCTGGGGCTGGATCCTGGCGTTCACGTAGCCGTCGAGCGTGGCGACCCAGGTGATGCGGAGCGGGACGTCCTGAGCCACGACGTCGACCACGGCCACGGTGGCGGGCGCCGGGGGAGGGGCGGCCGCTCCGTTGCTACACGCCCATGGCAGCGCCGCGAGCAGCGAAAGCACCAGCGCCCCGACGGGGCCGCGAGGCACGAGTCCGGTAGTGGTCTGCATGTGAGTCACGCACTTTGATGCCCGTCGGCGGGACTGGATTCCGGGCGTTGTCTGAGGCTCGAGCGTATCCCCTGAGCCGCCTGCGGCGGCCGGGGCTAGAACTCGAATTGCAGCTGGGTGCCGAAATCCTGGGTCCTCTCGAAGAAGAACTGGCTGAAGAGCACCGCGGCCCGCTGATACTCGAGCAGCAGCCGGACGCGGTGCGCTCCACCCGGAGATGCCCATTCGAGCCCCCCGCTCACGCTCGCGTTCGGGGTCCACCCAATCGCCTGCACGGATGAGAAGTTCCCACCGAGCACCGGACGGAAGCGCGTGTTCTTGAGCCAGTCCCAAGGCTCCCAGACGGGACCGCGCAGCTCGAAGCCCCACTGGATGAACGCCGGCGCGGAGGTGAGGTTGACCGCGCTGGAGTTGAGGACCACCAGGCCCCCGCCGGCGAAAAACCGCCACCACGTGTCCTCGACCGAGACGAGCGCGTCGAGGATCTCGAAGCTCAGGTTCTGGCGCTGCACGCCATGGGAGAGGCCATAGTTCACGAGGAACTTGTCACCGAGGTGACTGCTCTGGTGATAGAAGCGCGCTCGTCCCGACCAGCGTCCGCGTCGGAAAGTGACCTCCGGCCCCACGAGGTAGTCGGTGTTGAGGATGTCCAACTCAGGGGTGTCGAGGTTGAACTGCGAAAGGGCCACGCCGAACAAGCTGACTTGGAGGCCGTCGCAGCCGTGGGGCTGCCGCAGGCCCCAGAGGCCGAACGCGCCGCCGAGGGCGACGAGGGCCGCGTTGATGGTCCTGCCCCGCCCCTCGGCGAACGCCGCGGAGCTGCTATTGAAGTGGATCCGACGGTAGTCCGCGTAGAAGCGGGGCTCGCGCTGGTCGGCGAGCAGCGGGCGGAAGACGTCGTTGTCGGGCAACAGAACGCCCTCGAGCGGGCTGGAGGTGTCCTCCGCCGACACCTGCGTTGCCGGAGTTGCCGTCGAGTAACGGCAGTCCAGGTGCTGGGCCATCTCGAAGGTCCGCTCTGCGGACAGCGCTGGCGCTGCCGCGACGAGCATGCCCGCCAGGACCTCTTGGAACCGCAACACCGGTCGTAAGCCGCGGCGCATCATTTTCCAGCTACGACAGCAGCTTCACGAGCAAACGAATCCATTCTGCTTCGGCTCTCCGGCTTGGCATCGAACCCCCTTGTGCTGCTGTCCCGCGAAAGATGCGGGCGGGTGCCTTGGCGATTCGTGCGCATTCCGGATATTTGCTTTGCCAGGGGTCTTTGTACCGTTGTGCGGCGTCCGCCTTTCTGAGAGCCGGGAGAGCTAGAATCAGCTTGGAGCACGGTATGCCGCCACCATCGGGAAGCAGGCCGCAGACACGGTGGGAAGACGATGACGATGTCTTTTCGCGCATCCATCGCGATGGGGAGGCCCGCCTCCTGGTCCGGAGTCGTTTCGGCGAACGGCCGGAGACCCTCGCGCGCTTCGAGCACGCGTACGAGCTGCGGGAGGTTCTGGACCCCGCGTGGGCGTCCCGTCCGCTGTCGCTGGAGCGGCAGGACGGCGGCGACGCGCTGCTGCTCGAAGACCCGGGTGGAGAGGTCCTGTCGACGCTGGTCGGACGTCCTTGGGAATCCAGGGTCTTCCTGCGGGTCGCGATCGGCATCGCCGCAGCGCTGCGCCAGCTGCACAAGCAAGGCATCGTGCACAAGGACGTCAAGCCGGCGCACATCCTCGTCGATGTTGGGACCGGCCAGGCCTGGCTGACGGGGTTCGGCATCGCCTCGAGGGTCCCGCGAGAGCGACAGGCTCCTCCCGAGATCATCGCGGGTTCGCTGGCCTACATGGCGCCCGAGCAGACGGGTCGGATGAACCGCTCCGTCGACTCGCGAAGCGACCTCTACGCCTTCGGCGTCACGCTCTACGAGATGCTCACCGGCGAGCTCCCCTTCACGGCCGCGGACGCGATGGAGTGGATCCACTGCCACATCGCGAGAGCGCCGAAACCTCCCGGCGAACGCGTGCAGGGCATTCCCGCTCCAGTCGAAGAGATCGTCTTGAAGCTCCTCTCCAAGACTGCCGAGCACCGCTACCAGACTGCCGCGGGCGTGGAGGAGGACCTGCGAAGATGTCTGACCGAGCTCGAGTCATCCGGCCGCGTCGATCCCTTCCCCCTCGCAGCGCAGGACGTACCTGACCGGCTTCTCATCCCGGAGCGCCTCTACGGCCGGGAACGCGACATCGAGACCCTGCTGGCGGCTTTCGAGAGGATCGTGGCGAAGGGAACGCCGGAGCTCGTGCTCGTGTCCGGAGCTCCGGGCGTCGGCAAGTCATCGGTGGTCAACGAGCTTCAGAAGTCGTCGACCGTTGCGCGCGGCCTGTTCGCGAGCGGAAAGTTCGACCAGTACAAGCGTGACATTCCCTATGCGACCTTCGCGCAGGCCCTGCGGAGCGTCGTCCGCACGCTGTTGAGCCAAAGCGACGCCGAGCTCAGTCAGTGGCGCGATTCCATTGGACGCGCGCTCGGCCCGAACGGGCAGCTGATAGCGAACCTCATTCCGGAGATCGAGCTCATCATCGGCAAGCAGCCTCCCGTACCGGAGCTTCCGCCGCAAGAGGCGAAGAACCGATTCGAGATGGTGTTCCGGCGGCTCCTCGGCGTCGTTGCCACGCAGGAACAGCCGCTCGCGCTCTTCCTCGATGACCTGCAATGGGTCGACGCGGCGACCCTCGACCTTCTCGAGCACGTCGTCACGCACGCGGAGGTCGGACATCTTCTCATCATCGGCGCCTACCGCGACAACGAGGTTGGCGAGGCCCGCGCTCTCTCGAGAACGCTCGAACGCATCAAGGCGGCCGGCGCGAGGGTGAACGAGCTGGTCCTCGCGCCGCTCGATTTCCACGAGGTCGGGAGGCTGCTCGCCGACGCGCTCGTCTGCGACGTCGGGCGCGTCGAGCCTCTTTCGCACCTCGTCCAGGAGAAGACCGGCGGCAATCCCTTCTTCACCATCCAGTTCGTCGCCGCGCTGTCGGACGCAAAGCTGATCGCGTTCGATCCCACCCTTCGCCGCTGGACCTGGGACTTGCCTGCAATTCGAGCGAGGAACTTCACGGACAACATCGCAGATCTGATGGTCGACCGGCTCGACCGGCTATCGCCTACCACGCGCGATGCCTTGAAGGAGCTCGCGTGCCTGGGAAACAGCGCGCCGGCGTGGATGCTCGGAGCGGCTCGCGGGGCTCCCGAGGCGGCCGTCGATGCAGCGCTCTCCGAGGCCGCCTCTGCGGGACTCGTCGTCCATCAGAGTCGCGCCTACTCCTTCTTGCACGATCGCATCCAGGAGGCCTCTTACGCGCTCATCCCGGAGGGCGACCGCGCGCGCGTTCACCTGAGCATCGGCCGGGCCCTCCTCGCGCGCACGCCCGCAGACAAACGCGACGCGACGATCTTCGACATCGTCCACCAGCTCAATCGCGGCGCCGCGCTGCTGGTGTCGCCGGAGGAGCGCCGGGAGGTCGCCGGGCTCAACCTGATCGCGGGCAAACGCGCCAGGTCCGCGGCCGCCTATGTCTCGGCGCTCGGCTATTTCAACTCCGGCGCCGCGCTACTTCCCGAAGACTCCTGGGAGCGCTGCTACGCGCTCGTCTTCGGCATCGAGCTCGCTCGCGCCGAGTGCGAGTACATGAGCGGCGCAACCGAGGCCGCGGAAGATCGGCTCTCGATACTGTCGCGCCGCGCGCGAGACCGGATCGACCTCGCCAGTGTGGTCTGCGTCCAGACCAATCTCTTTGGGATGACGGAACGCTACCAGCGCACGGTGGAGACTTGCCTCGACTACATGCGCCAGGTCGGAATCGAATGGTCCCTCCAGGCGACCGACGACGAAGTGCGGCGCGAGTACGAGCGCCTCTGGAACCAGATCGGAGATCGACCGATCGAGGCGTTCCTGGACCTGCCGCGAATGAGCGATCTCGAGTGTCGAGCGACGATGGATGTGCTCGCCGGCCTGCTGGGCGTTGCCTATGCGATGAACGGGAATCTGCTCGCCCTTGCGGTCCTTCACATGACGCGTCTCAGTCTGGAGCGCGGGAACACCGACGCCTCGGCGACGGCTTACTCGTTCTTGGGAGGGACGATCCTGGGGCCTCGTTTCGGAAAGCACCAGGAAGGGTTCCGCTTCGGACACCTCGGCATCGATCTGGTCGAGAAGCGCGGGCTGGACCGCTTCCGGGCGCGCGTCTGGATGGTCTTCGGCATGAGCGTGATTCCATGGACACGCCATCTCCGCGTGAGCCGCGAGATCTTCCAACGCGCCTTCCAGGCGAGCCTGGACGCGGGGGACGTCGGCTACGCCGCCTACAGCACGTTTCTTGCGATTACCGCTCGTCTCGGGAGCGGAGATCCCCTCGAGGGAGTGCAGCGCGACGCGGAGAGCGTCATCCGCTTCGCCCGGGATGCGCGATACGTCGGATTCCTCCACTTCGTCACGACCCAGCTCGCGCTCATCCGGACGCTGCGTGGGCTGACGCCCAGGTTCGGATTCCTCGACGAGGAAGCGAGGGACGAGAGTCTCTTCGAGCCCGTGCGCCTTGCCCAGAACCAGACCTCGAGCGCAGGGTGGACTCAAGGTCCCTGGTGGTATTGGATTCGCAAGCTGCAAGCGCGCTTTCACGCAGGCGAAACCGGAGATGCTCTCGAAGCCGCTTCCAGGGCGCGCGAGCTTCTGCCGGCCACGCCGAACCACTTCGAGCTGGCCGAGTTCCACTTCTATTCGGCGCTCTCGCATGCCGCCGCGTCGACACGCCTGGAGGTGATCCGCGAGCATCATGAGCAAATCGCGCGTTGGGCGGAGAGTTGTCCGGAAAACTTCGACTGCCGCGCGGCGACGGTCGCCGCGGAGATCGCACGGCTCGAAGGCAGGGAGCTCGACGCCGAGCACCTCTACGAGAAGGCCATTCGTCTCGCGCGAGAGCACGGCTTCGTACACATCGAGGCGATTGGCAACGAGCTCGCGGCACGCTTTCATCTCGACCGGGGCTACCAGACCATCGCCCACGCCTACCTTCGCGCGGCGCGCCACTGTTACCTCCGCTGGGGAGCGCTCGGGAAGGTCGCACAACTCGACGAGCGTCATCCGGGGATCGAGGAGCCGGCGCCTCCGGGATCCTCGACCGGGATCGTCGCGCCAGTCGATCACCTGGATCTCGCCACGGTGATCGAGGTTTCACAGGCGGCGTCCGGCGAGATCCTCCTCGAAAAGCTGATCGAGACCGTGATGGTGCATGCGGTCGAGCATGCGGGCGCCGAAAGAGGGCTGCTGATCCTCTTGCGAGACGGCGAACCCTGGATCGAGGCGGAGGCCACGACAGACCAGGACAGGGTCGCCGTGAGCCTCCGCCACGGGATCGCGGGTCCCGGCGAGCTCCCGGAGTCGATGCTCCGCTACGTCATCCGCACGCGTGAGAGCGTGATTCTCGACGACGCCTCGAGCCAGAACCAGTTCTCGGCGGACGAGTATATCCGTCAGAAGCGCTCCCGGTCGGTCCTCTGCCTGCCCCTGATCATCGGCAAGCCGGGCGACCGCGTTGAGAAGCGGGCCACGCTACGTGGCGTACTCTATCTGGAAAACAATCTCGCCTCTCACGTATTTACCCCGGCGCGAACCGCAGTCCTCAAGGTCTTGGCCTCGCAGGCCGCCATCTCGTTGGACAACGCGCACCTGTATTCGGATCTAAAGGCGGCCGAGGAGAAAACCCGGCAAGCCGAGCGGCAAGTGCGACGCGTCGTAGACAACATTCCCGCGCTAGTCTGGACCGCCTCCCCCGACGGCCTGAGCAATTTCTTCGGCCAGCGTTGGCTGGAATATACGGGCCTCTCTCCGGAAGAGACACTGGGCTTGGGTTGGACGTCGACGATTCATCCGGACGATCTGGAGCAGTTGCAAGCCAAATTTCAACGAGCGAAGGCTGAGGGCAAGCCTGCCGAGGCCGAAGCGCGGATGCGGCGCGCCGACGGAGCGTACCGTTGGTTCCTGGGCAGATGCGTGCCGCTGCGCGACGGCTCCGGGCAGATCGAAGGCTGGTACGGATCCGCCACCGACATCGAGGATCGGAAGCAGGCGGAGCAGTCGTTGCGGCGGAGCGAGGCGTACCTGGCGCAGGCGCAACTCTTGAGTCACACCGGCAGTTTCGGGGTGCGTTTTTCACCCGAGGAGATCGTCTGGTCGAAGGAGACGTTTCGCCTCCTGGGGCTCGACGAGGCGAGCAAACCGAGCCTGGAAGCAGTTCTTCAGCACACCCATCCGGAGGATGTCGCGTTGGTCCGGCGCGCGGTGGAGGAAGCCACCCAGAGCGGGGCCGGCATGGACTTCGAACATCGTCTGGTGATGCCCGACGGCTCCGTCAAGCACGTCCACGTCATAGCGGACGCGGTGAGAGACGACTCGGGAAACCTCGAGCTCGTGGGGGCGGTCCAGGACATCACTTCTTCCAAGAAGGCATTCGAGGAGATCCGGACGCTGCGCGACCAGCTCTACCAGGAAAACGTCGCGCTCCGCGAAGAGGTGGACAAGGCGTCGATGTTCGAGGACATCGTCGGGAGCTCGCTGCCGTTGCGCGCAGTGCTCTCGCGAGTGAGCAAGGTCGCTCCCACGGACTCGACGGCGTTCATCAGCGGAGAGACGGGTACCGGCAAGGAGCTGATCGCGCGCGCGATCCATCGACGGTCGCCGAGGGCCGCGCGGGCATTCGTGGCTGTAAACTGTGCCATCGTTCCCAAGGAGCTGATCGCATCCGAGCTGTTTGGCCACGAGAAAGGCGCGTTCACCGGAGCGCTGCAGCGCCGGGTGGGGCGATTCGAGCTCGCGCAAGGCGGCACGTTGTTCCTCGACGAGGTGGGCGAGATCCCGCTCGACACCCAGGTCGGGCTGTTGCGCGTTCTCCAGGAGCGCCGATTCGAACGGGTGGGCGGCACCCAGCCGGTCGAGATCGACGTCCGGGTGATCTCCGCCACCAACCGCGATCTGGAGGCCGCGATGAACGCCGGCTCCTTCCGACGCGATTTGTTCTACCGCCTGAACGTCTTTCCCATCCAGGTGCCTTCTCTGCGGGAGCGCCGCGAAGACATTCCGATGCTGGTCAAGTACTTCATCGACCGTTTCGCGACCAAAGCCGGGAAGCGCTTCAGTCGCATCAACAAGAGGAGCCTCGATCTACTCCAGTCGTACGACTGGCCCGGAAACATCCGCGAGCTGCAAAACGTGATCGAGCGGTCGGTGATCCTCTGTGAAACGAAAGAATTCGCGGTGGATGAGCACTGGCTTGTTCCCGGTCCGGTCGCGATGGAACCGAAGACGCGAACGCTCGACGAGCACCTGGTCGGCGAGGAGAAGAAGATCATCGAAGCCGCCCTGGCTGAGACGGGCGGCAAGGTCGCGGGGCCTTCTGGCGCGGCAATGAAGCTAGGAATGCCCGCAACCACCCTCTACTCGAAGATCCACACCATGAAGATCGACAAGCGCCGCTTCAAGCGGTCTTGAGATGAGTGCAGCCCCTGGCACGATCGTTGCTCTCTGGCCGAGCTGCCATGTTCAAGATCCGGAGGTCCTCTGGTGGGCGATGGGTCTTCGTGAGTGGTCGGATCGACGGAGAGGCGGTATCGGAGTTCCAGCGCGTCTTCGGTAGGGAATCGGCAGGGAGCAGGCTGACTCTGGATCTCAGGGGAGTTCGGATCGTGGATGCGGAAGCAGTCGAGTTCTTCGCGCGTTGCGAGGACGCCGGGAGCAAACTTCGGAATTGCCCTGCTTACGTCCGCGAGTGGATCGCCAGCAGCCGGCGTCAAGGCTAGCGCCGCCATTGAAATCGCGGCCCTCGCTTCCGAATTACGAATTTCCGTGATCTCAGGGACGAGATCTCGTAATTCGAGGGCCCGTGCTGCTTCTAGGACCTCTGGGCAAAGAGCCTTGCCGCGGGCTGCGGTGTTGAGCATCTTACGGTCGCCCTGAGCCGCTCCGGCTGCGCCGCCGGCCCGACGAGGAGCTCGTCCAGAGGCGCTGGCCCGGTTCGTGAACAGAACGCAGTTGCATGCCCATAGCTACGAGCGCAAGAAAGCGGGCCCGCATGGCGGGTCTCATCATCCCGTTCGCGCTGGCGGCTTCCGTGCATGCGCTCCGCCCGCAGAAATCGGACACGCAGTTCACTCACACAGCCTGGTCCGCGAAAGACGGCATTCCGGGTCCGGTCCGGGCAATCGCTCAGACGGGGGACGGGTACCTGTGGCTCGGGACCGAAGCCGGCCTGTTCCGGTTCGACGGCCTTCGCTTCGCCCCGTACGAGCCCAGCCGCAGCCAGCATCCCCACGGCCCCGCCGTCCTGTCGCTCCTTGCCGCGCAGGACGGGAGCCTGTGGATGGGATTCGGCTCCGGCGGAATCGGTCGGTTTCGCGACGGCCAGGTCACGCACTTCGCGCCTGGAGAGGGCCTTCCCGAGGGTGGAATCCTCTCCATGGTGGAAGACGCGACTGGCGCGATCTGGGCCGCGGGACAGTACGGCTTTGCCAGCTTCGAGAACGGCAAGTGGCGCCGGGTCGGAGCGGAGATGGGCTATGCCGCCCCAGGAGCGCAAGCGCTCCTGGTAGACCATGCGGGGACGCTCTGGGTCGCAACGGACGGATTGAATTTCGGCTTGAGCAAGCACCCGATTCGCGCGAACACCATCCTGACTCTCGCCAGGAACGCGACGCGGTTCTCCCCGACGGGCGAAGCAGTCGGCATGATCTGGAGCATGACCGAGGCGCCCGACGGGACTGTCTGGGTCGCGGACACGACCTCCAAGAAAACGCGACGGATTGACGGCCGCGGAGCGGCTTCGCCCACGGTCGCCCTCGATGGAGAGCCGATGTCCCTGACCTTCGCCAGCGACGGAAGCTTATGGGTTGGCCTGATCGCAGGCGGCGTGCGCCTCGTGCGGCACATCGGTCGAGACGCGCCGCTCGATCGGTTTACCATCGAGGACCAGCTCTCGGGCAGCCTGGTGTATGCGGCGCTGAAGGATCGGGAAGGCAACCTCTGGTTCGGGACGGGCGGCGGCTTGGACCGGTTTCGCGAGAACAAGATGACTGCCTTCTCGGAGCGCGAAGGCCTGGGTCCGGATCAGAAAATCGCGCTGACTTCCACGCCGGACGGGAGCGTGTGGCTGGTCAGCTATGCCGAGGACAAGGTGCGCCGCTTCCGGGATGGAGCGTTCGTCAGCTCGACGCTCGCGTCTTACAGCCCATCCGACTCGAGCCGGATCCTGGCCCTGTACGCGAATCCAGCCGGTCAGGTCTGGGTCGGAGGAAGCTTCAAGTTGGCGCGGGAGAATCACGGGAGGTTCTCGTACCTCGACGTCCCCGGCGTGAACGGTCCATCATCCGTCGAGGCGGTCGCCGAGGACAGGGCCGGCGCCCTGTGGGTGACATTGACGAGCCCCGGCGGGATCAGACGAATCCTGCGGCGGCGCGGCGCCAAGTGGACGGAGCTACCCGCGCAAACGGTTCTCCCGCCGTACCGGTGCCGGGTGCTGCATGGGGACGCTCTGGGGCGCATGTGGCTGGGCTTCGAGAACGGCGAAGTGGTCGTCTTCGAAGGTGACGCGTCTCGCCTGTACTCGGCGAAGGACGGCCTCCAAAGCGGTCGGGTTCTCGTGATCGCGGAGGACCGCGAAGGCCACGTCTGGATCGGGGGCGAGAGCGGCTTGAGCCGATTTGGTCAAGATCGTTTCGTCACGCTGACGCAAGACAACGGCCTTCCCGGCAGCTCCGTCTCGGGAATCGTGGAGGACGACGACGGCAACTTGTGGCTCGCTGGGGCGCTCGGGATCCTCCGGGTGAAGCCGCAAGAGTTGGACAAGGCGCTCGCGTCCGCGTCGTATCGGGTGGAAGGGGTGACCTTCGATGCCACGGACGGATTGCGCGGCCTTCCGCGACAACGGGAGCCGTTTCCGACCGCCACACGGGCGGCCGATGGGCGGCTCTGGTTTGCCACCACCGGCGGCGTCGCCGTGATCGACCCGCGCCGGTGGCTTCGCAACGCGATGGAACCGCCGGTCAAGATCGAGAGAGTCAACGCGGACGATCGCAATCTGGAGTCGTTCAGCGGAGTGCGACTGCCACCAAACACGAAGAATCTCGAGCTTCAGTATGCGGCCCTGAGCCTGACGGCCCCGGAACGCGTTCGCTTCCGTTACAAGCTCGAGGGCTACGACGCCGACTGGCGGGGGCCGGTCAGTGCTCGGAGCGCGACCTATACGAACCTCCCGCCCCGGGACTACCGGTTTCGCGTCATCGCCTGCAACAACGACGGCGTCTGGAACGAGGAGGGAGCGGCGCTCGAGTTCACGATCGTTCCGGCCTTTCACCAGACGCGAGCATTCCTTCTTCTCTGCGCCGCGGCCGCCGGGTTCCTCGCCTGGGCGGGCTATCGTTGGCGGATCCGGCAGGTCAGGTCCCGGCTGCAGCTTCAGTTCCGGGAACGGCTGGCGGAGCGAACGCGCATCGCGCAGGAGCTGCACGACACGCTGCTCCAGGGCTTCCTCAGCGCGTCGATGCAGCTCCATGTCGCGGTGAACCATGTGCCGGCGGAAACGGCGGACAAGCGGCGCTTGAATCGGGTGCTGGAGCTGATGAGGAGCGTGATCGAAGAAGGACGCAACGCCGTCAAAGGGCTGCGTTCTTCGCCGGGCAGCCATGACGATCTCGAAGAGGCGTTCTCTCGGGTCCGCGAGGAATTGGACGCGAAGGAGGACATCGACTTCTTCGTGATCGGTGAAGGCCAGGCGCGCCCGCTGCACGCCATCATCCGGGACGAAGTCTACCGGATTGGTCGCGAAGCGCTGGTCAACGCGTTCCAACATTCGGGAGCGACCCGGATCGAGGTCGAGGTCGAGTTCGCCCCCAAGGGATTGCGGGTCACCGTGCGCGATGATGGCCGCGGGATCGATCCGCAGCTTCTCGAGTCCGGACGGGAGGGACACTGGGGACTCGCCGGCATGAGGGAACGGGCGAAGAACATTGGCGCGCGACTCAAGGTTTGGAGCCGGGCACTCGGCGGCACGGAAATCGAGCTGGCCGTTCCGAGCGGCATTGCTTTTCGGGCGCAGCGCCACCCGTGGCCGTGGGGCTGGCTGGCGCGGCTGTATCCGGGAAGGACAGGGGATCTCGACGGCAGGAAGCGAGCGGGCTGAATGGCTGGACACGACCCGATCCGTGTTCTCTGCGTCGACGACCATCCCGTGCTTCGAGAGGGGATCGCCGCCCTGGTCGAGAGTCAGCGAGACATGAAGCTGGTGGCCGAGGCGGGGAGTGGACGCCAGGCCCTTCTGAGCTTTCGCGAGCACCGTCCAGACGTCACCCTGATGGATCTGAGGCTTCCCGACATGAGCGGCATCGACACGCTGGCCGCGATCCGCTCGGAGTTCCCCGATGCGCGCATCGTCATGCTGACGACGTTCGAAGGCGATGTCGAGATCCGCCGCGCCCTCGAGGCGGGCGCGCGAGGGTACATGCTGAAGAGCATGCCTCCGCAGGATTTGATCGACGGGATCCGGCAAGTGCATGCGGGGCAGAAACGCATTCCGCAAGAGGTCGGGTGCCATCTCGCGGAGCACATGGGCGAGGAGGGCCTGACGGTTCGCGAGGTAGAGGTCCTGCAACAGATCGCCGGCGGGAACCGGAATCAAGACATCGCGAGGCGACTCTTCATCTCTGAAGAAACGGTCAAGGTCCACGTCAAGCACATCATGGAGAAGCTCGGAGCACGCGACCGCACTCAAGCCGTCTCGATCGCGATCCAGCGCGGGATCATCCGGCTATAGCCCCGGCGCCGCAGCCAACCCGGGGGCCATGGTTGAGCGACGTTCGCCGGACGTTCGATGGCGATCCGCGCAAATACCACGATCGAGGGACTCGCCTCGGAGCAGGATTCGCTAGCCTGCGGGCGCCGATCATGCAGCGGCTATTCTCGACCTTTCCGGATGGACGGCCCGGCGCAGGATTGTTGCTCTTGCGCGCGGCCGTTGGCGGCTCGCTGCTCGTCCTCGGCGGAACCTACCTCGTGCACGCGCCTCAAGCAGGCGGGTGGAGCTTGGCCATCGGACTGTTGGCCGCCGCGAGCTGCGCCTCGCTGCTGATCGGGTTCCTGACGCCGTTGGGCGTCCTCGCCGGCCTGGTGGCCATCGGCCTCGCCCTGGGGTGGCCGTCGCCCGCCTGTCGCCTCCTCTCGAATGGAAAGCTCGCCGCGCTCTTGCTGGGTGTCCTCGCCGCCGCGGTTGCCCTCTTGGGTCCCGGCGCGCTCTCCCTCGACGCTCGATTGTTCGGTCGCCGCGAGATCAGCATTCCCAGCGCCCGGACCGGAGCTCCCGAAGAGTGAGGCCATCGAGCGCCCGCCAGCGCGATGACCGCGATCCGAAGGCCTGCGGATACCCCGATCGCGGTAGCCCGGGCTAGGCAGGAGGTGGCAGGAAAAATGCCTTCCATCTCGTGACGCGGTCGGGTCGAGTGACGTTCTACTTTGCCGACCTGGAGCGAACGCCAGGAGAGCATTCCATGAGCATCATCCCCATCCGACACGGCACGCCGACATCCAATCTCGAGGCCCCGGTTGCCCTCGCCAAGCTGGATCTCGGGGACGATCTCGATCACGAGATCAACTTCAGCGGGATCGTCGGTAAAAGCCCCGCGCTGCGGCGCGCGCTCAAACAGATCGAGACGGTGAGCGGCACGGTCAGCACGGTCGTCCTCGAAGGCGAGACCGGGACCGGCAAGGAGCTGTTGGCCCAGGCCATCCATGATCTCAGCGGCCGGCGTTCGGGCCCGTTCGTGAAGCTCAACTGTTCGGCGATTCCCAGCGGTCTTCTGGAAAGCGAGCTCTTCGGGCACGAGAAGGGAGCGTTCACGAGCGCCTCCGCTCAGCGCGTCGGACGTTTCGAGCTGGCGAATGGCGGAACCATCTTTCTCGACGAGGTCGGCGAGCTTTCGCTCGAGCTGCAGCCGAAGCTCCTCCGGGTGCTTCAGGAAAGGGAATTCGAACGTCTGGGCGGCATGCGCACCCTGCGTACCGACGTCCGGGTGATCGCGGCGACGAACCGCGACCTGAGAAGGATGGTCGAGCGGGGGATGTTCCGGTCAGATCTCTTCTACCGTTTGAACGTCTTTCCCATCTGGGTCCCCGCGCTTCGAGACCGCCAGGAGGACATTCCTCTTCTAGTCCAACGCTTCGCGGACGAATTTTCGCGGCGCATGAACAAGTCGTTCGAGACCATTCCCTCCTCGACCATGAGAGATCTGCGCCGGTACTCCTGGCCGGGCAACGTCCGGGAGCTCCAGAACGTGGTTGAGCGCGCGGTCATCCTCTCTCCCGGTCCGGTCCTCGAAATCGACATCGCCGACCTGAGCGCTCGCGAGTCGCCGGTGCGCAGGGCAGACAGCCGAGTCGAGGTATTGCCCTTGAGAAGACTTCGCGACGAACTGGATGACGCGCAACGCGAAGCGATCCTCCACGCGCTGAGGCGAGCGGGCGGGCGCGTGGGAGGAGCCGACGGTGCTGCAGCAAGGCTTGGCCTGAAGCGGACGACACTCATCGGCCGCATGAACCGGCTCGGTATCGAGTCTCGATCGCGAGATGGAAGGTCCTATGGAACCTCTCCAGCAGACCTGTCAAAGACGATCGCTTCTTGATCATTGGCCGAACACTTGCAACGCTCGCTGGTCATGAGCGACGCGCTTCCTGTCGTTTACCTGGCGAGGCACGGTGAGACCGCCTGGACCATCTCTGGTCAACACACCGGGGCGACCGATCTGCCTCTGACCGCACAGGGCGAAGCCGAGGCTGCCCGGCTCGCAGAGCCGCTCGGGGGATTGACGTTCGCCGCGGTGTTCACGAGCCCGTTGCAGCGGGCGGTTCGCACGTGCGAGCTGGCTGGATTCGGTCTGGTGGCCGAAGTCGAGCCTGACCTCGTCGAATGGAACTACGGCATCTACGAAGGTCGCACCAGCGCCGAGATTCGCGCCGAGCGTCCCGGCTGGCAAGTGTTCCGCGACGGCTGCCCGGGAGGGGAGTCGCCGGACCAGATCGGAGCACGGGCCGACCGGGTGGTACGCCGGGTCCGGGCAATCGAAGGGAACGTGCTGCTGTTCTCGAGCGGGCACTTCCTCCGGGTATTCGCCGCGCGCTGGCTTGGGCTCGAACCGGGGGCGGGCAGGTACTTCCTGCTCGTCACGGCCAGTCTGAGCGCGTTGGGGTACGAGCGTGATCGGTCCGAGCCGGTTATCCGTCTCTGGGACGAGAGGCCTCACGAACGACACGTCGACGAGGCGCAGGCACGGGGCACCGGGAGGTAGCATGGCGACGAGCGAAGAGGCGGTGGCGGTTCTTCGAACAGGGGTGCCGGTTCTTCGAGCAGGAGAGGCCGCGGCCACCCCGGACGCGCTGCTCCGGCAATACGGATGCGGTCCGGTGGACCTCACGGGCACTGCTGATGCGCTCTATGAACGGCATCTGCTCTTCGACAACGTCGTCGATCCCGCGGCCGCCGGGAGCCGTGCGCGCTACGAGGCCCTCGCGCGCTCCGTGCGGGACGTCCTCTCGCAGCGATGGGTCCGCACGGAGCAGACCTACCAGAGCGTGAACCCCAAGCGGGTCTACTACCTGTCGATGGA
>Ga0137399_10000520_pt1 | contig 15497 bp, 9 predicted proteins | sample czorhiz316metaG_FD_104810 | JGI IMG/M metagenome (GOLD analysis project Ga0137399, IMG submission 104810) | Vadose zone soil microbial communities from Angelo Coast Range Reserve, California, USA - czorhiz3.16 metaG | ecosystem: Environmental > Terrestrial > Soil > Vadose zone | place: USA...
CCAATCATTCACCCTCAGAGCGATCAGTATGCTATCGCCGGGTTTGATATACGGAGCAATATCAGTAAGCGTGGATGCATTATAGACGCTGTTTCCCGGGGAACCGTGATGTGCGACCTTCTTGCCGTTGATAAACAGGTCGTATTCATCATCGACCCCGCCGAATATGAGATAAACCTCGCGGGGAAGAGACGCAGGAAGAACAACTGACTTGCGGTACCAGCCGACGCCGTCATAATCGGGAAAGCCTTGGTCTTCCCACATCATGCCCCCCTGCAGTGTCTTCCAGTCGTGGTCGTCGGCCTCGGGTGCGAACCAATTGGCCTGCATGCCGGTGTCTCCGGGATCGGTGCGAAATTTCCAATCCTTCGCAAGATCGACCTCAAAATTCGGAGGGGGCGGGATCGGCCTTTTCAATTGGGCACGGACATCGGCCGCGTGGCTATCCGAATCGGACAGCACGCTCTCACCACCATAGCCGGGGTGGTCGTTGAGCGTGATCTTCAAGCCGGCCGTGTGTGCCCACCCAAGAAACGCCTTTGGATCCGGGATAATCGGACTCCAATCGTATCCTCCCTTCCAACCGTATCGATGCCAGGCAAAATCGAGCACCAAGATGTCGATGGGTATTCCCGCAGCTCGCAGTCTATTGACTTCATCTTTCAGATCCTTGTCCGAATAATGATACTTTTCGACAAGCTCCGAACCGGGAAGATATTCATAGTTGAGATCGGTGACCCAGGGGCCGAGGGTATATCGCGGAATGAGGGGGATTCTTCCGCAGAGCTCGCTATAATTCCTGAGAGCCAGGCGGTAGTTGCGGCCATAAATGAAAAAATACCAGTCCTGCGAACTCGTGCCCTGCCTCTCGACAATCCAGGAGGATTCTTCATCGAACAGCGGTGTCGGACTATCATCGAGGAGAAAGTACCCGGCTTGACTGAGAATGCCGGGTCCCGCCTTCGGGATCCTATCCTTTCCGGCGCCGTCGAGCGAGCGGGAGATTCCACCCAGATTATTCTGGTCGGAGTCGCCCGGCGACCACGTGTGCTCACCGGTCGAATCCCGCCAGGCGATGCGAAGGTTCTCTCTTGTGAATTTTCCCGAGCCCAACCGGTAATGCACAGAGATGCCTTTGGATCGCGCGATGAGCCAACTATCTTTCTCTTCGACTTCGGTCTTCACTCTCGGCCAATTGCGCTTCAGGACCACCGCAGTCGGCGCATCGACGAAATGACCTGAGGGATCGAACTCCAATCTGGCGAGAGATGGGGTGAGAAATTGCAGGCGAACGCTCGTTGAAGTGATCGTGCCCTGCTTCTGATCGAACCTCCACGGCCGGCTCGGTTGGGGATACGTCACACCGGCAAAGAGCAGAAGGAAGAACAGCGGTGGAATTCTACATGGATGCATGGTTGAACTCCCGCATTTCGAATAGAAACCTAGTTAAGGCAACAGGGGAAGGATATGGGATCAATGCGCGTAATTAGGGGTCCGCGTCATCATTCGAGGGCAGCTCGAGTATTTTCACTTCAGGTAAAGCCGAACCGATAATTCCCTGGAGGTCGCCATACATCCCGGCGGTGTTCTTGATCACCCGCTCAATCTGAGCTTGCCGCTTCGACCAGATTTTTTCCATTGATCGTTTCTCGGCATCCAGATCTGACTTCATGGCGACGAACGATTCCATGATCGCCTCGATCCTTTGTTTGAACGCCGTTCCGGACAGATAGTCATAGATCATATCCATCTTCTCGGTCTTCCCCTGTAATGCAGAGCTTGCCTGCATCAACTGTATAAGACTCACGCGCAGGGCACTCGCTAGTCCGATCGCGGAGGGGAAGTCCGCCACCCAGATGCCCTCATAGGATCCGAAACGGTTGACTTCCTTCGGAAGCACCGAGGATACAAGGACTGCGATCTCGGCTTTCGCGGCGCGCTGATCGTCCTTCAGTTTTTGCAGCCAGGTGTCACTCCATGCTTTCGTTCGCTTCGATTCCCAGATAATGCTCCCGCACGAACGGCCCATTTCGTCCCGAACCCGCTGGATCACATCGGCACCCCGTACGCCCTTGGGAACGGGCTCAATCGCATCGAGCCGGAATTGTTGCCCGAGGATGCTTTCGAGCTCGAGCTCCTGCACCTCACCCTGGGTTTGCTGTGACGTCAATTCGGCTTTTCGCTTTAATTCCTCGATCTGGATGCGCAAGTCGCCAAGTAGTTTATCTTTCTCAGCATCCTTCAGCCGCTGCCCTTCGGAATTTCGCCGTGTCGCCTCCTCCCAGATCTTCTTTCGCTCATCATCAAGCGTTCGCTCAATTTCGAGTTTCATCGATCGCTCTTTTTCTTCGAGTTCGCGTTGCCTCTTCCGCAGTTCCAACTCTTGCTTCCGCAAGGACTCCAATTGGCTCGCCTTGTCTTCAAGCTGCTGCTTCAAATCCTTGAGCTCCATCGAGGTTTCTTCCTGTGCTCGTTTCTTCGCCTGAGCTTCAAGTCTTGCGCGCTCTTGAGCAAGTTTATCTTCGAAGGCTTTTTTTTGGGCATCGAGGGCTACGTCCCTCTCCACGTCCTTCTTCTTTATGTCATTGAGAAACTGGCCCCGGAGCTTCTCCTCGATGTCATGAGTAAATGCCTCCGTTAACCGGATCTTGGTCCCGCACTTCGGACATGAAATGAATTCTTCAGCCATCTGAGGGTTCCTGTTTAAGAAATCTTCATTACATAGACCGTTCAAAACCATGCGGTGAGACTTGCGGAAACCATCAAGAGATTACTGCCGTAACGACCGCTCCCGGTTTGTCCATCATACACCGGCGTCCAGGATTGAAACGCGATGGATCCTCCGATCTCCCTCGTCCCCTTCATCCCGAATCGCTGCGGTTCTTGAGCGAACAGCAATGTTTGACTTCCCGTCAACAGGAATCCGGCACAGATGCCGCGCAGCACGAACTTTTTCATGTTCTGAATCCTTATTATCATGGACGAGGATAATAGGGCAACCGGCGGCTGTCGCCTCCCCGAACTTTGGATTGCCCTCTTTCTGGTTCGGATTCTCTGGCAAAATACGCAAATATGGTCAGACAATCAACGAAAATGGCGTTGCACAGAACCCCTGGCCCTGGAGCATGAAAGAGAGCAACAATCGGGTGGATTAGGACCTCCAGAGGATTTATATTGTGGATGGAACGTGTGAGACTCAAACCATCTAAACCAGAAAAAACCATGATTAATCTTTCACGACAAAGGAATCAGTGGACCACGGATTATGGGCGGATTGAGAAGGCGCTGGGATATATCACAGAGCGTTATCTTCAAAAGCCGGCCCTCAAGGAAATTGCGGACAAGGTCCATCTGAGTGAATTTCATTTCGACAGGTTGTTCAAGCGATGGGCGGGCACGAGTCCCCAGCGATTCCTCCATTTTCTGACGAAGGAGCATGCCAAGCGACTCCTCGAGGAGTCCAGGGACCTGCTCGACGTGGCCTACACATCGGGGCTTTCGAGTCCCGGACGCCTCCACGATCTCTTCGTGACGTATGAGGCGGTGTCCCCGGGTGAGTTTAAGAGCAAAGGCAAGGGGTTGACGGTCAGATTCGGATTTCATCCGAGTCCGTTCGGCGAATGCATGATAGCCGTGACGGATCGGGGGATCTGCGGATTGGAATTCTTAGGCGCAGACGAACACGATCTCGCACTCAAACGCCTGAGGAGCAGGTGGCCGGACGCCGAGATCATCGAAAACACGGAGACGACTCGATCGTTCAGCGAGAAGATCTTCCAGCGCCAAAAAACGAATGGCACCTCCCCGATCCATCTTCTCCTCAGAGGCACGAATTTTCAGATCAAAGTGTGGGAGGCGTTACTCAAAATAGCGCCGGGCCGAGTAGCTACGTATGAGGACGTCGCTCAACTGATCGGCAAACCACTTGCATCTCGCGCAGTCGGAAATGCTCTCGGGCAGAATCCAATTGCATACCTCATTCCGTGCCACAGGGTAATCTTGGAATCGGGGGCACTTGGAAATTACCGGTGGGGCCCGGCGAGGAAAAAGGCGATGTTAGGATGGGAAATGTTCAGTCGGTCAGAGTCGATGCTCCGCACCGCAAGCTGATCGAGCGCATGCCGCCGGCTCGTTAGAACACATGCCCTTTCTTGAATTGCAAGATGCTCACGCTTGTAATGATTGCCGCAATGAGAAGAAGCACCCCCAGGTTCGGAAGAATATCCACTAAGGGCGCGCCTCTCCAGAGAACCTGAAGAAACCCATCCATCGCCCAGTAAACGAGTGTAAGTTTGCTGATTGCCTGAATGAAGCCCGGCATGAACGTTGTGGGAAACCACGCTCCGCCGATCGAGCTCATAGCGAGGATCAGAAACGTTCCGAGGCCGCGGGCTTGAGACTGAGTCTTGCTGACCGCCGAAAGCAGCATCCCGAACGACGTGCATGCCATTGACGCGCCGACCAACAACAGGGTGAGAGCCACCAGATTCGAAAGAATGTCGATCTTGAACAGAATCGACCCGAAAACGAAGAGCACGGCGAGCTGTATGAAGCCGAGCGACATGTTAAACAAATACTTGCTCCACAGAATCTGAACTCGCGATATGGGGGAGGCGAGGATTCTCAGAACGACACCGCTTAGCTTTTCTTCAAAGAGGGAAACCGAGGAAGCGGTCAGCGTGAACATGAGAAACATCATCGCCCACCCGCCGACACTTCGCGTCGCCCAGGGATTCGCGATGTTCTTTCCGACAAGCTGTTCCGATTCAAAGTCGAGAACATTCTTGAAAAACTCCTTTCCTCCCTTCGATTCTTGGGACGTCGATGCGATGGTATCTTTGAGCGACGGAAAAACGATCTTGCTCGTATCAATGTTGAAGTATCGGCTCACCAGCGATTTAATGCCGGTATTAAACGCCGTTCCGGAGTCCAATCCAAGATATCTGACCGCTTTGCGCTGCATTCCCTCGATGAATGCACCCGGAAGCTGCGACATGATCGTCTGCGTGAGCACTCCCTGGATAATCTGCATTTCCATGTCATTCTTCGGATCGTAATAAAATTTCAGCTTCAATCCGATTGAAGTGCCTGTGTAGGCATCAGGCGGAATAACTAGCGCGGCCGATGCGTTCCCTTTCCGCACATAGTCCTTGATCGTGACCGTATCGAAGGGTATCTCGATCCCGCGCTCATCCTGATAGGATTTCACAAGGCTGAACGTCCGGGTGGTATCGAGCACCTTCTCGATATTTCTCCCAATTGGTGAGGAGCTTGCATTCAGGAAGGCCAATCTGAGATGCTCGGGCCCCGAATCCACGTTGCCGAAGATGGAACCCCAGATTGCGATGAGAGCGATCGGGATGAGGAACGTAAAGCCCATGGCGACCCGATCGCTCAGGAATAATTTGTACTCTTTGCTGATGAGCGCAAGGACGGTTCTCAATCTCTCAAACTCCTCCCCGTCAGGTTGAGGAAGAGCGCCTCCAGCGTCGGCTTGCTCATTTGGATGAAGCGTGTACTGACCCCCTCATCCTCCATGCTCTTGAAGAACGAAGAGAGGCGGAAGGTTCCGTTTGGCTTGAGCTCGTAGCGATCATCATCGTCGACAACCGTTCCGAATTGCCTGAACTTCTCCAATTTCTCGATGGTCGACGAATTCTTGATGATTGAAATCGATTCTTCATACGACAGCTTCGCAAGGAGGTCATCGAGCGTACCCTCTGTGATGATTGTTCCGGAATCGATGATCGCGATTCGCGTGCAAAGCCGCTCTGCTTCCTCCATATAATGGGTCGTATAGACGATCGTTTTTCCCCCGCGGTTGAGCATCTCCAGATAATCGAAGATCGCGTTGCGCGACTGGGGGTCAACGCCAACAGTCGGCTCATCGCACAGCAGAAGCTTGGGATCATGGAGGAGGCTTGCGATCAGGTTGAGCCTTCGCTTCATCCCGCCGGAGAACGTGCTCACCTTATCTTTGCGCCGGTCATACAGCTCGACGGCTCTGAGCCGCTCTTCGATCCGATCCAGAAGGGTTCTCTTTTCAATGTGATAAAAACTCCCGAAGATCTCGAGGTTTTCCTGGGCGGAGATGTCATCGTAAAGGGCGAGCGATTGGGGAACCAACCCGATATTTTTCCTCGCCTCCAGGTTATCGCGCGTCACCTTTTCGTCGCCGACGAAGATATCGCCGCCGTCCGGATCGAGATACCCGATGAGAAGATTCATCAACGTCGATTTTCCGGCCCCGTTGGGACCCAGAAGTCCAAAAAATTCCCCATCCGCTACGGTGAGAGAGACATTCTGGAGCGCCGTGACGGTCGGGAATTTTTTAGTAACGTCGCTGATTCTAATCATAATATAGAGAAACCCTCCCCTGAGGAAGATGACGCACAGCCCCGGAGAGAGCGCTTCAGTGCCTGTTCGCGCGGGCGGTTGAAAGCATCGAATAGATTTCGGAGATCACTCTTTATAGATTTTGACGACCGGCTTCCCGCCGTCATCGATGTAGGCACGGTACATTCCGGTCGTGTTGAAGGGCATTGCAATATTCCCATGGCTGTCGATCGCGATGACTCCGCCGTCACCCCCAATTTTCGGCAGCTTCTCCATAACAACTGTCTGAGCGGCCTTCTCGAGCGGCACACCGGTGTATTCCATCATAGCGGAGATGTCATGAGCAACCGCCAACCTGACGAAATATTCTCCCGTGCCCGTCGCGGAAACGGCGCACGTCCGGTTGTCTGCATACGTCCCCGCACCGATGATCGGAGAATCGCCGACGCGTCCGAACCTCTTGTTCGTGGTGCCGCCTGTCGATGTGCCGGCGGCCAGATTTCCCATCTTGTCGAGAGCAACACAACCGACGGTTCCATGTTTCTTTTGCGAAGAATCCTCGGGTGCGACCTGCTTTCGCGGTGCGCCAGAGTCTTTCTTTTCATCCTCTTTCGCCTTCAGGTATTGTTGCCACCGTTTCTCGGTGTAGAAGTACTCCTGCGGAACCAGCTGTACGCCGTGCCCCTTGGCAAATGCTTCGGCCCCTTCTCCCACCAGCATGACGTGAGCCGATTGTTCCATCACCAGCCGGGCGAGGCTGATCGGGTTCTTAATATGCTTTACTGCCGCGACCGCACCGGCTTTGAGGGTCCTGCCGTCCATGATCGAGGCGTCCAACTCGTTGGTTCCTTCGTGCGTGAAAACGGCTCCCTTTCCGGCGTTGAAGAGAGGGGAATCTTCAAGAATCTTGATTACGGTCTCAACCGCATCGAGGCTCGTGCCGTTCTTCTGTAGAATTCCGTATCCTGTGTTGAGGGCCTCCAGGAGTTTGTCCGTGTATTCCTTCTCAAGTTCGGGAGTCATCTGCCCTCTCGAGATCGTGCCTGCGCCACCCTGAATGACGAGCCGATACGGATGCATCGTTGTTTCGCCCTGTCCGTAAGTGTATTCTGCGGCAATCAGAAGCACCCAGAAGACTCCCAGGGTGATCGAACCGGAGATCAAGTTTATTGAATTGGTCATCTCGTTCCGCTCCTCGAAGTACGATTCGAAAAACTCCGTCTCGTCACCGGCCGCCCGACAAACTCTTATACCGAAAGCATCCCACGACATGATCATTCACCATTCCCACCGCCTGCATATGCGCATAGCAAATCGTGGATCCGACGAACTTAAAGCCGCGGGATTTCAGGTCCTCACTCAACTTATCTGATTCGCGCGTTCGCGGTGGGATTTGTCCCATCGATTTCCGAGTATTTTGCTTCGGCTTTCCACCGACAAACTGCCAGATATAACGATCGAAGCTCCCGAATTCGCTCTGCACTTCCAGAAATGCCTTGGCGTTCTGGATCGCCGAATCAATCTTCAGCCTGTTTCGGATGATTCCTGGGTTGCCAAGCAATTGCTCGACTTTCCTTTTGCCATAATGTGCGACTTTATCCGGATCGAAACCTTCGAACGCTTTTCGGTAGTTCTCTCGTTTCCGCAACACCGTTATCCAGCTCAGGCCTGCCTGAGCTCCCTCGAGAATCAACATCTCAAACATCTTCTGGTCATTGTGGACAGGTACACCCCACTCCCGGTCATGGTAGTCGATATACAGTGGATCGGAACCCGCCCATCCACATCTGGTCTTCGAATCAGTCAGTTTTCCGTGCCCGTCGTCCATTTCTCGTCCATTCAGGCCATGAGCCGCTTCAACATTTGAATCTGACCGGCGTGATAAACATCGTGCGCCGCGATCCCTGCGATCATCGCCGAGTTTGTAACTCTGCTGCCGGTGGATTTCCTCCTGAGGCCTTTCCGGTCCAGCCCTTGAACTACATGGCGCAGCCTGCGATGGCAATCTTCGAGAAGTTTTCGATCCTCTTGCCACGCGTCGGCAGATAGTTTGTCCGGCCGTTCAAACCAATTCCTTCCCTTGAGGGGGAATGACTTAGCCTTCTCGCCCGTGAGCCTTCGACGGACCGCGTATTTCCAGTAGGCCGCATGAACGGCAATTTCCCAGATATTATGCCGTCCCGCCCCTGGACGCCACGCCGCCTCACGGTGCGTCACGCCGCGGATTGACCCGCGAAGGTTCGGGCCGTGCCACGCCGCCTTTTGGTAGGCCTCGTCGATAATTTTAAGCAAGAGCGAGATCTCGCGGTCGGGTTTTTTCGATTTCATCTTTTCATATCATTTCTTCCCCGACAGCCGTTGCTTGATCTTCTCGATGGTTTCTTTCGCGACTCCAGCCGTCCCATCCGCCTGATCGGCCGCAATTTTTTCCAGCGCTGGAAGCGCAGAGGCATCGCCTATTTCTCCGAGCGTTTGCACCGCCCTGAACTTAATTCCAGAATCCTTATCATTCATGAGGGATTGATAGAGTGCCTTTACCTCCTGTTTCTCTTTTGCATACCGGTGGAGAATGGACAGCGCCGTATGCCGGGTGGAGATAGGCTTTCCGTAGCGCACATCCACCAATGCGGTGGCAACTGCCTTTACCGAATCCAATTTCGCGAGCGCATCGAGCGCGGCGTTCGCGACATTGTTCCGATAGGACGGCCGATCGAGGAATTCACTCAGCGTCTGTTTAGCCCCCAAAGAATCAGCCTCGGCAAGAGCACGGAGGGCGCTGGATACGACCGAATAACTGGAGTCGCTCAGGGCGCCTCTGAGCACCGCCACCACGTCGTCGCCCCGGAGTTTTCCAAGTTGCGTCAACGCGGCGCTGCGTACGGAAGACTTTGCATCCCTGGCAGCACCGGTAAGCGCTATCTTGATCTGTCCTTTCAAAGAATCATTCGCCAGTTTAACCTTCCCCAATGCGGTAATCCCTTCCCTTCGGACGTTCCAGAATGGGTCCTTCAACGAGACGCGTGAGAACAACGGAACGAACGACTCGTTGTTGCGGGCTCCCGCAAGCGCCCTTAGGGCAAGGGTTCGGTCGACTGAGCCGGGGGCGGCCTCCGCCTGGTATTGCCATTCATCGTTCGGTTTTTCGAACTTCAACTCCTTCAGGATCCAGCCGCCCTTATCAAAAATAACGAGCTTCGGCTTCAGCTCCGACTGCAGGACAAAGGTCGTATCCTTGGTCAGGATGTTCACCCGTTCCGTTACCGCTCCGGCGGCAGAGGTGATTTCAATGTCGACGGGCGTGCGAAATACTCCGGTGAGGCTGTCCATTTTTTGTGTTTGCTTCACAGAGAGGAAGATCGACTTCGCCGAATCGCTCCACCGATACTTTACGTCAAAAATCGGATGACCCGCTTTGTACACCCACTGATCGAAAAACCATGCGAGGTTCTGACCCGTGACTTCCTCGATTGCGACCTTCAGGTCGTTTGTCTCGACCGGGGCAAATTGATGCTTCGTGATATAATGGTTGAGCGACTTCCAGAAAAGCTGATCACCGAGCACGAATCGCAGCATATGCAGGACCGCCGCTCCCCGCGGATAGACATTCGTTCCGTAGGATCCGACGCTGACAATCGGTTTCCGCCCGACTGCCGTATCGATGTGGACTCCCGCCTGCTGGCTGTTGAACATCGTAAGCTGGAATTCATCTTTACCCAGCCAGTATTCATGATAGAGCGGATCGAAATAACTTGCGAAGCTTTCATTGAGCCACAGGTGCCGCCAGTCCTTGCAGGTTACGACGTCACCCCACCATTGGTGGGCAAGCTCGTGAGCGATGAGACCGGTCGGTAAGTTGTCGAGCCGTTGTCGCGCGTCGTAGACCGTCGCCCAATCGAGAAGCGATGTGGCGCTTGTATTTTCCATTCCGCCTTCGATAAAATCTGTGATCAGGACCTGGGCATATTTCTCCCAGGGATACGAGAATCCGATCTTTTCATTGAAGAACTTGATCATGTCCGGGGTTTGGCGGAAACACATTCGCGCATCCGCCGTATCGTCCCGGAAAACGTAATATTGAAGCGGCAACTTGCCCGCCTTGTCGTGCAGGACCGCATAGTCCCCCGCCGCGATTGCGATCAGGTAGGAACAATGGGGCTTGTTTTCCCTCCAGTGAAATGTCTTCGTGCCGTCTTTCTTGTTTTCCTTCATGCTCACCAGCTCCCCGTTCGAGAGAACGGTGTAGCTCTTTTTCACGGTCGCGATCAATTCCGAAGTCGCCTTGTCGTTCGGAAAATCGTAACAGGGGAACCAGAAGTGATTGTCCATATCCTCACCCTGAGACCAAATCTGCCAGGGTTTGTCGGGATAGCCCGAATCGGGCTGTGTGAAGTACAGGCCCTTCTTCGGAGTGCATGAATAGTCGATGGCGACCGTGATGGTATCGCCGTATGAATACGGCTTGTCTAGGTGAACTACAAGCATCTTCGGTTCAACCTCGTACCGCACGGGCTTGCCCAACCCAAGCGTCACCGAATGGATATCGAGCTGCTCGGCATCAAGTTCGATATTTTTAAATTCAGACAGGAAAGGAACCAGCGTGACCGCTGCCTTACCCATGACCATCTTCTTCTGTTCATCGAATGAAACTTCGATCTTGTAGTGGACAACATGGTATGTCCGATTGCGCGCTTCCCCCTCATCGCGGACGGGAAAGACGGACTGAGCCCGTGACAGGAGGGGCAGGGCGAGAAAGCATAAAACGAGAATGGATCGGATCATGGATGTTCCTTCTTGCCTCCCCGGGTGAACGGCTCGTGATTTGGCTCGATCTTCGCGGTAAATGTAAGAAGAACTAGGGAACGAAGCAAGGCATCAGCTCACCTTGACTTTGCAATCATCTTTTGCTATTTTGCCCGTCACACGCCCGCACATCGTGCAATAAAATATCGTTGCACACCCCGGTAATTTCCTGTAAGACGCGGTATCCATTTCTTGTCCGACAATCAGGGGGATACTATCCGAATCTCCTCGGTGCCAAGAATCGTTGTTTGGCTTTTCATTCTTTTCTTCGCCCAGACAGGGGTTTATTTCCCATCCAGTGTTCAGTCGAAAGAACGAGGGGCGGGACGCTCCGCGCCACGATTGGCTGAGCGTAACCAGCAAACATCCGTCAGGAAGCTCCTCACCGCCCGTTATCGCTATCGTGGGACGCAACCGGCTTCGATGAAGGGCAACCCACATCCCGGCCGGTTCACGCCGTTGAAAAGGGGCGACTTGCTGGCCCCAAATCCGGCGTCCGCAGGCGCGCCAGAGATGCATGCGGTCGGCGCACCCGCAGCGCCACGGGGCCCCAGCATGCTATTGCGCCCGATGAAATCCGCGTCCTCAGATTCCGTCCGGCAGGAATGGCTCGCAATATACGCGTCAGGGATGGCGGCGTCGGAAGACTACGGCGTCGCAGTTGCGCGTGATGCCAACGGCAATGTGTATGTTGCCGGATACGGGGATTCGTCCACGACAGGCAACGATATCCTGACAATAAAATACAGCTATACCGGGATCAAACAGTGGTCTGTCCGGTACAACGGAGTATCGAACGGCCAGGATCGGCCTTCGAAGATCGCGGTGGATGGATCCGGCAACGTCTATGTCGCAGGGTACAGCGAGGGGTCCGGAACCAAATATGACTACGTTACACTCAAATACAATTCGAACGGCATTCAACAGTGGGTCATACGCTACAACGGCCCGGCGAACGGCGACGATTTCGCGACCGCCCTCGCGATAGATGGCCTCGGCAACGTTTATGTAACCGGGTACAGCGCCGGGTCCGGCTCGGGTTATGACTACGCAACGGTGAAGTACAATTCCAATGGTGTCCAGCAGAAAGTGTTCCGTTACAATGGGACGGCGAACGGTGACGATCTTGCCGTGGCGGTCGGAATCGACAATAGTAATAGCGTTTATGTTGCAGGATATGCCGCCGCATCCGGCGCTGGGAGGGATTACGTCACGATCAAGTATGATGCCGCGGGAAATCAGCGATGGGCTGTCTCCTTCAACGGGAGCGGGAATGGGGATGACGTGGCTGTCGGTCTGGGCATCGACAATGCTGCGAATGTATACGTTGCCGGTTATTCCCGGGGTTCGGGAACGGGTGACGATTATGCGACCATCAAGTACGATTCCTCCGGGACGCAGAAGTGGGTGAACACTTACAACGGGCCGGCGAACGGAAGCGACCATACTTCGGCGATCGCCGTCGACGGCGCCGGTAACTCCTTCGTCACGGGATCCAGTCTCGGGAGCGGCACAGGGTATGATTACGCAACGATCAAATATACGACTGCGGGCACCCAATCATGGGTCCAACGATACAACGGCGCGTTCAACGGCGATGATTTCGCATCCGGAATCACACTGGATCCCTTTGGCTCGGTCTATGTAACTGGTTCGAGCGTCGATGCGTCCGCCATTTTTTTTAATGAGGTGACGGTGACGTATAGTGGGACAGGCATTCAACAATGGAATCTCCGATACCGGGCCTCGCAGTCGAACGACAGCTACCCGGCCGCCATCGTATACGATGGATTTGGACATGCTCTCGTCGCGGGATACAGCGATTTGCAGGACGGCAGCGGCTATGATATTGCCACGGTCTCCTATGATATGGGCGGCAGCCAGTGGTGGGAAGCCCGCTTCGACGGGCCCGGCATCAGCGATGACGTAGCTTCGGCTGTGGCCGCCGATCAGTCGGGAAATACGTACATCGCCGGTTACAGCAGATCCTCGATTACCGGTTACGATTATGTCACCGTAAAGTACAGTGCGGTGGGCGCACAACAGTGGGCAGAACGCTATGACGGTCCTTCGAGCGGCGATGACATAGTTTCTTCCCTTGCAATCGATGATGCCGGCAATGTTTACGTGAGCGGTTATAGTTATGACAGTTCAGGAACCTCATCCGAGTACGCAACCGTAAAGTACGATCCGGCAGGCGTGCAGCAGTGGGTGGCGCGATACTCCGGCTTGCTCGAAAGCACGAACTTCGCTTTCGACCTGGCAGTGGGCAAGGGTGGTGATGTCGTTGTCACGGGAACAGGCAGCGATAGCTCCGGCGCCGCGTTCGATTATATCACTGTCAAGTACAACAACACCGGGGCGGAACAATGGGTCGCCAGATACAACGGCTCCGGGAATGGAGGCGACTTTGCGGCCGCGGCCGCGATCGATTCATCCGGCAATGTGTTCGTGACCGGAGCGAGCGACGAAAGCTCGAACAGGGGGTACGACTACGGAACGGTCAAGTACGACGCGACAGGACACGAGCTGTGGAATGCGCGATATAATGGCCCGGCAAGCGACGATGACAACGCGTCGGGAATCGCCGTCGACCGATCGGGGAACGTCTATGTCACGGGCTCGAGCTTCGGGAACGGAACTTTGTATGATTTTGCCACTGTGAAATACAACTCCAGCGGCTCGAAGCAGTGGGTTCAGAGGTACAATGGGTCTCTCAACAAGGATGATTCCCCCGCGGGAATCGTGCTCGACACCGCGGGGAACGTCTATCTGACGGGATACAGCACGAACGCCGGCAGCTCCACCGACTTTGCAACCATCAAGTATACCCCCCAGGGTGTCGAGCGGTGGGTGAGCATCTATAATGGTACGGCAGGAGGAAATGACCAGGCGGTGGGTATCGCAGTCGACGGGGGCGGGAATGTCTACGTGACCGGCCCGAGCGACGGCATCGGCACCTCGCGCGATTACGCGACCATTCGGTACGACTCACTCGGCGTCCGGAAGTGGTTAATCCGATATGATGGAAGTTCTTCCGCTAATGACGACGCCGCAGGAATCGCCGTCGATGCCTCTGGAAACGTCATCGTTTCCGGTTCCTCTGGCTTTGGGATTTCCGGGTCTCCGACCGGCGGTTCAGCGATCGCCACGATTAAATATCGGCCGGTGGATCCAATTTTCGTCCTCTCACGAACGGGTATGAATTTTGCGCCCGTGCAGATCGGATGCCGATCCGGCGATACACTGACAATTTCAAATCCAGGACTTGCCCCGCTGCTGATTACATCTTTGGTTTCAGACGATCCGGTGTTCTCGGTATCTCCCGCGAGTCTGACTGTCAATGCGATGAGCAACGCGTTGATAACGGTGACCTTTGCGCCGAACAACGCTTCCGCACAAACCGGGCATATCATCTTCACTCACAACGCAAACGGCTCCCCCGATACCGTTACGGCGACCGGAACCAGCAGCGATTCGCTGACCGGCATTACCATTCACGATTCTCTTGCTCTGGGGTGGCAGCTCCTCTCCCTGCCGGTCGGGGTCGTCTGTCCATACGTGCTTGACCACCTCTATGCGTACAAGGCGGGATATGTCCGGCACGACACAATGGTCAACGGCATGGCGTATTGGAAGAAGCTCGCCGAGCCAAGTTTATCGTTTACCGGGTTTCCGCTGAGTCAGGAAACGACCCAGGTCGCTGCGCAATGGAATCTCGTTGGATCGATTTCGAGCCCTGCCCCCGTTGCAGCGATTCTGACAATTCCACCGGGCATCATCAGTTCCCCCTTCTTTGGCTACACAAGCTCCGGCTACACGGTCGCCGACGCGATAGGTCCGGGCAAGGGATATTGGGTGAAAACTTCTCAGGCCGGAACCATGGTATTCAGGGCATCGCAGTACGCTTCCGGGAAGAGCTCCGTTGCACAGCTCTTGGAGAGTATCGAACATGGGATATTCACTGATGCCGCCGGCCGGTCCCAGACGCTCTACTTCGGGATCAAGGATGGGGAGGATAATTCTTCGATCAACTTTGAGTTGCCGCCCTCACCTCCGCCGGGACCGCTTAATGTCAGATTCTCAACCGGCAGGATCGCCGCTCTTGTACGACCGGGTGAGCCCGCAACATTTCCGATCACAATCTCCTCCGCTCAGTTCCCCGTTAGATTCAGTTGCACAAGGACTGTCCCGATGCCGCGCGCTTGGTTGAGAGTGGGCAACTTTGAGAAGCGGCTCGAGGCGACCACGACCATCGAGATCAACGAGGGCGACACGCCGATCACGCTAAGGCTCGAAAGTGTGGATGGCATCCCCCGGGTGTTCAGACTCGATCAGAATTATCCCAACCCGTTCAACCC
>Ga0137399_10000521_pt1 | contig 15492 bp, 9 predicted proteins | sample czorhiz316metaG_FD_104810 | JGI IMG/M metagenome (GOLD analysis project Ga0137399, IMG submission 104810) | Vadose zone soil microbial communities from Angelo Coast Range Reserve, California, USA - czorhiz3.16 metaG | ecosystem: Environmental > Terrestrial > Soil > Vadose zone | place: USA...
CCGAAGTTCCCTTGCCCGTCCACCAGCGGGTAGCGCATCACCCAGTCCTGCGCGAGCCGCACCAGCGTGGGATACACCACCTGCTCGCCATGCGGGTGATAGTTGCCCGAGGTGTCGCCGGCGATCTTGGCGCACTTGCGGTACGGCCGCCCGGGCGCGAGGTTGAGGTCGTTCATCGCGACCAGAATGCGGCGCTGCGAGGGCTTGAGCCCGTCGCGCACGTCCGGCAGCGCACGCGAGACGATGACCGACATCGAGTAATCGATGTAGCTGGTCTTCATCTCGTCTTCGATGCTGGTGGGGATGACTTTCGAACGGTCGTTCAAGGCCATGGTGTCGTTCCCGCGGCTCTAGGCCGCCTCCCTGCGTCCGGTGCGCCGGGACGGCGCGGCGCGTCAGATGTCGAGGTTTCGAACCGCCAGCGCGTTTTCTTCGATGAACTGACGGCGTGGTTCGACCTGCTCGCCCATCAGGATCGTGAAGATGCGATCCGCCTCGACCGCGTCGTCGCTGGTCACGCGCAACAGCGTGCGGGTCTCGGGATTCATGGTGGTGCGCCACAGCTGCTCGGGATTCATCTCGCCCAGACCCTTGTAGCGCTGCACTTGCACGTTCTTGCGGCCGAGCCGGGTCAGCGCTTCGTCGCGCTCCTTCTCGTCGTAGCAGTAGATCTCTTCCTTGCCGGACTTGACCATGAACAGCGGCGGCTGCGCGATGTACACGTGGCCGGCGTCCACCAGCGGGCGCAGCTCGCGGTACAGGAACGTGAGCAGCAGCGTGCGGATGTGCGCGCCATCGACGTCGGCGTCGGCCATCAGGATGATCTTGTGGTAGCGCAGCTTCGTGAGGTCGAACTCCTCCTTCACGCCTGCGCCCAGCGCCGTGATGATGTTGCGGATCTCCTCGTTCGCCAGAATCTTGTCGAGCCGCGCTTTTTCGACGTTCAGGATCTTGCCGCGGATCGGCAGGATCGCCTGGGTGCGGCGATCGCGCCCCTGCTTCGCGCTGCCGCCGGCCGAGTCGCCCTCGACGATGTAGATCTCGCACAGGCCGGGATCGTCGAACGCGCAGTCCGCGAGCTTCCCTGGCAGCGCGCCGCCGTCGAGGATGGTCTTGCGCCGCGCCAGCTCCCGCGCCTTGCGCGCCGCTTCACGCGCGCGCGCGGCCGCCAGCATCTTCTCGATGATCTTGCGCGCGACCGAGGGGTTCTCCTCGAAGTACTGGCGCAGGCCCTCGCCCACGGTGCTCTCGACGATGCCCTTGACCTCGCTGTTGCCGAGCTTGGTCTTGGTCTGCCCCTCGAACTGGGGGTTCTGCATCTTGATCGAGACGATCGCGGTCAGCCCTTCGCGCACGTCCTCGCCGGTGACCGAGGCCTTGAGGTTCTTCGTGAGCCCTTCGCGCTCGGCGTAGTTGGTGAGCGTGCGGGTCAGCGCGGAACGGAAGCCGATCATGTGGGTGCCGCCCTCGATCGTGTTGATGTTGTTCACGAACGAGAACACCGCCTCGGCATAGCTGTCGTTGTACTGGAACGCCACCTCGACCGAGACCGCGCCGTCGCGCTCCCGGGAGACGAACACCGGCTTCGAGTGCAGCACTTCCTTGTTCTGGTTCAGGTACTTCACGAACTCCACGATCCCGCCGTGCGCGAGGTAGTCGTGGCTCTTGCCGGTGCGCTCGTCGGTGAGCTGGATCGACAGCCCGCTGTTCAGGAACGACAGCTCGCGCATGCGGCCGGCCAGCGTGTCGTAGTGGAACGTGATGTCGGTGAAGATGCCGGCGTCGGGCATGAACCGCGTCCGCGTCCCCGAGCCCTTGCGGCCGCGGTCGGCGTCGCGCACCTGCATCGGCGCAGTGGGCTTGCCGTGCTCATAGCGCTGCGAATACAGCTTGCCGTCCTTCAGCACCTCGACTTCGCACCAGGCCGACAACGCGTTCACCACCGAGACGCCGACGCCGTGCAGCCCGCCCGAGACCTTGTAGCTGTCGTTGTCGAACTTGCCGCCGGCGTGCAGCGTGGTCATCACCACTTCGAGCGCCGGCTTCTTCATGGTGGCGTGCACGTCCACCGGGATGCCGCGGCCGTTGTCCTCGACGGTCACCGTGCCGTCGGCGCCGATCTGGATGTGAATCTGGTCGCAAAAGCCGGCCAGCGCCTCGTCCACCGAATTGTCCACGACCTCGTAGACCAGGTGGTGGAGTCCACGCATTCCAATGTCCCCGATGTACATCGCGGGGCGCTTGCGGACCGCCTCCAGGCCTTCCAGCACCTGAATGCTGGTGGCGTCGTAGTGATGTCCCTTGGGTTCTGCCGTCAACGTGCCTTCTCCTTCTGGGGAATTCACCGTCGGATCCCTCCGCGGGGCGGCACCAGCCGGACGTCGCGCACGACGTCCGCGCCGAGGCGCGCGTTGATGCGCTGAATCAGTTGGGGCTTCAACAGACTCATTTCCTGCATCCAGGCCGATCCCTCGACCTCCACGAGCAGCGTGCCGTCACGATACTCGACGGCGCGAGTGCGTCGCGCGAGATTTGGCCCGACGGTTTCGGGCCAGCCCTCGACCGCCCGCCAGCCCCTGAGGCCGTCTTCGAGGCCGAGGCCGCGCAGCAGGCGGGCCACCACCCCGGAGACGTCTTCCACGCTTATCCCGCAGCCTCGGGGAGGCGCAACGGCATGATGAGGCAGAGCAATTCCTCCTCGGCCTGCGGCAGCGCGCCCATCGGCTCGATGATCCCGGCCGCAAGCGCGGTGTTGAGGAGGAAACTCACGTCCTCGGTGGGAATGCTCTTCAGGATGTCCAGCAGGTACGTGGCGTTGTAACCGATTTCCATGTCGTCGCCGGCGTACTGCGCCTCGACCGCGTGATCCCCGGCGCCGAGCTCGGTCGCCGACGAGATCGAGAGCGCATTCTGGCGCAGCGAGAAACGCACCTGACGCGTCATGTTGTCCGCGTGCGAGGCGACGATGTCCACCGCCTCGATCAGGTCGAGGCGTTTCACGGTCAGCTTCTTCGTGTTGTTGCGCGGAATCACCTGCTCGTAGTTCGGATACGGGCCCTCGAGCAGGCGGGTTAGGATCTGCACGCGGAATTCCCCGACCTGCGCGCTGAATCCCGCCTGGTTCTTGCCGCTCGCGATCTCGATGTCCACCGCGCTGGTCGCTTCTTCTGCGGTGCGGATCACCGCCTGGAGCGCCCGGGTCGGGAGGATGACGCCGTCCTTGCCGACCGCGGCGAACGCGCCCTTGCGGATCGATTTCGCGAGTCGGTGGCCGTCGGTCGAGACCAGCACGACCTGCTTGTCGCCGCCCTGCAGCAGCGCCCCGTTCAACTGCGGGCGTGTTTCCTCGGTCGAGGCCGCGTAGGCGGTGCGTCCGATGAGGCGCGACAGCGCGTCACCGGGGATCGAGAGCTTCGCGTCGGCCTTGAGATCCGGAATGCGCGGGAACTCCGCGGCGTCCTGGACCGGGAAGCGCGACCAGCCCTTGCCTGCGCCGTAGCGGATCTCGCACTGCTGATTCGCGAGCGTGAGCGTCAGCGTGCCCTTCGGCATCTTGCGCACCACGTCGCCGAAGTGACGCGCGGAAACCGCGGCACGCCCGGGCGTGGTGACGGTGCACGGAACCAGTACCGACGTGGTGACGTCGAGGTCGGTCCCGGTGACTCGCAGGCCGGTCTTGTCGGCCTCGAGCAGCACGCAGCTCAGCAACGGGAGGGGGCTCTTGGTGGACACGGAACCGAGGGCTTTGCCGACCGCGAAGGCGAGGTCGCCCTGCTCGATGCTCAACTGCATACTGGCACTCCCTGACGACTGGGAACTCAATGTCCCGCTGGTGGTTCCGGGAGCGGTGGTGGTGTCGGTCGGGGCATTCATGTTGGTCACTCCGCATGATAGGTGCGGGACCTACCCCCTGCAAGTAGATTCCGCTCGGATTTCAGGCTGCTAACTTATTGTGTTTCAATAAATAAGAACCTCGTAATCGTAGGCACAGTCAGCGGTGTGGACAGGGTGCCAAAACCGCCTTCAAGTGCTTCGGCTCGAACGGGATGGGCGATCGCACCCGGAGTGTGGAAAACCCGTCGTTTCTCCACGAACTCCCGCTTCCGGCCGTGCCGAGTGTGCCGGGTGCCGAGATTCTCCCCATTATTCCACCGGTTTTCCACAGCTCATCCGGAGGCGAGCGTGGAGATCATCGAATTGATCTTGTCCGAGAACGCGGGATCGCTCGCGATCTGCAGCGCGATTTTCTCACACGCATACAGCACGGTGGTGTGATCGCGTCCTCCGAAAATGCGACCGATCTCGGCCAGTGAGAGATCGGTGAGCTGGCGCAGCAGATACATCGCCACCTGGCGCGGCAGCGCCACGGTCCGCGTGCGCCGCTGGCTGAACAGCGCGTCGCTGCGGATCGCGAATCGCTCCGAAACCAGCGCGATCACCCGCTCCGGCGTCAGCCGGTCCGGCTCGGGATTGACGTAGTGCTGCAGCACCTCCTCCGCGAGCTCGAGCGTCACTTCGCGGCGCGAGAGCGAAGCCACCGCCATGAGGCGCACCAGGCAGCCCTCGAGATCGCGCACGTTCCCGCGAATGCGGTCCGCGATCAGCAGCAGCACGTCGTCCGGAAGCGAGAGGCCATCCCCGTCCTGCTGGCAGCGCTTGCGCAGGATGGCGATCCGGGTCTCGATGTCGGGCTGCTGGATGTCCGCGACCAGGCCCTGATTGAACCGGGACGTGAGGCGCTCCTCGAGCATCGGGATGTCCTTGGGCGGTTTGTCCGCGGTCACCACGATCTGCTTGTGCGCGTCGCGCAGGGCGTTGAACGTGTGGAAGAACTCCTCCTGCGTGCTCTCCTTGCCGGCCAGGAACTGGATGTCGTCGATCAGCAACACGTCCACGTTGCGGTGCTTGTTGCGGAACCCGAGCGTCTGGCCGTGCTGAATCGCGTAGATCATCTCGTTCGTGAAGCGCTCGGCCGACACGTAGTACACCCGTGCGTCGGGGCGCTCCAGGCGTACGGCGTGTCCGATGGCGTGGAGCAGGTGCGTCTTGCCGAGTCCCGATCCGCCGAAGATGAACAGCGGGTTGTAGACCTCACCGGGGTGCGCCGCGACCGCCGTGCATCCGGCGTGCGTGAAGCGATTGCTCGCCCCGACCACGAAGGTCTCGAACGTGAGGCGCGGGTGGAGCTGGCTGTCGAGCCAGCCGCGCGCGAGCGCCGGGCCCACCGGGCGCCTCGCGACCGGAATCGGCTCGACCGCGGGTGCGATCGGAAGCGACGCCACGGACGTGGCGCCGGGTTCCCTCGGGACGAATCGGACCGCGGGAGATCCGGTCAGCACTTCGGTGAGACTCGCGCGCAGCGCGGAAAGATGGTGTTCGTGGATCCAGTCCACGAAGAAGGCGTTGGGAACTTCGAGTTCGACCGTTTTTGGGTCGAGCGAGAGCGGAACGATGGGCTTGAACCAGGTCTCGAACGCCTGGTGGCTGCTCAGCCGGCCGCGCACGCTCACCAGGATCTGGTCCCAGAGACGGACGGTGTCCGTGAGTTGCTCGGGAATGACGGCCATTTCAACGGTCCTTGCTGAAAGGTCGCAACTTGTCCACAGAGATCGTGGCGGCGAGAACCTCGTTCAATCGCGGCCGCAAGCCCCGCAGCGGGCAAAAATGTTGATTCCTCGGGCGGCAGTTATCCACAGCCGGTTGGAATCTCGCAAGCCATTGTGGCGGCTTGGACTACGTCTCTAGCTCCCTCCTTTCCTCCACACGTATTCCACATCGGGGAAAACCGGGTCCGAAAGGCTCGAAAACCGTCCGGAAAACACGTCCGGAGCACATTATCTAAGTGATGCTCTTGTAGTGAGTTGTGTGTCAGAACCGGCCATTTTTCCAGCGGCGGACAATGAGCGCCCTACCGAGGAAGTGGGAGGCTAGCACCCGATCAAACCACGTACAAGCAGATTGTGGAGCGCTGACAGACGTGCTAATACACTTCATACCAACGCGTTGCTCGATACTTGCCCGCCTGTTCAAAGGGCTTGGATCGGGCCGCCGGCGGGTCAGAACGGCGAGTTGATCCCGACGCTGAACACGGTGGTGTCCCTAAAGTCATCTCCGAGGCGGAATTGCACCTCTCCCACGATGTGCAGCGACGGGGCGGCGGTGAAATCCGCGCCGAGGCGCAGCGGCACCGAGAAATCCGTCTCGTTCTCGGACCCCACGTCGATGTTCGTGAACAGGAGCGTGGTCGAGGCGTACGGAGTGGTGCCTCCGGCCTGCCCGGGGCGGAACGTCCGGCTCACGACCAGGGTGGGCCCGAGCGAGAGCAGGCTGTAATTGTCTCCGGTTTCGACCCCCAGGCACGCGCCGGCCGCGACGTCGAACGGGGCTGAGGAGTTCGGGCGATGGGCCGCGACCTTGAAGTCGCCGCCCACGCGCACCGTCCCGATGGTCGAGGAGCCCATGTCCACCCGCGACGGACCGCCCTGGAAGCCGAAGTCGACCCCGGGGTAGAAGCTGAGGCGCAACTGCGCCATGAGGCCCACCGTCGAGTTGCTGACGTCGAGGTAGGCGCCGAACAGATGCGAGTTGGGCTCGAGCACCGCGGCGCCGGTGTACTGGCCCGACACCTGCGCGTGCGCGCCGCCGGCGGCGAGCAGCAGCGCGAGCGCGGGCAGCGCAAGGACGAAACGCTTCACGTCAACCTCCCTGTCGAACGATCCCGGTCCAAGCCGGCCGCGGCGCAACGCCGCGATCAGCGGGCCCGATCGTAGAACGCCGAGCCCCATTCCGCCAGCGGAACGAACCCGAGTCGACGGTAGACCGCGAGCGCCGGATGGTTGAAGTCGTTCACGAACAAACACGCGTGTGCGGACTGGGCGAACAACCGCCGGCAGATCTCCGCGATGCCGCGGGTGGCGAAGCCCCGGCCGCGATGCTCGGGCGGGGTGTACACGCCGGAAATCTGCGCCGCGTCGGCGGTGCGTGCGCTGAGGCTGGCGCGAAACCGCAGGCCGTCGTCTTCGCGCAGCAAGAACGTCGAGCCGTCGCGGCATTCCTCTTCGACGCGTCGCGCGTAGGCCGCGGGGTCGAGCACGCGAGGATCCTCGGCCAGCTCCTCGGACCGCAGCCGCGCGCCGCTCTCGAACAGCAGTTCGTAGTCCTCGGGACGTGCCAGCCTGAGACCCGGCAGCGCGTCGATCCGCGGCAGATCGCCGCGCGCGAGCCCCATGTAGGTCTGGTCGCGATGCAGGCGCGGCGCCAGCCCTTCGGACGCGAAGCGCTCGAGGAATGGAGCGAGCGCGACGCGTCGGCCGATCACCTGGAAGCGCCGGGGCAGGGAGGGGAGCCGCTGCTGAACGTGCGCGGCGAGGCGCTCGAGCGCGGCGCGATCGGCGCCCACCGGGAGCACCGACCCCGATCCGGTGCCGAGCATGATCAGCGCGACCGGGCGGCCGTCGCGGCGCGCCACCCAGAATTCGTCGCGCGTTGGCGCCAGGCCGTCGCGCAACAGCACCGCGAGCAGGTACACGTTGACCACCGGATCGCGATCGAGGAACGCGAACGCCTCGATCAAGTCCTTCGAGGTCAGCCGCTCGAGCGTGAGCGCGCCGATACCGGGATGGAGGCTCATGATTCAAGGTTGCCGGAACCGGATCGCATCGATCCTCCGAACGGCGCCCGCGGGGCGCCGCGCCGTGCGCCGCCGATTCCAGGCGTCGCCCTTCCATGATACGGCACCGGACGCACCGCGCGCGCGATTGACCGTGCGGAATCGCGCCGCGTAGCATCGCCGCGCGAGGGGGACGCATGGCGGATCTGGTCATGGTGATCGAAGACGAAAAGGAGATCCGCGACCTGCTCCGCTACAACCTCGAGCGCGCCGGCTTCCGGGTCGCGACCGCCGCGGACGGCGAGCAGGGCCTCGAGCGCGTGTTCGCCTCGCGCCCCGACGCACTGGTGCTGGACCTCATGCTCCCGGGACGCAGCGGACTCGAGGTGCTGCGCGAGCTGCGCGGCGAGCCCACCACGCGCGACGTCCCGGTGGTGGTGCTGACCGCGCGCGGGGCCGAGATGGACAAGCTGCTGGGCTTCGAGCACGGCGCCGACGACTACCTCACGAAGCCGTTCAGCATGCGTGAACTGGTGGCCCGGCTCCAGGCGCTGCTCCGGAGATCGCGCCCGGTCAAGACCGAGACCGCGATCGAGGTCGGCGAGCTCCGGATCGATCCGCTGGCGCGCGACGTGACGGTGAGCGGGAGGGCGCTGGTGCTGACGCCGCGCGAATTCGATCTGCTCGCATTCCTCGCCAGCCATTCGGGCCGGGTGCACTCGCGCGAAGAGTTGTTGCGCAAGGTGTGGGGCTACGACTACATGGGCGAGACCCGCACCGTGGACGTGCACATCCGGCGGTTGCGGGCGAAGCTCGGTCCCGACGTGCGCATGATCGAGACCGTGACCGGCGCCGGCTACAAGTTCATCGCGCCGCCGAAAGTCTGAGCCGCGGAGGCGCCGCGCGAGTTCGCGGTGGCTGAGGTTCGGCCCACGCGCCCGCAGCCCGACGGCCGGACTGCCACGGAACACGCGCCGAAAGCGGTCGAGCCGCGGGGTGTGGAACCCCGGCGTGCCCGGCTTTCGGCGCATCGTTGCGTGCGCCGGTTGGACCGCGTCCGCGCCCGCCCGCTAGTCTCGCCGCGATCGATGCGAACGCGAGGCGCGGGACCCCGATGACCCTCTCACTCAAAGCGCGACTGTTCCTCGCCCACGTGTTGGTGATCGCGGGGGCGCTGGCGGTGATGTGCGGATTTGCCGCGCGCGAACAGCGTCGCTGGGTGATCGATCGCACGCATGACGCGCTCGAGCGTGCGGCGCGCAACGCGGCGGCGCATCTCCCGGACCTGGCGGACTGGGACGGAGTGGCGGACCGGCTGGGGGAGGAGCTGGGTTACCGCGTGACGCTGATCGATTCCGGCGGTCGCGTGGTGGGCGATTCGGAGGTGGCGCGCGACGAGCTGCCGCGCGTCGAATCCCACGCTTCGCGGCCCGAGGTGCGCGCCGCGCTCGCCGTCGGGAGCGGGAGCGCCATGCGCCGCAGCCGCACCGTGGACCGCGAGCTGATGTACGTCGCGGTGCGCGTGCCGCACCCGGGCTCGATCGCGGTGCTGCGACTCGCCGAGCCGCTGGCCGCGATCTCCGCGATGAACGCGTCGCTGGTGCGGCTCTCGCTGCTCGCGGCCGCCGCCGCGCTGCTGATCACCGGGCCGGTGCTGCTGTGGGTGACGCTGAGACCGCTCAAGCGAATTCGCGCGCTGGGCGAGACCGCGACGCGATTCGGCACCGGAGATTTCGCCGTGCGCGCGCTCGAACGACCTCAGGACGAACTCGGCCGCCTCGGCGCGGCGATCAACCGCATGGGCTTCGACCTCGAGGAGCGCCTGGCGAAGCTCTCCCGCGAGCGCGACGAGACCGCGCTGATCCTCGCGCGCATGGCCGACGGCGTGGCGCTGCTCGATCCCGACGGGCGGATCGTGCGCGTCAACGAGAGTCTCGCACGCCTGGTCGAGGCGCCGCGCCCCGCGGCCGGCATGTCGTTTCGCGAGTTCGTCCGCTCGCCCGAGGTGGACGAGCTGCTGGCCGAAGTCTCGCGCTCGCGCCGCACGCTGGAGCGCGACGTGCGGATCTGGACCGCGCGGCCGCGCCTGCTGCGCGCGTCGGCAACGCCGCTCGAGCGCGAGGACGGCGTCGCGCTGGTGCTGGTGCTGCACGATCTCACTGAGATCGAGGCGGCGAACCGCATGCGCCAGGACTTCGTCGCGAACGTCTCGCACGACCTCAGGACCCCGCTCACCTCGATCCGCGGCTACGCCGAGACCCTGCTGGACGGCGGCCTCGCGGACGCCGCGCATCGCGAAGATTTCGTGCGCATCATCCGCGATCAGACCGAACGCATGCAGGCACTGGTGGACGACCTCATGACGCTGGCCGAGCTCGAGCGCCCGGGCGCGGCGCTGCGGCTCGAGAGCTTCGACTGGCGCGAGCCGATCGAGCGCCAGGCCGGCCTGGCCCGCGACCGCGCGCGCCGCGCGGGGCTCACGCTCGAGCTCGAGGATTCCGGCCCGATCGACGTGATGGCGGACCGTGCCCGGATCGAACAGGTGGTCGCGAACCTGCTCGACAATGCCGTGAAGTACACCGAACGCGGCGGCGTGCGCGTCGTGCTCGGCGCCGACCCGCGGCGCGCGTGGTTCGAGGTGCGGGACACCGGCCCCGGGATCCCGGCCGATGACCTGCCGCGGATCTTCGAGCGCTTCTACCGCGTGGACAAGGCGCGATCGCGCGAGCTCGGTGGCACCGGCCTCGGACTCTCGATCGTGAAGCACATCGTCACGCTGCACGGCGGCGAAATCTCGGTCGAGAGCGACCCCGGGCATGGCAGCGTGTTCCGCGTCGAGATTCCGCGCAATCCCACAGGAATCGCCCCCGCCTGAGCCTCGCGACACAACTCGGCAACATCAATTAGCTGCCCCGCAATCATCCCGCCACGCGATCGTCGCGGCCGCGCACCTAGTCTCGCTTCGTCGAGGGGAACGGCCGAGACGGGGCGCCGCATCGACGGCCAGGCGTCCTCAACTTCGAAGCTTGCCCAACCCGCATCGCGCCGCCGTTCCCTTCCCGAGTTTGGAGAGCGCCGGCTTCCCGCCCGCGGCCTTGCGAGCCCCGCGCGGGGTCTTCCAGCCCGCGTTCTCCAAGACCACGCATCGCGCGGCTCACTGCATCGCAGGGAGGAATCATGCGTTTCGCCGTAAACGATCGATGGGTACCACTCCGGCGCGGATGGATCGCGCTCGGGCTCGTTGCCATCACCGCGGGCGGCGCCTCCGCCCAGATGGTGTTCGACGGCAACATCCTGTACCTCAACAACGGCACCGGCACGCTGCCCGGCCAGTTCGTGGGAACCGCGGGCGCGGGAGCGCCGGCCTGCGCGGCCGGCACCACGGCGGCCACGCTCGGCACCATCACGTATACGCCCAACCAGTACGCCGATCCGCTGCTTCCCGACGCGCCGTACAAGACCAACGTGGTGCCGAATTTCCAGCCCGCGCTCGGCAGCCCGGCGATCGGCAACGCCCTCACGGTTCCGAACGACGGCTTCTTCGAGCAGACCTGCTACGCCGGCGCGATCGGGCCGAACGCCGGTGACGACTGGACCCAGGGCTGGACCTACTTCGATTCCACCGGCGCGAACCGGCACGACCTGCACCTTGCGAGCAACGGGGATCCCAATCCGCGGCCGCTCGCGATCTACGACAACATCCACCTCTACAGTCCGCAGTTCTGGAGTCCCGACAGCAACTATTTGATCCGCGGCCAGCTCCGCATCAAGAGCCAGTCCTCGCTGACCATCGCCCCGTCGGTGGTGGTGTTCGAGGAGTTCGCATCACTCGGCACCCTCGTCGTCGAGCGCGGCGGCAAGCTGTGGGCGATCGGCAACAAGTGCGAGCCCATCATCATCACGTCGGATGACACGCCGGGCACGATGACGCGCGGCCACTGCGGCGGCATCGTGATCAACGGCCGGGCCAGGACCAACGTCGTGAACTCGTGCCTCGGAGACTCGTCGGCATCCGAGGGCGGCTCGATCGGGTACTACGGCGGCAACGACGACAACGACTGCTCCGGCGCGCTGCGCTATGTGCGGGTCGAGTACTCGGGCAAGGAGATCACCCCGAACAACGAGCTGAACTCGTTCACCTGGAACGCGTGCGGCCACAACACGCACGGCGATTACCTCGAAGCGTTCCGCGGGGCCGACGATTCGTTCGAGTGGTTCGGCGGCTGCATGGACCAGAAGCACCTGGTCGGCATCGACGGCACCGACGACGGCTACGACTGGCAGCTGGGCACCCGGAACCGCGCGCAGTTCGTGGTCCTGCGCGCCAGCCCGTTCTTCGCCCCGTCCGGCACCCAGAACGGCGACAAGGGCATTGAGGCCGACGACAACGAGTTCGATTTCAACGCCACGGTGTGCTCGGGTCGATCGAACACCACGCTCGCGAACTTCACGATCATCGGCGACAAGCGCGCGGGCGTGAACTTCCCCGGGCCGACGTCGGGCGTGAACTTCCGGCGCGGCACCGAGGGCACGATGATCAACTCGATCATCTACGACATGAAGACCGGCGCGCTCAAGGTGGACGACGACGCCACCTGGCAGGCGCACTGCCTGGCTCCGCCCGCGGCGCCGACCGTGTTCTGCCCGGGCGCGCTCGGCACCACGGTCTCGAACGGCAGCGTGTTCGTGGCGAGCAGCGTACCGAACCCGTTCCGCAATCACGTGGACGTCAACTTCTCGCTGCCGCAGGCCGGGCACGTGACGGTGGACATCTACGGGGCGGACGGACGGCGCGTGCGCACGCTCGCGAACCAGGATTTCGCGGCCGGGCCGCACATCGTGCGCTGGAACATCGATCGGCAGACGGCGCCCGGCGTCTACTTCTACAAGGTGCTGGCCGGGAATTCGGAATCCAGCGGCAAGATCATTCGGGTGGATTGAAGCAGCGCTGGAAGTGAGCCCGTGGCCGGCCTGGCGGTGGTCGAAACCGCCGGGCCGGTTACGGCGTTCGGACGCGACGCCCGGCGGTCCCGGGCGGGTGGTCTTTCTCGGAGGTGAATCGAATGGGCCGTGACCCAATTCGTTCCGGCTTCGGACACCCGCGCGGGATCGCGCGGGCGATCGCGCTTTTCCTCCTGCTGTTCGCCGCCGCGCCCCGCGCCTTCGCGGCCCCGGCCGGTCCGAGCGGTCCGACTGGCAAGATCCAGGGCAAGGTGGTCGGCACCGACACCGGCGAGCCGATCGGGTTCGCGGACCTCACGCTGTTCCCGGCGGACACCACGATGAAGCGCGTGGGCGGACTCACGAACGCGGACGGAACGTTCCTGCTGGTGGCGGCGCCCGGGCGCTACGGCCTTCAGATCCGCGCGCTCTCGTATGCGAAGAAGCGCATCGAGGGGATCGTGATCGAATCAGGCAAACTGCTGCCGTTCGACACCGGACTCGCGCCCGAGGCGATCCAGCAGGAGGAAGTCGTGGTCGAGGCCAAAGCCAAGGAGAACACCGAGGCCGCGATGTTGTCGGCGCGCAAGCAGTCCGCCGCGGTCGGCGACGCAGTGAGCGCCGAGCAGGTGCGCCGCTCGCCCGACAAGGACGCGGCGGAAGTGCTGCGGCGTGTCACCGGGCTCTCGGTCGCGGACGGCAAGTATGTCTACGTGCGCGGGCTCGGCGAGCGCTACAGCTCGACCGAGATCGACGGGGTGCGGATCGCGAGTCCGGAGCAGAACAAGCGCGTGGTGCCGCTCGATCTCATCCCGGCGAACCTGCTCGAAAACGTCGTGGTGCAGAAGACCTACACCGCCGACCGCTCCGGCGAGTTCGCGGGCGGCGACGTGCAGGTGCATACCAAGGACTTCCCCGGCAACCGCACCTGGTCGTTCTCGATCAGCCAGGGCTACGCCCAGGGCACGACGTTCGAGAGCCGCAGCACCTACGCGTCCACGCGCGCCGACATCTTCGGCTTCGGCTCGAAGGACCGCCAGATCCCGGACGAGGTGCTGGACGTCGCCGCGAACCGACCCCTGTTCCAGAGCAACAATCCGGACCGCGGCTTCCCGAAATCCACGCTCGCGAGCCTCGCGGGGTCGTTCGCCAACGTGTGGTCGCCGATCTCGGCCCGCACCATTCCGAACGCCACCTATGCGGTGACGTACGGGGACGAGCTCCAGGCTCTGGGGCATCCACTCGGGTTGATCGCATCGTGGAACCTGTCGCGCTGGTACGATCACCAGCAGGAGTCCAGCCGCTTCTTCCAGGACGTCAGCGACACGCTCTACGATTACGCGGTCGAGCGCTTCCGGGAGTCGGCGCAGCTCGGGGGCGTCGCCGGGCTCAGCTACCGGCTCTCGCCGCGGCACACGCTGCATCTGCGCGGACTGCTCACGAACAGCGCGGACGACGAGGTGCGGACCTACCTCGGCCCGGATCACAACCGGATCGAATCCACCACCGGCACCTGGCTGGTCCACGACAGCACGCGGCTCATGTACCTGCAGCGGACGGTGCTGTCCGGGACTGCCGAGGGCCGCCACGAGCTCTCCCGCCTGCTGGGATCGACGGTGGACTGGAAATTCACGCGCTCGTACGCGCGGCGCCAGCAGCCCGATCGTCGCGAGACCACGTACGACCGGCGCTTCTACGACGACGGCACCGGCAACCTGGTCGAGTACTGGTCATTGGGCTCGACCGGCAGCCGCGAATACGGCGACCTCAAGGAGGACGGCTGGGGCACCACGGTGGACGGAGCGGTGCCGTATCGGCTCGGCGGGCTCGGGAGCGGCAAGCTGCTGCTGGGCTACGACCGCCAGACCAAGGAGCGCCACAATTTCTACCGGCGCTTCAACATTTATCCGAACACGAACGCCGACCGCACGCAGTCTCCCGATTCCATCTTCAGCCCGGGAAGCTTCGACGGGTCCACCAGCGGCGGTTACGTCGAGGAGGCCACGCTCGACATCGACAACTACCGCGCGAACCAGAAGGTGAGCGCGACCTATCTCAGTCTCGATGTCCCGTTCGGCCGGCGCGTACGCGGCAACTTCGGAGTGCGGGCGGAGCAGGGCAGCCAGGACGTGGCGAGCTTCGACCTGTTCAATCCCGGCCGCATCACGCAGGAGGGAAAGCTCGACAACCACGATCTGCTGCCGTCGGGGAACGTGACCTGGAGCGTGACCGACGCCGTGAACCTGCGGGTCGCCGCGAGCCGCACGCTGTCGCGGCCGGATCTCAATGAGCTCTCGCCCAGTCCTTCGCTCGAATACGTCGGCGGCATGCGGGTCTCGGGAAATCCGAACCTGCATCGGGCGCGGCTCGAGAACTACGACGTGCGGCTCGAAGCGTTCCCCGCTCTTTCCGAGGTGCTGGCGGCGGGCTTCTTCTACAAGAAGATGTACGAGCCGATCGAGCAGGTGATCCAGGGCGGCGCTCCGCCGCTCTTGGTGCCGCGGAATTCCGATCACGGCCGGAACTCCGGCGTCGAACTCGAGGCGAGGTCGGGCCTCGGCCGCATCGCGCGCCGCCTGAACCGGCTCTCGATCAACGCGAACGCCTCGTTCATCTCGTCGGTGGTGAAGCTGCAGCCGCAGGTCTCGAAGATCGGCAGCGAGGAGCATCCGCTGCAGGGCCAGGCGAATTACCTCGTGAACGCGGCGCTGACGTACGCGAGCGCGGGCGGAAAACTGAACGCCACGATCCTGCTCGGCGCCACCGGCCGGCGGCTCAAGACGCTCGGGCTCTATCCGCTCCCCGACATCTATGAGCAGCCGGCGAAGACGCTGGATGCGAGCATGAACCTCGGTCTGTCCCGGAACTCGAGTCTCAAGTTCGGAGCGAGGAACCTGACCAACCCGAACATTCAACAGTTCCAGAACGGCAAGGAAGTCTCG
>Ga0137399_10000523_pt1 | contig 15431 bp, 13 predicted proteins | sample czorhiz316metaG_FD_104810 | JGI IMG/M metagenome (GOLD analysis project Ga0137399, IMG submission 104810) | Vadose zone soil microbial communities from Angelo Coast Range Reserve, California, USA - czorhiz3.16 metaG | ecosystem: Environmental > Terrestrial > Soil > Vadose zone | place: USA...
ATCCTCAAGATCGGCTTCAACATCAAGTTCAACGCCGTGATGTTCGCGCAAGCTGGCATCACCATCCGCAACCACGACGACGCGCAGCTGATGTCGTATGCGCTCGACGCCGGCCGCAACGCCCACGGGCTTGATGCGCTCGCTGAACGTTGGCTCGGTCACGCCACCATGAGCTACGGCGAGTTGACCGGCAGCGGCAAGGGCAAGCTCACCTTCGATCAGGTCGCGATCGACAGGGCGACGGCGTATTCGGCCGAGGACGCCGATGTGATGTTGCGGCTATGGCGGGTGCTCAAACCCCGCCTGATCGCCGAGCGCATGACCGCCGTTTATGAAACGCTGGAGCGGCCGTTGATCGGCGTGCTGGCGCGAATGGAACGGCGCGGTATCTCGATCGACCGCCAGGTGCTGTCGCGTTTGTCCGGCGAGTTCGCCCAGACTGCCGCGCGCGTCGAAGCCGAGCTTCAGGAGATCGCCGGCGAGCCAATCAATGTCGGCAGTCCGAAACAGATCGGGGATATCCTGTTCGGCAAGATGGGCATACCTGGCGGCACTAAAACCAAGACCGGCGCATGGTCGACATCTGCGCAGATCCTCGACGAGCTCGCCGAGCAAGGCCACGAATTTCCGAAGAAGATCCTGGAATGGCGGCAAGTTTCAAAGCTGAAATCGACCTACACCGATGCGCTGCCGACCTATGTGCATCCGCAGACCCACCGCGTCCACACGACCTACGCGCTGGCGGCGACCACCACCGGGCGGCTGTCGTCGAACGAACCGAACCTGCAGAACATTCCGGTCCGTACCGAGGACGGCCGAAAAATCCGCCGCGCCTTTATCGCTTCCCCCGGCCACAAACTGGTATCGGCTGACTATTCGCAGATCGAATTGCGCCTGCTGGCGGAGATCGCCGACATACCCGTGCTGAAGCAGGCGTTTCGTGATGGGCTCGACATTCACGCCATGACCGCGTCGGAAATGTTCGGCGTGCCGATCAAGGACATGCCGGGCGAAGTGCGCCGCCGCGCCAAAGCGATCAATTTCGGCATCATCTACGGCATCTCCGCGTTTGGTCTCGCCAACCAGCTCGGCATCGCCCGAGAGGAAGCTTCCGCCTACATCAAGAAATACTTTGAGCGTTTTCCAGGTATCCGCGCCTATATGGACCAGACGCGGGATTTCTGCCGGGCGCGCGGCTACGTCGAGACCCTGTTCGGCAGGAAATGTCATTACCCCGATATCAAGGCCTCTAACGCCTCGATCCGGTCCTTCAACGAGCGCGCCGCGATCAACGCGCGATTGCAGGGCACCGCCGCCGACATCATCCGCCGCGCCATGATCCGGATGGAAGACGCGCTGGTCGAAAAGAAACTCTCGGCGCAGATGCTCTTACAGGTTCACGACGAACTGATCTTCGAGGTGCCGGACGACGAGGTCGCCGCGACCTTGCCGGTGGTGCAGCACACCATGCAGGACGCGCCGTTTCCGGCCGTGCTGCTGTCGCTGCCGCTGCAGGTCGACGCCCGGGCGGCTGACAATTGGGACGAGGCGCATTGAGTTCTTCACTTCTTCCGCTTGCGGCGGCGGCACGCCCTCGGGCTTGACCCGAGGATCGACGCGCTCGCAGAGCGCGGCTGGTGAGAGGCTGGTGAGAGAAAGGGCTCCGCATAATTCATGACCGAAATATTCGACCAAGAACAACGTATTTTACGAAATGGCGTCGCGATCTGATGCGCGCTAGATAATTTGCAAATTCCTTTGCGCGAGAAGCCCAATGCCCCACCTCACCTCCCTGCTCGGCTTCGCCCTGGTCTCGCTCGGCATAGGGCTGACGCCTGGGCCGAATATGATTTATTTGATCTCGCGCTCGATCACGCAAGGCCGCATCGCCGGGCTGATCTCGCTCGGCGGCGTCGCGCTCGGCTTTGTGTTCTACATGCTGTGCGCCGCGTTCGGGATCACGGCGCTGTTGTTGGCGGTACCCTATGCCTACGACGCGCTGCGGCTAACGGGTGCAGGGTATCTGCTGTGGCTGGCATGGCAGGCGCTCAAGCCGAACGGCCGCTCGCCGTTTCAGGTCAAGAAGCTCGCCGTCGACGGGCCGCGTAAATTGTTTGCGATGGGTTTTGTCACGAATTTGCTCAATCCAAAAATCGCGATGCTGTATCTGGCGCTGCTGCCGCAATTCATCGATCCCGTGCAGGGCAGCGTGCTGACCCAGTCGCTCGCGCTTGGATTCATCCAGATCGCGACCAGCGTCAGCGTCAACGCGCTGGTCGCGCTCGCCGCCGGATCGATCGCGTTGTTTCTCGGCACCCGGCCGACATGGTTGCTGGTGCAGCGCTGGCTGATGGGCACGGTGCTCGCTGGCCTGGCGCTGCGGATGGCGTTCGAGGCGAAGCGGGCGTAGCGCTTCTTACCTCTCCCGCTTGCGGGGGAGGTCGGCGCGCTCGAAGAGCGCGGCGGGTGGGGGAAATTGCTCCGCACGATTTCGCATCGAAGAGCCCCCACCCCAACCCTCCCCCGCAAGCGGGAGAGGGCGAAGAAAACTCAATCGAGCTTGGCTTCCATGCCGCGCTTGACCCCGGGGCGCGCCATCAGCGCGTCGTACCAGCGCCCGACATGGGGGAAATCAGAAAGCGCCACCTTGTGGCGCGGATGCCGCCATGCCCAGCCGAGGATCGCAAAGTCGGCGACCGATAACGCGCCGGCGACGAATTCGTGGGTCGCGAGGCGGCGATCCAGCACGCCGTAGAGCCGCCTCGTCTCCGCCATAAAGCGCTTCAGGCCATAGGCGCGGTCCTGTTCGTTCTCCAGCGCGATGAAATGATGCACCTGCCCCGGCATCGGCCCGAAGCCGCCCATCTGCCACATCAGCCATTCCAGCACGGGGATGCGCTCGATCAGCGGCGCGGGCAGGAACTTGCCGGTCTTTTCGCCGAGATAGAGCAGGATCGCGCCGGATTCGAACACGCTGACGCGATTGCCGCCGGGGCCGTCCGGATCGACGATTGCGGGAATCTTGTTGTTCGGGCTGATCGCAAGGAACGCGGGCGCCATCTGCTCGCCCTTGGTGATGTTTACCGGGAAGACCTTGTATGGAAGCCCCATCTCCTCCAGCGCGACGCTGATCTTGCGGCCGTTCGGCGTGTTCCAGGTGTGGAGTTCGATGGTCATTTTTGTCATACCCCCGCAAAAGCGGGGTACTCAGTAGCCCGGAACATTGCGGCCTTACAACCACCGTCGCGGAATACTGGATCATCCGCTGGAGCCTGTCTTGGGTGGCGCTACGCGCCGACCCGTTGGCGGACGATAACAGCATGCACTGTTGACGGCGCGACATCGGCTCTGGAATGTGCATGGATCCGCCGATAGATTGCGGCCCGCGCCCTACGCGAGTACAACGCCTTGTCCAAATCAGCCTCCCGCGCCCGCCTCGCCGAGATCATCCGCAAGCGTTCGTTCGGCCGCGGCGAAATCACGCTGGCTTCGGGCCGCAAGAGCGATTTCTACTTCAATCTCAAGCCAACCATGCTCGATCCCGAAGGCGCCTCATTGCTCGCGGAACTGACATATGAGGCGCTGAGGGACGACAACCTCGATTATGTCGGCGGGCTGGAAATGGGCGCGGTGCCGCTGGCCGGGGCGATTGCACAGCTGTCCTGGATCAAGGGCCATCCGATCGCAGCCTTCTTCGTGCGCAAGAAGCCGAAGGAGCATGGCGCCCGGCTCGCGGTCGAGGGCCTTGCGAAAGGCGAGAGCCTGCAGGGAAAGCGCGTGGTGATCGTCGAGGACGTCACCACGACCGGCGGCTCGGCGCTAAAGGCGGTCGAGGCGGTGCGCGACGCCGGCGGCGAGGTCGCCCTGGTGTTCACCATGGTGGACCGCGACGAAGGTGCGGCCGAAACCTTCGCACAGGCGGGCCTGCCGTTTCGTTCGCTCTACAAGGCCGGCGAATTTTTGAAGAATTGACCGCGCCGCGTTTCAGCGGACGGAAGAGTACCCGCGTTGAAGCCCGTCCTTTCCGTCGTCATGCCCGTGCTTGTCACGGGCATCCACGTCTTTCTTGCCGGCCTATCCGAACAAGACGTGGATGACCGGGTCAAGCCCGGCCATGACGAGAAGGTGCTCATTCCGGCCCACCTCGCATTTCTTTTCGGCCATCCGACCGCTTGCTCATAGCTCGTTTACCATCGCGCGCTAATGTTCATCCATGCTGAGGCGCTTCTCGTCACAGCGGGTTCTGTTGCATCGGGTGGAGTAAGCGTTGCGTACAGCGTTGTCTTGTCAGCCCACGCTGCGCCGCATGATGCTTGTCGCCGCCGCCGCGCTCGCTGTCTCAGGCGCGCTTGCGCCGCGCATCGCGTCCGCCGAAGGCCTTTTCGATTTTCTGTTCGGCGGCGCCCAGAAGCACGGGCAGCGCCAGGCCCCGGCGCAAGCGAATTTCTTTACCGATCCGTTCGGCCTCAATCAGCAGCCCGCGCCGCCGCGGCCGGTCGCCTCAGGCGGTTCCGGTCCGGCGTTTTGTGTGCGGAGCTGCGACGGCAGGTATTTTCCGCTGATGGCGCACGGCAGTGCGACGCCGGTGCAGATGTGCCAGGCATTTTGTCCGGCCAGTGCAACCAAAGTGTTCTTCGGCAGCACCATCGAGGGCGCTTCCGCCGGCAATGGCGAGCGCTACGCCGACAGTGAAAACGCCTTCGCCTATCGCAAGGCGTTGCGCGCGGACTGCACCTGCAACGGCCGCGATCCTGCGGGCCTCGCCCCGATCGATTTGACGCTCGACACCTCGCTGCGGCAGGGCGACGTGATTGCCACCACCAACGGACTGGTGGCGTATTCCGGCGTCAGGGTCGGCGGCAGCCAGACCACTGAATTCACCCCGATCGCGTCCTATCCGGGCTTGACCGCAGATGTCCGTGCGCGGCTCGGCGAGATGAAGGTAGCGCCGGTAGCTGCGGAAACGGTCGCCAGTGACACGCCGTTGCCTGAGGTGAGCCGCGATGTCGCGTTGCCCACGGCCTTGGTGCCAAAGACGGCTTCGACCAGGGCGAAACGGGCGGAAGTGAACTAAAAAAATCGGGACCCTCATGGTGAGGAGCGCGGCTTCGCGCGTCTCGAACCATGAAGCCACAGCTGGAGCATGCAGCCATCCTTCGAGACGGCGCTTCGCGCCTCCTTCAGGATGAGGAGCGAGTGCGGAATTACCGCCCGACGATGACGCCGATCACGTTCGGCGCCGACAGATATTTTTCCTCGATGCTGGCGCGCGCCGCCGCCCGGTTCTCCGGCGTCAGCAGGCCACGCTTTTCGGCGAGGATCATCCAGCAATAGCCCCACCAATCCGTCAGCATGCCGTTGTCGTCGACGAGGTCGTAGCCCTGCTCGGCAGCGAAGATGCGCGCATGCGCTTCATCGAGCGTATCGAGCCAGGCGTGGTCCTCCAGCGAGAACAGGTCGTCGCTGAAATCGTCCGTGGTGTAGCCCCACACCGACATGCAGACGGCGTTGAACTCACGGTCAATCTGGTCGTCATCAATCGGCTGGCGGCGGGAGGCCAGATGCAGCCGCGACAATGACCGGGCGAAATCGGCGATGCGGGTGAGCGCGAATGGATCGAAGGCGATAGTGGACATGTAGTCCTCGGAATCTCGAATAGACCATAGATCTTGTGTCGGCGTAGCGTCGAATCACTATGATATATCAAAGACTTGCTAAAGTGTTCTTAATTCGTTCCGATTGTTGTCTGTTGTCGTCCCGGCGACGGCCGGGACCCATAACCACCGGCTTCAACCATGCTAGCAAGGTCGCCGATCCATGGCCGAAGCCAGCACTTACTACGTCTACATCCTCGCCAGCGGCCGGCACGGAACGCTCGACATCGGCGTCACAAATGACCTGCGAATCCGACTGGAGCAGCATCGCAGCGGTCGTGGCTCGGAATTCGTCACGCAATACGGTGTGCATCGCCTCGTCCATGTCGAAACGTTCGTGTCGCCGCAGGACGCAATCGCCGCGAGAAGCAGTTGAAGAACTGGCACCGCGACTGGAAGATCAGGCTTATCGAACAAAATAATCTCGACTGGAGCGATCTGTCCCACCTGCTTTGAAGGGCGGTGGTTATGGGTCCCGGCCTTCGCCGGGACGACGAGAGAGGCTCAAATTGCCGCGCGGAAAATCACATCGCCGACAAGAGCTTGTCGCCGCAATAATTGGCGTAGAATTTTCCGCCGCATTGTTTGCGGATCGCGGCGCAGCGTGCGGCAGGCGACGCGTTTGCCGGAACGCTGAATGAACAGCTCACACCGTCGGCACTGCGGCCCGCCTTGCCGCCTGCGGCGAAAGCCGCGCTGGTGGCGCTGATGCAGAATACCAGTATCACTGCGACGACAATTTCGATCGTCAATCTCATGGCCCGGTCCTTCCCAAAGCTATCGCGACAGCGTATGGCGAACTACACTATACCACCAAAGCGGGCGCATGGTGATTGCGGCGAATCGGCCCGGTCCTTGCATAAAAATCATGCATGCACTGCACAAACGAAACCCGAGGGCGGGTTCCGGTCCCGGCTCAACGCGCGTATTGTTTGGCAGAGACTCAAACCCTCCAGGATCCACGATTTGCCAGATCAATCTTTCCAGGGAAATTTTCCGGCGCTCAACCAGCCCGTCGACGAACTGGCGCTGGCCGAGATCAAGGGCGCCATTCTCGCCAAGCTGAGGCTTGCGATCGGCAAGGACGCCAGCATGGCCAGCCGCCACGACTGGTACAAGGCGGCGGCGCTGGCGCTGCGCGACCGCATCGTGCACCACTGGCTGACGGCGGAGAAGCAGAGCTACGACACCGGCAGCAAGCGGGTCTATTATCTCAGTCTCGAATTTTTGATCGGCCGTCTGTTCACCGATGCGCTGAACAATATGGGGCTATTGCCGGTATTCGAGGCGGCGCTGGGCGACCTCGGCGTCGATCTTTCGGACTTACGCAAATGCGAGCCGGATGCAGCCCTTGGCAATGGCGGTCTTGGACGGCTTGCGGCGTGCTTCATGGAAAGCATGGCGACGCTCGCCATTCCCGCCATCGGCTATGGCATCCGCTACGATTTCGGCTTGTTCCGCCAGATCATCTCGCAGGGCTGGCAGCACGAATATCCCGATGAATGGCTGGGCTTCGGCAACCCCTGGGAATTCCAGCGGCCGGAGGTGGTCTACCACGTGCATTTCGGCGGCAGCGTCGAACGCGTCGAAGAGAATGGCCGCGACCGCGCGATCTGGCATCCGGCGGAAACCGTACAGGCTGTCGCCTACGATACCCCGATCGTGGGCTGGCGCGGCCAGCACGTCAACGCGTTGCGGCTGTGGTCGGCGCGCTCGCCCGATCCGCTCAAGCTCGACGTGTTCAACACCGGCGACTATCTCGGCGCCAGCGCCGAAGAGGCGCGCGCTGAATCGATCTGCAAGTTTCTCTATCCGAATGACGAGAGCCCGGCGGGACGCGAGCTGCGGCTGCGGCAGGAATATTTCTTCGTCTCGGCCTCGCTGCAAGATCTGATCAAGCGCCATCTTGCGTCCGACGGACAGTTGCGCGGGCTGGCGTCAAAGGCCGCAGTGCAGCTCAACGACACCCATCCCAGTCTGGCCGTCACCGAGCTGATGCGCATTCTGGTCGATCTTCACAACTTCCGCTGGGACGAGGCGTGGAAGATCACCGTGGCGACGCTGTCCTACACCAACCACACGCTGCTGCCGGAAGCGCTGGAGACCTGGCCGCTCGAACTGTTCGAACGGCTGCTGCCGCGCCATCTGGAAATCATCTACCGTATCAATGTCGCGCATCTTGCGCTGGCCGATGCACGCTGTCCCGGCGATGACGATTTCAAGGCTTCGGTATCCCTGATCGATGAGAGTTCCGGCCGCAGGGTCCGCATGGGGCAGTTGGCGTTCGTCGGATCGCACCGCATCAACGGCGTCTCGGCGATGCATTCCGATCTGATGAAGGAGACCGTCTTTCATGATCTCAATCATCTTTATCCGGCCCGCATTACCAACAAGACCAACGGCATTACTTTCCGTCGCTGGCTGATGCTGGCCAACCCAAAGCTGACCAACCTGTTGCGCGAGGCCTGCGGCGAAGCCGTGCTCGACGATCCCTCACAGCTTGGACTTCTCGAAGCCCGCGCCAGCGACAGCGCCTTCCAGCAGCAATTCCGAAGCGTCAAGTACCACAACAAGATCGCGCTGGCGCGGCTGATCGGCGAACGCCTCAACGTCGTGGTCGATCCGGCTGCGCTGTTCGATGTCCAGATCAAGCGCATCCACGAATACAAGCGCCAGCTGCTCAACATCCTTGAGACCGTGGCGCTTTATCACGCGATCAAGGACGAGCCGCAGCGCGACTGGGTGCCGCGCGTCAAAATCTTCGCCGGCAAGGCGGCGGCGAGCTATCGCTACGCCAAGCTGATCATCAAGCTCATCAACGATGTCGCCGAAGTCGTCAACCAGGACCCGGTGGTCGCCGGACGCCTGAAGGTCGCGTTCCTCGCGGACTACAATGTGAGCCTCGCCGAGGTGATCATTCCCGCCGCCGACCTCTCCGAACAGATTTCGACCGCGGGCATGGAAGCCTCCGGTACCGGCAACATGAAGCTCGCGCTGAACGGCGCGCTGACCATCGGCACGCTCGACGGCGCCAATCTCGAGATCCGCGATCACGTCGGCCCCGAAAACATCGCGATCTTCGGCATGGAGGCGCTGGATGTGGTGGTGCGGCGCAAGCAGGGCCTCGACGCCACCGATGTAATCAGGCGGTCGTCGCACCTTTCGCGCGCCATCAACGCGATCGAGAGCGGCGAATTTTCGCCCGACGATCCGGCCCGCTTCGAATCGGTCGCGCACGCACTGCGCCATCTCGATCACTACATGGTCAGCGCGGATTTCGGCGCCTATTTCGAGGCGCAACGCGGCATCGACGCGCGCTGGCAGGTGGTGCCGGCATGGACACGGGCCAGCATCCTCAACGTCGCGCGGATGCCGTGGTTCTCGTCCGATCGTACCATCCGCGAATATGCCCAGGATATCTGGAACGTGCCAGTGCGCGGGCCTTCGCTGCAGGAGGCGGGTGCACAGCGCGGGGCGAAGCGCTGACGAGACGGACGCTTATCCCCGGTTAAAAACCAATCATCTGACAACCATTACCTCACACATCATTGAATTCGGCGGATGAGCGGTGATACTGCGCGGGAAGGTAAGAGCGTCATTGCGAGCCAACGGGTCGCGCGAATGCGCGCCCGATGACAAGCTCCGCGAAGCAATCTATTTCGCCGCATGGAGGAAGAATGGATTGCTTCGTCACTTACGCTCCTGGCAATGACGGCGATGGACCGTTGAGGTTTCGAGGACGCTCATGTTTGCCAGAACCCAGCACCTGTTTGACGACGCGACGCGGGTTACCGCCGGCGACAGCCGCTGGAGCGGGCGGACCAGCGAGGATTACTGGGCTTTTGTCGGCCCGTTCGGCGGCGCGACCGCCGCCACCATCCTGCGGGCGCTGATCGATCATCCTCAGCGTGCCGGCGATCCGCTGTCCCTTACCGTCAACTTTTGCGCGCCGATCGCACAAGGCAGCTTCGATCTTGATGTCCGCCTGGTCAAAGCCAACAGATCGACGCAGCATTGGTGTGTGGAGCTGACGCAAGGCGGCGCCGATGTTGCAACGCTTGCGACCGCCGTCTTTGCCGAGCGCCGTCCGTCGTGGTCGCACCAGCCGGCCGAATTTCCGAAAGGCCCGCCACCCGAACAGATCCCGCCCTATCCGAAGGTCGCGGCGTCCTGGGTCAAGCAATATGATTTTCGCTTTGTCGAGGGTGATCCGAATTTCGGCAGCGCGATCAAGGATGCGCCGGCAAGCGCGTTCTCCAAATTATGGATCAGCGATCGCGTTCCGCGAAAGATTGATGTGCTGTCGCTGATGTCGATGTCGGATGCGTTCTTCGGCCGGGTCTTTCATGCCAGACGCGAACTGGTGCCGTTCGGCACGGTGTCGCTGACGACCTATTTCCACGCCGACGCGGAAGATCTTGCGGCTGAGGATATCAGCCGCGTTCTCGCCGTCGCCGACGCCAGGATTTTTCACAAGAGTTACGGCGACCAGAGCGGCGAACTCTGGTCACCAGGCGGCCGCCTGCTCGCCACCACGCATCAGATCGCGTATTTCAAGGCCTGAGGGAACATACCAGCTTCACTTCTGTTCGGGTCTCCTAAGAACATGACCGAAGACGGCGGTGGGCAACGGCGCTTTTTGCACCGTGCCCACCATCCATCCAAATCGTGATCTTGTATGGTGGGCACGCTCCGCTTTGCCCACCATACGATCTTTGAAAGTATATCTCATGTCCGAAATTGGCATACCGAGAAAGCCGCGCGTCGCCTTGCTTGGCGTTCCCATCGAGATCGGCGCCTCGCAGCGCGGCACGCTGATGGGGCCGGATGCGTTGAGGACCGCGGGCATCGGCCGCGTCCTCGAGCAACTGGGATTTGACGTCGAGGATCACGGCGATCTCGCGATATCGGCCGTTTCATCCGCCGATGGTCCGCCGCCGGCAAACGCCAAATATTATGAAGATATCAAAGGCTGGATTCGTGCGCTCAGCGAACGCGCCTGGCTGCTGGCTCGCTCAGGCGCCATTCCGATCTTCATGGGCGGCGATCACAGCCTGTCGATGGGATCGGTGAACGGCGTCGCGCGACACTGGCAGGAACTGGGCCGGCCGGTTTTCGTGCTGTGGCTCGACGCCCATGCCGACTACAATACGCCGGCGACCACCGTGACCGGCAACATGCACGGCATGTCCGCCGCGTTTCTCTGTGGCGAGCCCGGGCTTGATGGCCTGCTGGGTGACCAGCCGCGCGTCTCCATTAGTCCCGATCAGCTCGATCTGTTCGGAATCCGCTCGATCGATCCGCTTGAAAGAGACCTCCTCCGCGACCGCCGCATCGCCGTCGCCGACATGCGCGCAATCGATGAGTTCGGTGTCGGTGTCCTGATCCGGCGGATCATCGAAAGGGTAAAAGCGCGCAACGGCGTGCTGCATGTCAGTTTCGATGTCGATTTCATGGACCCGGCGGTAGCGCCGGGCGTTGGCACGACGGTGCCGGGCGGCACGACCTATCGCGAGGCGCACCTCGTCATGGAGCTGTTGCACGATTCCGGATTGGTGCGGTCGGTCGACATCGTCGAACTCAATCCATTTCTCGATGAACGCGGCCGCACCGCGCGTATCGCGGTCGAACTGATCGGCAGCCTGTTCGGTTTGCAGATCACCGATCGTCCGACACCCAGCAACGCGGTATTTCCCGACAACCCCTGATAGCTTCGACAGTTGGACGATAGAGGATCGCTGGTCGCAAAAAGGCGGCGCGAGAGCCGCACTTTTCCGTCACGCGGACGCTCGTCTTCGGAGCGTCGCAGTCCGGAGATTACTTGTATCGAGATTCCGGGTTCGCTCGTTTCACCCGCGCGCCCGCGTAGTTTTACGAGGTGTGGAATTAACGTAACCATTATTAAACAAGCGCAGTTCTTGAAGCGTGGCGTCTGCCGGGCCGGTTCAAGGACTAAACATGCCTCCATCTGGTTTCATTCGTTCCGCCTTGCTCGGCCCTGCCGTAGCGGCCACCCTCGGCTTGATCGGGTTTGCTAATCTGAGTTTCGCCGCGGCGATTGTCGGAGAGATGCGTCGCACCGACCCCAGCCCGAAAGCCGCTGTCGCCATCAACGCGATGAAGCCAGAGTACCGCCGTCCGCCGTCGATCCCATTCCCCAAGGAAAACCCTTACACACCCGAGAAAGCTTCGCTCGGCAAAAAGCTGTATTTCGATACCCGTATCTCGGTCACCTCAGCGCAGTCCTGCGCGAGTTGTCATAGCCCGGGCTTTGGTTGGGGCGACGGATTGGCGGTCGGCGTCGGCCACGGCATGGCGAAGCTGGGTCGCCATTCGCCGACCATCGTCAACGCCGCATGGGGAGCGATCTTCATGTGGGATGGGCGGCTTGCGAATCTTGAAGAGCAGGCGCTCGGCCCGATCCAATCTCCAGGTGAGATGAATATGCCGATCGAGAAGCTCATGGAGCGACTCGCAACCATCGCCGAATACAAGCCGCTGTTCGTCACGGCCTTTCCAGGCACCGGCCTATCGCCCAACACGCTCGCACAGGCCATTTCGACCTACGAACGAACCGTGGTTTCCGAACAGGCGCCGTTCGACCTCTGGATCGAGGGAAACGAGCAAGTGATTTCTGATGAGGCAAAGCGCGGCTTCGTCATCTTCAACACCAAGGCTCAGTGCTCATCGTGCCATGAGGGCTGGAACTTCACCAATGACGGTTTCCAGGACATCGGCCTTCCCAGCGCCGATGTCGGACGGGGACAGTTCCTGCCCGATATCATCAAGATGAAACACGCCTTCAAGACGCCAGGCCTGCGCGAAATCGCCAGGCGAGGTCCCTACATGCATGACGGGTCGATCGCCACGCTCGAACAGGTGGTCGAACATTATGATCACGGAGGCGTCGACCGGCCGAGCCGCTCCGACCTCGTGAAACCGCTCGGCCTCACGGCACAGGAAAAGTCCGAACTGGTGGCCTTCCTGAAAACTTTGACCAGCAATCTCGATCCGACCACCGTGCCGGTCCTCCCTCGCTGAACCGGTCAACGCCAACCGCAGGAATATCCAATGCGCAAGCTAACTTCTCTCTCTTTTGTCGTTCTCGTTGGCCTGTCGGCCGGCGCCCTCGCCGCCAACCTGACGATAACTCAGAAGGGCCGTGTCTTCTCGGTCGAGAGCGTCATCATCAAGAAGGGCGAGGCGCTGACGTTCGCGAACGACGACAGCGTGCCTCACAACATCATTTCAACCAGCAAGGGGAACGAATTCAACCTCGGATCACAGCCGCCGGGCGCGGCAACGGATGTCACTTTCAAGGAAGCAGGCGAGGCGCAAATAGTCTGTGCAATTCATCCGCGGATGAGGATGACCGTGAAGATCACGGACTGATTTCATTGGCAGTTCGCCGGAGAGATTCCTTATGTCAATTCGTTACAAGTTTTTTTGCGCCTTTAGTGTTGTGATCGCGCTTGCCTGCGGGCTTGCGTTTTACGGCATGCGCGGCATCTCCACCTCCGGCGACCTTGTGGTGCGGCTCTACGATGGACCGCTAATGGCCATCAATCATGCGCGCTCGGCGCATGCTGCGTTGAACGCGACGCGCCTCTTCATGCAGGCTGGCTTAAGTGAAGGTGCGTCGAAGGAAACGGTCGCGAAAATTGAAAAACTGGTGGCAGGAATCGTGGACGACCTGAAAGTCGTTCGGGATCGGGTAAAAACCAAGGATGTCACCACGGCTTTGGAGCAGACTGAATCGAGGCTTCGCGACTGGTCGGAGACCGGGCTGAAGATCCTCAAGCCGCAGGCCGGCGGGCTTACCGCGCTTCCCATGTCGTTCTCGGTGGCCAAGAAAGGCGTTGCCGCCATTGCGGCAGTGGACGATCTTGTCGAGATGGTCGCTGCTTACGGCTTCGACTACCGCGCTGAAGCCGAGGCGGCGGTCGCGGCAGCCCACACCACCATGCTTGCGCTGGCGATTGCGACCACTCTGATCGGGTTGGTGCTCGCGATCGCTTTCGCACACTCAATGAGCAAGCCGATTTTCGCCGCAATGAAGATTGCGGAACATGTAGCCGCCGGCAACTTCACCGACCGGATCGAGCTTCGGCGGCGCGATGAGCTTGGTCGTCTTCTGAAATCTCTCGCCGTGATGCAAGCCGGCCTGATGGCCCGCGCGGAGGAGGATTCCGTTCTGATGTCGTCAAAGGACCACGCGAACTCCGAGCAGGTCAGTCGGCGAAGGCGCATGGAGGCGGAAATCGAGACTTTCCGTTCCACGGTCACCTCCGTCCTCAGCAATGCAGATGCAATGACCAGCGAGTTGAGCGAGACCGCGCGAACCCTGTCGTCGATTGCGCAGGCGGCCGGTCAACAATCGATCGAGACGGCATCGAGCGCCGATGAGACATCCACCAACGTCCAAACCGTCTCGACCGCAGCGGGCCAGCTTGGAGAATCAGTGCAGGCCATCGAGGGGCAGCTCCACGAAGCCACCAGCATTGTACGGCGCGCCTCCAGCATGGCTGACGACGCAAACCAAACCATGGTAGCGCTCGCGAGCGCTGCCCAGCATATTGATGACGTGGTGGGTTTCATCCGAAACATCGCTGGCCAAACCAATCTGCTGGCCCTCAACGCCACCATCGAGGCGGCGCGGGCTGGCGATGCCGGACGCGGCTTCGCGGTGGTGGCGTCGGAAGTGAAGGCGCTCGCGATCCAGACTGCAAAGGCCACCGAGGAAATCTCCTCTCAAATTGCGGAGGTGCAACTGGCGACAAAGCGGGCGGTGGACAATGTTGGAGCCATCACGGCCGTGATGGGAGAGATCGACAGTTTCACTGCGACGATCGCCACCGCCGTCAACCAGCAGAACACGGCGACGGCTAAGATAACCGAAAATATCCGTCAGGCTGCCGCCGGAACGGCAAGCGTCGCGCGGGGCATAGCGGGGACTGCGGCGGCAAGCGAGAACACAAACCGCTCGGCGGACCTCGTGCTCAGCTCTGCGGACGGCCTGTCGCGTCAGGCCGCGGAGCTGCGCTCCTCGGTTGACCGATTCCTGTCCAATGTGGCGGCATGATAAGAAAAGGGCGGCCTTGCGACCGCCGTTCCTTCATTCCGGACGCTCCGTCTCGGAGCGATCCGGAATCTAGAGATTGATTAATTGTTGTCGAGCTTCCGGGTTCGCATCCGACGCGCCAATTGGCGCGTCGGGGAATGACGATGCCAATCACTCCGCCGCGAGCTTCACTTCGGGTGCTGCGGCGCGAACCTCGGCGTCGACCTGGGCTTCGAACTTGGCGAAATTCTTCTGGAACATGCCGACCAGCGCGCGCGCGGTCTTGTCGAACTCGGCCTTGTCGGCCCAGGTCTTGATCGGATCGAGAATGTGCGGCTCGACGCCCGGCAGCGAGGTCGGCACCGCGAAGCCGAAATACTTATCGGTGCGGAAATCCGCATTGCGCAGCGAGCCGTTCAGCGCCGCGGTCAACAGCGCCCGCGTCACCTTGATCGGCATGCGGCGGCCGGTGCCATACTTGCCACCGGTCCAGCCGGTGTTGACCACCCAGCAATCGACATCGTGCTTGGCGATCAGGTCGCGTAGCAGATTGCCATATACTGACGGATCGCGCGGCAGGAACGGCGAGCCGAAACAGGTCGAGAATTCCGGCTGCGGCTCTTTGCCGAGCCCGCGTTCGGTGCCCGCCACCTTCGCGGTGTAGCCGGACAGGAAGTGATACATCGCCTGCGCCGGCGTCAGCTTGGCGATCGGCG